>Ga0209130_1000023_pt1 | contig 359355 bp, 351 predicted proteins | sample AraplaMF_Cvi_mLB_FD_184264 | JGI IMG/M metagenome (GOLD analysis project Ga0209130, IMG submission 184264) | Arabidopsis root microbial communities from the University of North Carolina, USA - plate scrape MF_Cvi_mLB (SPAdes) (version 2) | ecosystem: Host-associated > Plants > Roots >... | reverse complement strand
GGTCCCTATCTGCCGTGGGTGTAGGAATATTGACAGGATCTGTCCCTAGTACGAGAGGACCGGGATGGACATATCTCTGGTGGACCTGTTGTCCTGCCAAGGGCATAGCAGGGTAGCTATATATGGACGGGATAACCGCTGAAGGCATCTAAGCGGGAAACCCACCTGGAAACGAGTGTTCCCTATCAGAGCCGTGGAAGACGACCACGTTGATAGGCCGGGTGTGGAAGTGCGGCAACGCATGAAGCTTACCGGTACTAATAGCTCGATTGGCTTGATCGTTCTCATTGACTATGCTCATCGCTGGCAAACACGACAGTGTTTGTTCGGGTGATGATGCTGAAGACGTGTTCAAAAATAAAACGATGTGAAAACATCACCAGCTTCTCACACAAGTTGCGCTTCGCTGACCTGGTGGTCATGGCGGGGTGGCTGCACCCGTTCCCTTTCCGAACACGGCCGTGAAACGCCCCAGCGCCTATGGTACTTCGTCTTAAGACGCGGGAGAGTCGGTCGCTGCCAGGTCTGCTAAACGCAACTCGTGAAAAACAAATCTTCTCTTCGCAAACTCTACGGCCCAAAGCCGATCAAAGGGCCGCTATCAAAGCGGCCTTTTGTGTTTGGTGCCTCATGAACGCGAGACAAATTGCTTCGCAATTTGCTCGGCACAGATCCGCAAAGCGCACGCGCTTTGCGTAGCCGCGACAAATCCCAAAGGGATTTGCGCTGGACGCGGGGTGGAGCAGCCCGGTAGCTCGTCAGGCTCATAACCTGAAGGCCGCAGGTTCAAATCCTGCCCCCGCAACCAAAAATATAGCCCGCATTCAAGCGGGCTTTTTTTGTGCCACGAGCATGCAACGTCTCGAAAGCCGCCAAAACTCCCAAAGCTCCCAAAGCCGACGCGGCGAAACAGAAAACTGCAAAGCCAGAGCACCCAACCGACCTTTCCCCTCTCTCGACTTGCGAAAGACATCGCAGGGTGACTATCGCCGGCGCCGAAAACAACTGCGCCGCTGGCGAGGGTGACCCGCCGTCCTGCGGACCATAACCTCAAGGCCAAGCAACGCAGACACCGCAAACACTGTAACCAAAACAGACCGTCCCTCCTAAAGGATCAAAACAGAAGCCCTCCATCTCGGAGGGCTTTGGTGTGTCTGCGGCGGGGCTTGCCTTGCCCGAACGCTGATTGTCGGTGCGGCTAGCAAATGACCGACTATGGCTAGTCGTGACGCAAGTGCGAGCCTGGAAACATCTAACGGGACCCGCTTTGCAACAGCTTGAGGAACCGCGTTCGCCTATTCATCGCGTCGCAGGTTGCGAATTCGGTCGAAGAGAACGGCGAGCACAATCGCCCCGCCGATAAAGCAGCCTTGCCAGAACGCGTTGATGCCGAGCAGGCCGAGGCTGTTGCGGATCACCTCGATGAGCGCGGCGCCGATCAACGCCCCGAAGGCAGTGCCGACGCCGCCAGCCAGATTGGCGCCGCCGATGACGGCGGCCGCAATGACCTGGAGTTCCATGCCCGCGCCGATATTTGTGGTGACTGCTCCGAGCCAGCCGGTTTGAATGATGCCGGCGACCCCAGCCGAGAGGGCGGAGATCATATATACGACGACCTTGATCATCTGTACGGGAACGCCTGTCAGTGTCGCGGCGTGCTCATTACCGCCGATGGCAAAAACGTAGCGGCCAAACTTGGTCCAGCGCAGCACAAAGCCGGTAAGGAGCGCCAGTACGATCATGTAGAGCACCGGATTTGCGATGCCGAAAAACCAGGCGCCACCACCCAGCGCCAGCAGCTTGTCGTGATCGGGCCCAAACTGGAAAACGACGGTGTTGTTGGATGCGACCATCGCCAGGCTGCGCGCAATCGACAACATTCCGAGCGTGACGACGAAGGGTGGGAAGCCGAGATACGCAATCAATAGACCGTTGAACGCTCCGACCACAAGAGCAGTCCCGATCGACGCGGCGATGCCGATCTCAATGCTGTATCCCGCATGCATGACGACCGCCAGCACCATGCTGCACAGGCAGAGCACGGAGCCAACGGACAAATCGATGCCCCCGGTGATGATGACCAGCGTCATGCCCAGCGCGATAATTGCGACGAACGTGACGTTGCGGGTGATGTTGTAGATGTTCTTCGACGTTGCAAAGGAATCTGTCGTCATCGACAGGAAGATGCAGGCGAGAATGACGGCAATCAGAACCCAGAATGTCTGGCCGCCCAAGATCGACGCAAGCCAGCTCCGTTGCTTCTGCCCGATCGTCTGGTCAAGTGTAATCGCCATCGTCGACCTTCTTCTTTCTCGCTGCGGCGGATAGCATCGATCACACCTGTTCGATGGCGCCGGTGATAAGCCCCGTCACTTCCTCAGGCGAACTTGCCGCAATTGGCTTGTCGGCTACTTTTCTACCGCGCCGCATCACGATCACACGGTCTGCGACCGAAAAGACGTCGGGCATGCGGTGGCTGATCAGGACGACGACAATGCCCCGGTCACGCAATTCGCGGATCAGATTGAGAACCTCGGCGACCTGACGCACGGAAATGGCGGCCGTCGGCTCGTCCATCAGCACGATTTTCGCTTCCGACAGCATCGTCCGGCCAATCGCGACGGCTTGCCGCTGGCCACCTGACATCTGCTTGACGAGATCGCGTGGCCGCGTCTCCGATTTGAGCTCGCGGAAGATCTCGCCGGCGCGCTTGTACATGGCTTTGTAGTCGAGAATGCGAATGGGCCATATGCCGCGTCGCAATTCTCGTCCGAGGAACACGTTTGCCGCCGCCGTAAGGTTGTTGCAGAGCGCCAGATCCTGATGAACGATTTCGATGCCATGCAGCCGCGCCTCCTTCGGCTTATGCAGCACGATCTCGGTTCCATCGAGACTCATGGTTCCGTGGCTCGGTCGAAAGTTGCCGGCGATCATCTTGACCAGCGTGGACTTGCCCGCGCCGTTGTCGCCCATGAGGCCGACGACCTGTCCCGCTTCGAGCGAAAACGAAACGTCGTTGACGGCCTGGATGGCACCGAAATGTTTGGAAATATTGGTGAGCTCGAGAACCGCCACCAGCCTTCTGGCCTCCCAAAACTGTCGCTATCCGTTCGCTCCAAGCCCAGCCTGTTTTTGATGCGAGGCTCGGGCGAATTCGCTTCTCCAATATCCTCCCAGGAAAAGCGAATATGAGCATTTACGCAAAACCCTGCGACAGCGTCAACTCATTGTCCGAGATGCTGAGCCTATTGTAACAAAAATCTGTTTTGTCAGACAAATATCAATTGACGGAAGTGGTGCGTGAATATTAGCTACTACTGGGAGAGAGAGCATGCTGATCCTTGTTACCGGTGCGACGGGCAAGGTCGGGCAGCGCTTCATTGCTGGGCTGCTTGACGATCCGAGATTTTCCAAAGCCCGTGTTCGCGCGCTTTGTCATAATCGCTTGTGCGAGGCGACCGATCGCGTCGAAGTCATCCGCGGCTCGATCGCCGATCGCGATATCGTGGCAGCGGCGCTGAACGATGTTACCCATGTCGTGCATCTCGCCACGTGTAAGGAAACCCCTGAAGACGTCATGGACGTTACGGTCAAGGGTCTCTTTTGGCTTCTCGAAGAGTTCCGCGGAAGCGTCACGGCACGTCAGTTCATCCTGATCGGCGGCGACGCGGGCATTGGGCATTTCCACTATCGCCATTCCGGTCCAATCACCGAGAGCGCGCCCCATTGCGCCTATCCCGGAAGCTATGCGCTTTCCAAGGTTCTGGAGGAGGTCATGCTGGAGCAGTTCGGCATTCAGTATGGCCTTAACGGGTGTTGCCTCCGGGCGCCGTGGATCATGGAGAAGGACGATTTCAAGTATTCGTTGTCCTTTGGGGATGACGTCTTTGGCGGCCCGGACTGGAAGACGCTCGTTCCGGAAGAAGCGGCGCGACGCTATGCGGCCGTGGGCACGGTCCCGTTGCTGCTCGATGCTGACGGTCGTCCGCTGAAACGCAACTTCGTGCATGTCGACGACCTCGTATCGGCAATTTTGGCAGCGATCGACAACCCCAGGGCGGAGAGGCAACTCTTCAATATCTGCATGGACCGACCTGTCGACTATGCTGAAGTCGCCGCCTACCTGTCCCGCACGCGAAATCTCGACTCGGTCGAGATACCAAGCCGCTTCCATTCCAACTGGATGGACAACAGCAAGGCGAAATACCTGCTCAATTGGCGGCCAGACTACGATCTCGAAATGCTTATCAACTCGGCGTGGCAATACGAGCGTTCGAAGGAGGAGCCTCGTATCGTGTGGTATCCGGGTTGATTTCGTGTGGCGGGCATGCCGTGCCCGTCTGTTTCAAGGGAGGAAACCATGAGGAAGGCATTACTACTTACAGCCGCAGTTTTAGCATTGACCGCAGGGCAGGCCTTGGCGAAGAAGCAACTCGTCATCGTCGTGAAGGGTCTCGACAATCCGTTCTTCGAAGCAATCAATCAGGGTTGCCAGAAGTGGAACAAGGAGAACCCTTCCGCGGAATATGAGTGCTTCTACACCGGTCCGGCATCAACATCCGATGAAGCCGGCGAAGCGCAGATCGTACAGGATATGTTGGGTAAGGCAGACACTGCCGCAATCGCGATTTCGCCGTCAAACGCAAAGCTCATCGCCCAGACACTGAAGACCGCCAATCCGAGCGTTCCGGTGATGACGCTTGATGCCGATCTTGCAGCCGAGGACGCAGCCTTGCGCAAGACCTATCTCGGCACTGACAACTATCTGATGGGCGCACGTATCGGTGAGTACATCAAGAAGGCCAAGCCGAAGGGTGGCAAGATCTGCACAATCGAAGGCAATCCGGGAGCAGACAATATTCTGCGTCGCGCGCAGGGTATGCGTGACACGCTCACCGGCCAGAAGGGCCTTACGGAATTGAAAGGCGAAGGTGGCTGGACGGAAGTCGCCGGCTGCCCGGTCTTTACCAATGACGACGGTGCCAAGGGCGTGCAGGCAATGACCGATATCCTCGCGGCCAATCCCGACCTCGATGCATTCGGCATCATGGGTGGCTGGCCCTTGTTCGGCGCACCGCAACCCTATCGCGACCTGTTCAAGCCGATGGCTGAGAAGATTGGCAGCAATGAATTCGTCATCGGTGCGGCCGACACGATCGGCGACGAGATTGCCATTGCGAAGGAAGGCCTGGTGACTGCACTCGTCGGTCAACGGCCGTTCGAGATGGGCTACAAGGCACCGACAGTGATGATGGATCTGATTGCGGGCAAGGCAGTCGACGATCCGGTCTTCACCGGCCTCGATGAGTGCACGAAGGACACGGTTGATACCTGCATTCAAAAGTAGGCTCATGGCTCGGCGCACCAGGTCAGGGTGCGCCGATTGCCTTCATGTGACGGATCGAAAGATCTGCAGGGCTTGACGCGCCCTGAATTCCGCGCGCTGCGCCGGATCCAATCGCAGGCGACTTCCTCGTTATTACAATTGTTTTGATGGTCCATGCGGACAGTCGAAAGAATGCTGAGGCAGTAGAAATAAATGCCTGACAAGAAATCGGGAAGGCCGACGACCCCGGTCGAGGTGGCGACGGCTGACAGCTCAGCTACCACAAGGCGCCCAAATGCCGCCCGCATGACCGGAGCGAGTGTTCATCTGTCTTTGGCAGGCGAGATCGGCCTCAGGATAGTGCGTGGTGATTATCCGCCCGGCACGATCCTGCCAAACGAGGCAAAATGGTCACAAGTCTTTGACGTCAGCCGGTCGGCGGTGCGCGAGGCGATCAAGATGTTGATGGCAAAGGGCCTGCTTTCCTCGCGCCCGAAAATCGGCAGTTGGGTCGAACCCAAGGAGCGGTGGAACCTGCTGGATCGGGATGTTTTGGGCTGGTATGTGGCCTCTCCCGATCGTGAATCATTTTTGCGGGCGGTGCAAGAACTCAGGCACATGATCGAGCCGGAAGCGACAGCGCTTGCTGCTGCGCGCCGAAGCGACGCCCAAATGGAGGCGATCAGTCAAGCCCTGCGAGACATGGACCAGGCGACGTCACTCCAACAGCGAACAGAAGCCGATGCGCGATTTCACATCGCGATCTTGCATGCCTCGGGAAATGATCTGCTGGTGCCGCTCGGCGTATTGATCGAATCGGCGCTGAACCACCTTTTCGCCCATGTCACGCGAGAGGAAGACGACTTGCAATACGTTATCAAGCTTCATGAAAACATTGAGAAAAGCGTCCGATTACAACGACCGAACATGGCGCGCAGCGCCGTCCGCAAGCTGCTGGCGAATACAGACCACATTATAGCACGGTGGTCGCGATAGACGTTGGTATCCAATCGCGCCGAGGATGGGCCGGACGGCCTCTATCACGTATGCCGGCGCAAAAGCCGGCTACTGGCGGCTCGTGCGACCGGCCCTCGAATTAGGCCCCCTTGCTCAGGAGGCAGGCACTGCCGCCCGGCGTGGAGACCTCGCCATCAGCCGTGCATAAGCGATGGCCGACAACATGTTGACGTGGTTGGCGCGGCCGGTTCCGGCGATGTCGAAGGCGGTGCCGTGGTCCACGGAGACGCGGTCGATCGGCAGGCCGAGGGAGACGTTCACGGCGGTATCAAAAGCGACCAGCTTGATCGGGATGTGACCCTGATCGTGATATTGCGCGATCACCAGATCGAAGGCACCGTTATAAGCCCGGGCAAAGACCGTGTCGGCGGAGATGGGGCCGACCACGTCGATACCCTTGGCCTGTGCGAGTTCGACGGCAGGTGCCAGGAATTCCGTGTCTTCGGTTCCGAAGAGGCCGTTTTCGCCGCAATGCGGGTTGAGACCGGCAACGGCGATGCGAGCCTTCTTGCCGAGGCGCATGAAGTGATTGTGGCCGGCTTCGATCGTTGCCAGCACGCGTTCGGTCTTCGCCCGCTCGATCGCACCCTTCAGCGAGACATGGGTGGAGACGTGAATGGTATTCAGCCGCTCGGAGGCGAGCAGCATGAAGGAGCTCTTGGAACCGGTCAGGTGTGCCAGCAGGCCGGTATGGCCATCGAAATGATGGCCGGCGAGGTTCATCGCTTCCTTGTTGATCGGCGCCGTAACGATGACGTCGGCTTCTTTCGACATTGCCAGATCGACGGCGCGGGCGATGTAGCGAACCGACGCATCGCCCGCAACAGGGCTGACCTTGCCGATCTCGGGGAGGGGGGCATCAAGCGGCACCTCATCGACAGCGATGGTATTTCCATCGTCGGAGGCTGAGGGGCCGAAGCTCAGGCTGACATCGGCCGCGTGCGCAGCTCGCTCCAGCGCTTCTGTGTTGCCGACGATGACGAAATCGCGCCGTTCGGCTGCCGGCAGGGCGATCAGCGCCTTGACGATCACTTCGGGGCCAACGCCGGCGGGGTCACCAATGGTCACCGCGACTTTTGCATTTCTGTCCATCAATCAAATTCCTCTTGAAAGCCCCGCCTCAATAGGCCGCTTCATAGATCGAGCGTATGTCAGTACGCGTCAAGTCGCGCGGATTGTTGTCGAGCAGCCTGCGGATGGCGAACGCGTCGTCAGCCATAGCGTCGAGATCGTTCTTCGGCACGCCGAGGCCCGACAAGGTCATTTCGATGCCGAGGTCGGCGCAAAAGGCATAGGCTGCATCGAAGACCGATTGGACGGTATCGGACGTGTCATAGCCGAGGGCTTCCATTACCGCCTTTGTCTTCTCCGGTACGGCCGGTGTGTTGAAGGCAAGCACATGCGGGAAGATCAGCGCATTGGCGGCGCCGTGAGCGACGTGCCAGCGGGTGCCGAGCGGATAGGCAAGCGCATGGCCGCCCGCCGTGTTGACCGGGCCGAGGCAGAAGCCGCCATAGAGCGAGGCCAGCGAAAGGCCGGCACGAGCTTCGGCATCCGAGCCGTCGCGGACGGCGCGCGCAAGATATTTGCCGACAAGCCGCGTTCCTTCGATCGCATACATGTCGATCATCGGATGCGCCTTGCGATTGGTGAAGGCCTCGACGCAATGGGCCATGGCATCGACACCGGTTGCCGCCGTGGTGCGGGCCGGAACGGAGAAGGTCAGCGACGGATCGATGACGGCAATGTCGGCGAGCATGTGAAGGCTCTCGACCGCGAGTTTGGCCTTGGTCTCGGGATCTGTTACCAGAGCGCGGATGCCGGCCTCGCTGCCCGTGCCCGATGTCGTCGGAACCTGCGCGAGCGCTACCTTTCGCGGACCCTGCACCTTGTTGGGGCCGACAACCTCGCGAAGCGTCTGCCGAGAGCCGGCAAGTACGGCAGCGAGCTTGGCCAGGTCCATGGCGCTGCCCCCGCCGAAGCCGACGATGAGCTCAGCCTGCGCCGCTTCGGCCGCAGCAAGCACCTTGTCGAGATTGGCAATATCCGGCTCGGGCGTAACATCCGAGAAGACCGAAACTTCGCCGTTCAACTGCAACATATCGATGCGTGCGGCATTGAAGGCGTCCGAGATAATCAGCGTTCGGAGATAACCCTTGCTGGCCGCCCAGGCGCCCAATTTCCCCGAGGTTCCGACGCCGAACTCGATCAGGTGTGGCCGAACAACGGTAACAGGTGAATCCAAACTGACCATAAACGGTCCTCCCGATGCGCGACGGACTTGACCGTCTATCATGTAAAGTTGTTATCCTGTCCGATGGTTTTTGGCAAGAATGAATGCGGATTTTTATCGCATGTTGATTGGTTTCGGCGATCGCAAAGGGTTTCTTGAGCCGCGAATTTAGCGCAACATGTTGATATATATAAATATACGTATTCCGAGGCGGCGCTTCGTCTCGCTGGCTCAGCTTGTCAATCGCGTGTGGTTCATTTGTAAAATGACTGCGAGTATTGGCGGGCCGAATTGCTTCAAACATTCGGCCCGCCAATACTCGCAGTCGGCTATTTGTGATGACTTCTAAGTAATTGATTCTAATGGAAGGCGGACATATTTTATGGCGCGTCGATAATAGGTGTAGGCCACGTGAAGTGCGCCATCCGGCCCCTGCGTGATGGAGGGGTAGGAGAACTCGCGATTGAGCCTATCCTTCGAATTGTTGCTCAGGCAGTAGCCGTCACCGGTATCGAGATCGAGTTTACGTTCGAAATGACCGCCTGCATCGGCAGAAACCGCAAGGCTGAGCGGCGCGCGCGGAACTCCCCAGATGGCCTTTCTGGCCGGGATATTCGACATTTCTGCGACAGGCGCCTTGTCGCTTTCAATCTCGTCATAGAGGGACTGACGTCTGGCGTCGGAGGAGGCGGCGTTGCTGTGGTTGTAAACCATCGCGATTCTCCGGTCCGTCAGCCTTGTGGCCTGGATCGAGGAATTATTGTTGGGCAGATTGGTCGGCTCGGGCGCACTCCAGGTCTCGCCTTGGTCTGATGACAGCGAAGCGCGAATGTTTTCCGAATACCGGTCGCGGAAGAAAGCGATCATCCTGTCGGCACCGACCGGCACGATATTCATGTGCACAGCACCCAGACTGTTTTCTATCTCCTTCATCTGCCAGCTTTTTCCGCGATCGCGGGAGATCAGAACGCCTGCTGTGTCGGCGTCGCCGCTCCATCTCTGGCCGGGTAAGCTGATGCAGCGGAAGACGGGGAGCAGCCAGTCGCCATTGCCATTCACGATAATTTGCTGGCGCACGAAGGTGCCGGGCAAGTCGCAGAGGATGGTCGGTGCGGCAAAACTCTTGCCGCCGTCTGAGGAGATCCGGCATTTGACAACTGCGCCGTCCTGGTCGCCAGACGTTTGCGAAGTATAGAGCAGCCAGACACGGTCATCCGGTGCGTTGAAAATCAAGGGATTCTGCTCGGATCTCGCCGGATCATCAGACATTTTCTCAGGTTCGGACCAGCGATCCGCGCCGGGAGCGAGCCGCGACATGTAAATCGAGATGTCACCCATGCCCTCCATCGTGCCGCCGAACCAGACGCAGGTCAGCGTGCCATCGGCCAGAAAGGCGAGATTGGCGGCATGGTTCTGAATGCAGGGAGAGGGCAGATAGGCATCAAAACGGCCAGTCTGGGCGGTATTTGTCCTGAGGACACCGTCCATCAAAGCCGGCACGTCCTCGGGCTTCAAACCTGTCGTTTGCATGGCATTCCTCCTTTACGGCAGCTTGGCATAGCCTTCGGCGAGTGCCGCGTATTCGGCATCATTGAGCGGCACCAGCGGCGGGCGCGTGCGTCTCCAATCTGCATTGCCGGTCTTCAGACCGACCATGGCCTTGATCGTCGGGATCTGCACATAGGAGTTCGATAGGGTGCGGAAGGCATTGATGCGCGCCTGTGCGGCCTCGACCTCAGCACCCTTCGTTTCGTCGTGAACGTGGTCGTAAACCGTGCGCAGCGAGTTTGCGACGAGGTTCGACGTGGCGGTGATGCAGCCAGCGCCGCCAGCCTTCAGGAGTGGTAACAGCAGCGGGTCGGCACCACAGAGTACCGAGAAGCCAGGGTAGGTTGCGATGATTTCCTGCATGTTATTGAAATCACCAGCAGATTCCTTGATGCCGACGACCGTCTCCGGGAAGGCTTCGACAAGGCGGCTAATCAGCGGAATGGAGAGCGGAACGCCTGAGACCTGCGGGATATGATAGAGGATCACCTGCAGCCTGGTATCGCCGATCTTCTCCAGAATCTGCGCATAGGCGGTGAACAGCCCTTCGTCGGAGACGCCCTTGTAATAGAAGGGGGGCAGCATGACCGCCTTGGTAACGCCGAGCGAGAGCGCATGTTTCGTCAACTCGACTGTCTCGGGAATGGCGACAACGCCAGTGCCCGGCAGGAGCTTGTCCGAGGGAATGCCAGCCTTCAGTGCGGCTTCAAGGATCACACGGCGCTCAGCGGAAGAGAAGGAGTTGGCTTCGCCCGTTGTTCCGAGCAGTGCCACGCCGTGACAACCTTCTTCGATCAGTCGCTGGCAATGTTCGGTGAACAGGCCGAGATCCGGGCTGCCATCGGCGTTGAGAGGGGTGGTAGCGGCGCTATAAACGCCTGTAATCTTGTGATTGCTCAAAGTTGTCCTCCTCGTCAGATCGGGCCCTCCAGGCACGTTCTTACGCTGTCGTATTCATCCCAATGTGACGGAGTTGTCAATCTTACAAATCTGAAAATTTCGAACGTCAATCTTTATGATATTGATTTTTCTAGATAAATAATTGACGTTGTCGCATTTAATCTTTCATTCGTTATTTTCCATTGACAGATTTACATTATCGCGCAAATGTCAGGGCCATATCGCGCAGCTTCGGGGAGGTCTTTCGAAAGGCGCGCTATTTGCCACGGAGGAGCAAATGACAATTGGTAACGACCAAAACTTTTCGCAGATTTCCCGTCGTAACGCGCTGAAGCTCGGACTTGCGGCCGGCGTCGGCTTCTCGCTCTTTGGCGCGAGCGCCCGCATCGTCATGGCGCAGGACGGCCAGGTCTTGAAGGCCATCAATCCGGCCTTCGACCAGGATTGGTCGCCGCTGCGCGGCGGCGGCAGAACCTTCCGCTGGAACTCCTTCTGGTGGGCTTCGCCAATGTATTTCGACACGGAAGGCAAGATCCAGCCTTACGTCTTCACGAGCTGGGACTCGCCGGACAAGAAGGTCTGGACTTTCAAGATCGACCCGAAGGCCGTCTTCTCCGACGGCAGCAAGATTACCTCGGCCGATGTCAAGGGCTCGTGGCAGGTTTCCGCCATGCCCAATACGAAGAACCAGCGCGTCGATCAGGTTCTGAGCAAGGTCGCCGGTTATAAGGAAATGTCTGACGGCTCCGCCAATGAGCTGACCGGCGTTGCAACGCCTGACGAATCGACCGTTGTCTGCACGCTGACGGAAGCCGATCCGATCTTCTTCATGCGTCTCGCCAACCATATCGTTCCGATCACCAAGGCTGAACAGTCGCGCGGTAGCGACGGCGAGGAAGTAGCTGATTGGTACAAGCCAGACAGCAACGCCGTCTATTCCGGCCCATTCAAGCTGACGGCAATCGATATCGATGCCGGCACACTCACCTTCGAGCCGAACGAGAAGTTCTTCGGCCCGAAGCCGAAGCTCGCCCGCATTGAGATCAGCTCGATCGAAGACAATGTCACCGCGACCTCGCTGATCAAATCAGGCGAATATAATGCTCATACCGAGCTCGTCACCTCGACGATCATCCAGGATCTCGGCCCGGAATTTTCCGCAGGCCCGCTGATCCCGACCAGCCAGCATTTCTGGTTCAACACGTCGCGCGCGCCAATGGATGACCCCAAGGTTCGCCAGGCGCTGATCATGGCGGTCGATCGCGATGGTCTGTTCAAGGCGTCCTATCCGGATGGTCCACACAAGAAGGCCGACCAGATCCTGAACTCGGTTCCGGGAGCGGACAATTCCGGCTTCGAACCCTATCCGTATGATCCGGCAGCGGCCAAGAAGCTGCTGGCTGAATCGAGCTATGGTGGTCCGGAGCGTCTTCCCAAGCTGCTGTTCGTCGGCATTTCCGGCCCGGCGATCCAGGCGGCCGCCCAGTTCATCGCCGAGCAGTGGCGCCAGAATCTCGGCATCACCGCGGTCGACATGAAGCCGCAGCAGGACTCCTATGCCGGTCCGGACCAGAACGCGGTGCAGATCTTCCGTGATGACGTCGGCACACGTGTTCCCGATGCCGTCTCCTATCTTGCAGGCTCCATCGCGTCCTCGTCTTCGAATGCCCAGAACAAGCTCGGTGGATACAAGAACGCCAAGGTGGATAGCCTGCTTGCCGAAGCGGCGACCAAGGCTGCCGACGACCCGGATCGCGTGAAGCTGGCACAGGAAGCCCAGAAGGTGTTCCGCGACGACTGGGCCTTCCTTCCATGGTATTCTCAGGCGATGTCACGCTGGGCAACCAAGGAAGTCAAGGCGATGGAAAAGAACCTCGACTGGCAGGTCGTGGCTCCCTGGGACGTTTCCATCGGCTGAGGCCGATAGCAGGGCCGCATGATGCGGCCAAAGCAGCGGCGCGAAGGCCGAAAGGTCTTCGCGCTACGTTTCAAGAAGAACCGGCGGCTGCGGCCTCCCGCGGGAATGCGCCGGGCAAGAATGGGAGGTGGCCTTGCTACGCTACGTGCTCACGCGATTTGCCATCTGGATTCCGTCCGTCCTGGTCGTGATGATGGCCGTCTACGCGATGGCCTTCTATGGTGCGGGCGATCCGATCAAGCTGATCTTCCTTCGCGCACCCGGTGACGTCGCCTATAACCCGCAGCGCATCGAGGCGATCCGCGAAAGTGCAGGTCTCAACAAACCTTTCATCGAGCAGTTCGGTCTTTACATCTGGAACCTCCTGCACGGCCAGTTCGGCAATTCACTGAGCTCGGGTCGTTCGGTCTGGGCCATGGTCTCTGCCGCCGCGCCCGTCTCTTTCCAGCTCGCTCTCTGTTCCATCATCCTGACGGCGGTGGTTGCGATCCCGCTCGGGATGATCGCCGCTCTGAACCAGAACAACCGTGTCGACTACACAATCCTCGGTACGGCGCTTTTCCTCTGGGCGATCCCGGCCTATGTCGCCGGCCCGCTGTTGATGGTAGCGCTTATCGTGCTTTTACCGATGATCAAGGTGCCCTATGGCTGGGGTGGCATCTTCGATGTGCGCATCTTCCTGCCGCTCATCGTTTTGTCCTTCCAGCCGGTCGCGCTGATCGTGCGCCAGACACGCGCCGCCGTTATTGAAGTGCTGTCCGAAGATTTCGTTCGCACCGCCCGCGCGAAGGGCGTGCCGGAAATCGTTGTCGCGCTGAAGCATATTCTGCGGCCAGTGCTGACGCCCGTCGTTACACAGCTTGGCCTCATCATGATCACGATCGTGAATGGCGCGATTTTCGTCGAACTCGTCTTCGGCTTGCCGGGTCTCGGCCGGTTGACCGTGCAGGCGCTCACCAACTCCGATTATCCCGTCATTCTCGCGATTACCCTGATCGGATCCTTCCTCGTCATGGCGTCGAACCTGCTGGTCGATGTGCTCTACCCGCTGCTCGATCCGCGCGCCAATGATTCCAGAAGGAGCCGCTGACCATGTCCGCCATTCCTCTTTCAACGATCGACACGGCCGAGGAACCGCCCGTCAATCTGTGGCGTGATGCCTGGCATCGCCTAAAGCGCAACAAGCTTGCGATCTTCGGCCTGATCGTGATCGTAGTCCTTGCCTTCGCGGCGATCTTCGGTCCGTCTCTGACGCCCTATGACTATCTCAGCCAGGATCTCGCTTCGCGCAACGCGCCGCCATCACTGGCGCATTTCTTCGGCACCGACGATCTCGGCCGCGACGTCTTCAGCCGTATCGTCTTCGGCACGCGCACGGCCTTCCTCGTTGCCGTCATCGTCACCTTTATCGCTGTCGTAATCGGGCTTCTGCTTGGCGCCATCGCTGGCTTCTTCGGCAATCCCTTCGACCGGGTCATCATGTGGCTGACGGATGTGACGATGTCGGTGCCGAACCTGCTTCTCGTCGTCGTCATCAATGCATCGCTGAAGACGCCGATCACCCGGTGGATGGAGACGCAGTATCTTGCGACCCTCAATCCTTTCTATCGCCAGACGGTCTGGGTGGATTTCATCCTGGTCTTCGGCTCGATGGCACTCATTTCCTGGCCGCCCTATGCGCGCCTCGTGCGCGCCCAGGTTCTGTCGATCCGCAATCGTCCCTACGTCATGGCGGCACAGGCGCTTGGCCTTTCCAACTGGATCGTCATCCTGCGTTATATCGTGCCGAATGCGCTCGGTCCGCTGATCGTTTCCGTCAGCGCCGGCCTCGGCACGGCCATGGTGCTGGAAAGCGCCTTCAGCTTCCTCGGTGTTGGCGTCAATCCGCCGACCCCCAGCTGGGGCAACATGATTTCGGACGGCCTGCGCGTCTGGCAGCATTATCCGCATCTCCTCGCCGCTCCGGCGGCCGTGCTCGGTCTTGCCTCGGTGGCCTTCAGCTTCCTCGGCGACGGCCTCAACGACGCACTCAATCCGCGGGGCAGCAAATGATGAATGCAACAAGCAACGAACGTCTGCTGGACGTGAAGGATCTCACCATCGAGATCGATACGCGCCGTGGCCCGGCCGTCGTGGTTGACGGCATCGACCTCTACGTCAACAAGGGCGAAACGCTCGGCGTCGTCGGTGAATCCGGCTGCGGCAAGAGCCTGACGATGCTGAGCCTGATGCGGCTGTTGCCGAACAAGATCAAGGTGACGAAAGGTTCGGCGACATTTGATGGGCGCGACCTGCAGACAATGTCGAATGGCGAGCTGCGCAAGGTGCGCGGCGGCGATGTCGGCTTCGTCTTCCAGGATCCGATGACTTCGCTCAATCCGGTCATGCGCATCGGCGACCAGATCTGCGAGCCGCTGATCTATCATCGCAAGATGTCGAAGAAAGAGGCGCGGGCTCGCGCCGTCGAGCTTCTGCGCCTCGTCGGCATTCCCGGCCCGGAAGAACGACTGATGGCCTATCCGCACGAGCTTTCGGGCGGCATGCGTCAGCGCGTGATGATCGCGATCGGCCTTGCCTGCAATCCGAAGCTTCTGATCGCCGACGAGCCGACCACCGCGCTCGACGTGACGATCCAGGCCCAGATCGTCGATCTGGTGAAGGATCTGCGCGCCAAGCTCGGCATGTCCGTCGTCTGGATCACCCACGACCTAGCGCTGATCGCGGGCCTCGTCGATCGCGTCGCCGTGCTCTATGCCGGCACGGTCGTGGAAGATGCGCCGGTGGACGAGCTCTATGCTCGTCCCAGCCATCCCTATACGCGTGGTCTCCTGTCCTCGATCCCCAAGCTTTCGGATGCGCCGGCAAGCCGGCTCTCCTCGATCGGCGGCACGCCGCCGGAGCCTGGCCGTCGCCCAAAGGGCTGCCCCTTTGCGCCACGCTGCCCGCTGGCCGAAGCCGTCTGTCATGAACGCGTGCCGCGTCTTGAGCCGATTGCCGGCAATAAAGCGCATCGCGCCGCCTGTTTCGTCGTCCAGAGAATGCAGGAGGCTGCGTGATGGGTGCCCAACCGCTCTTGAAAGTCGAAAACCTCGTCAAGCATTTCCACGTCAAGCTCGGTGCTTTCGGAGAACGCTCGGCGACCGTCTATGCGCTCGACAATGTCAACTTGGAGATCATGGAAGGCGAGACGCTGAGCCTCGTCGGCGAATCCGGCTGCGGCAAATCGACGACCGGCTTCACCATCCTCAATCTCTACAAGGCGACGAGCGGCAAGGTGGTCTACAAGGGCCAGGATATCGCCACGCTCGATGAAAAGCAGATGCGGCCCTTCCGCCGGGACCTGCAGATCGTCTTCCAGGATCCCTATTCGACGCTCAATCCGCGCATGACGGTCGGCGAGGCGATCGGCGAGCCGATCCTGTTCCACAAGCTTGCCACCAAGGCGGAGCTGAAGGACAAGGTCGCAGCCCTTCTGACCGATGTCGGCCTGCCGACGCGTTTTGCCCAGCGTTACCCGCACGAGCTCTCGGGCGGCCAGCGCCAGCGTGTCGTCATTGCGCGTGCGCTTGCCTGCCAGCCGAAATTCATCGTCTGCGACGAGGCGATCTCGGCGCTCGACGTGTCGATCCAGGCGCAGATCATCAACCTGCTGCTCGATCTGCAGGAAAAATATGGCCTGACCTATCTCTTCATTGCCCATGATCTGGCCGTCGTGCGCCACATCAGCACGCGCGTCGGTGTCATGTATCTCGGACGTCTGGCGGAGCTTGCAACGCGCGAAGAACTCTTCGACAATCCGCTGCATCCCTATACGAAGGCGCTGCTTTCGGCCGTGCCGGAAACCGATCCTGAACTGGAGCGCAGCCGCAAGCGCCAGATCCTGCAGGGCGATGTGCCGAGCCCGCTGAACCCGCCGACCGGCTGCCGTTTCCACACGCGCTGCCCGATCGCGATGGAGGTTTGCAGCAAGGTCATTCCGGAATGGAAGGAAGCAAAGCCTGGCCATCTCGTCGCCTGCCATGCCGTCAATCCGGGGCAGACTTCATGACGCTGAAAGTCGCCATCATTGCCGACGACCTGACCGGCTCGCTCGATACCGGGACGCCCTTCGTGGAGGCTGGGCTGTCGGTTGCCGTGGCTATCGATATAGAAGCTGTCGGCAAGGCACTTGAAACCGGCGCCGAAGTCGTTGTCGTCAATACCGCTTCGCGCGGATTGCCGGAAACTGAAGCGGTTGCGCGCGTACGAGCCGTTGCCGAGACCCTGCGCGCTGCCGGATCGGCCGTCTTCATGAAGAAGATCGATTCGCGGCTGAAGGGCAATGTAGCGGTCGAAAGTATCGCGCTCGCCGATGTGCTTGGTCTCGAGACAATCCTCATGGCCCCCGCCATTCCCGATCAGGAGCGGATCACCTACCGTGGCTGCGTGGTCGGGCGCGGTGTGGACCATCCATTGCCGATAGCCGCGCTCTTTGCCGGATCTGGCCGTGACGCCATGGTTGCCGATGCCGAAGACGATGCGGATCTCGACATTGTGGTCGCAGAGAACGACTGGCGTTCCACCCTTGCCGTTGGGGCCCGTGGTCTGGGTTCGGCGCTCGCGCGCCGGCTCGGCGGACCTGCACGGCTGACGCCGGAATTTCTCGCGGCGCGAAAGACGCTCTTCGCCTTCGGCTCCCGCGATCCGATCACAGCTGCGCAGATGGATCGTCTCGAAGCATCGGGCGCACTGCGCGTCGTTGTCGATGCGCCGATGGGCGTGGTCGAAAGCGGCGAGGGTCTGGCGCTGCCGGCGCTGATGCGCTGCACGGGCGAAATGAAGACCGAGGCCGCGCTCGTTGCCGCTCGCTTTGCGCAGGGAGTGAAATCGGTCATAGATGATACAAATCCGAACATGATCATGGTGGGCGGCGGCGATACCGCGCTTGCCGTTTTCCGCGAACTGGGCGTTTCGGTTCTGTTGCCGAAGGGTGACATAGAGGCCGGCATTCCGTGGTTCGATGTGGCCGGCGCCGACGGGCGGCAATTTCGTTGCGCGGTCAAGTCGGGGGGCTTCGGCAATTCCGATAGTTTGCTAAGACTGATCGTTCGGAATCAGGCGGCTTGAGCGAATGCCAGCAGGGAGAATGAGAGTGGATGAAGCGAATGGCGGATCGGTGAATCCGGAAGCGGCGCCCGCAGCCCGGCCGGGCAGGGCCGTGAAGCTGGTCGACCGTGTCTTCGATCAGCTGATGGAACGGATTCGCGCCGGCAACTATCCGCCGGATTCACGCCTTCCGGGTGAACATGAGCTGGCCTCGCTGCTGGGCGTTTCACGCCCTATCGTGCGCGATGCACTGGCGCGTCTGCGGGAGCAAGGGATCGTCTATGCACGGCAGGGGGCCGGCACTTTCGTCAGTGCGCATGGTTCGCCAACCGCGCAGCTTGCCTATTCTCCGGTCAAGACGATTGCCGATATCCAACGCTGCTATGAATTCCGCCTGACGATCGAACCGGCTGCCGCCTATTTTGCCGCCAAGCGCCGCGACGATGCCGCGATCCAGAAGATCGCCGCAGCCCTTGCGGATCTGCGCGAAGCGACAAGTCATCAGCTGCACCGGGTGGATGCCGATTTCGTCTTCCACCGCGCCGTCACCGAGGCGGCCAACAATCACTATTACACTGCCTCCATGGATGCGCTGAAAGCGCATATCGCCGTTGGGATGCATCTGCACGGACTTTCATTGCTCGGCCCGCGGCCAGGCCTTGAGCAGGTGTATCAGGAGCACAACGAAATCTACAAAGCGATCGCCGAGGGCAGGGCAGAGAATGCCCGTGACCTGATGCGCGCGCACCTGGAGGGTTCACGCGACCGTCTGTTTGAAGGACGCGTGCTCGACCTGTCCTTCTGAGGAAGGCGGCTTCCGGAGGTGGGCTCGAGGCCTCATTCCTCGAATAAAACCCGTTCCGTCGCGAATATCTTGGTGATGTATTCGGCAACTGTCCGGATCGGCAGATCCTTGCGCTGCTGGCGTCGGGTGAGAAGCCAGGCCTCCCGCGGCGGCGGGACGAGCTCAAGCGAGCAGGCATAGAGGTTTTTTTCGCTGCGACCGATGTAATGCGGCAGGAGTGCCAGACCTGCGCCTGACCTGGCAGCCATCGCCTGAGAAACCTGATTGTTGGCGCGGAAAGACACGCGCGCATGCGGGAACTGGCGGGCCAGCCAGATCGCCTCGGGCACATAGCCGTTCACCTCGTCAAATCCGACGAAGACGGGTTCCGCACCGTTTTCGACCTGTCGGCAAACCTCCTGCGTTCCGTAAAATCCGTATCCGATCGTCGCGAGCTGCTTGGCAATGAGATCGCCGTCTTGCGGTTTTGTCAGGCGTATGGCGATGTCGGCCTCGTGGCGTTCAAGGCTTATGGTGCGCAGGTCAGTTGCAAGGTCGATGTCGAGGCCTGGATATTGTTTGGTGATTTCCGCCAGACGGGGAATCAGGAAGCCCTGTGAGAGTGCGGGCGATGCGTTGATGCGCACCAGGCCTTTCGGCGTGTCATCCTTCCAGCCCCGTCCAAGCGTCTGTACAGAGGCTTCCATATCGCTTGCTGCTGTCAGTGCGCGGGTTCCTGCGGGTGTGAGCACATAGCCGTCCGGGCGCCGCTCGACCAGTTTTTCGCCGAGCGTTTCCTCCAGAGAATGCAGCCGGCGGGCAATCGTTGCGTGGTTGACGCGCAAGGTGCGGGCGGCGGCTGACAGGCTGCCGTGCCGCCCCAGCGCCAGAAAAACCCGGATGTCCTGCCAGTCCGGCTCTGTGCGTTTTTTATCAGCCATTGGCAAAGAATAGCGAATTTTTCGCAGAAGGGAATGGGACTAGATAGAGGCGACCTCGAAACAGAAAGGTTGCCGACATGACCTCCTCCAGTCTCACACTTACGCTGATCGGCGGGCCGACCGTCCTAGCAGAATACGGTAACCTTCGGCTTCTCACCGATCCAACCTTCGACCCGCCGGGCCTCTACAAGGAAGCGCCTGTCCGCTTCGAAAAGACGTCTGGCCCGGCCTTGTCAATCGAAGAGATCGGCAGGCTCGACGCTGTTCTTTTGAGCCACGATCAGCATTTCGACAATCTCGACAATGCCGGCCGGGCAATGCTTCCTGGCGTTGGCACCACCTTCACGACGAAGGCTGGAGCAGAGCGGTTGGGCGGCAATGCCCTAGGTCTCGCTCCCTTCGAAACCGTCACGCTGGAAGGCGCCGGTGGTGAGAAGCTGCTGGTTACGGCAACGCCCGCTCGCCACGGCCCCGTCGGTATCGAGCCGATATCCGGCGATGTCGTGGGCTTCGCACTCGGCCGCGAAAAGCCGGGCGACCTCCTCTACGTGACCGGTGATACGGTCTGGTATGAGGGCACCGCCGAGGTCGCGCGGCTCTTTTCTCCCAAAGTCGTGCTGCTGTTTACGGGCGCTGCCGAGCCACGCGGCCGCTTCCACGTGACGATGGGCAGCGAGGATGCTCTGGAGGCAGCGCACGCGTTCCCGAACGCTCTCCTCTTATCCGCGCATAACGAAGGCTGGGTGCACTTTCGCGAAACTCAGGACCAGCTCGCGCACACTTTCTCGGTCTTCAAACTCAAAGATCGCCTGCAGCTCTTCGAAAAAGGCAAGCCGCTGGCCGTCGACCTGACGGCCTGATCACCTCTCAAACATGGCGCAAAGCGTCATCTTCCAAGGAGACATACCATGAGCAATGAACAGAAAGTCGCAATCGTCACCGGTGCCTCGCAGGGTATCGGCGCAGGCATCGTCGAAGCCTATCGCAAGGAAGGCTATGTCGTTGTTGCCAACTCCCGCAATATCCAGCCGTCGTCGGATGCAGGCGTCATCGCAGTACCCGGCAGCATCGGCGAGCGTGGTGTCGCCGAACAGGTCGTGAAGACGGCCGTCGAGCGTTTTGGTCGCGTCGATACGCTGATCAACAATGCCGGCATCTTCATCGGTAAGCCGTTTACCGATTATACCGTCGAAGATTTCAACAATGTCATCAACGTCAACGTTGCCGGCTTCTTCCATGTCACGCAATTTGCCATTGCCGAGATGCTGAAGCGAGGCCATGGTCACATCGTTCAGATCACGACAGCCCTTGTGGATCAGCCGATTGCCGATGTTCCGACGGGCCTTGCGACGCTGACCAAGGGGGGGCTTGACGCTGTCACGCGCGGGCTTGCCATCGAATATGCCAAGAACGGCATTCGCGTGAATGCAGTGGCGCCCGGCATCATCAGGACGCCGATGCATGCGCCGGAAACGCATGCTTTCCTCAGCGCCCTGCATCCTGTGGGCCGCCTGGGTGAGGTGAGCGAAGTCGTCGATGCCGTGCTCTATCTGGAGCGGGCCGGCTTCGTCACCGGCGAAACGCTGAATGTCGATGGCGGCCAGCACGCTGGTCGCTGGTAAACCGAGAGAGTAGCCAACGGACGGGGCGCTCATCGCCCCGTCCTTCAAGGAGAACGACAATGCCCTATGTGAATATCAAAGTGACGCGTGAAGGCACGGCTCCGGGTGCAAACAGCACGACGCCGGAGCAGAAGGCAGCCTTGATCAAGGGTGTCAGCGATCTGCTCTTCGACATCATGGGCAAGCCGCATGACAGCACCTTCGTCGTCATCGATGAAGTGGAGATGGAAAACTGGGGTGTGGGTGGGCTGCCCGTACCTGAATATCGCAAACAGCTTGCGGAAAAAGCGGCAAAGCAGAAATAGTGTCGTGGCGGCCCGCAAGGCTGCCACTCGCTTTGTAATCAAGCGCAATGCATGGAGCATCGTGTCATGGGCAACTGGCAGGACAATCGTATCATCGACCTCTTCGGGATCGAGCTTCCCATCGTTCAGGCACCGATGGCGGGGGCCACCACACCCGAAATGGTGATTGCGGCCAGTGAGGCCGGCGGCCTCGGATCCCTTCCTGCTGCGCTACTGACGATCGAACAGACGAAAGCGGCGCTCGACCAAATCCGCTCGGCGACATCAAAGCCGATCAACGTGAATTTCTTCGCACATGCCAATCCGGCAACAGATCCCGTTGCCCAGATGAAATGGCGCAGTGTGCTTGCTCCCTATTATGTCGAGCTGGGGCTCGATCCTGCTGCGCCGGTTCCGGCGGCAGGGCGGGCGCCGTTCGACAATGACTATTGCGCGCTTGTCGAAAGCTATCGGCCCGAGGTCGTCAGCTTCCATTTCGGCCTGCCGGGGGCGGACCTGCTCGAGCGCGTGCGGCGCACGGGTGCGAAGATCATCGCTTCAGCGACGACAGTCGCGGAGGCGCGCTGGCTGGTGGAGCGAGGTGTCGATGCCGTCATCGCCATGGGATTGGAAGCCGGCGGGCACCGCGGCAATTTTCTTGACGACGACATGATAACCCAAGTGGGCACGATGGCGCTCGTGCCGCAGATCGTCGATGCCGTTTCCGTACCTGTCATCGCAGCAGGTGGCATCAGTGACCGCCGGGGTGTTCGTGCCGCTTTTGCACTTGGTGCGTCAGCCGTTCAGGTGGGGACTGCCTATCTATTGACGCCGGAAGCAAAGGTCACGGCCTTTCACCGCGATGCGCTGAAATCGGCGCGGGATGACAATACTGCCGTGACCAATATCTTTACCGGTCGTCCCGCGCGCGGCATCGTCAATCGCATCATGCGAGAGATCGGACCGCTGTCCGAGACTGCGCCAGCATTTCCGACCGCTGGCGGCGCGCTTGCACCGCTGAGGGCAGTGACCGAGAAGGAAGGCAGGTCGGATTTCAGCAATATGTGGGCTGGTCAGGCCGCAAGCCTTGCACGCGAAATGTCGAGCGCCAAGCTGACGCGGTATCTGATGGAAGCCGACTAGGTCTGGCTGGCGACGGGAACAGCAGCCGTCCATCGGACGGCCACGAAGCCTTAGCCCTCCGCGCCCGCGGCTTTCGCTTGTTGCTGGGCAGTCCGTAAGGTCGTTGCGGCGGCGGCAGCGCCATTCTTGTCCTCGCCGCCAACCTGCACCATCGGCTGGGCGAATTCGATGCCGTTGTTCTGGAAGGCCTCACGGATCATCGCATAGGCCTTGCGCCGGATATAAGTCTGCATGCCAGGCACCGTCGTCATCGCGAAGCTGAGGACGATGCCATAATCGCCGAATTCCTCGACGCCCTTCATCTTGAGCGGCTCGATGAAGAGCGGCCCCACCTCGGCATCTTCTTTCAGCTCGGCGCCGATCGCCTTGGTAATTTTCCGGGCCTTGTTGATGTCGGTGTTATAGGCGACTGAGATACGGAATTTGTCGATCACCCAGTCGCGGCTCATGTTTTCCACGGCACCAAGCTCCCCGAAGGGCACCGTGAAGACGGGGCCTCGGTGATGGCGCAGCCGTACCGAGCGCAGGCTGAAGCCTTCCACTGTTCCCTTGTAGTTTTTCGCCTGAATATATTCGCCGACGCGGAAGGCATCATCGAACATATAGAAGACGCCGCTGATGATATCCTTGACGAGGGTCTGCGATCCGAAGCCGATGGCAACGCCGAAAATGCCGGCGCCGGCTATGAGCGGCCCGATCTCCACGCCGAGCTGGGAGAGTACGATAAGGGCGGCCATGACGACGACCATGACGGCGAGCGCATTTCGGAAGATCGGCAGCAGCGTGCGGAACCGCGCGCGTTTGGCGGCGTCGGCAGGTGCGAGACCGGTGGAATCTCCCGAGGTCTTGATGGTGCGGTCAATCCAGCCTTTGGCAAGCTGCCAGAGAAGATCGGCGATCAGGAGCACGATGACACCTTTCAGCAATCCGGAGAGAATGGCTGATACCGTCGGGTTCTGCTGTGCGATGGAACTGGGGTTGAAGCGCCAGACGAGCGCCAGCCAGCCCACGGCGAGCGCGGTGACAATTGCGCGGCTGCCGCGCACAAGCAATATGCTCTTAGGGCTTTCCGGCGGGGCCGTCGTCAGCGTTGCCGCGGCCCGGCCTGTGGCCCGCAACAGATCCGGCAGAACAAGGGCGTAGACGCCAATCCAGAAAAGGCCCTGCAGCGCCAGGCACCAGAGCCCCCACAGGAGGACCAGGAAAACGGTCAAGCCGGCCTTTATGGCGAGGGGGTGGCTTAATGCCGACCAGACAGTTTCAATCGCGAGTACCAGCAAAAGGATGGAGAAGCAGTAGGCGATCGCCTCGGTGACAGCGGGATCGATACCAAGCGGTCCTCCAAGTGTTGCAGTTGCCGCGGCGAACAAGGCGATGCCGAGAAAGATCTTCGCACGGATGGCGAGGGCGGGTCGGTCGCTTTCCACGAGACCGATCAGCACTGCACCGACGCGATAGACGATGAAGGCAACCAGGTAGGCAAGCAGCACGAGCCGGGCGAGCGGCGGCCATTCAACGGCGAAGAATATGATTGCCACGACCACGGTGAAAACCGCCACCGGGACAAGCCGGGCGATCGGGCCGATCGATGCAGGCCGGACGCGCCTGTAGAGCCATTCGGCTGCCCCGCCGATGGCGACCAAGCCGGCAAAGATCAGGAAGATCGGTGCATAGCCGTGCGAGGTGGCGTCGTGGCGCGCACGGGCAGCGCCCTGATACATTTCAGAGGGGATGCGCGGAACTGCAGCAAGGATGCCGTCGATGCGCGCGCGGGCCTGTGCCTCCCAAGTCGCAAAACCCGATGGCTGAGCGGCTGCGGCTGTCGCGTCCTGTTCCTTCTTGCGATTTTCCAGCCAGGCCTGGATTTCGGGATCCTGCAGCAAACCTATCAACTGGTCGATCTTCTGCTGGGGCGGCGGTGGCGTGGTCTGCGCCGCTACCGAAGTCCCGATGAGGAAAGCCAGAAAAAATACCGCCAGCCTGATCATTTGCCATGTCTCCCGGCGGAGCCGCCGGCCGCAGAAAAGCTCGTTACCGATCTGTTCATGCACGGCTCCTTCCATACTGGAAGAATGCGCACAGCCGACGCGTTTATGGGAGTACTTTACTGTAAACTCTGGCGTAAAGGCGGGGAAAAGGCGTAAATGGCGGCGGATTTACGGTAACGTACTTCCATCTTGCACCTGTCACTTCATAGTCGAGCTGGGTGAGCAGGAGGCACGGATCTCCAATGGACAAGGAAGGAGGCATCAAGCGGAACGCTACGGAAACCGCACAGCGCGGGCTGTGGCGGCTTATGCTGAAATTACCCGCGATGCGGGGTCGGTTGCAGCTTCTCGCATCGAAATCCCGCTCGCTCAACGATCTCTTCGAGGCTTATGAGGAAGCGAGCCTCACCTTGGAACGCCTCATGCGGCAGCAGGGAGAGGAACACTGTCCGATGGTGGTTGAGTACGAGACCATCTGTGCCGAAATCGAATCCGACATCATCCAATACGTGCTGGAACACCGCCCAAATGTGCCGGATTGAGGTGTAAACTCCCGTTAAAATCGATCGCCTGCTGGTTTTGTTAGCATTTTCGGTTGCAACCGGCCACCGTCTCGGCGATAAACATCTCTGTTCTACTTTAGCCTAATCAGCGCATACGGGGCGGTCATGGGTGCTGAAGTACACTACGCAAGGGCATCCGAAGTATCGTTGTCAGAGGCCAGGGCGGAACTCGAACGAATTCTGTCCGACCCTAGATTCCATGCTACGGAACGGCAACGGGCCATTCTCAGATATCTTGCGGAAAGGCGTTTTGCCGGCTGCGAGGAGGGCGTGAAGGCCTATTCCATCGCTCTGGATGTTCTCGGGCGAGCGAGCAATTTCGATGCTTCGAACGATCCAATCGTGCGCATTGAGGTCAGCCGGCTGCGCTCGTCGGTCGAGAACTATTACGAAGCCTTCGGTGCCGAGCGGGATGTGACAATCCATATCCCCAAGGGGACGTATGTGACGCTTTTCCCCCGGTCACACCTGTCTTACGAACATGAAGAGGATGAGCTGGCGCTGGAAGGCGATTTGCCTGAGATGCCGGATGATGTTCCGGTTCCCGAAGTTGCCGAGAGCATTGTTTCCGCTCCACCCTCAGGGCGACCATTGGCGATGCATGCGGGTGTAGCGCTGCTGCTCTGCGCCGCGATTGCCGCAGGCGTTGCCGTCTACGCATCGAAGCCGCCTCTCACGGTTCGTCCGTCGGTCACTCTTTCCATGGATGCCGTCGACACCAGGTTGCAGGGCGAAGCCAGCCAGACGCGCGACATGCTGTTGACGGCGCTGACGCAATTCCAGACGCTGACGGTTGCGAAGTCCGGTTATGCGGATGTGCGTACCCAAAAAGTGGTCGGAATGACCTATGAAATCGACATGAAATATTATGGCGACGGCGATATCAGGAGCGTCTGGTGGCAGATCGTTGACCGTCGCTCTGGTGACCTCCTGAAATCGGGGCTCGAAACGATCGCCATCGACGGCAAGAGCCCTGCCGCTGCCCGCCAGGAGATTGTCGATGTTCTTGCTCGCCGCTTTGCAGCGACACGGGGGGCGATCAACAATATCGAAACGCATGCCAGCAGCGCGGAGTCCATCGGAAACGCTTGTGTTCTGCGCGCTGAATACCAACTCGATGACGGCAGCTCGAGCGATATGGCGGCGGTGCGCTCCTGCCTGGAACGGACGCTTGCGGCCGATCCGAGCAATTCCGATGCAAATGCGCTTCTTGCTCGCGTTCTCATCGCGCCGGAGGGCGCTGCCGGAGATGCCATGGTGCGTGCGCGCGCTCTTGGTCTGGCAAACCGTGCGGTTTCAATCGCTCCCATGTCGGATCGCGCCCACGTGGCGCTGATGATGGCGCAATTCGCCGATGGGCGCATCGATGCCGCATTGCAGGCAGGAAACCGGGCGATTTCGCTCAATCCGAGCAATCCCGATGCGGTGGCGAAGTTTGCCTCCGTGCTGTTTTCGGTCGGCTACTTCGATGCCGGCGTCTCCATGGCGCAGGATGCGGCACGGGCTGTCGATATCGTGCCGCGCGATGCCATGCTCGTTCTTGCGCTGGATGCCTATCGCCGAGGGGATTGGTCGGAGGCTTCACTGCTTGCCGAACAAGTGAACTGCACTGATTTTGTCGTGCGCGCTTTGCGCGCCGCAGCACTCGGCCAGCTCGGTTCGGATCAGGCGAAAGAACGGCTTGCCGATGTTAGGGGCAGCGATCCTGATTTCGAACGAACCCTGCGGCGGAAGCTGGAGGCGAGACGCTTCCAGCCGCTGCTTTCGGCCGAGATTGAGGAAGGGCTCGCCAAGGCTGGAGCAGTGTTTGCGCTCAATGACGTTACCGGAGCCGTGAGCCGATAGATGGGACCAGATGCTCGCGTCCGCTGTCTGCAAAGCTCATCTGAAAGCCAGTCCGCCGGCGCTATGGGAAAACTGCAAGCGCCTCTCCTGTCGGCTTCCATGACAAGGGCGACACAAGATTCCAAAGACGATAGGCCTGTTTACGGCGGCGTTTACGGTGCGGTTTACCGTAACGTACTTACGCCGGAAGCTGGAGATGTATCCTATCGGCACAGGGGCAAAGTTCATTTCGTGGGTCAGCAGAGGGATATTGGATGCGAACCACCGTACTATTGCTTTCCGCGGCCATTCTGGCTGCACCCGTAGTCGTGCAGGCTGCGGATATTGCTCCTGTTCTGGCACCCCAGCCGCAGCCTGCCGAGCCGGATAAATGGACTTTTTCAGTATCGCCCTATTTCTGGGTAGCCGGCATTACCGGCGATACCGCCGTCTTCGGCCTTCCGGAAGTTCATACCAACGAAAGTTTCAGCGACATTCTGTCGGATCTCGATTTTGCTTTTATGGCCGCCGGCGAAGCGCGCTACGATCGTTTCAGCGTCGTTACCGATATCGCCTATGTCCGCGTGACCACGGATTCCGCCACACCGCGCGGTATATTGGCCGATGAGGTCGACCTGAAGGAGGAAACGTTCACGGCGATGATCGGTGCAGGCTACGCGGTGATTGACGATCCCCGTGGTCGCCTCGATGTCATCGGCGGCGTGAAGATCTGGTACACTGAAACGACAATTTCCTTTTCCGGCGGGCCGCTGGATGGCGTGTCGGGCACCGATGAGGCCACTTGGGTCGATGCCATGGCAGGATTGCGCGGCGTCTATTCGATTACGCCTTCAGTCTATCTGACAGGGTGGGGTTTGATCGGTGCCGGTGGCGCCGATCTGGACTGGGATGTGATGGCGGGTATCGGCTACAAATGGAATGACTCCATTTCCGCAATGGCCGGCTATCGCGCTCTTGGCGTGAACTACAGTGACGACACCCTGACCAGCGACATCGTCGAGCACGGCCCGATCCTTGGCGTCGTCTTCCATTTCTGAGATCGGATGAAGGCACTCGCGGCGCTGTCGCGAGTGCTTTTTCACTGTTCGAAGGCGAAAATCTTCTTCCAGTCTTTCTTCATGTCGACCACCAGCCAATTGCGGCCCTCCGCCTCGTCGAGCGCCTTGTCCAGTTTTCCAAAGGCTGATTCACGGTCATAGGCATATTCGCGGGCTGCGTCGGTGTGGTGGACCAGCAGGCCAAAGCTCGAGCCTTTACCTGACGTCGTCCAGCGCAGCATTTCGTAATCTCCATCCGAGTTGCCGGCCGCGAATATCGGCTTGAGGCCGATGAACTTGTTTATGCCGACGGGCTTGCCCGGGCCGTCGTCGACGAAGTCGATCTTCGGCAGGCGTTTGAGAACCGGTACATCGCCGACGAGTTCGTATTCGGTCGCGATCGTGCTGCCGACGACCTGTTCGGGCGGGATGCCGTAAAGCTGTTGCGTGACGGGACGCATGAACTCGATGCCGCCGCCGGAGACGATATAGGTGCGAAAGCCGTTGGCACGCAGATAGTCCAGCAGCTCGCGCATCGGCAGGTAGGTCATCTCGGTAAAAAGCTTGCCGGTCCGGGGATGTTTTGACGTGGCGAACCAGTCCGTGGCGATCTTGGTGAACTCGTCTGATGTCATGCCGGCATGCGTTGCCATCATGAGTTCCACCATGCCCCTTTCACCAGCCTTGGCTATGCCTTTCAGATCGCCATCGAGAACGCTCTTGAAGGGCTCCTTGGTCTTCCATTCCGGATGCTGGGGTGCCAGCGCCTTGACGCGATCGAGTACGAAACCAAGCTGGATATAATAGGGCTGCTCGGACCAGAGCGTGCCATCATTGTCGAAGACGGCGATGCGGTTCTCCGGTGCCACATAAGCCTCTCCGCCTTCCGTCGTGGTTGCCCTAACGAAATCCGTGATGCGTGTTTTGGCGGATGTGTCGTTCCAGGAGGGCAATACGTCTTGCGCGGACACTGGGCTGCAGGTGGCCGTGATCAGAAGAATGACTGCGATGGCAAGGCAAGCAAGGCAGGCATCAAAGGCTCGAACGGATTGTCTCATGGACATCCTCCGGTGAAGCTGAAATTCTCTTGATGCAGCGGAAACCGAGATGGCTGGTCGAGGTATCCTCCGGCTCGGCATGGCGCGCGGCGGGGCGATAGCGGCGGCAATAGTTCGGTGCGCAGAGATGCGAGCCGCCCTTCAAAACCCGTCGCGGAATGCGGATGCTCGGTTGGCGCGGGTCGTAACTGGCTTCCACGCCGCCGCCGCGCGGATTGGCAGGAATGCAGCAGGCTTTTGCGGCGGGCTCGGGATGGCTGTCGGACCAGTAGTCCGTGGTCCATTCCCAGACATTGCCGATCATGTCGTAAAGCCCGTAACCATTCGGCGGGAAGCTGCGAACGGGGGAGGTCCGTTCATGGCCCTTCGGTTTCGCCGACATCACGGGGAAGGTTCCCTGCCAGGTGTTGGCCATGGGAATGCCGTCGGGCATCAGTTCGTCGCCCCACGCAAATTCCACATCGTCGAGACCGCCGCGGGCTGCGAGTTCCCATTCTGCTTCGGTCGGCAGGTCGAGGCCGGCCCAATCGGCATAGGCCTTTGCGTCGCACCAGGCGATGTGCACGACAGGATGGTCGAGCTTGCCGCGCAGATCGCTCAGGCCGCCGAGCGGCCGGCGCCAGTTCGCGCCGAATTTGAAGGTCCACCATTGAGTGATATCGGGGCCCTCAACCTTTCTCGGCTGAAAGAAGACAAGCGATCCGGCGCGCAGCATCTCTGGCCTGGCGCCGGGATAGTCCTTTGCCTCAGGTGCCTTCTCGGCTGACGTCACGTAACCGGTCGCCCTGACGAATTCAGTGAACCTGCGGTTCGTGACGGGGATTTCGTCGATCCAGAAGCCATCGACCTTTACAGGATGGGCGGGAGCCTCTTCGGGATAGTGGTCATTGGAGCCCATCATGAAGGTCCGGCCTGGAATCCAGACCATGCCTTCGGGCGCCGCACCGGGCCTCTGCTGATCGTCGAATGCCAATGCCATCACCGCCTCCGGAATATGCGCCGGAAGCTTCGCGCGTATGTAGAAGGGAAGGAAGTACGTTACGGTAAACACGCCCGCGGATGGTGTAACGGCAGGCGTAAATTTACGGCACCAGCCTGCTCCGGCTGGCTACGCCCCTTCCTGCATTCTTAAGCAGGGACCGCGGCGCATTATCTGGCGAGGTCTCTTCCGTTGATGGCGATCGGATTGAGCGGCGGCAGCGCTGGCGGTTTTCTATCTCTGATCGTTGCGTCTCTCCGGGCGACGGCCCTGATGATCGCCGCCCTGTCGATGTCAGGTCCGACCTGTGCTCCAAAAAGCTTGCGTTCCAAAAGCTCAATCTGCTGCCTGAGGACGGGGGAACTTTCCCTTGCGAGCCAGTCGGCGATGGTCCGGTATCCGCATTGGAAGGCCCAGGCCTGCAGGGCCGCATAGACCGCGGTTTCGTTGCCGCTCCTGATGGTCTGCTTCATCCGGTGAAGCCGGTATGAGCGGGAATTTTGCCTGAGATCCCGGTGTTTCGTGCGCCATGCTGCGAAGCGGGGAATGAGCTGCCGGAGAAGGAAGGCGACAGCTGCCAGGACAACGGCTAACGCGGCAATGAGCCAGATGCTGATCTGCTGCGATCGACGGTCTTCTTGCTGTTCAAGCTGCGGTGCGATCGCCTCTTTGGCCGCTGCGGCGCCGACCGTGACCTTGATGTCGGGAAGTGTCGCGGTTTTCTCGGCTTTGCTGTCCACATCGAACCAGGGGTAGGAAACCGCTGGTATGTCGAATGTGCCAGCGGCGGGGGCTGTGTAGACGATCGTTTCGGTGTGCCGGCTGGCTGTTTCCCGGTTCATTTCTATGCCGTCTTCGATCTTCGGCGGCTTCACATATTGCTGCAGGCCGGCTGCGCTGCCGAGTTCCACCGGCGGCATCATCATCGCCTGCGTGTCCAGGGCCGTGATGGTGATGGTGCGCGAAAACGCATCGCCGGCCTTCAGCTTGGTTGGATCGCGATCGAAGGATTGCTCGATCGTCAGGCCGTGTGCGACAAAACCCGGCTGGCTTGGCAGGGCGTTGCCGCCAACGGTGAAGGAAATGCCGGGCATGGTCACCGTCGCCTTCGTCGGCTTTCCGTCCACGCCATATCCGAGTTCAATCGGAATATCCGGCAGGCTGTAGGGGCCGGACGCTTCCGGTACGATCGCATAGCTGCGGCGGATGCCGGAATATTGCACACCGTCGATGGTCTGTGTCAGGTTCACGCTGCGCTCCTCCGGCAGGGTGACCATGGCATTGGGAACGTCGAACAGAGGGAACTGCGGCGGTGAAGTGAAGAAATTGGGCACGAAGACATCCACCGTCAGGCGTACCTGCTGTCCCGGCACGATCTCGCCGTTGCCTTCGATCGCGGCACGAGCAAACGGTTCGGCGGCGAGCGCATTTCCCGACAGGATCAACCAAAGCGACAGGGTAAAGCGCATCATGGCTTTTGTCCCTGTGCTTCTAGGGCGAACTTGCGCGCCATGAGGTCCGCTGGGCTCGCCTGGATGTTCTTCATCCACATTTCCGACGTCTGTTCGGCGATGCTCACCTGGCCTTCCTTGCCCTGCTTTCCCTTGTCGTCGAACTGAACGCTGTCAGGCTTCAGATTCGGGTCCTGTTGCTGTTGTTCCTGCTCCTTGTCCTGCTGCTCTTTCAGCAATCGCTCTGCGATAATGAGATCGGCTTGAGCCTCCGGCCAGTCCTTCCGTTTTTCAATCGCCTTCTGATAGGCCGTGACGGCCTCCTCGAATTTGCCGAGATGCAGAAGCGTGTTTGCCTGATTGTACCAGCTCTCGGCAGTATCGACGGCGGCAAAGGCATCGAGTGCATCCTGAAAGCGGCCGGCCCTGTAAAGTGCTGCACCCTTCCACATCGGGTTTCGGAAATGGTCGGCTGCCCCCTCAAAATCACCCTGTTCAAAAGCCAGTCGGCCCTGCTGGTCCGGCGTCAGCCATAGATCGACGAAACCAGCAGCTTCCGCCGGAGATGGCATCAGCAGCCGGAAAGCGAGAAGCACGGCGCCGACCCTGACCACCCAGCCACGCCTGAAGGAAAAAGCAAGCAGCAAGGCAATCGGGGCGACCAGCCACCAGCCGGCATCGCGCCAGCGATTGCCCTCGGACGCCTGCGCATCGGAAAAGTTCTTGCTGACGCGCTGGATGATCCAGCGCACATCGGTATCGTCGTCACTGATGGTGGCGACGTCAGCCCCCGTTGCCGATTGCAGCTGTTTCAGGGCCCCCATATCGAGCTTGGGTAGCAGGCGCCCGCCACCGGCGTTGGTCAGGAAGTTTCCGTCGGCCGTCCTGACCGGTCCGCCCTCGGCGGTGCCGATACCTAGAATGATGATGCCGTTGGCATTTGCCGCCTTGAGCGCATCGACCCCGGCCGGTTCGATGCCGTCAGTCAGGAAGACGATCGTGCCGGTCGTATTCTCCGACTTGAACAGGCTGTTCGATAGCGAAAGTGCGTCGGGCGTGCTCTTGCCGGGCTTCGGCATGATGCGTGTCGCCAGCGCATCCGAATAGCTCTCGATCAGGGAGGCATCCTCCGTCAGCGGAACGACGAGATGGGCGGTGCCGGCATAAGCGACGATCGCGGTCTTTGCTCCTGGCCGCGCAGCGAGAATATCGTGGATCTTCAGCTTGGCGCGTTCGATGCGACTGGGGCTGATGTCGATCGCATCCATGGTCGAGGAAAGATCAACGGCAATGACGAGGGGCGCGGTATCCTCGACAAAGGGCGGTGCTTCGCGCCGCCATGTCGGACCTGCCGCGGCGATCGTGCCCAAAGCCATCAAGCCGGCCAGAAGCCATGAGGGATTGATGCGGCTATGGCGGTTTGCCTCGACAATCAGTTTGTCGAGCAGGTGCGGCGCGATCATGCCCTTCCAGCGGTCGCGAATATCGTCCGACCGGGCTGCAAGCCAGAGGATGAGGGGTGGAACGAGCAAGACGAGCAGCCACCACGGGCGCAGAAAATGAAGATCGGTGATCACGCCGCTGCCCTCCGGCGGATCAGGCCCCGAGAGCCTGCGAAGAGATGATAGAGAGCGAGAATGGCGATCGCAGCGCCCAACGGCCAATGGAAAAGTTCGATACGCGGCCGCCAGGACACCACCTTCTGTTCGTCAGGCGTAATCTGATCCAGAACGTCGTATATTGCCGCGAGCTGGTTCTGGTCGCCGCCGAAGAAATAGCGTCCGCCGGTATCGGTGGCGATTTTCTGCAATGTGGCCGTATCCAGCTTGTCCTCGCCTGTCGCGGCGGGATCACCGATGCCGATTGCATGAATGACGATGTCATTTCTTCCGGCGATCTCTGCCGCCTTCAGCGGCGGCATCTTGCTTGCCGTATCATTGCCATCGGTCAGCAGGATCAGGACTTTTTCGCGTGCCGTGGTTTTTTCGAACATTCTGAGTGCAAGGCCGATCGAATCCCCGAGCGATGTGCGTGGGCCGGCGATCCCTGGCAGCAACCCATTGATCATCAGCCGGACGAGTTCATGATCCATGGTGAAAGGCGCGAGCGGGTAGGGCGCATCGCCGAAGGCGATCAGGCCCAGGCGGTCGTGAGGCCGTTTCGTGACGAAATCGGAGACCACGGACCGCACCGCATCGACGCGTGCTCCAAGGCTGCCATCAGGCACCGGAAAATCACGCGTCTCCATCGATTGCGAGAGATCGAGCGCGAGCAGGATATCGCGCTGCGGCTCCGTCTTTTCCAGGGGTGGTTCGACGAATTGCGGCCGGGCAAGCGCCAGCACAACAAGACACCAGGCAAGCCCCTCGGCTATCGTCTGCAGCCAGGTCCGTTTCGGCACGACCGAACCTTCGGTCGGCTGAACCCCGGCGGCACGCGTCACCTGATCGAAGAATGGCAGGCGGATTGATGCCGATGTTTCTCGATGCGGCGGCAGCAGCCACCAGATCAGCAAGGGGAGCGGAAGCAGCAGAAGCAGCCACGGATACTCAAGCTGATACATGGTGCCCCCTGATCCATCGCCTTGACTTGAGGACGAGCTCATCCGTGCTATCAGGAGGAAGAGCGGCAATGGCCGCGCTGTCGTGATATTCGAGATCATCAAGCAGGCGCGCCAGAGCGCCGGCCCCTCCGCTCTGGTTCAGACGCTCAATCCATGCCCGACCGGTCAGCGATGCGACATCGCCTCTCGGCCATGCTGCGAGCGCCGTTCGCTTGAGCAGTTCCGTGAGTTCGTGGATGCCCTTGTCGCGGCGTGCCGGGTTGCGGATGTCGGTTTCGATAGCGGCAAGCATCCGGATCGCCTCCCGCCGGTAGGCATTGCGGTGATATCGCCTGAGCCAGACAAGGATGGCCGATAGCAGTGCGATGACGAGCAATGCACCCAATGCCGCCCAACCCCAGGTTTGGGGCAACCAGGATACCGGCGGCGGAACCGCGATGTCATGCAAAGAGCGGAGCGCCGTCTGGGTCATCGGATCGAGTTGGACTGTCTGCTCCATCAGCGCCTCCGCTGCCGCCAGGCGGATTGTTCGAGCAGGCGGCGCAGTTGCGGGGCAGTCTCCTCCGCGGTCGAGACAGGCAGCATGGGGAGGCCGAGTTCACGTTGCCAGGCCATCAGTTCGCGACCGCGATTGCGAGCGAAAGTGTCGATGGATTTCCGCACGCCGGCCTGGCTCAGTGACAGTTCCGCCTGCAATCCGCCGCCGCTGATGACGATATCGGCGGATTTGGGAAGCTCCAGAAGGAATGGGTCGTAGATCAAAAGACAGATCACGTCGTTGCGGGCGGAGAGCGCCAAAAGCAGGTCGCGGGTCGCTTCGCCGTGTCCGCTGAAATCGCTGATGATGACGACGAGATGATCGTGATGGGCGATGCCTGTGACGCGGCGCAGCACGTCATCGAGTGAATCCGGCGAGGGCGTGCCGGCAAAGGCGGCTTTCAGCGCCGCATTCCTGGTGGCGATCTTGTCGGCAAGAGCGATGACGGCATTGCGGCTACGATGCGGCTTTACTTCCTCGATGTGGCCATCTCCAAAGATAAAACCGCCCACCCGATCGCCTGATCCCAGGATGCGCCAGGCACAGAGCATGGCTGCTTCGGCGGCAGTGACGGATTTCATCGCGCGGCGGCTGCCGAAAAACATATTGATCCGCTGGTCGACGACGAGGACTGCCGGCCGCTCCTTCTCCTCGCCGTAGATGCGGACGACCGGCGTGCCGGTGCGCGCCGTCACGCGCCAGTCGATGGAGCGGATATCGTCGCCCGGCAGATAATCCCGCAATTCCTCGAAGATCAGGCCGCGGCCGCGCAGGGCTGACTGCATCCGGCCGGCGAGCTGCTGATGGCTTTTTGCTTTCTGGACGAAAGTCAGATTGCGGGCACGGCCCTCGAGAGCGACGAGCTGTTCCGTCGTGACATAGACGCCGTCGCTTCTGAGGGCGCCCGTGCTCATGAGACCGCAACCAGTTCGGTGATGCGATCGATGACCTGATCGGCGCTCGTATTGGCGGCATGGGCCTCATAAGACAGGATGAGGCGATGGCGAAAGACATCGTTGACGATCGCCTTCACATCGTCGGGGGTTACATAGTCGCGACCCTTCAGCCAGGCATATGCGCGGGAGACCTTGTCGAGACTGATGGCGCCACGCGGGCTGACGCCAACCTGCAGGAGGCTCGCCAGATCCTTGTCGTAGCGATCCGGGTAACGCGTGGCGAAGACGAGAGCGACGATATATTTCTCGACCGGTTCGGAGACCGTCACCGCACCGATTTGCGTGCGCGCATCGAAGACGGCCTGTGGGTCCAGGCGCTCGGTGGCCGGATCAGAGCCTTTGCTGTGGGCGATGTTCTCCTCGTCCCGGTTGAGACACATGATCGCGGCTTCCGATTGCTCATCGGGATAGGTAACCTCGACATGCATGAGGAAGCGGTCGAGTTGCGCCTCGGGCAGGGGATAGGTGCCCTCCTGCTCGATCGGGTTTTGCGTCGCCATGACCATGAAAAGATCAGGCAGCGGATAACTCTTGCCGCCGACAGTGACCTGCCGTTCCTCCATCGCCTCCAGAAGGGCGGACTGTACCTTGGCGGGGGCACGGTTGATTTCGTCGGCAAGAATGAGATTGGCGAAGATCGGTCCCTGCTGAAACTTGAACTCGCCCTTGCCGCCGTCCGAGAAATAGATCTCCGATCCGGTGATATCGGCAGGCAGCAGGTCCGGGGTGAATTGGACGCGCGAAAGCTCTGAATCGAGGTTTTTTGCGAGGCTCTTGATTGCCCTCGTCTTGGCCAATCCAGGCAGACCTTCGACGAGCAGGTGGCCATTGGCGAGCAGCCCGAGCAGCAGGCGCTCGACCATCGCCTCCTGGCCGATGATCGACTGGCCGATGCGCTTGCCGAGATCGAGGATGTCGTCGCGTGCCGTCATGGGAGCCTCGCCAATTGCGTTGGGGCGCGGCGAAATCGCCGCGCCGGTCTTGGTCGGGAGAAAGAGCTACCGGCTTCCTCCCGGATTCTGGTCGAGCGAACTCATCAGGGCCGCGATCATCTGGTCGACGCTGAAGCTTGCGGGCCGTTGGCTCGGTGGGTATTCGCGGAAGGTCTGGAGGAAGGGTGCGACCTTGTAGACGCCATATTGGACGATATAGGCATTCTTCATCACCCAGTCATAATATTGATCCGACACGACATCCGCGCGCTCGTAGGGATCCATCCGCAGGTTGAATACTTTCGGCACCCGCAGGCAGGTGAAGGGGTTCGCCCATACCACGAAGCCTCCCGGTTGCCGCTGTTCGCAGAAGACGATCTTCCAGTTGCCGTAGCGATAGGCGACGAGTTCACCGTCGTCGTTGAAGTAGAAGAACTCGTCACGCGCCGACTTCGGCTGTTGTCCCGTCAGGTAGGGGAGCTGGTTGTAGCCGTCGAGGTGAACCTTGAACTGATTGCCGCTGATCGAGGTGCCTTTCGCAAGCCTATCCTTGATATCGCCGTCGCCGGCGGCGGCGAGCAGGGTCGGGAACCAGTCGAGCCCGGACATCATATCGTTCGAGACTTCGCCGGCCTTGATCTTGCCGGGCCAGCGGATGATCGCGGGAACACGGAACGCGCCTTCCCAGTTCGTATCCTTCTCACTGCGGAATGCGGTCGTTGCCGCGTCGGGCCACGAGAACTGGTTGGGGCCGTTATCGGTTGTGTAGACGACGATCGTGTTGTCCGCGACATTCAGGTCGTCGAGCGCTTTCAACAGCTTGCCGACATCGCCGTCATGCTCGACCATGCCGTCGGCATAGTCGTTGCCCGGCATGCCGCTTTGCCCCTTCATCGATTCCCGCACGTGGGTGAAGACATGCATGCGGGTCGTGTTCATCCAGGTGAAGAAGGGCTTGCCGGCCTTCACCTGTCTGTCCATGAAGTCGATCGCGGCTGCGGTCGTCTCGTCGTCGATCGTTTCCATGCGCTTTGTGTTGAGCGCGCCGGTATCCTCGATCTTGCCGTCGGCAGACGCCTTCAGGACGCCGCGTGGCGAATTGGTGCGCACGAATTCCGCGTCGTCCTTCGGATAATAGGGACGTTCGGGCTCTTCCTCGGCGTTGAGGTGGTAGAGATTGCCGTAGAATTCATCGAAGCCGTGATTGGTCGGGAGGAATTCGTCGCGGTCGCCGAGATGGTTCTTGCCGAACTGGCCCGTCGCATAACCGAGCGGCTTCAGGGCCTGGGCGATGGTGATGTCCCGCGGCTGCAGGCCGACGGTGGCGCCGGGAATGCCGACCTTGCAGAGGCCGGTGCGCAGGCAGACCTGGCCGGTGATGAAGGTGGAGCGCCCGGCCGTGCAGCTGTTTTCGGCGTAATAATCGGTGAACATCAGGCCTTCCTTGGCCAGACGGTCGATATTCGGGGTCCTGTAGCCCATCACGCCGAAGGAATAGGCGCTGATATTGGTCTGGCCGATATCGTCACCGAAGATGACGAGAATGTTCGGCTTGTCGGGTGTCGGTGCAGGGGCTGGCGCGGCCGGGGCGGCGGGGGACGCTTCCTGGGCATAGGCCGATGAAATGAAAGGTGCTGCGGCAAGGCTCATTGCCACTGCTGCCGTCGCCGAAAGAAGTCTGCCGGAGAGTGTCGTGGCCATCACGTTCTCCCCGCCGCAAGGTCGTTCAACATTACGCTCTCCCTGGTGTCGGGCAGGCCGGAGCCCGCCGGAACTGGATCGTCGCCATTCGACCGGGAGAGACTTCTACTTTGAGGCCATCTGCGGAAGTACGTTACCGTAAATGCCGATGTTGCTGGACGTAACCGCCCACGTAAATCGCGTTCGTTACTGCGTCAGCGGCTGCGATTGCGGATCGGCGCGAAGAGTATCTTCGACTTCTACTTGTTTTGCGGCGGTTGGCAGAGGCTGTCCGACGATCGTCAGCGGCGCGGCTACCGCCGTGCCGGCGACCTTGCCCACAGTCTGCACCGTACCGCCTACGACGGCGGCAACGCCTTCGCCGAGCGTGATGTTGGAATCCGTCAGGGTCTGGCCCGTCATCAACCGCTGGCCGATGAGCTGCACGATTTCGGGGCTTTCGGCAAACTTGCCGTGATTGAGCTTGTCGCCGGTGTCGACCTTGGTCAGATCGATCGCGGTAATGCCGGCTTCTTCCAGCCGGCTGCGATAGGGCTCCTTGGACGGGTCGATGGCACCGAGCCGGGAGACTTTTCCGGTGATGAAGCTCGAGACTGCCAGAGCCCGATCATCCTGCGAAACGAAGATCGTGAATTTCGGACGGGGTGTACCCATTTCCACGAACTGCTTGGCGAAGACCTGTATGTCTATATCGGGGGAGGCAAGAATGACATCGCGGATCTTGGTGTTCACATGCCCGTCACGGATGCCCATCTGGCGCAGGGATTCCATGGCAAGCCAGGTTCCCATCGAATGGGCAAGAATGGTGATATCCTTGACGCTTGGATCCTGGGCAAGGATTCGGAGCGCCTGTTCGAGTGCCGTGCGCGAATAGTTCGTGCTTTCCTTGTCGTATTCATAGGCCGTCAGCTTTGCCCGCGAAGGCCAGGTGAAAAGGACCGGCGTCGCCTTCATGCCGCTGTCGTGGACGATCTGCGCAAGGCGGAAGACGGAATCCTCATAGGTATTGTTGAAGCCGTGTATGAAAACGAGTGCGTGGCCGTCGACCAGATGATGCTGGAACCAGGCACGCCCTTCCGCCCGCGTCTCGAGCTGCTCGACCCGCGTGACGGCGAAATCTGTCGCCGGGTTCGGCGGCAGCTTTTCGGGCCACTGTACGGTGCCAGCCGCACGCTTCGGCGGAATGGAAATTGCGATATCCGTCAGGTAGGGTTTCGGACTGCGCTCTCCATTGAAAAGCGTCGCAGGATTTGCGGAAGGCTGACGGGTGGTCGCCACCAGCATTTCGACCTGTGAGGTTTTCGGAGTATTGGCCGTGAGGACGACAGGGGTCATCACCCCGGTCGGATGGCCGCAGCCTGCCAGCACGGAAAGTGCGGCGAGGAGAATGCGTCGCAGCATGATCACTTCCTGGTTCAACAGTCCGGCACTCTAGGCCGCGGCAAATCGCGGATGGAAGTAAGTTACCGTAAATGCGGGTGTTAATACGAGTCTTTATAGCAGCCTCGACAGCGACGAGGTGAAGGGGCGCGAATTCAACGGGAGGCCTGCGCTTCACCCACAATGACTGCGCCTCCCTGCGCCGGGGTCGATGCTTTTTCCTGTGAGAGCAAGGTCTGCTGCTGCACCTCGCTATCGGAGGCGCTGCGCCAGAATTGCCAGCCTTCGCCCTGTATAAGACCGCTGTCGGCGAGATCCTTCCAGTGGCTGAAGGTGCCAGTACCAGTATAGACGAAATTGCGGGCGTCTTCGGGGGAGGAATACATCGTGTATTCGGCAGTATGCTCCGAGCGGTTGGCGGGATCGGCGACCTTGTTGAGGAAGCTCGACAGAAACTTGAAATGCAGGAGGGCGCTGGTGATACCAACGGTGCCGCGCATTTCACCAAGGTTCAGTGCGAGCGGCCAGACCTGGTGCGAGGATTTGAGATAGAGGCGCTCGCCGGATACGTAGATCAGCGGGATCTTGTTGAGCGCAGGGCCATCCCAGATGCGGCCGCGAAAATAGACCCGACCTCGGACCCCGCCCTTGATCCAGATGGTGCGACTGTTCCTGTCGAAATGCGATTCATAGCCTGAGCGGTCGAAGAGGCTGCAGACTTCGAGCGGATTGCGGCCGGGCTCGCAGATGTTTTCGCTAACGGGATTGCAGCTGTACATGTCAATCATGACCGAGCGAAGCGAGCGGGCGCCAACGGATTCCATGTAGGCGGTCAACTGGCTGATCGAACGCGTATCGCAATGCGGATAGACGAGAAACTCGTCCGCATCGACATAGAGAACCCATTTCTGCTGGCAGTGACGGTTCATGACAGCGTTGATCCAGTCATTGCCAAAGCGCGCAGCCTTGTAGGAACCGTTGGCTGACAGCAGCGAAACATCCTCCATGCCGGACAGGAGCTCGACAGTGCTGTCGCTTGAGCCGTTGTCGATGCAGATGAAATGCTCGACACCGAGATCGCGATAATATTGCAGGAAGAACTCCATCCGGTGTCCTTCGTCGCGGATCACGCAGATCAGCACGTGGCGTGCCTGTTTCAGGCTGTCGCGAAGGCCGGCATAGCCGATCTGGCCGGCCTTCAGCGAACGGCGCAGACGGGCCTTGGCGTAGTGTGAGATGCTGGTCGTCAAAGCACTCATTTCTGCTCCTGAACACTCGCGCCGGCTCTGATGGCCAGCTCTGCCTGCAGGGATCGGGCCACATTTTCGTCAGACGACATAGTCGCCAGCGAGCAGCGTCTGCACACGTGGATTAGGCATCTCATTCTGCAGGGCATGTCTCACGCGCTCGCGCATCGAACGATATTTGTAGACCATCTTGCGATCGAAGCTGATGCCCCGGTAGAGCGCGTTGTAGGCCGGGTGTGTTTTGCGCAGGTCGATGTAGACCTGGCTTTCGGTGTCGCTCCACGGGAAGAAGGTGCCGTGCCAGGGTTTGGGATGCGCCATGTAGTGGACGACGGCGAGCGAGGACATGTCCACCAGATGCAGGAATTGCTTGGGGAAGTTCCAGCGGTTCGACACCAGGATGAGCGAGGAGCCGCAGACATAGTTCAGCGCGCCCTGATCATGCTTGCCATCGCAAGCCTCCGGGTTCGTGGCAAAGAGCTGCAGTGCTTCCGGTCCGATCCAGCCGTCGCGGTGGAATTTCAACACGCCGGCATTGAAATAATTGCTGTCCTTGCCGTTTTGCAGCAGTCCATGAATGGACGTGTAATCGCGGGCTGCGAAGAATTTTCCGGGAGGAGCGAACGCATTTTCGAGATCGGCAAGGCTGCTGACGATCTGCGTGTCGCCGTCCAGATAGATGATCTGAGTATAGTTGTCAGGCAGGATCTGTGCGAGCACGAGCTTGGCCATGGTGCTGACGCTGATACGGCCCATGAAATGCGAACCGTCGAGCTTGCCGAGAGATTCGTGCAGCGCTTCCGTCGCGTCCATCAACGTGACGCCGCTGAGCGCCAGCAGGCTTTTCAGCTCTTCGAAATTGTCGAGGTGTTCCGACATGAGAACACAGACATCCGTCTCGGGATTTGCAAACTTCCGCGCCTGCAGTGCCGAAAGAATAGTGGGGAAAGAATATTCGACATCCGTAACGTAGGCCACGCACTGATTACTCATGGTACAATCCTTCTCGCAGTTCTTCGTCTCGAAGTGCCTTTATTCAAATCCGTCAAAAATTTACCGTTGTTGAGGTGCTGTCTCCCACTTGTCGCAAGCGGGAAATTTTTCATCCGATCGCGAGCCAATCGTGCCTCTTCGGCGGTTTGATCACGATGGATTGTGGGAAAATTAACCATTGCTATCGCTCCACTACCAAAAGCTGGGTGTTGTGGATCTGGTCCTGTAATGTGAAACCCGGCGCAGGGCTCGGTGGGACGATAGAAAGGAATAAGGCATCGCAATGCTGAACGGCACAATCATTGTGATACTGATTTCGCTCGCAGCCGGAGCAGCCATTCGCGCCTGGGCCTTCGCGATTTTCGCGATTATCGTAGCTCTTGGTTTCGGCATCGTAGCCCATCAAAACACGTCGCTGCTTGAAGCCGCGCTTTATGGTCTCGGTATCCTCCTTCTCATGCAGGTCTGCTATGTGACGGGGCTCTTTGCGACCGGCTTCTGGCGCCGCAGCCGCAAGTCGTCCAAGGAAAGCGCCATTACCGATCAGGCGCCTGTGCCGAGCGAGCGGCAAGGCTGACATAACCGACATTTTTTCCGCCCCCCGCATCATCGCGACGAAAATACCGGCGTACTCATCAGAGATGCCGGTGTCCTCTGCAGGCGGGCCATACGGTTCGTCAGCGGGTAGGGTGCGGTCAGGCAGCCGCTTGCAAGTCCAGCCGTGATGCTGAAAAGCAGGCCGAGATCGGTGCTGCTTCCGGAAATCGTTGCCGAGGCGATCTGTGCGACGGAGGCGAAAACCGCCGCCATACCGATCGCCCGGTTTTCACGGTTCACCAGTTTGCTGCGAGCCGCAGCCTTCAGCAGGCTATAGAGGAAGAGCAGGAAGAGAGCGGTGCCGGTAAGGCCCACATTCGACAGAAGGGCTGCGGCGAAGCTCGATGCCCGCACCGTACCGAGCCCGGCTCCGAAGGTCGCCGTTTCGATGAAGGAGATCAGCGCCAGCGTGTTCCAGGCGGTTCGTTCTTCGCCGGATTGGGATTCGAGCTTGTTGGCAACTGTTGCATTCGCCAAGTCGCCAATGGCGTTCCAGGCACTCGGGATCAGCGCCACGGCCATGATCAGACAGGGCACCATAAGCAGCATGATCAAAAGGAAGGTTGCATAGGGACGAGTCGCCTGGCCGCTCAGAAGGCGCCTCAGGCTGAACAGCACTGCAACGACGATCATGAAGAGACCGGCGGCATAGGCGGTCGTCGAGGTACAGAGGATGACGGTGAGGCCGACCGATATCGTCGCAAAGCCGGTGAAACGGCTCGGAAAGCGCTCAAGCCACAGGATGAGTGTGAAAGAGAAGAAGACCAAGGCTGCTGCACCGTAGGCGCTAGCCTCCGGGAAGGAGCCGACGATGCGCTTGAAGCCGCCGATCACCTCGGCCGTGTGCATCGTGTAGTTGGCGTTTCGAATGAAATCGAGCAGGTCGGGCTGGCCGATCGTGAAGGTCGCAATATCGACGAGGGCGAAACCCAGGCAGATGAGCGCCGTAACGATGAGCTGGCGGGCAATGAAGCGTCCATGTCCAAGCCGGGCAAAACCACAGACAATGGCGAAGCATATGAGATCGCCGAGCAGGTAGACGGACTGCGTGAGATTGGAGGAACCCGGCGCCAGCGGCGATGCCATGATCGACATCAAGCCGGAACTGCTGCGTGCGGATGAATACACCAACGTCGCGCCGGCGAAAATACGCGGCAGGAAGAAGGCCGATACCGCAGAAAACAGGACATAGGCAGCAAACCAGAAGCCGGGGCCGGGATAGGCAAGACTTGTCAGCGCCGCCTGTTTCTGGCGCGGACGCAGCAGCACACCGATCGTCACGAACAGCAGCAGGAGATGGCTCGGCTGAATGCTGCTGCCGCCGAGTGCGGGAAGCTGGAAGGCTGCGGCCGCGCCGAGCAGCGTGGAGATGCAGAGCGCCGTGATCGCAAAGCGGAATCCATAATAGACGAGCGCCAGGCCAAGCAGGAAGACGAGGAAGCCGATCGGTTCAATTGTCATGCAGAAACCTCCGAGCCGGGTCGAAGACTTTCCATAGATGCGGACATGAACTCAATTCCGACGCTAACAGGCATATTCCTACCGTGGTCTCCTAGTTCGATCCCGTCTGCGGTACCCATTCCGGACGGGGCGCATCGCTTCGGGCTACATTGGGAACGAGGGCGCCGGCCGGCTGCCGAGGCTGCGACGCCGCAGAGGAGGCATCCGCGGCTGCCTCGACGCCGATCTCGATGATGTCGTGCGGCAACAGGGCCGTGTTCTCGTCTGCGACGATATTGCTGTAACTACCATCCTCGTTGCGACGGACGATCTTGAAGTTCTTCTTCGTCGTTCCGAGCAAGGTCGATTCCGCGCCCATGCGGGCGAGTTCCGCACTGTATCCGGCCTGGTCGCCGAGCAATTGCGCCACCTGCATGTCGATTCCTGCCTTGTTGATGGCGAGGCTGATCGTGTTCAGCTCCTGCTGGTTTTCGGCATTGCGCTTGTTGATGACATCAGCCTTTTCTCGCTGGCTCTCGTTCAGGCCCTGACGGGATTTTGTGAGTGCGATCTCCAGATCCAGCAGTTCGCTCTGAGTTTCTGCCAGGCTCCGATCGACGGAAAATTGGCGGGTATTGCTGGTTAAGCCCTTGCTGACGAGGCTGTTGACGTTGTTTAGCTCCTGCTGTGCGAGATCGATCTGCCGCTTCTGGGAGACAACCTTGGCTTCGAGAGACTGGATTTCCTGGGTGTAGAGACGGCTCAGATCATCAGCCGCCTCGACCTTGCTGTTGGTCTCGACAGCTCTCAGGCGCATCAGGTTCAGTTCCTCTGCCTTGAGCTTGCCGATGTCGGGCACACCGCCGATCTCCGAGGGAATGTCGAAATCGGGCTGACCGGCAATCTCGGCCCGCAGGCGCGCAGCGCGCATCAGGAGATCGCGGCGGTTCAAGACGGCTGTGCGATAGTCGCCGGCTGCCTGAATGCGGTCCCTGTCATAGTAGCTGCTCTCGTCACGCGCCCGCATATAGCCGCCAGCAATGCTGACAGCTTTCATGACAGTCATGTTGGCCTCGAAGGGATAGCGTCCCGGCCGCTCGATGCTGCCGTTGACGAAGATCGGCGCATGCTGGTCGATCTCGACAGCGATGAAAGGTCTTCCGGGAAGGTCGGCTTTTTCAGCCAACGCGTCTGAAATGGTCTCCGACAATTGCTCGGTCGTCTGCCCGGAGGCCCTGATCTGACCGGCAATCGGGATCGACAGATTGCCGGCATCATCGACGTTGTAGGTTCCGTCGAGAGCTTCCCAGCTCGCATATTTGGAGTCGGTGGAACGCCATTCCACAACACGCAGCTTTATCTTGTCCTCGGGAACGAGCGTGTAGTTGTCGGCATGGGCGGCAGTCCATCCCAGCAGGCAGGTGAAGACGGCGGCAAGGCCAGCGAGCGTAAGACGATCAGGGAAAGACATAAGCCTCATGGCGTCTGTTACCTCCGTTTTGCCGCGATGGATGGCGAAGACATCTCGCGATTTGAGGACTGGCTGAGTTCGAGGATGCGCATGGGTGATGCGCGTCCCATCAGAAGGTCGGACAAAGCCAGGAAATTGCCGTTCAGTCGGCCACGACGGTCAACTGCGCGATCATTGAGAAGGGTGCCGCAGGCGTTGGCCAGGATATTGCGGCCGATCTGCGCCAGAGCACGGGTCAGGGACATCGTGCCCTTACGCAGCAGATGCACGGGATTTGCGACTTGCGAATAGCCGAGCCTCTTGCCGGGCTGGCGTCCGGACTTGACGCCGAGATGTACGCCGCAAGCGCCCGAAATACGCACCGACCGTCCGTAGCGCGCTATAGATCGGCTGAAGTCGACATCCTCCAGCCAGCCATAGAGCGGCAATTCTTCATCGAAAGCGAGCCCGTGACTTAGAATTGGCGCCAGCCGAACCGCCATGTTGCATCCGTAGGCGTTATAGACTTCCGTCACCTGCTCGTCTCTTTCGCTTGCGGTCTTGATGACATGCATGGCTTCGGACTGGGTCAGCCCCTTGCCGAGAATCCCGTCAGCCAGGACGTCGCCGGTCGCAATGACCACATCCGGGTTGTCGGCGAAGACCGCCGCAATGCGTGGAATGTAGCCAGGAGCCGGAATGAAGTCGTCGTCGAGGAAGATCAGCACATCCATGTCCGCACCGGCGGCTTCGATAATCCGGTTGCGCTGGCAGGTCAGGCCACGGGGGCCGGCCATCAATTCCACGCCCTTTCGATTGGCAAGTCCGGCAGCGTCATCCAGGTTGGGGACGCAGACGATGATGCGCTCCGGGTGAGGCTGAAGACCCTCAATATAGGTTACCGTCTCCAGAAGCGTCGCAGGCCGGCCGGCCGAGGCAATGCCGACGGCGACCTTCAGCTTTGCTGCTTGTGGGGTCGGAGCCATCATATCTGAACACTCGATGGTGTGTTGTTGACGATCGCACCGAGGATTTCGGCGCCGACATTGCGCATGCTGTCGATGACGCGAACCGTCTCGTCAATCGACGTGCGGCCGTAAGAGGTTACAACGAGAACACCGTCTAACTCCGGAGCGAGCGCGTTTGCGTCCGGCGACGAGGTGAAGGCGGAGATATCGACAAAAATGGCGTCGAATTCCTTTTTCAGATCGTTGAAGTTGAGCTGGGTGCGACGCGAGCTCAGACGGACGGCGGGCGTCACGGCACGGACCTTGCCGAGAGGCAGGAATTTCAATGTCGGCGTCAGCGACAGGGTGGCGGTGCGGATCGCCTCGACATTGTCGAGCACGTCGATCAGGCCAGCCGAACTGTTCGGCGCAATGGACTTGCTCAGGGAAGACTTTGTCGCCGCGGCATCGATCAGCAGGGTGCGCGAACCGGATATTGCCGAGAGCACGGCGAGCTCGCAGGCGATGGTGGATGCGCCGCCGCCCGGATTGACGGCCACGATACCGATTACCACGCGCCGTCTGCGGCGGAAGCCGGTGACAGTCGCCCCAAGCTCGGCCATTCCTGGGATCATCGGATAGGCGACGGTGCCGCTGTCGTTGGACGTAGACAGCGCCGCCGCGCGGCTCGTCCTCTTTGCGCGTCCGAGAGGTGTAACGAAAGAGAGGCCCGTCGCATGCGAGAGCTGCTGGGTGCGCATGATGCGCCGGTCGCTGACATGGCGGATCATGGCGAGGCCGAGGCCGGAACCGGCGCCAACCACCAGCGCGAAGGCAAGGATCAGCGAATTGTTCGGCTGCGCCTTGGAGAGTGGCGAGGTCGCCCGCGAAACGATGGTCGCGTCGGAAACCGGATAGGAGATGCGCTGCTTGGCCTCGGTATACTGCGTCAGGGTGTTTTCGAAGAGGGTGCGCCGGGCGTCGGTGGCGCTCTGCAATTCAGCGAGCTTGAACTGGTCGCGCGGATTGGCCTTGAAGGTTGCCAGCGCACTCGCGGCATCGGCGAGCCCACGCTGCTGCTCGTTGACGAACTGCTCTAGCCATTCACTGTATTGCTGGGCCGCAGCGGCCTTCATCTGCACATTCTTGCGGATATATTGCTGGGCAACCGCATCGGCGATCTCGACCGCTTTTTGCGGGCTGGATGCGGATGCGGATATTTCGAGGATTGTCGACTGACCGATGCGGCGCATGGCAACTATGTTGCGCAGACGAGCGATCGCCCGGTCGATTCCCGCCTCTTCCTGGTTTGCACTGGCAGGCTGGGCATTGCCCGAGGTCGCATCTCCCTGTGCAGTCCGGGGCTGAGCGGCGTCGAGATTGCCGGTCAGCCAGTCCTTGACCTTATCCTGCAGAGAAAGGGTCTGATTGGAGAAGGCCGGATCGTTGGCAAGGTTCAGCGCGCTGGCGGCCCCGCCAAGGACATCGCTCGACTTTGCTATTTCAAGCTGTGCATCGATGAAGGCGTCTTCGGCGAAGGCTCTTTGGGCGTCTGAACCGTTCACCTGCGGGAAGACCATCAGCTGGGTACTGGCCACATAGGTCGGTTTGGCGATGAAGAGATAGGCGGCAGCGAGGGCAAGGAAGACCACGGTGGTAAATACAATCCACGGCCAACGCATCCTGACGAAAAAGGACATGTCCCGCAGTGTCAACGACGAACTACTGCTGGCGGTGGCCGGCAAGGATATCGGGGCGACGCTACTGAAGACGTGATTTGAGTTCATAGTGTCCTGATCCAAAGGGCAAGAGTATCTTCTTCATTGATATCCAGCTGGTGCGCGCGGCCCTGTCGGGCCACACGGCGTCCCGGCTGGATCAGTAGCAGCCGCGCTGCGAGAACAGGGCGGGAACGGTTTTTGCGATGATGATGAAATCGCGTGCGAGCGACCAATGACGGACATATTGGACATCGAGCGCGACACGGTGTTCATAGCTCACATCGTTGCGGCCGCTGGTCTGCCATTGTCCCGTCAGGCCTGGCCTTGCGGCCATATAGCTCGTGACATGCTCGCCGTAGCGGGCGAGTTCTTCTGCCGTCACCGGCCGCGGGCCCACGATACTCATTTCGCCCCGCAAGATATTGATGAGCTGCGGAAGCTCATCGATGCTGGACTTCCTCAGGATTTCGCCGACAGCGGTGATGCGCGGATCGTTCTTTAGCTTCCGTGTTGTTTCCCACTCGGCCCGCGCTGACGGGTTGGCGCGCAGCAGTTCGGCGAGCCTTTCGGCGGCGTCGGTCTTCATGGTGCGGAACTTGAGACAGCCAAAGGCGGCGCCCCCATATCCGATACGCGTATGCGAATAGAAGACTGGCCCCTGGTCACTCAACTTTACGATGAGTGCCGCGATGAGCATCAGAGGCGACAGCAAAACCAGAGCAGCGGCTGCCAATACGATATCAACTGCCCGCTTGGATGCTTTGCCGACCACATGAGGCCGCGATACTCTGCGAGGATTGTTATTCGGCCCGGACTGGTCAACGTTCGGCCAGGATTCACGAACTTCAATACTCTGTGCTTCCCAAGTCATCGACCGACTCCAAAAGTTTAGAACCTCGTGAAGTTTGGTGCAGCGCAATGTGCTTGTCTGTGACCGCGGTCATAATGATTAGCAAATTATTTATGCTAATACTGTAATGCTACAGAGTTCTCTACGAATTCGGCGGCAGGGGATTTCTACACCCTAATTTATTCGAAAATTTAACTTATATGACGTCTTGCGCGCACGGCTTGAATAGATGAAGCCGGGCGTTGTAGCTATTTTTGGGCAATTTTAATCCCAATAGCCCCAAAAATGGGCAGGTTGGCGTAGTACTCCCCCTGAATTCGACGGATACTAGAAAAAATATAATCTACATAACTGGTGGTATTGTCACTATTATTTGAGATGCTCTTGTCATCTTCGATTGTTATTTGACTCTCAAGTTAGGACAATATAAATGATGCAGTGCAGCATCAGCTACGACCAATCTGTTTTGTTGGGGAGTTATGCGCATGGACGGAGCTACACAAACGAGAGACTATAGAGTCGCTATGGGCAAAGCGGCTATTAGCGTTGTTCCGGATACATCTCTGAACAATCGCATCTCAAGTGACGACGACTTCCCGTTCTGCCGCGCGACTGTACGCAACTTCCGTCGCGGCGAACTTATTGCTGGCGCTGGAGTCTTTGTGGACATGTTCGCTCGCGTGCAGCGCGGGCTGGTCAGTGCCAGTACGATGCTGCCGGATGGCAGGGAGTTCATCGTCGAGATCATTCCGAGGGGAGGTCTGATCGGCGAACTCGAAGTATTACGCAAGCAAATGCTGAATTTGGAGTATAGAGCCAGTTCGGATTGCGAGCTATACTTCTTCGAAGGTCGGTTGCTGCGCGAAAGGTACGCCACCGATCCGCAGTTTCAGGAGAAGGTTTTCTCGAGAACGCTTGCGCGTGTTTCCGAGCTTGAGCGCCGCATCATTTCGAACGCCGGATCCAGCCTGCAGTCGCGGCTGGCGGCGATGTTGCTGCGGTTATCTTCGGTCTACGGAAAGGACACGCCAGCCAACCGGGACGTGCTGATAATTTCGCAGAACGATCTGGCGGCGACGCTTCCGGCTTCTCGTGAAAAAGTCAACCAGTGCTTGCGGCGCCTGCGTGAATGCAAGGTGATCGACGGAGCCCAGGGCAGGATCCGTATCCTCAACCGCAAGGCGCTGGAAGCCTATGCCGACGGTGCAGCGTTGGCCAAATGATGCACTTCGTCACGATCCAGCTGCCGTCCGCAGCCGGATCGCGACCACCTCACCCCTCATAGACGGCCTAGGGGCCTAGCCGTCAAAAGCATCCATTGTGTCTGTCGTCGGAGAGCTTCTATGAACGACATCGGCCAACTGCGTCCTGATGAGAATGGGCCTGCCGTTTCGACCTTGCGGTGGCCGGCTTCCGGACGCTACGCGAAAATATGGAGAGACGGCATCGCAGCCCGCCCGGCGCTCGACCGAGTGGTCGTCATCGACGACTATTCGACGGCGAGGGGTGGGGCGACTGCACTTGCGGTACTCTCAGCGAAGCTCTTCCGCGGACTGGGCCTTGCTGTCACCTACATCTGCGGTGATGACGGCGCCAGTGAAGAGCTTGCGTCTCTCGACGTTTCTATCGTCAAGCTCAATAGTCGCGACCTCTTGAGCGCCAATCGAGTGAAGGCCTTCGCGACCGGCATTCACAATCCTGCCGCCGCCAGCATGATTTCCGCCTGGGTGCGTGCCAATGATACGCCGAGGACGGCCTATCATGTCCACGGCTGGCATCAGATCCTATCGCCGGCCGTCTTCGACGCGCTTGCGCCCGTTGCCGGCCGATGCGTCGTTCACGCACATGACTTTTTCACCGGTTGCCCGAACGGGGCGTTTTTTGATTATCAGGCGCAAGAGATCTGCCAGCGGCGTCCGCTTGGAGCGAGTTGTATTGCCACATCCTGCGACAAGCGCAGCTATGCGCAGAAACTGTGGCGGACGGCCCGCGGCGCCAATCTCTTCCGTGCCCTGAGAAGCCGTCCCGCCTTCGGCCGAATCATCCTGCTCCATGAAAAGATGGCCGAGTTCCTTGAGGGCTCCGGTTACCAGCCGGAACGGCTCATCACCATCCGCAATCCGATCGCGCCGCTGACGGCCGAGCGTGTCGCAGCCGAGGACAATGACGAGTTCGTCTTCATTGGCCGGTTGGATGAGGAAAAGGGTATCGAAGACGCGCTTGCCGCAGCGCGTAGGGCCGGAGCAAGGCTTTGCGTGATCGGCGATGGGCCACTGATGCCTGATGTCGTGGCGGCCGGCGATCATGTCCGGGCCATGGGCTGGCAGTCGCATGCCGAGATCGGTCGTATCATCCGCAGCGCAAGCGCGCTCGTCATGCCGTCCCGCTATCCAGAGCCTTTCGGCCTCGTGGCAATCGAGGCGGCACGCAGCGGTCTCCCCGTCATCATGACCAAGGGCGCCTTCCTTGCCGAGGAGATGGAGAGGGCTGGAATGGCGATCTCCTGCAACACGATGGACGAGGAAGCCTTTGCCGCGACGCTTGCGGCCTTCCGGCACATGCCGAAGGAGGATGTTCGCCTCATGAGCGAGCGCGCCTTCCGGCTGTCGCCCAATCTGGCAACAACGCACGAAGAATGGCGCGATGCTCTTCTCGCACAATACCGAAGTCTGATTCCGACACATGTAGTGCCCGAGCCGAAGGGCGAGGCAATTGTACAAGGAGCGTTCAGGTGACTGTCAAAGCAGCAAGCTCTCTCCCCGAAACAATGGCATTCCGTGGCGATGCGCCCGTCGTGGCAAGAAGCCGGGCCGTCGAAGCCGGTGGCAAGGTCGATGCGAAACCGCTTCGCGTCGCGATCGTCCACTATTGGCTGGTATCGATGCGCGGCGGAGAGAAGGTGGTCGAAGAACTGTGCCGCATGTTCCCGCAGGCCGACATATTCACGCTGGTGTACAATCCCGAACGCACCAGTGATTTCCTGAACAGCCGCAACATCCATACGTCCTTCCTCCAGAAGATTCCGCGTTCGACGCGTCACTACACGAAGATGCTGCCGCTCATGCCGTTTGCGCTCGAGCACTTCGACCTTCAGGACTATGATCTTGTCATTTCAAGCGAATCCGGTCCCGCCAAGGGTATCATCACGCGGGCGGATGCGCTTCACATCTGCTACTGCCATTCGCCGATGCGCTATATCTGGGACCAGTTTCACCTGTACCGGCGCGGCGTTTCCTGGATCGGCAAGGCAATGATGTCGCTCACGGCTCCGGTGCTGCGTGCCTGGGATGTGACGACCGCCGCGCGCGTCGATACGTTTGTTGCGAATTCGAGCTATGTCGCGGGCCGTATCCGCCGCTTCTACGACCGCGATGCCGTCGTCATCTATCCGCCGGTTGCGACCGACGATTTCGTCATCGGGCAGGGCAAGGGCGAGTTCTATCTCTATGCGGGCCAGCTCACTGCCTACAAGCGGCCGGATATTGCCGTAAAGGCCTGCACCGAAATGGGCCGCAACCTGATCGTGATCGGGGAGGGCGAGCAGGAAGCGTATCTGAGATCGATCGCTGGACCGACGGTGCAGTTTCTCGGCCATCAGCCATTCTCGGCTCTGCGTGATCATCTGTCGCGCTGCCGTGCACTGCTTTTCCCCGGCATCGAAGACTTCGGCATTCTGCCGGTGGAGGCAATGGCGTCCGGCCGGCCGGTTCTGGCCTTTGACGCCGGCGGCGCACGCGAGACCGTCTGCGCGCCGCATGTCGGTTTCCGCTTTGCCGAGCAAAGCGTGGAAGCGCTGATGGAAACGATAGCGGCGTTCGAAGCGGTCGAGGATGCGCTCGATCCGGCGGCGATCCATAACCACGCCCTAAAATTCTCCGCAGCGGTTTTCCGCGACCGCCTCGGCTCGCTTATCGACGAGCAACTCGTCAGGCATGGCTATCAGGCCGCAAGTCCCGTCAGGAAGAAAGTAAGCTGACACGCACAACCGGCCAAAGGGCCGGCAAAACCCCGGAGCGGCGGTACTGCGGCGCTCCCAGAAGAGGTTCGTTGTAGATGGCCAAGGAATAAATCGTGTCAAGCGTATCGCATAGAACGGCGACAGCAAGCATATGGACGATAAGCGGAAAATTCCTGGCACGACTGCTCGACTTCGTGAGCCTGCTTGTGCTTGCGAGACTTCTGAGCCCGGCGGATTTCGGGATCGTCGCCATCGCTACGTCGGTGCTCGTCATCGTCGAGGCGATTCTCGATCTTCCGCTCACCCAGGCGCTGGTACGCATTCCCTCGCCATCCGAGCGGATGTTTGCAACAGCCTTTACGTTGAGCCTCATGAGAGGAACGGCGATCAGCCTGTTGATGATCGTCGTCGCCTGGCCGATGGCTCTCTTCTACAATGATCAGCGGCTTTTTCCCCTGGTCGCCGTGATTTCTATAGCGCCGGCGATGCGCAGCGTGATCAGCCCGCGCATGGTGCTCTTCATGCAGCGCTTCGACTTCCGGCGCGAATTCGCCCTCGATCTCCTTGCCAAGGGGTCGACGCTGATTTTCAGCGTCGGTGTCGTGCTTGCGACCGACAGTTACTGGGGACTGGCGATTGGCGCCGTTGCCGGGCCGACGACGTCTACCATCGTCTCCTATATTTTTGCGCCGATGCGACCGAGGCTCAGCCTTTCGGAATGGAAGCATTTCCAGGACATGGTTGGCTGGAATACGGTTTCTCAGGTTCTCAACTCGCTCAACTGGCAGATGGACAGGCTGATGCTGCCGCGCTTTACCAGCCTTTCCACCTATGGCGCCTTCAGCGTCGCCGACAATCTCGCCGGCATCCCCTATCAGACGTTCGTCGGCCCGCTGATGCGTCCGCTGATGGCTGCCTTTTCCAATGTCAGCGACCGGGGTCAGCAGATCACCGCCTATTTGAAGGCCACAAATGCGATCATGGTCGTGGCGGCGCCCATCCTGCTCGTGATCATTCTTCTGGCCGAGCCGATCGTGCGAATCGTCGTCGGCGAAAAATGGATCGTTGCAGCGCCGATCCTGCAGTGGCTTTGCATCGTCAGCCTGATTGGCCTGCCGACCACTATCATGCCGTCGCTCGTGATGGTCCTCGACAAGACCCGCTATGTGGCGCTGCGGATGTTTGCCGAATTCGCAGTGAGAGCGCCGGTTACGGTGGTCGGTGTCGTGATGTTCGGGCTTGAAGGCGCCCTGGCGGCACGCGTCATCGCCGCCGCCGTCGCTTATCTCGTCTGCCTTGTCATCATGCAGCGGCTGATCGGCGTCTCGATCGGCGCGCAGCTTTACGCGTTCGTCCGTCCGCTTGTCGCCTGCGTGCCGATGGTCGGCTTTCTGCTTTTGGTCCAGCCAGTTCTCGTAGCCATACCGCTCGGCTTGGAACTCGTCGTCGTCGTCGGTTTCTGCAGCATTGGCGCACTGGCGCTCTTCTGGGTTTTCTCGCTGCTCCTGTGGCAGGCCGTCGGAAGGCCAGACGGGCTCGAAGCTATTATCGTCAGAAAGATCGTACCCTGGCGAAACGGAGTCGTCGTTTCATGATCGGCTCGCAAAACCCCGCAACGGGCTCGAAATCTCCGGGAGGGAGAACAATGCGTCACTCGAAATTTGCCGGAAGGTTTGCGCTTCTAATCATCATCGGCCTTTTCGGTCCGCCAGGCCCCCGGCCCAGCGAAGCGGAAGAGCCGCTCAATCTCGACGATTTCCAGCTAACCTTCGCCGAAGACTTCAACACGCTTGACGTTTCGGCCTGGGGCGAGAAGGGATCGCGCTGGATTGCCCACACCCCATGGAATGGTGATTTCGGCGATGCACAGTTTACCGACCCGATGGACGGTTTCCCTTTTACGGTCAATGACGGCATCCTGCGCATCGAGGCCCGGAAGGATGCGGAAGGCAAGTGGCGCTCCGGCCTGCTTGCGTCGACCAATCCGAAGGGTGAGGGCTTTTCGCAGACGTTCGGTTATTTTGAAGCACGCATGAAGCTACCGCCCGGCAAGGGCGTCTGGCCGGCTTTCTGGCTGATTGGCCTCGACCGGTCCAAATTTACCTCTGAAATCGACGTGATCGAATATTATGGTCGCGCGCCCGGCGAGTTCAGCATGGGTTATCATGTCTGGCGACCAAGCAACCAGCACACGACGGACGGTCATCTGACAAATGTGCCTGAAGGCTCGCTCAGCAGCGACTACCATACGTTTGGCGTCGATATCGGTCCGCAGAAATCGACTTTCTATTTGGATCGTCAACCGTTGTGGAGCTTCGATACGCCGCCGGAATTCGATATGCCGTTCTATCCGCTGGTCAATCTTGCGCTCGGATCGGGCTGGCCGATCGATGAAACGCCGAACCCATCCTATCTGCTGGTCGACTATATCCATGTCTATCAGCGCAAGAACCTGATTTCGGCCAAAAACGATTAGGGCCCGATGGCGGTCTGCGAGCGTTTGAGCGCGTCAAGTACGATGCCCGTCAGCCGACGCGACGGGGAACTGCGCGGCCAGAGCATTCCGACCTCTCGCGGTGGAAAGGGTACGGGCAGTTCGAGGACGGCGAGGTTGAGGCCTTCCGGCCAGGGCCTTGCCCAGTCCGGCACCAGCGAGACGCCGAGCCCGTTGGCGACCATGACTGAGATTGCTTCGAGGGAATCGAGTTCCAGACGTTCAGCCGGCTTCAAACCCTGTCTTTGAAGATATTCGTCGGCAAGGCGGCCGCCCCAGTTGTTCCGGTCGTAGCGGATGAAGGGGCGGGTCTTCAGGAGTTCGTGCGGGTTCTTGCCCTGGCAATCGGTGGGGGCCACGAGAACCAGACGTTCGGCCCGCAGTAGCTCCCATTCCAATGTTTTCGGTATCGAAAAAGGTGGTTTTACAATGATTGCCGCGTCGATATCCCGATCTATCAGCCGCTGGTAGAGATCGGTCGACGGGCCTGGCAGCAGGAAGACCTCGACAAGCGGCATGCTGGCGAAGACGTCGTGCAGGGCTGATGGCAGCAGTCCGGTCAGCGCGGTGGTGATGGCGCCGAGGCGAAGCTCGCCGGAGGGCAGGTCGGCATTGGCGAGGCTGCGCAGATCTCGGACCTCGGCAAGGATCCTGCGGCTCTTTTCGATAATGGCGTGGCCGGTATCGGTCGGGCGGACACGGCGGCCGACGCGGGTCAGCAGCGGCACGCCGACGTCGTCTTCCAGTGCCTGCATGCGTTGGGCCACCGCGGCAGGCGTAATGCCGAGGCGGCGGGAGGCCTCGGCCAGTGACCCAAGCTCGGCAACCAGTAGAAATGTATCGAGAAATCGCGTCTCCATAAGGATAGATTTTCTATCTTCTGAAACCACAAAAAGCGAGATTTTTCTTCTTTTCTCGATCGCCATAATGCGGGCGAAACGGGAGTATTTGCCTTGGATATGCAATTGAACGGAAAGACTGCGTTGGTGTTCGGCGCGGGCGGCGGACTGGGTGGGGCGATTGCCCGCTCGTTGGCTTCAGAGGGGGTTCGCGTTGCCGTCGCCGATATTGACGAAGGTGCCGCAACGAAGACGGCGGAAGGCATTGTTTCTTCGGGAGGAAAGGCGCTGGCGATCGGCTGGGATATTGCCGATCTCTCCGTCATCGAGGCGAGGCTGGCTGTGATCGCCGATACGTTAGGAAGCGTCGATATCCTCGTCAACAATACGGGTGGGCCGCCACCGACACCGGCTTCCGGTCAATCGGCAGAAACCTGGTCGAAATATTTCGACATGATGGTGCGCTCGGTGATTGCCGTGACGGATGCCGTGCTGCCCGGCATGAAAGAGCGCGGCTGGGGCCGCGTCATTACCTCCACCTCGTCCGGCGTCGTGGCGCCGATTCCCAATCTCGGTATTTCCAACAGCTTGCGCCTGGCGCTGGTCGGATGGTCGAAGACGCTTGCACGCGAAATCGGACGTGACGGCGTCACCGCCAATATCGTGCTGCCGGGACGTATCGCGACCGGCCGTATCACCTTCCTCGATGAGCAGAAGGCCAAGCGGGAGAACCGGCCGGTGGAAGAGGTGACGGCGGAAAGCACGGCCGCTATCCCTGTCGGACGCTATGGGCGGCCAGAGGAATATGGCGACACGGTTGCTTTTCTGGCAAGCCCGCGCGCATCCTACATTACCGGCTCCGTCATCCGCATCGACGGCGGCCTCATCCAGAGCATATGAGGTGCTGACAATGTCTCTCGATCCGGCTGCCATAGAAACTCTGAAGGGCATCTCCACGGCGACGCTGACAACCGTGCTTCTGAAAAAGGGGCTCAGAAACGTCTGGATGCGCGGCACCAAGCCGCTACGGCCCGGCCAGGAGCGGGTCGTTGGTCCGGCCTTCACGCTGCGTTTCGTACCGGCGCGTGAGGATCTGGCGACGCCTGAGAGCTGGGCTTCACCGATTTCTACAAGAGCGGCAATCGAGGACATGCCCGAGGGATGCATTGCCGTGGTCGATGCCATGGGCGTGCAGGATGCCGGCATTTTCGGCGATATCCTTTGCGCCCGGATGATGAAGCGCAAGGTTGCGGCCCTGGTGACCGATGGCGTCGTGCGCGATCTCGAAGGCGTACTTGCGAGCGGATTGCCGGTCTGGTGCGACGGCATGGCGGCGCCGCCTTCCGTCGCCGGGCTGACCTTCGTCGGCTGGCAGCAGCCGATCGCTTGCGGCGGTGTTGCGGTTTTCCCCGGCGATATCGTCGTTACAGACAAGGACGGCGCCGTGCTTATCCCGGCAGCTCTGCTGGATGCGGTGCTTGCCGAAGCGCCGGAGCAGGAGCGTATGGAAGGCTGGATCATGACCGAAATCGACCGGGGCGTACCGCTGCCCGGTCTCTATCCCATGAATGCTGAAACGAAGGCACGCTATCAGGCGTGGAAGGATGCACAATGAGCTTCGGGACTGACGCCAAGGGCGTCTACGCTATCGCAACCACGCCATTCCTGCCGGATGGTAGTCTCGATACACCGTCGATCGACCGGCTGACCGATTTTTATCAGGACAGCGGCGTTACAGGCATGACCATTCTCGGGATCATGGGCGAAGCGCCGAAACTGGAACCCGCCGAATCGCGGGCAATCATCCGTCAGGTTGTCGGCCGTTCAAGGGTGCCGGTTATTGTCGGTGTTTCCGCACCCGGTTTTGCGGCGATGCGTTCGCTCGCCCGCGATGCGATGGACATGGGTGCTGCCGGCGTGATGATCGCGCCGACCCCGGCGCTCCGCACTGACGAGCAGATCATCCAGTATTTCGCGCAAGCCGTCGAGGCCGTCGGCACGGACGTTCCGTGGGTGCTGCAGGACTATCCGCTGACGCTGACGGTCGTCATGTCCTCGAGCGTCGTTGCCAAGATCATATCCGACCATCCGTCCTGCCTCATGCTCAAACATGAGGACTGGCCGGGCCTGGAAAAAATCTCGAAACTGCGTGCCATGCAGAAGGCCGGCGATCTCCGTCCCTTCTCGATCCTCTGCGGCAATGGCGGCATGTTCCTCGATTTCGAACCGGAACGCGGTGCGGATGGTGCCATGACCGGTTATGGCTTCCCCGACATGCTGGTGGAACTCGTCAATCTGTTTGCCGCCGGCAAACGTGATGAGGCGCATGATCTATTCGACGCTCACTTGCCGCTGATCCGCTACGAGCAGCAGCTCGGTGTCGGCCTTGCCGTTCGCAAGCATGTCCTGATGCGTCGGGGTGTCATCACCTCCGATGCGCAGCGCAAGCCCGGGAGTGCGCTCAGCACCACCGCGCGGTCCGAGGTCGACTATCTGCTGCGCCGGCTTGCGCGGCATGATCCCCGCGCGCCCGTTTGACGAAAACTCCCCGCTGCAAAGCGGGGAGCCCCTCAATGCTCTGCATTGAGGACACGCAATGGCTTTCCGTCGATCCAGCCTGCGATATCCTCAACCGCGTCCCCGTAGAAAATGCGATAGGTTTCTTCCGTCACATAGCCGAGATGCGGGGTTGCCACGACATTGGCGAGCCGCCGAAAGGCGTGATTTGCGGGCAGCGGCTCCGCGTCGAAGACATCGAGGCCGGCGCCGCCGAGATGGCCGCTTTCCAGTGCTGCTATCAGTGATTGCTCGTCGATAAGCGGCCCTCGGGATGTGTTGATAAGGATGGCGCCCGGCTTCATCAGGCTGAGCTCGCGCTTGCCGATGATGCCTGTCGTTTCCGCATTCAGGGTCAGATGCAACGAGGCGATATCGGCGGCGCGGAGCAATTCGTCGCGGGTAGCGGCATAGCCGATGCCGAGTTCGGCACTCTTCTCCGGCGTGTTGGAGCGCGACCACCCGATAACGTTCATGCCGAAAGCGCGGCCGTAAGCAGCAACCTGCCGGCCGAGCTTGCCAAGACCGGCGACGCCGAGCGTCAGCCCCCTGAGGTCGCGCCCGACCGACAGTTGCCATGGGTCCTTTGCTGCGCGGAAATTGGCGACTTCCGATGGGATATGGCGAACCATCGCCATCAGCAGCGCCCAAGTGAGTTCGGCGGCCGAACCGACAAAGCCGCCTGTACCGGCAACGGTGATGCCGAGACGGGCGGCAGCGGCCATGTCGATCGAGGCGTTGGCCATGCCGGTCGTGATCAACAGTTTGAGCTTCGGCAGGCGGCCAAGGCGTTCGGCATCAAAGACGGTGCGCTCCCGCATGGCGACGATGATCTCGTAGTCCGAGAGCCGGGCAATGAGGGCGTCTGTGTCTGTGACACCGTCGTTGAAACAGTCGATCTCGACCTTCGCCTGGATGCTGCTCCAGTTTGCCATGGACAGGGCGACGCGCTGATAATCATCGAGAATGGCGCAGCGTAAAAGCATTCGAAGAACTCCATGAAACATCGTTACTGGCTGTCCCGGCCAGAGAACCATTACCGCATATTCCGAGAATATGGGGGCCGCTCGCGCAATCGTGAAAGACGTTTGGGCTAGATGAGTTCTGCCGAGTGTTTTCTGAGCAGAGACAGAAATTCCGCCTGCAGAGCAGTCGGCAGCCAATGGCGGCGTAACGTGACGCCGACGGGACGGCGGGAACCGGGCAGCGGATGATCCATCGTAGCGAGGAAGCCTGCCTCCAGCTCATAACGGATCTGGTGGCGTGAGAGCAGGGCGAGGTGATCGGATTTCAGGAGCACGCCCCTGATGGCATTGAGCGAGCCGGTCTCGACGCTCTGGCGGGCGGGTTTGTCCTTCGGGAAGGTTGCTGCCATTGCGTTGAAGGTTTCGCGCGAAGGCGTATCGCGGCGGGCGACGACCCAAGGGTAGTCAGCGAGATCGTCAGGGGTGATCCCCCGATGCCGCGTCAAGGGATGGTCGGCGCGCCCGACGATGCTGAGTTCGAAATCGAAGAGCGGTTCCTGATGCAGGGTTTTAGAGACGAGGTTTTTGCGCAGAGCACCGACGAGGATATCGACGCGACCTCGCTCGAGATCGTCTATCAGCACCGCGTAGCTGCCCTCCACGATTTCGAAGCGTGCGAGCGGATGGCGGTTGGCAAGATGCGCGATTAGGTCAGGCACCAGGAAGGTTCGGGTCAGCGGCAGGGTACCGATCGAAATACGGCCGGCATAGTGATTGTGGGCCTCCTGGAGTTCGTCGCGCAGGCTTTCGAATTCAGCTAGCGCCAGGCTGAACCAGCGAGCGGCGGAAAGTCCTGCAACCGTCAAGCGGACGTTGCGACCGAAATTTTCGAAGAGGGCAATGCCGATAACGGCTTCGGCCTCGCGCGCCGCGCGCTGCACGGCCGGCTCCGATTGTTCCATCGTGCGAGCTGCGGCGCTGAAGCTGCCGTGCTCGGCAAAGGAAGTGATGGCGTGCAGGTGCGGCCATGTCAGACGCGCCTCGGTGATGTCGATTGCCGCTTTCGCGGTCGATATGCATGCCTGGCGGATAAGGTCGCAGAGACGGCGGAACCGCGGCAGGACGATCTTTCCTTCCGCTGTCACCGCCATGGTATCGCGTTCGATCAGGGTCGCGTCCAGAAGCTCTTCCAACCGCCGCAGGGCCTGAGACGCCGCCGGCTGGGTGATGCCGAGGGCGCTCGCGGCCGATGTCAGCGAGCTGGTCTCTGCGCAAGCAGTGAAGAGCCTGATGTGGCGGAGGTTCGGATGGATCGGCTTCGACATGGCTCTTCCTGAACGCCCGCAGCCGGGCCGCATCAGGGTAGCGCGATAGGTGTTTCGACGGAACGGTGTTTGTTCATCCATTCAGCCGCCACCTGGATGCCGCCGAGTGGGAAGATGTGCAGTTGACTGATAAGGCTTTCAGGCCTTCTTGCCTTGTAATCGGCAAAGGCGGCGACAAGATCGGTCGGTTCATAGGGGAGCAGCAGCTTGCTCATGTCCATGGCGCGCTTCTGCAGCACCTTCATGGAGGGGCCGATGCCGCACGAGATGGCGTATTTGATCAGCGTCTGCAGCCTGGCAGGACCGGCAATGCCGACATGGATGGGCATGGTGACGCCGGCTGCCTGGATGCGTTCGGCCCAGTCGATGACAGGCTGAGGATCGAAGGTGAATTGAGTGGTGATAGCAAGCCTGGCGTCGGTTCGGGAAGCGAGATCCTGTTTCCAGCGCAGTGCCCGATCGGCCATCGCAGTCGATCCGTTCGGGTCGACATCGCGGCTGCCTTCCGGATGGCCGGCAAAATGCAGATGAGTGAAGCCGTGATGGTCGAAAAGCCCGGTCTCGACCAATTGCATGGAGCTGTGAAAATCGCCGACAGGCGTGGCCCTGCCGCCACCGAGCAGCAGAGCCTGGCGAACATCGGCTTCGCCGCGATATCGTTCCAGCCAGTCCGCCAATGTGCTGACATCAGGAATGCTGCGCGCCGGCAGATGCGGCATGACCGGAAAGCCCTGTCGGTTCAGCCGTCTTGCTGTCGCCACCATATCCTCGATCGGGGTGCCGTCGAGGTGAGCGATATAGACGCGAGTCCCAGCCGGCAGGAGTTCGCGAAAATCGTCAACCTTAGCGGCCGTGCGTGGCATGACCTCGATCGACCAACCCTCGATCATGTCTGCGAATTCCGGCTCCGGAGTACGCTCCCTGGGTTTGCCGGTAAAATTCAACAAAGCCATTCCATCGCTCCCTTTCGGCGTCCTCCACGCCTTTCAAAATGTATACATAATGAATTCTATTTCAATCACTGTGAGTCGATTTGATATGAAAACACGATAAATTCGTCACGACCTCAGTTAGAAAGTATGCATTCTCTGGAATGGAATCGCGCCTATCAGATTAGCTCCGCATCGATCTGTAACCTCAGCTTATGACCCGTCAGCAGAACGAAATTGCCCGCCGCTGCCAACCTTCCTAGTGTCTTCAACGACAGGTGAGCGTGGAGGCATCCGCCTGCGAGGAGGGTTGTCATGAGATTTTTGAAAGCCGGCGAAGCCGTCGCTTGGGGTTTTGGCCCATGACCGAGCCTTGCTACGATGTCGCCCATCTCGGGCATGTTGAGCTCTACAGCGACCGTTTCGACGAAAGCCTCGATTTCTTCACGCGGGTCTACGGGTTGACGCCGAGCCTGATCGAAGACGGCGTCGCCTATCTGCGCGCTTTCGACGATTACGAATTCCATACGCTGAAGCTCGTGCGCTATCACACAACGGGTGTCGGTCATGTCGGCTATCGCGCCTCGTCTCCGGAAGCCCTGGAGCGGCGAGTGAAAGTGATCGAGGAGATGGGCTGCGGCATCGGCTGGGTGGAGGGCGATGCCGGACATGGCCGCGCCTATCGCTTCACCGATCCGGACGGTCATGTTTTCGAGCTCTACTACGACACGCATGTCTACGAGGCCCCTGAAGGCGAGCGTCCGGCGCTGAAGAATATTGCCCAGCGCTATCATGGGCGTGGCGCCAGCCCACGCCGGCTCGACCATCTGAACCTGCTTGCAAGCGATGTCAGGGCGATCCGTGATTTCATGACCAGGGCGCTCGGCAGCCGTGTGACGGAGCAGATCCAGCTCGACAATGGACGGCTTGGCGGCTGCTGGTTCACTGTCAACAACAAGACCTATGATATCGCCTATTCCGAAGACCATACCGGGGCGAGGGGGCGGTTTCACCACGTTACCTACGCCGTCGATCAGCGCGAGGACATTCTGCGCGCGGCAGATATCTTCCTCGAAAACGGCGTCCACATTGAAACCGGCCCGCACAAGCATGCAATCCAGGGCACCTTCTTCCTCTATGTCTGGGAGCCGGCGGGCAATCGCGTCGAGCTCGCCAATGCCGGGGCGCGACTGATCCTGAGGCCCGACTGGCCGACCGTCACCTGGACGGAGACCGAGCGCAAGAAGGGCCAGGCCTGGGGCCTGAAGACGATCGAGACATTTCACACGCATGGCACGCCCCCCGTGGCGAGGAAGGACTAGTTCATGGCGAAGACGGCCTTGGTCATCAGCGCGCATTCGGCGGATTTCGTCTGGCGATGCGGCGGTGCTATCGCGCTGCATCAGGAAAAGGGCTACGAGGTCACCGTTCTCTGCCTGTCCTATGGCGAACGCGGCGAGAGCGCCAAGCTCTGGAAGCATGCCGGGATGACGCTGGAGCAGGTGAAGGCGGCTCGGCGCGTCGAGGCCGAGAATGCCGCCAAGGCGCTCGGCGTGCACGACATCCAGTTCTTCGATCTCGGCGACTATCCGCTGGTCGTCGATCAGGAGGCAAAGTTCCGGCTGGTCGATGTTATCCGTGCCGTGCAGCCGGAATTCATGCTCAGCCATTCCAAGTGGGATCCCTACAATACCGACCATATGTACGCGACGCAGGTGGCGCTCGAGGCGCGAATGATCGCGCAGGCCTGGGGCCATAATCCCGGCGAGAAGGTCCTCGGCGCCCCGCAGCTCTATCTCTTCGAGCCACATCAGACCGAGCAGATGGAATGGAAACCAGACGTCTTCCTCGATATTTCGCCGGTCTGGGAGAAGAAATGGGCGGCGATCCAGTGCATGGAGGGGCAGGAGCACCTCTGGCACTATTACAAGAATGTCGCCGAAAACCGCGGCAACCATTTCATGCGCAATTCCGGCGGCCAGTCGGGCGGTCGCAAGGCGACGCACGCGGAAGGCTTCCAGTCTGTCTTTCCGCGAACGGTGGACGAGCTCTGATGGGTGTCGTCGTTCAAAACATTCAGCGGGCGGAACAATCCGTTATCGATCGCCTCGCTGCCTGCGGCGTGGCGACGGTTCACGAGGCGCAGGGCCGCAAGGGCCTGCTCGCAAGCTACATGCGACCGATCTATCCGGGCGCGAGGATTGCCGCGAGCGCGGTGACCATTTCTGCTCCACCGGGCGACAACTGGATGCTGCATGTTGCGATCGAGCAGATCAGAGCGGGCGATCTCCTGCTACTTGCGCCGACCAGCCCCTGCGAGGACGGCTATTTCGGCGATCTCCTGGCGACCTCGGCCATGGCGCGAGGCTGCCGCGGGCTCATCATCGACGCCGGGGTGCGTGACGTCGCGGATCTCAAGGCGATGAATTTTCCGGTCTGGTCGAAGGCGATCTTTGCGCAGGGCACCGTCAAGGAGACGCTGGGCTCGGTCAATGTACCCGTCGTCTGTGCCGGAGCGCTCGTCAATCCGGGCGATGTGATCGTCGCCGACGATGACGGCGTCTGCGTGGTGCGGCGGGAGGAGGCGGCCGACATTGCCGACAAGGCGGAACAGCGGCTCGCGGCGGAAGAGGAGAAGCGCCGGCGGCTGGCCGCAGGCGAGCTCGGGCTCGATATCTACAGGATGCGCGAACGGCTGGCGGAGAAGGGGCTGAAATATGTCTAGGCCCAGCGCTGGGGAAGGCGTGCGCTGCATGTGGATGCGCGGTGGAACCTCCAAGGGCGGCTATTTCCTGGCGGAAGATCTGCCTGATGATCGTGACGGATTTCTGCTGCGGGTCATGGGCTCGCCCGATCCGCGGCAGATCGACGGCATGGGCGGAGCCGATCCGCTGACCTCAAAGATCGCGGTCGTCAAGCGATCAGAGCGGCCCGGCGTCGATATCGACTATCTCTTCCTGCAGGTCTTTGTTGATGAGCCCATCGTCACCGATGCGCAGAACTGCGGCAACATCCTTGCCGGTGTCGGACCCTTTGCCATCGAGCGCGGTCTGATCGAGGCCGAAGACGGGCAGACCGAAGTGCGTATCTTCATGGAAAACACCGGACAGATCGCCACCGCGAAGATTGCCACGCCGGATCGGCGGGTGACTTATGCGGGGGATGCGCGCATCGATGGCGTGCCAGGCACGGCCGCGGCGGTGCCGATCACCTTTGCGGATACGGCGGGTTCGAGCTGCGGAGCCCTGCTGCCCACCGGCCGTGTCGTTGATGTTATCGAGGGCATCGAATGCACGTTGATCGACAACGGCATGCCCTGTGTCGTCATGCTGGCCAGTGATCTTGGTATCGACGGGACAGAAACGCCTGGCGTGCTTGAAGCCGACGGAGACCTCAGATCAAAGCTGGAAGCGATCCGGCTACGGGCGGGGCCGATGATGAATCTTGGCGATGTCGCGAAGAAATCGGTGCCGAAGATGACGATGGTGTCGCCCGCAAAGGCCGGCGGCGCGATCTCGACGCGCACCTTCATTCCGCATCGCTGCCATGATGCGATCGGCGTGCTCGGCGCCGTCAGCGTTGCGACAGCATGTCTTCTGCTGGAAGGGCCGGCGGCGCAACTGGCTGTCGTGCCTGATGGCGACGAGAAACTGATCTCGGTCGAACATCCGACCGGAGAAATGAGCGTGATCGCGACGGTCAGGAGTGGCGCCATGAGCAATGCCGCAGTGTTGCGCACCGCCCGCAAGCTCTTCGACGGATTTGTCTTTGCGTGATTGCGGCAGCGTCTCGTCGCGGCGTCGTCCTTCGCGAAATAGGAGACTGAGATGAGGATCGGGTTTCTGGGCTATGGCGAAGCAGCAAGAGCGCTTCATGAGGGGTTGAGCCGGCCGGGTCTGAGTTTCATCGCTTATGATATCCTGCTCGCGTCAGGGGGCGAAGCTATACGCGAGGCGATGTGCGCCCGTGGCGCCGAGATTTCCGAGGGCATCGCCGGACTTTCGGAAGCGGATTGGGTGTTCAGCGCTGTGACCGCCGACCAGAGCCTGCTTGCCGTCGAACCGCTCCTGCCACATCTGCGGCGGGGGCAGGTGATGATCGACATCAATTCCGTTTCACCGGGCCGAAAGCGGGACACGGCAGCCGCCGTGGAAGCCGCAGGCGGCGATTATCTCGACATGGCTGTGATGGCGCCGGTCCATCCGCGCAAACACCAGACGCCCGTTTTGCTTGCCGGTGCTCCTGCTGAGAGGTTGCTGCCGGAGCTTTTGGCCCTTGGGTTTTCTGCCGAGATTGCGGGCCCGGCAGCTGGTGCTGCGACAGCAATCAAGATGGTGCGCTCGCTATTCGTCAAAGGATTGGAGGCGATCACAGTCGAGGCCTTGCTCGCGGCGAAAGCGTCCGGTTGCTACGAAGAAATCCTTTCATCCCTTTCCGGCTCTTTCCCTGGCCTCAACTGGCCGCAATTTGCCGAATATCAGATGGAGCGTACGACGCGACATGGGCGGCGGCGGGCGGCAGAGATGCGCGAAAGCGCTGCGACGCTCGATGCGCTTGGGCTTCGTGGCGGGTTGGCGATGGAGATTGCCGAGGTGCAGGAACGCATGGGATCGTGCGGTTTCGGGCAGTCGGGTGGCCTGGAAGAAACTGTCGGACGTGTGCTGGAATTGCGGCTGAAGCCCCAGAAGGGGTGAGCAATCGGTTCGGGACCGCGTAGCGCGGATGAGGGGGCCGTAGCGCACAAGCGACCGTCACTCTCGTTTCGATCGTTCCCTACCTTGCTTTGCCAGCCCCCTCATCTGCCCCTCTCCGGGGCACCCCCTCCCGCTGGTGCGGAACTCGAATTCTATGTCCTTGGTGTCATCGGATCGCTGATGCGCCCGGCCTGGAATGTCGCCGGCAATGGCGTAAGTTCGATCTTTGCCACAATGCCTGCCTTGTTGAAAGGGTCGCCTTCAGCAAAGGCTTTTGCTTCGGCAAGGCCTGCCGTCTCCAGTATGCCGAAATTGCCGATAGAAGCTCCATTGTCATCGTGCAAGGCAGAGCCGATCAGCACCACCGCGAGGCCTTCGCCACCGGATTGGACCCAGGCGCGATGGGCCGCGCGCTGCAGGTCGCGGGCGGTATCCTGCCCTTGATGATGCAGGCAGCGCATGAGGAAAAAGACCGGCATCAGGCGGCGTTTTCCAGCACGACCATGCCGGCGCCGGTCATGGAGGCCGGCGCGTGATAGTGCTTGTGGATGAGATTGACCTGCTCGTTCATGGCGGCGCGCATGACCAGCCACATGATGAGTTCGGCGCCTTCGGAACCGAATTGCTCGACGTAATCCTCGCGGCTCATGGCGCGGTAAGGTTCCGGGTTGGCGGCGATACCGTCAAGCCAGGCGCGGTCGGCCGCCTGGTTTATGAAGCCGGCACGCGCGCCCTGCAGCTGATGCGACAGGCCGCCGGTGCCGAGGATTACAACACGCTCATCGCCGGGCCAGCTTTCGATTGCCTCGCGCAGCACCTTGCCCATCTCCCAGCAGCGCTGCGGTGTGGGGATCGGATACTGGATGGTGTTCACCCAGATCGGCAGAACCTTGACCGGCCAGCGCTCCGGCCGGCCGAAGAACAGTTCCATGGGCACCTGCAAGCCGTGATCGACCTCGATCTCGCGGCAGACCAGCGGATCGAAATGGCGCTCGACCAGCCTGTCGACAAAATGCCAGGAGAAATCGGCAGCACCGTCGAAGGCGGGAATGGGGCGTGGCCCCCAGCCTTCGTCGACTGGCTGATAGGTTTCCGCTACGCCCACTGCGAAAGTCGGCACGCGGTCGAGGAAGAAGCTGTTGCCGTGGTCGTTGAAGATCACGACCGCGATATCGGGTTTTGCCTCACCCATCCATTGCTTGCCGGCTTCGTAGCCATCGAAGAAGGGCTTCCAGTCCGGCGTGTCGCGCAGACCCTTGTCCAGGGCGGCGCCGATCGATGGGACGTGGCTCGTCCCAAGGCCACCGATGATCCTAGCCATGTCTTTTCTTTCCCAGCCTTTCGTAGAGAAAATCCTCATGCGACATGCCGGCCTGGGCGGCGCCGATCTGAGTGATCGGCGTCGGGTCGACAGCGGCGATCTTCAGGATGAAGAACAGGTTGCCGCCAAGGCGGACCATCTCGTGCCAGTCTCGGCTTTTGACGGCGGCCTTTTCCTCGTTGTTCAGGCCGAAGCGGGTGAGATAGGCATCCTCATCCGCCTTGAAGGCATCGCGGTTTTCCGCCTGGCCCAGCGCCATCGCCATCTTGTTGAGCCGGTAGCCGCGGATCGAGCCGGCGCGGTCGAAAAGCGGCGTATCGGGAATGGTCCCGCTATTCTCAGGCATGAATTCCTCCAAATCTGCGCGTCAGCCAATCGATGATCGCGGACGTCACCTCGGCCGGGCGCTCCACGGGGCCGAAATGGCCAGCATCTTCAATGATGACGAGTTCTGCATCGGGTGCTGCTTCGGCGATTTCCTGATGCTGGGTAATTGGGCTCCAGCCATCCTGACGCGCAGCAATGAGCAGGATGGGACAGCCGAGTTCGGCCATATAGGTGCTGGCGTTCGGCCGATTGATAAGTGCACGAATCTGTCGCTCATGGACATCAGCGCCGGCCCGTAACACCATGGTGCGCAGATGGCCGATCAAGCCGGCATCTGACAGTCGGCCAGGGTGGAGCATGGGCGGCAGCCATTGATCCGCCAGTTCATCCATGCTGCGATGACCAAGATCGATCATTTGCTGGCGTTTGATTTCCTCGCCATCGCGTTTCGGATGGTGGCCGGTATTGGCAAGGACCAGTCCGCGAATGCGATCCGGTGCGATGCGAGCCATTTCCATGGCGACGCGTCCGCCCATGGAATGGCCGACCGCAATCAAATCGCCTTCAGTGGCGGCGAGAACATTTTCTGCCATGCCCGATATCGAAGAAGCACGCGAAACATCAGCCGCGTGCACGGGCATGCGGTGCCCGACGGCATCGGCAAGCGGCGCCCAGACAATGCTGTCGGACACGAGCCCCGGAATGAGCGCGAGCGTTGCCATCGATTTTCCTCCCGCAAATCAGACATCATAAATGTATACATTGTGTCAAGGGATGGGAGTGGATCGACTTTCATAAACGCCAATTTGGCGAAGAGACTTTGGTTTGATGCATACAATTATGTGTTAGGATGCCGGCTCAGGGTGGGGTTTTGTATGCGTTCCGGCTGCTATATACATTTAGCCGGGATTGGAGGCGCCGATGAAGCAGAGTGAAGCCGCAACACATGGCCGTCGCGCCGTTATCGAGTTGCGGGAAAAGATTTTGAGCGGCGAGTTGCAGGGCGGCACGCGCCTCTTCGAAGTGCCGCTGGCGGAGGCGCTCGATATTTCACGCACACCGGTGCGCGAGGCCATGTCCCGGCTGACGGAGGAGGGGCTGCTCGATCGCCTGCCAAATGGTGGCTTTGTCGTCCGCCGCTTCGGTTTTGCCGATGTGGTCGATTCGATAGAAGTGCGCGGTGTCATGGAAGGCATGGCGGCGAGGCTCGCTGCGGAACGCGGCGCCGCACCCGATGCGCTTGAGGATATCAGGCAGACGGTGCTGAAGCTCGACGCCTGTTTCGGCGAGCAGCTCGATGATGTCGATTTCGATGCCTATTCCGACCTGAACGAAAAATTCCACCATCAGCTTGCAGCACTTGCCGGCAGCGAGATCATCAGGCGTGAGGTGGAGCGGGCAAGTTCGCTGCCTTTTGCCTCGCCCTCGGCGTTCCTGCCGGACAAAGCTGATATCACCGCCTTCCGTCGTTCGCTGCGCTCCGCGCAGGACCAGCACAGGGCGCTCGTCAGCGCGATCGAAGCGCGCGAAGGCAGCCGCGCGGAAGCGATCGCCAGGGAGCATGCCCGTACGGCGCGGCGCAATCTTGAATACATTCTGGCGGAAGACCCAACACTGATCGAACAGATCAGGGGACTCGCGCTGATTCATCGGTAATTTCAAATAATTCCCGGTTCTGAAGGGCGGCCTGTGGCCGCCTTTTTTCATTTTCGGAGCATTGGCCTGGGCGTTGTCGGGACAAAATAGGCTTGCAATCTGATCGCATTGGGCATTTCATGTATACATTATCGCATGCCAATGGGAGGACATCAGGTGGCGAGATCGAACCTATCCGAAGTTTTGAAGTCGGCTGGCAATACGGTGGAGTTGCTGCGCAATTCCAAGGTCGGCATGTATGTATACCCGGTCGTGGCGGCCGAGTTCTCCAACTGGCGTTCGGAGCAGGCCGCATGGCGCAACTCCGCCGTCCTCTTCGATCAGTCGCACCATATGGACGAATTGACCGTCGAAGGCCCTGACGCGGAGAAGTTCCTCGCCTATCACGGCGTCAACTCCTTCTCGAATTTCGATACGAACCGCGCCAAGCATTTCGTACCGGTCACGCCGGCCGGCCATGTGATCGGCGACCAGATCATCTTCCGCGAACGCGAGGACAAGTTCATCCTCGTCGGCCGCTCGCCGACCTCCAACTGGCTGATGTTCTGCGCCGCTTACGGCAAGTGGAATGTGCGCCTGAAATATGATCCGCGCTCGCCCTCGCGCCCGGAAGGCGAACGGGTGCTGCGCACGCATTATCGCTATCAGATCCAGGGACCGGATGCCCCAAAGATCTTCGAGAAGATGAACGGCGGACCGATCCCCGACATCAAGTTCTTTCATGTCGACAAGATCAAGGTCGGCTCGAAGACCGTGAATGCGCTGCGTCACGGCATGTCCGGTGCGCCGGGCCTGGAAATCTGGGGCCCCTACGAGGACAAGGCCTATATCCACTCGGTCATCCTGGAATCGGCAAAGGCGGCGGGCGTCGATCTCGTACGCTGCGGCAGCCGCGCCTATTCCACCAATACGCTGGAATCCGGCTGGATCCCGTCGCCACTGCCCGGCATCTATACGGGTGATGGCATGCTGGCTGCCTATCGCGACTGGCTCGGCGCCGATAGCTACGAGGCGACAGGCGCCATCGGCGGCAGCTTCGTTACCAGCAATATCGAGGACTATTACGTCACTCCGTTCGAACTCGGCTACGATTTCTACATCGGCTGGAAGAAGGACGATTTCATTGGCAAGTCGGCGCTCGAGAAGATGAAGGGCCAGACGAGCCGCAAGAAGGTGACCTTCGAGTGGAATGCCGAAGATGTCGTCAACGTCATCGCCTCGGCATTCCGTCCGGGTGAGGATCATTTCAAGTGGATCGATTTCCCGCAACCGAATTATGCCTCGACCAGCGCCGACAAGATCATGCGCGACGGCAAGATGGTCGGCATGTCGATGTTCAATGGCTACAGCTACAACGAGCGTTGCATGCTCTCGCTCGGCATCGTCGATGCCGATGTTGAGGTTGGCGATGTGCTGACCCTCGTGTGGGGCGAACCCGACGGTGGCTCAGGCAAGACCTCGGTCGAACCACACAAGCAGGCGGAAATCCGCGTGCGTGTTTCGCCCACGCCCTATTCCCGTGAAGCTCGCGAGAATTACGCCGAAAGCTGGCGTAGCAAGAAGAGCTGAACTCCGACACCACCATCCACGGTGTTAACGACGGCGCTCGGGAGGGCGCCGTTTTTCATCGATTCGTCCTCGCGCATTGCCTCTAGCCGACCACACATGGCAGCTGTTAGAACAGCCACTCTTCCCGATCGGCGATCACTCCGATGTCACAAAGACAACGCAGATATGCCTCCTGAAAATCGAATCGAACAAGGATGACAGCAGTGGCACAGGCCCAGCCGCATGAGCGAATTCAGTACATCGTAGAGGGCGGCCATCGCCTTGCCGGCGAGATCCAGCCGAGCGGCAACAAGAATGCCGCCTTGCCGATCATTGCCGCTTCGCTGCTGACCGACAAGCTCGTGTATCTGACTAACGTGCCGCGTATCCGCGACGTCGAAGCGCTGGTCGAGCTGATCCAGTCCGTCGGCGCCAAGGCGCGCTGGCTCGGCCGCAACGAACTCGAGATCGAGGCGAGCGATCTCAAGCCGGCCGATCTCGATCCGGCGTTGTGCGCCCGCATTCGCGCGTCCATCCTGCTTGCCGGCCCGATGCTGGCTCGTTGCGGCGAGATTACGTTGCCGCCGCCGGGTGGCGATGTCATCGGTCGCCGCCGCGTCGACACGCATTTCCTGGCACTTGAACAGCTCGGCGCCGAGATCAGCGTCAACGGTTCCTATAGTTTTCGCGCCAGGCACCTGCGCGGCGCGGACGTCTTCCTTGACGAACCGTCAGTCACTGCCACGGAAAATGCACTCTGTGCGGCTGTGGCCGCCGAGGGCAAGACGATCCTGCGCAATTGCGCCTCCGAGCCGCATGTCCAGGATCTCGCCCATTTCCTCATTGCCATGGGTGCCAAGATCGAAGGTATCGGCACCAATACGATGATCATCCATGGCGGCCAGCCTCTCGGCGGCGCCTCACACCGCATCGGCCCTGACCATAACGAGATTGGCTCGCTGATCGGCCTTGCTGCCGTCACCGGTTCCGAGATCGTCATCCGACGCGCGGGTGTTGAGCATCTGCGCTCGACGCTGATGACCTTCGAGCGTCTCGGTATCCGCTGCCGCATCGAGGGCGACGATCTTGTCGTGCCAGCGGGTCAGGAAATGAAGATCCAGCCGGATTTCGGCGGGCATATTCCAAAGATCGAGGATCAGCCCTGGCCGGCTTTCCCGGCCGACACGATGTCGATTGCCATCGTCACCGCCTCGCAATGCGACGGTGTGGTGCTGATGTTCGAAAAGATGTTCGAAAGCCGGATGTTCTTCGTCGACAAGCTGATTACCATGGGTGCGCGTATCGTGCTTTGCGATCCGCATCGCGCGATCGTCGCCGGCCCGTCCAAGCTGCGCGCCGCACAGGTGGAAAGCCCCGACATTCGCGCCGGCATGGCGATGCTGATTGCTGCCATGTGCGCCGAAGGAACGAGCGTCATCAACAATGCCCAGCAGATCGAGCGAGGCTATGAGCGGATCGAGGAGAGGCTCAACGCGCTCGGCGCGCGCATTACCCGCGTGCCGCCGCGCGAGGCATAAATCTAGACGCTGAGATGCGCTTCGAGAATTTCCGGTGAGGCGAGAAGTGCTTCGGATGTGTCGCGGTAGGTCACCGCGCCACGTTCGAGCACGATGACCTCATCCGTCAGCGGCAATACTTTGCGCGCCTTCTGCTCGACGATGATTGCCGACATGCCTTCGCCGGTGACGATGCGGCGAAGCGCTGCCAGCAGTTCATCGACGATGATCGGCGCGAGGCCCTCCAGCGGTTCATCGAGCAGCAGCACCTTCGGATTCAGCATCAGGGCGCGGGCGATGGCGAGCATCTGCTGCTCGCCTCCTGACAATTGGTTGCCGAGGTTGCGGCGACGTTCCTGCAGCCGCGGGAACATCTGGTAGATGCGGGTGACATTCCAGGCGCCGGGCCGCGCGCTCGCCGTCAGATTTTCTTCCACCGTCAGCGAACGGAAGATATTGCGCTCCTGCGGCACCCAGCCGATGCCGAGCGGCGCACGCTTTTCCGCGCGCAGCCGGGTGATATCGCGCTGCTGCAGGTGGATTGAGCCGGCGTGATGGGTAGTGACGCCGATGATGGTGTTGAGCAGGGTCGTCTTGCCCGCGCCGTTGCGGCCGAGCAAGGCCAGCGAGCGGCCTTCCTCCAGCGTAAAATCGACCTTGGCAAGCACATGGGCTTCACCATAACCGGCGATGAGGCGTTCGACCCGAAGCAATTCGGCCATCAGGCATCCTCCCCGAGATAGATGGCTTTGACCTGCGGGTCTTTGGAGATTTCGGCGACGGTGCCTTCGGCAAAGAGAGCACCGGCAGCGAGCACCGAGATACGGTCCGCGAAGGAGAAGACAAGATCCATGTCGTGTTCGATCAGCACGACCGTAACATTGGCCGGCAGTTCACGGACGATGCCGAGAACCTCATGGCGCTCTTCTTCGGGAACGCCGGCGGCCGGCTCGTCGAGCAGCAGCACTTTCGGCTGCATCGCAATCGCAAGGGCGATCTCCAGCAGGCGCTGCTTGCCGTAGGGCAGGAGCGTCGTCGGCATGTCCATGACATCGACAAGGCGGAAGCGCTCCAGCAAGGCGGCTGCTTCATCGGCAACTTCGCGGTCTGCCGAAAGCGGCCGCCAGGCGAAGCGACCATGGCCTTTGCGCTCGCTGATCGCCAGCATGACGGAATCGAGCGGCGTGAAATCACCGAAGAGCTGGTTGATCTGGAAGGTGCGGGACAGGCCCTTGCCGACGCGGCGATAGGAGGAAACGCCGGTGATATCCTCGCCGGCAAGCAGGATCTCGCCGCTGTTCGGCGTCAGAACGCCAGTCAGCAGGTTGATGATCGTGGTCTTGCCTGCGCCGTTCGGGCCTATCAGGGCGTGGCGTGCGCCATGGCGGATTTGCAGCGAGACATCATTGGTGGCGACGAAGCCGCCGAAGCGTTTGACGAGATGGCGTGTTTCGAGGGCAATGGTCATTTGCTCTCCTCCGCAATGGTATGCTGCATGTTTGCCTGTTGTCGGTGGCGCGCAGCACCGGGCAACAAGGTCTGCCAGCGGGTCAGACGCTCGCGGCCAACCAGAACGATGATGATCAGGACGAGACCGATCCAGAACATCCAATATTGCGGCGTGATGACCGACAGCCAGTTGCGCAGGATGGAGAAGATGACGGCTCCGAAGACGCCGCCATAGAGATAACCGACGCCGCCGATGACAAGCACCAGCAACACCTCTGCAGAACGGTGGAAAGCGAGCACGTCGGGCGAGACGAAGCTGGTCGTCTGCGTCAGCAGCGCGCCCGCGACGCCGGCATAGGCAGCCGAGATCGTATAGACCGCGACGATGCGGCGGGTGGGCGAGATGCCGAGCATGGAGGCTCGGCGCTGGTTGCGCTTGATCGCCTTGAGAGACAGGCCAAAGGGCGAGTTGACGATACGCCGTGCAATGTAGGTCAGAACGACAAGCACAATCAGGCAGTAGATGTATCCGGTGCGGCCCCAGAGATCGAATTCGAAATAGCCCAGGATCGGGTTCAGCATCACGCCGCTCAGGCCGTCGGCGCCGCCGGTGAGCCAGGCGGCCTGGTTCACGAGTTCGGCGAGTAGCATGGCGACGCCGAAAGTTGTCATGAGGCGGGTAAGGTCGGAGCCGCGCAGCACGAGGAAGCTCGTCAGCAAGCCGAAGAGGCCGCTGACGAGGGCGGCGGCCACCAGGCCGATGACGGGCTCACCTGAGATATAGATCGCAAACAGACCAGCGGCATAAGCGCCGAGGCCGAAGAAGGCGGTATGACCGAGCGAGACGATGCCGGCATAACCGAGGATGAGATCCAGAGAGACGGCGAAGAGCGCAAGAATGGCGATCTCCGTCAGGATCAGCATCTGCGACGGCAGCGTGAAGATCGCGGCGATGGCGACCAGCCAGAGAGCGAATTCCCAGATCTGCCAGCGGCCGGCGCGCTTCAGGAGTCCCATGGCCTTGCTGGAGGCGTTGTCGTGTTCGCCGCTCATCGGCCGCCCTCCCGGGAGAAGAGGCCATGGGGCCTGGCGATCAGCACGAGGATCATCACGGCGTAGATGATGAAGGCGCCGAGCTGCGGCACGTAATATTTACCGGCGACATCGGCGATGCCGAGCAGCAACGCGGCAATGAAGGGGCCCGTTATCGACGAGGTGCCGCCGACAGTGACAACGATCATGAAATAGATCAGGTACTTCAGCGGAAAGTTCGGGTCGAGACCCAGCAGTTCGGTGCCGAGCGCACCGCCGAGGCCGGCAAGGCCGGAGCCAAGGGCGAAGGTCAGCGCGAAGATGACGGAGACATTGATGCCCATGCCGCGTGCGACACGTCCGTCATCGACAGCGGCGCGAAGCTGGCTGCCGAAGCGGGTGCGGGTGAGCGCCAATTGCAGCGCGACGGTCAGAACCGCGCAGATGACGATGATGAAGAGCCGGTAACGGCCGATATCGATGCCCAGAAAGCCGAAGCGGCCGCTGAGTTCGGGTGGCAGGTTGATCAGTTGCTGCTGGCCGCCCATAAAATAATCGATGGCCGATATCGCCATGAAGACGAGGCCGATCGAAAACAGCACCTGATCAAGATGTGAAGCCGAATAGAGGCGCCGGTACAGCAACCGTTCCAGCACGACGCCGACGAGTGCGGTGACGATGAAGGCGGCAGGCAGGCACCAATAGAAGGAAATGCCATAGCGGTTCATCATGATGACGGTGACGTAACCACCAGCCATGGCAAAGGCGCCGTGCGCCAGATTGACGAAATTCATCAGGCCTAGCGTGACCGACAATCCGCAGGCGAGAACAAAGAGAAGCATGCCATAGGCGATGCCGTCGAACAGGATTGTCAGCATGAGACCTCACTGCATGCAGGCGGCGGAATTGCTTCCGCCGCCCGTTCCCTGGGCTTACTTGGCAGCCGTATTCGGATCGTGGATCTTCGGATAGGTCGCAAACTCGACATTGTAGAGTTCGCCGTTCTTCTCCTTGACCTCGCGCATGTAGATATCCTGCACGATGTCGCGTGTATCAGGATCGATGGTGATAGGCCCGCGCGGGCTGACGAATTCCATGCCCTTCATGGCGTCGACGAGTTTGGTGCCATCCGTGTCGCCGCCGGTCTTTTCGAGCGCGGCATAAGCGACATGCATGGCATCATAGCCGCCGACCGACATGAAGTTCGGGCGCATGTTCTTGTTGGACTTGCGCACTTCGGCGACGAAAGCCTTGTTTTCCGGGCTGTCGTGATCGGTCGAATAGAAATGACCGGTGATGACGCCCTTGGCGGCCGGTCCCATGCCATTCAGGAGATCGTCATCGGTGACGTCGCCGGTGGCGATCAGCTTGATGCCGGCGTCGGCAAGGCCGCGATCGACGAACTGCTTCATGAAGATTGCACCGACGCCTGATGGCACGAAGACGAAGAGGGCATCCGGCTTGGCGTCGCGTACACGCTGCAAAAAGGGTGCAAAATCGGGGTTCTGCAGGGGAACGCGGAGTGCTTCAACAACCGTGCCACCTTCTTTCTTGAACTGGTCGGTAAAGCCCTTCTCGATGTCGATGCCCGGACCGTAATCGGTCACCAACGTGACGACCCGCTTGAGGTTGTTCTGGACTGCCCAGGTGGCGACCGGAACGGCGGATTGCGGACCGCCCATCGAGGTGCGCACGAAATAGGGCGACTGTTTCATGATCGCCGAGGTCGTGGCCGAAGTGATGATCGCCGGAACCTTTGCCTGGTTCAGAACCGGGGCGACACCCATGGCAAGCGGCGTCAGGCCGAAGCCGACGAGCATCTTGACACCGTCATTGACCACGAGTTCCTGGGCGATGCGGCGGGTCTGGTCGGCCGTGCCTGCGTCGTCACGCAGCACCAGCTCGACCTTCTTGCCTGCAACCGTGTCGCCATTGATTGCCATGTATGCGCGCGCGCCGGCCTCGACCTGACGGCCGGTTGAGGCAAAAGGACCTGTCATCGGCAGGATCACGCCGATCTTCACCGTTTCCTGCGCAAATGCAGGCATCCCAGCAAGCGTGGCGAGCGCCGCGCCTGCTATCAATAGTCTTCTTGAAAACGAAACCATGTATACTCCTCCCATTGTTGCGCATCATATCTCTCTCCCGGAGATATGCCGCGACCTGAACGTTTTTCTTCTCTCCTCCAGAGGAAAACGCCATTGTCGCGAAAATTGCTCAGCGGTATCAATGTATACATAAAACTTGACATGGTACAAGCTGCCGCTACCTGGCAGGCTGATCACCAAAGGCCCGGCGGACGGTCTCTTGCGCTTGCCAGTTTTGCGTTTTGTCAAAGCAAATTTTCGATCGTCGCAACTCTGTCATATAGCTATGGCGAGAACGTGCTTTATCGAGCGAATTGAACAGGGAGCGTGCCATGATCGAAAACACTCAGCTCGACCGTATCAAGAACGAAATCGCCGACAGCTTCGACGAGGAGCTGGAAATGCAGATGGAGGAGGACCGGCTCGACGAGCTGGTCGCCGAGGGCATGTCCAGCGAAGCGGAACAGACGCTCGAGCGCAAACTCTATTTCCGCGAGCTCTTCCGCCTGCAGCATGAGCTGGTCCGTCTTCAGGACTGGGTCCAGTACAAGAAGTTGAAGGTCGTCGTGCTTTTCGAGGGCCGCGATTCCGCCGGCAAGGGCGGTGCAATCAAGCGCGTGACCCAACGCCTCAATCCGCGCGTCTGCCGCGTCGTGGCGCTGCCGGCGCCGACCGAACGCGAGCGGAACCAGTGGTATTTCCAGCGCTACACGCCGCATCTGCCGTCGGCGGGCGAGATGGTGCTCTTCGACCGCAGTTGGTACAACCGTGCCGGCGTCGAGCGGGTCATGGGCTTCTGCACGAAGGACGAGCTGGAAGAGTTCTTCCGCTCCGTGCCGGAATTCGAGCGCATGCTGGTCCGCTCCGGCATCATCCTCATCAAGTACTGGTTCTCGATCACCGATGAGGAGCAGGAGTTCCGCTTCAACATGCGCATCCACGATCCGCTGAAGCAGTGGAAGCTCTCGCCGATGGACCTGCAGAGCCGCGTCCATTGGGAGGAATATACCAAGGCCAAGGAAGAAATGCTCGCCCGCACCCATATTGAGGAAGCGCCGTGGTGGGTTGTTCAGGCCGTCGACAAGAAACGCGCGCGCCTCAATTGCATCGCACATCTGCTCGGCCAGATCCCGTATGAGGACGTTCCGAAGGAAGGGATCGTGCTGCCGGATCGCGTGCGTCACGATGACTACCACCGCACCCCGGTTCCGCCGGAAATGTATGTTCCCGAAGTCTACTGATTGAAATGGCTGCGGCCGGTTTCCGGCAGCAGCGCCTTTTCAGCATGTCGCGCAAAACCGATTCAAGCGTTGCGCGACATGCCTCAATGCGCCGATTGCTGCTTGGCGCGGGCGACGATCTGGGTCGGATTGACGAATTGCAGCGCGATGATGAGCCAGAAGAGCGTCGTCACCATATAGATCACCGCCATCGCATCGATTGATTGGCTGGCTCGTACGCCGGATGCGAAGACCGCGTAATAAAGAGAGACAACAAGCGTCTGGGTCTGCGGTCCGGCGATGAGGAAAGTCAGCTCGAACATCGCGAGCGTGCGCACCAGAACGAGCAGAAGTGCTGCCAGCATGCCGGGCAGCAGGAGCGGCAGCAGAATGCGGATAAAGAGGCTGGTGGTGCCGGCACCGAAGACACGGGCGGCGGCCTCGATGCGTGGATCGATCTGCTCGATGAACGGGATCATGACGAGCACGACGAAGGGGAAAGACGGCACGAGGTTGATCAGCACGACGCCCCAGAAGGTGCCGCCGAGCCCGAGCTGGTAGAGCACTGTTGCCAGCGGAATGCCGTAGGTCAGCGGTGGGATCAGCAGCGGCAGCAGGAAGAGCAGAATGATGGCGCGCTTGCCCGGGAAATCGCGCCGCGCCAGAGCATAGGCTGTCAATACGCCCAGAATGCCCGAGATGATGACGACGACAAAGGCCATCTCGAAGGTAACGATGACGACGCTGGATAGCTGGAATTCGCTCCAGGCGCTGAAATACCAACGATCCGTCCAGCCGCGCGGCAGCCATGTGCCGAGCCAGCGTGTGGCGAAAGAGTTGACGATCACGGCCGCGATGACCGCAAGCAGGTTGAGGACAAAGAGGGTCGCGAGCGCCCAGACGGCGATGCGCCAGATCTTCGAGGTAAGGCCCTGGTCACGGATCATGGCTTAGCCTTTCGTGCCGCCGGCCGGGCCGCGGTAGAAGAAGGAACGCGCACCGAGGACGGCGACGACAACAATGAGCTCGACGCCACCCATGATAATGGCGATCGCCGTGCCGTAGGAATGATCATATTGCTCGAAAGCGGCTTGATAGGCTGCAATCGAGATGACGCGCGTCGGACCAGCCGGCGCGCCGAGCAGGACGGCGGACGGGAAGACGGCAAAGGCCTGCACGAAGGAAAGGCAGAAAGTCACGGCGAGACCGGGCACCAGGAGCGGCAGGAACACGCGCGTAAAGCGCTGCCGCGCATTGGCGCCGAGCGTGGCGGCAGCCTGCTCGATCGCCGGGTCGATGCCGGTGATATAGGACAACGTCAGCAGGAAGGCGAAGGGGAAGCCGGTAATCAGCAGCGAGGCGAAAACACCCCAGTAATTGTTGGTGAGCTTGACCGGTGAATCCAGGATGCCGAACAGGATGAGCGTCTCGTTGAACCAGCCGCGCGGGCCGAGAAAAGTCAGCAGACCATCGGCGACGAAGACAGTACCGAGCGTAATCGGCAGTACGAGGATTGTCGTCAGTAGCCGCTGTCGCCGCATCAGTCGGACGCGAAACGCAACCGGGACTGCGAAGGCCAGGTTGACGATCGTGACCGGCAAGGCAAGCCACATCGTATTGGTGATCGTGCCGTACTGGAACTGGTCCGAGAAGAATTTCGCGTAATTTTCGTACCAGACGCCGCCATCCTTCGGCATCAGTGAATCCGCAACGCCGTAGACGAAGGGGTAGATGAAGAGGGCGATCATGAAGATCAGGCCTGGCAGCACCAGCAATGTCGTGCCGTCAAGGCCCTGAGCGGCAAGCCGGGTTTTCAGTGAGGGACCGCCATTCATGCTGGCGCCCCTTTGAAGACCAGCGAGCGGCCCGCGACGGGCTGCAGAGTGGTGGCAGAGCCGCGCGGCAACGCATCATCGGAGCGGAAATACAGCTCCGATCCGTCCGCCGAACGGGCCATACCGAAGAAGGCACGCCCGCGATATTCGGTGTTCGCGACAATGACGGGAATGCCGCTGTCGTCGGTGGTCGCAACGAGATCTTCGGGACGCACGGAGAGCACTGCGGCATCGCCGACCTTCAATGTGTCGCGCATGGTGCCGGTCAGTCGCGCACCCGCGGCCTCGATTTCGGCCTCGGTGCCGGAGATGGAGACGACGCGCCCGGGAATGCGGGTGCGGAAGCCCATGAAATCGGCGACGTTGAGATTGACCGGGCGCTGGTAGAGATCCTGAGGCGTGCCGATCTGCTGGATATGACCCTGGCTCATGACAACGATGCGATCGGCAAGCGACAGGGCTTCGTCCTGGTCATGCGTGACATAGATGGTCGTCGAGCCGATCTGGTCGTGGATACCGCGGATTTCGGCGCGCATTTCCAGGCGCAGCTTGGCGTCGAGGTTGGAGAGCGGCTCGTCCATCAACACGATCGGCGGGCGGATGACGATTGCGCGGGCAATGGCGACACGCTGCTGCTGGCCGCCGGAGAGCTGGCCGGGCAGCTTGTCCGCCTGACTTTCAAGGCGCACGAGCGCCAGCGCATCGATGATGCGCTTGTCGGCTTCCGCGCCGCTGATGCCCTGCATGGCAAGGCCGAAACCGACATTCTTGCGAACGCTCATGTGCGGGAAGAGGGCGTAACTTTGAAAGACCATGCCGAAGCCGCGCTTTTCCGGCTCCAGCTGGTCGATGCGATTGCCGCCGAGGCGGATTTCGCCGCCGGACAGGCCAAGCAGGCCGGCAATGCAGTTCAGCGCGGTGGATTTTCCGCAGCCGGAGGGGCCGAGAAGTGCGATGAATTCGCCGGGTTCGATCGTGAGGTCGATGCCATCAAGGGCGTTATAGGCGCCGAAAGATCGCCTGATGCCATCGAGCTCAAGGCGCGCATTCTTCCGCGATGACGCTGTTGCTGCGTTCTGAACCGGCAAAGTCAATGCAATCTCCATTTATCGGCAACCATGGCCGTTAGAAATCCGGCGCCGAGATACCCGGCGCCGGCTCATTTCAATCACCGATAATCAGCCCTTCTTGGCGCCGATCTTCTCGTCCCAGATGCGGAAAGCCTGGACGAGCTGCTTGGGCTCGAGCGGCACTTCCAGCGGGCTGCCGGCGATCCAGTCGGCATATTCCGGCCGGCCGAATTCCTTGATGGTTTCCTGGCTTTCTGCAGGCGCCATCTCCAGCGTGACATCCTTTACCGCCGGGCCTGGATAGAAGTAGCCGGCATCATAGGCGATTGCTTGCTGTTGCGGCTGATAGATGAAGTTCAGGACGTCGAGCAGAACGCCAACCTTCTCGTCGGAAACGCCTTTCGGGATCGCCGCATAGTGAGCGTCGGTGACCCAATGGAAGCCTTCGAGCTTGCCGACCTTGGCTTCCTCGGGAACGATGCCGAGCGCGCGTGGGTTGATGTCCCAGCCGGTGGTGGTTGCGACGATGTCACGCGTGCCTTCGCCGAGTTCCTTGAAGACCACTGCGGTGCCGGTCGGGTAATATTCGATGTTTTCGCCGAGAGCGGCGAGATATTCCCAGGTCTTGGCCCAGCCGTTGACCGGATCGCGCGGATTGCTGTCGCCGAGAAGATAGGGCAGGCCCATCAGCAGCGTGCGGCCTGGGCCGGAATTGGCGGGGCGCGCATAGAGGAACTTGTTCTTGTTCTGCTTCGTCCAGTCGAGCAGCTCCTGCGCCGTCTTCGGCGGGGTCGCCACCTTGTCCGGCATATATTCGATCAGCGGGCCGGACGGGTAGTAGGTGATGACGACGCCCTGGTCCTTGGCAAGTGCCTGCATCTTGAAAGCCTGCGGCAGCAGGATGCTTTCAAGATTGGGAAGGGCGGATTTCTTGGCGGACAGGTCGACCCAGAGACCCTGGTCGACACCGGCCGAAAGCGCGTCCGTGCCCGTTAGCACGAGGTCGATATCGACCTTGCCGGCAGCCTGCTGGGCCTGGATTTTAGCCGGCAGTTCCGGAGCGGGGGCCTTGGTGAAGGAAAAGCTGGCGACGAATTCAGGCTTGGCCTTGGCGTAGTTCTCGAACATGCCCTGCGTCAGCGCCAGGTTGCCCGCGACGTCGACGATGGTGATGGTGACCGGCTTTGCGGGCGCCTTGGCCTGTGCGAAAGCGCGAAGCGGCAACATTCCGGCCGCGGCGACGCCGGCAGCTCCGCCGACGAAGGTTCTGCGTGTAATCTTCATTCTATCCTCCTCCTTTGCGGCGGTGCCGGCCTTTGCCCCGAGCCCGCCCGTTTGCATCGCAATGCACGTCCAATGCTTCGATGCGCCGGCTTTCCGGCAGCATCAAATGCTCGCAGCTCGAAGCTTTTCCTCCGGGTGCAATGCCATGTCGCCGTTCTCCTCCGCGGCATATCTTGGCAACAGGGTTCAATTGATATACTAGTATGCACGAAAGTGTCAACGTCCCGAGACCATGCATGCGGCAAGCTTCCGACCCTGAAATCCTTGCCTTCCCGGCGCCCCACGACGCGGGCGGAAAGATCCGCCGCGTGACGACGGCCGTCGCAATCCACGAGCGGTTGCATGCCGATATCGTCTCTCTGAGGATCCCGCCCGGTACAGTGCTGCAGGAAAAGCGGATCGCCGAGGATTTCGGTGTGAGCCGAACGCCGGTGCGCGAGGCGCTGCTGAGACTGTCCGAGGGTGGACTCGTCGATATCTATCCGCAATCGGGCACGGTGGTTTCGCGAGTGCCGGTCTCGGCGATTCCGGAAGCGGTCGTCGTGCGCAAGGCGCTTGAGGGGACGACGGTCGAGATAGCCGCTGGCATTGCGACGGGGGCCGATATTGCGCGGCTGGATGCGATCATCGCCCGGCAGAAGACGCATGCCGCACTCGGCAACGCTTCGAGCTTTCACGAAGAAGACGAGGCCTTCCACGAGGCGATCGCACAGATTGCCGGCTATCCCGGCATCTGGACCATTCTGAAGACGGTGAAGGTGCAGATCGACCGGGCACGACGGCTGACGCTGCCGGTGCTCGGGCGCATGGACAATGTCGTGCGCGAGCATATGGTGATCCGCGACGCCATTGCTGCCCATGATATCGGGGCGGCGCGAGAAGCCATGGTTCATCACCTAAGCGCCGTTATACCTGACGTCGCGGAGCTGCGCTCGCAGTTCCCCGACTATTTCTGCTGACGGCGGAACGACAAAACGCAGATACCAAAGGAGAGAAAGACGAGATGCGGCAAGGTTGGAGATGGTTCGGGCCGGAGGCGCCGGTCACGCTGGACGAGGTGCGCCAGACGGGTGCGACGAACATCGTTTCGTCGCTGCATCAGGTGCCGATCGGCCGTGCCTGGACAGAGACAGAAGTACGCGAGCGCCAGGCGCTGATCGAAACCACGCCGGCCGGACGTTCGCAGCTGACCTGGAGCGTCGTCGAAAGCATTCCGATCCCCGATGCCGTCAAGCGCAAGGGTGGTCAGGCAAAGGCGGAGATCGAGGCCTGGATTGCCAGCCTCGAGGCAGTGGCCGCCTGCGGCATCCCGATCGTCTGCTACAATTTCATGCCGGTCGTTGACTGGACGCGCACCGACCTCGATTACGTGACGCCGACCGGCGCCACCGCCATGCGCTTCGATCATGAGCGTTTTGCCGCCTTCGAGCTTTTCGTGCTGGAGCGTCCCGGTGCTGCCGAAGAATATTCTGAAGAAGACAAGACACGGGCCAAGGCTGTCTATGAAAGCATGACGGAAGCGGAGATTGCCGAAGTCACCCGCATCATCACCTCGGCTCTACCCGGTTCGACAACCGAACCGCTGACCATTCCGGCTTTCCGTGAGAAGCTTGTTGCCTATCAGGGCATCGACGCGAAGAAGCTTCGCCAGCATCTCATCGAATTCCTCGAGGCCGTGGTGCCGGTTGCTGAAGCGCGCGGCGTCAAGCTGACGCTGCATCCCGACGACCCGCCGCGCTCGCTCTTTGGTCTGCCGCGCATTGCTTCGACGGCAGAGGACTATGCGGCGCTTTTCGATGCTGTCCCGGCGGCCGCCAACGGCATGTGCTATTGCACCGGCAGCCTCGGCGTGCGCGCCGGCAACGACCTGCCGGCGATTGCTCGCCGTTTCGCCTCGCGTATCTATTTCGCGCATCTTCGGGCCACGACCCGCGAGGGCGATGGTCGCACCTTCCATGAAAGCGCGCATCTTGAAGGCGACGTGAACATGGTTTCCGTGCTGAAGGAACTGGTGGCTGAGGACCGCCGCCGCAGCGCCGACCAGTCGATCGTCTTCCGCTCGGATCACGGCCACCGCATGCTTGACGACTTGCAGAAGAATGTCACACCTGGCTACCCGGCAATCGGCCGTCTTCGCGGCCTTGCAGAGTTGCGCGGCATTCTGCACGCACTCGACGCACCGCCGACCTGATTTTCTGTTTGCAAGCAGTTCCAGCTAAACCGATTTTGCTGGAATTACTTAGCTCCGGCTCGCCGCCGAAAGCCGCCTCAGCGCTTCGACGGCCCGATCGGCGTCGCCGGCCGGCACGAAAATGTGGTCGTGGTAATAGCCCGCGACCACGTTGGCGCTGATGCCGACCTCCTTCAAGGCCTGGGAGAAGGCGGCTGTCAGGCCTACGGCTTCAAGTGAGGAATGCACTTTCAGCGTGATCTGCCGCAGCGGCGCGCTTGCCTGCAGGCTGGCCTCGGTCGCCCTATCCTGCGGCAGGATGAGTGTCAGGCCTTCCTTTTCATGAAACAGGGCAAGCGGGCGAAGATGGAGATAGTCTTCCAGCCGCGAGGCCGGCACGGCACAATAGACGAATTCGCCTGCCACCAATTCCGGCTCCATCGTCGCGAGAAGGACTGAGAGGTCGGTAATGCCTGTCATGCCGTTTTCCCTGATGTCCCTTACTGTGAAAAGATGTTCTCAAGCACCGAAAGACCGGTCACATGGTTGGATCGGATGAGCGCAGCTGCGAGTATCGGATCGCGATCCTCATAGGCACGGCACAGTCGTTCGTGATCCTCGTAGGATTTCTGCAGGCGGCCGGGCTGGGATAGACTGATACGGCGCAAGCGAAGTGTTCTCAAAAGCAGGGAATCGACGATCTTCTTGACCGTGCGATTACCTGCGAGTTCGGTGTTGCGTTCGTGAAAGTCGATATTTGCCCAGAAATAGGCGTTCACGTCGCCGGCCTTGCTCGCGGTTTCCATGAGCCGCACGATTGGCTGGAGGGTGCGGATATCGTCCAGCGACACGTCCCGCGCAATATCGCCTGCGATCAGTTCCAGGAGATTGGCGCGGACGCGGTAGATATCGCGAATTTCCTTGATCGAAAGGCTGGCAACGCGCGGGCGACGGCGCGGCGGGATTTCGACGAGCCCTTCCTTTTCCAGAAGCATCAATGCTTCGCGGATCGGCGTCCGGCTTGTCTTGTAGCGCCGTGCAAGCTCGACGGAGTTGAGGTCATCGCCCGGTTTGCGAATGTCCTCGATGATCTCGGCTGCTACTTCGCGGGCGATGGTGGAAACCAGTGATGGCCTGTCATGCTGTTCAGTGACCAGACGCGCGGCAACCGCTTCGGCGCGCTGACGCGAGTCTGTATACCGCGGATCGCCCGCGGCGCGGACTATATCGGTTGACGTGTATTCGGCGGACAAGAGAACTCCTAGGAAATGTCCCTCCCACCAGGAGCTTAGCATGCTGTGTCGACAACGAAAACTATAAGGCAAGTATTTGCCTTGCATGCGCAGGTTGAGGCGTTCACGCCCGGTTTGGCGGAATCTGGCCCCTTTCCTTGATGCCGATCTCCGCTGATATGCGGCGGCAGATATCTCGTCGGCGGCCGCGCGGCTTTGCTTGAGGCGGCCTCAATCCAGGGGGCGCCTTAGAGCCCGGAAGCCTTCAGATGAGACGGAAACGATAGGCTCTCACGACGGCCTGCATGCGGTTGACGGCATCGAGCTTGCGCATCGCCGTCTTCAGGTAACCGTTCACCGTATGGGCGGAAATATGCAGGATGATGGCAATCTCCTCGCTGCTCTTGCCGGAGGCTGACCAGCGCAGGCATTCAATCTCGCGAACCGTCAGGCGCTCGTAATCGGCGAGCGGCGGCTCGGTCGCCAGGCTGAAGCTGTCCAACGACTTCAATACGGCAAAGACCATGCGCGCGCATTCCTGCTCGTCGGGCGGGCTGCGCAGGCCAGAGAACATGATGACGTAGTGCCTCAGAATAGCGTCATGCAGCGTAAAGCTGATGGTGTTGTGAAGGCCGAGATCCTCGAAATTGCGGGCGAGTTTTTCCGAGTTGCTTGCGTTGCCGGGTTGGGCGAACATGCCCGTGCCGGAATAGATCGGCATGATGGTCTTCTTCAGGTCCTCGATCAGCTGGCTGCGCCAAAAGAGATCGGAAGCGTCGTAGCGGTCGATCAGCTCCTGCGGCCAGTTGCCGGCGATGATGTTGGCACGAAAGCCGAGCTTGTCAGCCTGCGGAAAGCTGGCAGCCAGAAAGAAGCGGAAGCCATGTGCCTGCATGACATGCTGGAGGGCAGCGGAGAAACTTCTCGTGGGATCGGCATGGACTGTGGCGCTGGCTGCGTCCCCTGGTAAGGAGAACTTTGCCCTATTCTTGAGGATCATGGATCGTCTGCCGGCAAATGCACTGACCGGCCGGGAGGGAGCCGGTCAGCGCCAGGAGGAGGGGGATCAGAAAGGCGTCCGGTTGATTTCTTCCGGGCGACGGTACGCGGCAATGCGGACTGGCTGGTATTCGTAGATCGGGTTTTCCGGTTCCAGGCGCAGAAGCGCACAGTGGAACTTGTAATTCACACCGGTCACGATGTTCGAAAAGATCACATCCATGAGGATATTTTTTCCGACGCTGATAAATATTGGGCGCTTGAGCTTTATCATGGCGTTCACCTCGTTTCTTCTGTCCGCCTTACCGGATCCAACGAGGTTAACTGTAGTCTTTATTGCTTCCATCCTGAATTATACATAGGTGTATAATTTGATTTGATCTTTTGGCGGAAACAATACTCCCCTGCTGAGCCTTACGGCTTCAAAGCCATTTCAAGATAGTTGATGAGAGAATCGAATTCGACCGGCTTGCCCAGAAAGGCCAGCGCACCGCCTTCCATGGCGGCTGTGCGGGTTCTTTCGTCGCGGTAGGATGTCATGAAGATCATCGGCGGCTTTTCAGGTTCGCCGTTGAGGATTGCCTGCAGTTCGATCCCGCTCAGTCCGGGCATCTTGACGTCGACCAGCATGCAGTCGATGGCCGCCCTGTCATTAAAGGCCAGAAACTCTTCCGCCGAGCAGAAAAGCTTGCTCTGGTAGCCGCAGGACTGGATCAGATCGTCAAGCGCCTCCCGGATAGCCTGGTCGTCATCGACGACAGCGATTGTGGATGTATGTGACACGAGATTGCTAGCCTTGCTTATTCTTACATTACGTTAGGCTATATTAAGAGATCGAGGTCATGTCGCGGTACCATACAAGGGTCTAGGTTCCGCTATCTGCCTTCCAGCATTTCGGCCTTGCGCACCAGATCGGCCACCGATCGAACCTGCATCTTGCGCATGACGTTGCCGCGATGGAGCTTCACTGTAATCTCGCTGATGCCGAGATCGTAGGCGATCTGCTTGTTCATCAGACCCTTGACGACGGCGGCCATGACTTCCCGCTCGCGGGGTGTCAGCGTATCGACAAGTGAGGCGACCGCATCGCTTGCCGCCATTTCCCGCCGGCGGCCCATATCCTTCTCGATCGCGATGCCGACCGCATCGAGAATATCCTGGTCTCGGAAGGGCTTGGTGAGGAAGTCGACAGCACCGGCCTTCATGGCGCGCACGCTCATCGGAATATCGCCGAATCCGGTCATGAAGACGATCGGCATCCTGCTGCCGATCCGCTCCAGATGAAGCTGGAAATCCAGCCCGCTGAGACCTGGCAGGCGTATGTCGAGGAGAATGCAGCCCGGCCGGCGCAGGTCGGCGGTATCGAGGAAGGCGGTCGTCGTCGCGAAGGAGACGGCATCCATCTGGATCGACCGGAAGAGGTCGACAAGCGACTCGCGAATGGATTCGTCATCATCGACGACATAGACAATCGGCGATGCCGATTGAGAGGTTGCCTTCGATGCGGCGCTAGTGTTGGTCATGGTCGTCCTCAATCGGTATGATCATTTCGAAGATGGCGCCCCCCTCAGGATGATTGCCGGCAATCAACTGGCCGCCTCTTGCTTCCAGCGTACTGCGGCAGATGGAGAGCCCCATGCCCATTCCAGAGGGCTTGGTCGTGAAGAAGGGTGTGAAGAGCTTCGCCATGGCCTCCTCGCTGATGCCGGGGCCGAAATCCCTGACGGAGAGGCTGACGAATATATTATCCTTCCTGCCGAGCGAGACCAGAATCTTGCGCCGGTCGATTGCCGTTTCTCGCATGGCCTGGACTGCGTTGGTGACGAGGTTGATGAGGACCTGCTGCAGTTCGATGCGGATCGCCTTCACCGTGAGCGGCGTTTCGGCTGGGCTGACATCGAACTCGACCATGTCGCGCTGGAAGTCGTGCTCCATCAGGGCGCGTGTTTCCTCGATCAGCGTCTCGAGATCGACCTGTTCGGGCGTGCGATCGCCCTGCGTCAGCATGGAGCGGGTATTGTGGATGATTTCGCTCGCGCGCTGACTGTCGCGAATGATGCGCTCGGCCGAACGGCGCACGGCGGCGAGATCCGGCGGCTCGCGGTTCAGCCATCTGAGCAGCGTCTGGGCGTTGACGACGATGGCGCCAAGCGGCTGATTGAGCTCGTGAGCGAGCGAGGCGGACAGTGTGCCGACGGTCGCGGCACGTGAAGCGCGGGCAAGCTCATCCTGAGCCTCGCGAAGGGCCTTCTGCATCATTTCCCGCTGGGTGATATCCACCATGCCCACCACCACGCGATTGAAGGCGGAGGGATCTTCCGGAAAACTCATGCTCATGATGACAAGCCTGCTTTCGCCATTCTCCGTGATCAGATTGCCCTTGCCCTCGAAATGACGTTCGCCACAGAAGATCGCATCCATCAGGTCCAAAAAGGTATCGTCATCGGGCGCGATGTAGCGGCGCATCGTGCGCGAGTGCAGGCCGTCGGTCATATGGCCCAGCAGCTCCATTGCCGCGTCGTTTGCGGCGATGGTGCGAATAAGGCCTGTGCAGGCAACGATGACGCCTGGATTTGTTCGATAATAGTCTTTGAGATCGCTCACACCTTCCGCCTTCAAAGACATCAGGAAGGATCGCACTGCAGAATAATCGCGCTCCCAGAGTGCAATACGGCTGTGCTCGAAGATGTAGCGATAGCGGGTTTCGCTGTCACGAAGATGCAAGTTGGCTTCGATGAGGCCGACGCGCGCGGTTTCGTTTCTGAGGATTAGGGCACAGGTGATTGTAATGGCGGCGAGGGAAACAGCCAACCGTAGTTGGGCGGGGACATTCTCCTCAAAGCCATGCGAATAGAAATAGGCGAAAAGCGTAAGGATGATGGAGACGATTGCAAGGAGGGTGGTGCCGATCCTCGTCAGAATTTCGGCCGCTAGCAGCAGCACGATAACATAGAGAACGGCGATGGCGCTTTCGATCTCGGTGAAGGCATCGACATAGAACACGGCGACAGCCAGCGCCAGTGCGATCAGGCCGAGCGCGATCTCATGCGAGACTGTTCCCCGCCGGTTGATCAGTTTCAATGTAATTGATGATACCATACCCGCTCGCCGTTGGTTTCGGTCTACTATCCATACAGTCTAGTGCGCGGTTACCTTAATGACGTGTTTATCGGCGCAAAACTATACCAAAGTGTTGGAAGCATGGGCCAAATTGTCTGCGCGTGTCAAAAAGAAAGACCGTCCCGGGCGGCGGGACGGTCTATGGCGGATGGGAGTATCCGCGGGGCTTCGGCGGAGGGGGACGCCTGCCCTGTAGGTGGCAAGGGGCGGTGCCACCGGGTTAGCTTGGAACCGTGAATGGTCAGGTCGGTTCCGAGCTACGAGTAGAAGGTAGATCCAAGAGCCCTGAGACATAACTATACTTAGGTTTTGGTCCGGCCATACAAAGCGGCAGGTCGGTTTGCTCGGGCGAACGGTCTTGGAACCTTTCCGGACGACTTCCGCAATCGCAATAGGTGGCAAGTGGAGCCGATGAAGTTCCCCCGACGCGATCAAGACTTCATGGCATGCGGAGGCGCCGCTGCGTGCTTGTCATATTGCCAGCGGAATAATCCTGAGACACAGTCAGCCGGAACACTCCATCTGAACGAGGGTACCGATGAAGGCAGCAGGAATGGTTCGGGCAGTCGTGGGGATTATAGCCCTTGTCGTTCTTGGTGTTCTCTTGTGGTTTGCGACGCGACCGCCGCCGCTGGTGGTACAGGGCGAGGTATCCGCCAACCGCGTCGATATCAGCCCGCGGGTTGCCGGCCGCATTCTCAAGCTCAACGCAGATGTCGGCGACAATGTCGAAAAGGGCACCGTTATCGCCGAGCTGGAAAGCCCGCAATTAACGGCGACGCTGCATTTGGCCGAAGCGGCAGTCGGCGTTTCAGAGGCTGATCTCACCCGCGTCAACAGCACGCGCCCCGAAACCATCGATGCGGCCAATGCCGAGCTTGCAGCGGCAAGTGCCGATGTCACGCTTTATCAGGAAGAGTCTGCTCGTCAGGCCCGGTTGATCACGACGGGCGCCTCCACGCAGGCGCAGGTTGAGCAGGCTGCCCGCAATCTGGAAGCCGCGATCCGCAAGCAGGAATCTGCAGCCGCCAATGCACGGCTTGCGATAGCCGGTTCCAGCAAGGAAGAGAAAGCGCTTGCCGCCGCTCAGGTGGAGCAAGCGCGCGCGTCCCTCAATCAGCGGCAGGTCGATGTTTCGGAACTGGTCATCCATGCGCCGATATCAGGCCAGGTGACGACGCGCGTCGCCGAGCTTGGCGAAAATTTCAGTGCCGGTTCGCCCCTGTTTTCGATCATCGACCTGCAGAACCCCTGGTTCACATTCAATCTTCGCGAGGACCTGCTGAAGGGCCTCAAGGTGGGGGATGGCTTCGATGTCACCGTTCCGGCGCTCGGCGGCGGCTCGATTCCGGTCAAGGTAACGATGATCAACGCGCAGGGGCAATATGCGACATGGCGTGCGACACGCGCGACCGGGGATTTCGACCTGCGCACCTTCGAGGTGCGCGCCGTTCCGGCCAATCCCCTCGAAGGGCTGCGGCCGGGCATGAGCGTCATCGCTTCTTGGCCGCCGGCGGGGCGTTGAGATGAAGCCGCCCGGCGGGCTTCGCCCCGGCTTCCTCCTGGTGTTCCGGCGGGAGTTCTACTGGTTCTATCGCCGGCCGTTTCTGCTTTTCCTGACGACGCTGCTCCCGTTGCTGCTGATGGGCGTGCTTGCCATCGTTTTCAGCGCGGGGCTGGCGACACGGCTGCCGATCGCCGTGCTCGACCTCGACGGCAGCGATCTTTCGAGAACGATCATCCGGGCCGTTGACGCGACGCCTGATACCGCTGTCGCCGTCAATGTCAGCGATCTCACGGAAGGCCGTGCGCTCATCCTGTCCGGCAGGGTTCACGGACTGCTGATGCTGCCACTCAATCTGGAGCGCGATGTTTTTGCCGGTCGGCGTCCAGAGGTGGTGTTCTTTTACAATACGCAGACGCTGACAACCGGTAATCTTACGCTCAGGGGCGTCAGTGCCGCCGTGCCGACCGTGGCCGCGGGCATCCGCCTGGCGCTGCGCACGGCACAGGGCCAGCCGGTCGAGATTGCGCAGGCCGATCTTTCTCCGATCCCGGTGCAGGTCAATCCGCTCTTCAATCCGACGCTCAACTACGCGCATTTTCTGCTGGCAGCGTTGATGCCCGCCTTGCTGCAGGTGGTGATCGTTACCACCATGGCCTACACGGTCGGCATGGATGCGGAAACAATGCACCGCCTTGTCATCCTGCGGCGGCTTGGCGGCGGTCTCTGGCCGGCCATGGCCGGCAAGATACTGCCCTACACGCTGATTTTCCTCGTGGTTCTCGGCTTGTCCGACGCCGTTCTCTTCGGCCTGCTCGACATGCCGCTCCGGGGCGAGCGCTGGATCCTCGTCGTGGCCGGGCTGCTCTTCATCCTCGCAAACCAGTTCATCGGCGTGCTGCTGGCGCTCTTCCTGCGGCCGGTTGCAAGCGCCATCAGCGTCGGCACGCTGATCTTCGCACCGTCCTTCGGCTATATGGGCATCGGCTTTCCACGTCTGGCAATGAACGGCTTTTCCTACTGGTGGGGCGAACTCATTCCCGGCACCTGGTATCTGATGGCGAGGATCGATCAGACGATCCGTGGCACGCCCGTCGACTTGTCGCTGAAGCCGCTGATGGTGCTCGGCATATTCGTCCTGACGCTGGCAATCGTGACGGCGCTGCGGCTTGAAGTGTTCCGCATCCGCCGGCAGCGACGGGCGGCGCGGAGATTGAGGGAGGTCACGCCATGAGGGCCTTGCTGGCGATCTTCCGTATCGAGCTGATCCGCATCCTGACCCTGCGCCCGGCGCTCGCGGTACTGGTCTTCGGACCGTTGATCTATGCCCTCTACTATCCGCAGCCCTATGCCAATGAGGCGCTACGCGACGTGCCGATCGCCGTCGTCGATCTCGACGATACGACGAGCAGCCGTGAACTGGTGCGCCGTATCGATGCGTCGAGCGATGTCGCGGTGGCTGCGACGCTGCCGGATCAGGTCAGTGCGGAGCGAGCGGTGCAAGGACGCCAGCTCTACGGCATTCTGGTCATCCCTCAATATTTCGAACGTGATCTCTTGCATGGACGACAGTCGCCAGTGGCACTTTATGGCGATGCCAGCTATTTCCTGATCTATCAGCGCATTGCCGGCGCGGTCGTTGCCGTTGCGAGGACCATGGGTGCCGAAATCGAGATGGCGCGGCTGATTGCGGCCAATATCGACCCGGTGCTGGCGGCAGCTGCCCCCGATCCCATGCCGTTGACGGCGGTCGCGCTCTTCAATCCGCAGGGCGGCTATGCCACCTATATCCTGCCCGCGGCCTTTGTTCTGATCCTGCAGCAGACACTGCTGATCGGCGTTGGCCTGCTTGGGACGATCGGCAATGATGCCGCGGTGCGCAACCCGGCTGCTTCGGCGGCTGGCCCGCTTGCCCGTGTCGGCGGCAGGTTGCTTGCCTATCTCGTCATCGAGGCGATCGTGCTGCCCTTCTATCTGATCGTGCTGCCTTACCTATACGGCATTCCCCGCCTGGGCGGGTTGCTGACGATCTTTGCTTTCTGCCTGCCCTTCGTCCTGGCAGTCGCCGCGCTCGGCATGGTGATTGCGACCTTGTTCCGCAGGCCGCTCGCGGTTCAGCTCGTATGTGCCACGCTAGGGCTGCCTTTCATGTTCCTTGCCGGTTTTTCATGGCCGAGCGAAGCCATACCCGAGCCGCTGCGAACGCTGACCGTTCTTCTGCCGAGCACCAGCGCTATCAATGGCATCGTCGAGGTGTCGCAGCTTGGCGCTCCGCTTCAGGCAGTCCGGGGGCCTTTCCTTACGCTGTGGATACTTGCTGCAGTTTACGGGCTTCTTGCGGTGCTGCTGGACATCAGATCCGCCAGGGGAAAGCCTGCGGCACAAGCTCCTGCGGCCGGTTGATGGCACCGTATCTCATTTTGAGATAGCCGCATCGAATAAACCTATTTGTCACAATAGTGTCGCCACTGCATAGTCTTAGAAGGGAGAAACACTTTTAGGACATTGCTGTGGAATATGTGCGCTTTGGCCAGACCGGCCTGAAGGTTTCGTCGCTTTGCCTTGGTACCATGGGTATCGGGACATCCAAGTGGAAGGGTTGGGTGCTCGACGAGGAGAAGTCCGTACCGATCCTGAAGAAGGCGCTCGATGTCGGCATCAATTTCTTCGACATGGCGGACTGGTATTCGATCGGTGTCAACGAACAGGTCGTTGCCCGCACGCTGCTGTCGCTGACGGATCGCGAAAAGCTGGTGCTCGCCACCAAGGCCTTCTACCCGATGAGCGACGATCCGAACGACAAGGGCCTGTCGCGCAAGCATCTGATGGCGTCGATCGACAAGTCGCTGAAGCAGATGGGTACCGACTATGTCGACCTCTATGTCATCCACGCCTTCGATCCGGAAACGCCGATCGAAGAGACGATGTGTGCGCTTCATGACATCGTGAAGTCGGGCAAGGCACGCTATATCGGCGCTTCCACCATGTATTCCTGGCAGTTCGCCAAGATGAACCATGTGGCCGACAAGAACGGCTGGACACGGTTCGTCAACATGCAGTGCCAGTATTCGCTGCTCTATCGCGAAGAAGAACGCGAAATGATGCCTTACTGCCAGGACGAGGGCATTGCGGTCACGACCTTCTCGCCGCTCGCCCGCGGTTATCTTGCCGGCGGCGGTTCGGCGCCGCGTATCGCCCATGACCTCTATCTCGACTGGTTCGGCGACGAGATCGACCAGGAGATCGCCAAGCGCGTCAACGAGATTGCCGCCAAGCGCGGCAAGACGGCGAGCCAGATCGCCCAGGCCTGGGTCATTGGCTCCGGCAACAGCACGGTTCCGATCGTCGGCACGGAAAGCCCGGAGCACGTCACTGCCGCCATCGAGGCTGCGGCGATCGAGCTGACGGCCGAAGAACGCGCCTTCCTGGAAGAGCCCTACCGCCCGCGCGACATGATCAACGACTATAACCCGGTCCGTCGTCCCCGCGCGCTTTCAAAGGTGTGATGGGCGTAGGCATAATGGGTTCGACTCGCATCGCTATTGGAGATTTCAATGCTTTACATCGGTGAAGGCTTCGAGGGTTCAGGCCCGAATGCTGCTCATATCAATCTCTATCTCGGCCCGAAGAACGGTCCGATTTCCGGCGCGCTCGCTGGTGCGGCAGCAAGCCCCGGTCCCGGCCATCTGCCGTTCCAGGCGGTCTTGAAGCCGAACCTGCCGGCAAAGCCGGTGACGCTCTTCATCGCCAAGGCGGTGATGGAGTCAGGCTCTTCGCATGAATTGATGACGTGGGGGCCGGCCCAGGCTGGTGTCGCCGCCGGTATTACTGCGGCACTGCTCGACGGCTCGCTGCCGGCAGAAGCCGAGGACGACTGGGTCGCGATTGCAGCCGTATGGGTCAATCCGTCGGCAAACGACGCAGAAGAGGTATATCATAACAACAAGGCTGCGACGCATCTTGCCGCCAAGCGCGCACTGATGAAAGGTTGGCCGTCGCGTGCCGAGCTTGCCGAAGGCGTAGCAACGGTCGGCAATCCGTTCTTTACGCCTAAGGTCGCCTGACATGAAACTCATCGAAGACAATGCGCTGATCGGCGGAGGCTGGGGAGGTGCTGTTGATAGCAAGCGCTTCGTCGTGCTCAATCCTGCCGACGGCAGCGAGCTTGCGACGGTGCCGGATTGCGGCGCTGCGGAAGCCCAGCAGACGGTCGATGCTGCCGCCAGGGCTTTCAAGACCTGGCGCAAGACGCTAGTCTCGGAGCGCTCCGCCGTGCTGCGCCGCTGGGCGGAGCTGATGCTCGCCAATCAGGAAGACCTCGCGCGGCTCCTGACGGCCGAGCAGGGCAAGCCGCTGGCTGAAGCGCGCGGCGAAGTCGCCTATGCTGCCGGGTTCCTCACCTGGTTTGCTGAGGAAGGCCGCCGCTCGCATGGCGGCGTCGTGCCCTCGCACAAGGCCGATGCGCGCATTGTGGTGATGAAGGAGCCGGTTGGTGTCGTGGCTGCGGTCACGCCGTGGAATTTCCCGTTGGCGATGATCACCCGCAAGGTCGGTCCGGCGCTCGCTGCCGGCTGCACCATCATCATCAAGCCGGCCGAGGATACGCCGCTTTCGGCGCTGGCGCTTGCACGTCTCGGCGAAAAGGCCGGCGTTCCCGCCGGCGTCGTCAGCGTGGTAACGACGAAGTCGCCGGTCGATGTCGTCGGCGTCTGGATGAAGAGCCCGGTCGTGCGCAAGTTCTCGTTCACGGGATCGACTGCAACCGGCAAGCTGCTGATGAGACAGAGTGCCGATACGGTGAAGCGCATCAGCCTCGAACTTGGTGGCAACGCGCCGCTGATCGTGTTCGACGATGCCGATATCGATCAGGCCGTGCGCGGCACGATCGCCTCGAAATTCCGCAATACCGGACAGACCTGCGTCTGCGCCAACCGCATCCTCGTCGAGGACGGTATCTATGACCGCTATGCCGAGGCGCTTGCCAAGGCGGTTGCGGCGATGAAGGTAGCGCCCGGCGTCGAGGATGGCGCTTTGCAGGGGCCGCTCATCAATGCGCCGGCGCTGACGAAGGTCGAGCGGCATGTGAGTGATGCCGTCGAAAAGGGCGCCAAGGTGCTGACCGGCGGCAAGCGGCACGAGCGCGGCGGCCTGTTCTATGCACCGACGGTGTTGACCGGCATGACGACCGAGATGGCGCTTGCGACCGAAGAGACCTTTGGTCCCGTCGCCGGCCTCTTCCGCTTCAAGGGCGAAGAAGAGGCAATCGCGCTTGCCAACGATACCGAGACCGGCCTTTCGGCCTATTTCTTCACGCAGAATCTCGGCCGCGCCTGGCGTGTTGCCGAAGCGCTGGAAGCGGGCATGGTTGGCATCAACGAAGGCGTGATCTCGACGGAAGTCGCGCCATTCGGTGGCGTCAAACAATCCGGCCTCGGTCGCGAAGGTGCTGCCGAAGGGCTCGATGAATATCTGGAAAGCAAATACGTCTTGTTCGGCGGGCTTGCGGGATAATGACGGAGGATCGCTCTCCACAGATGAAGAAGGATCCGGCGGTCGATCGCCGCCGGTTGCCGTTGAATGCGCTCAGGGCCTTCGAGGCTGTGGCGCATCATGGCAGCTTCACGGCGGCAGCCGCTGCGCTCAACATTTCGCAGAGCGCGCTTTCTCGGCATGTCATCGGTCTGGAAGAGAGCATCGGGCGCAAGCTTTTCGAACGAGGGCACAAGGCGACGACGCTGACGGATGCCGGGCGCTCGCTTGCCGCCGGCATCGGCAAGGGCTTCGACCGTATCGAACAGGCACTGAAGGAGGTCTGTGCGCCCGATGAGCAGCGCCAGCGCAAGCTGCGCATCAACCTGCCGCCGAGCTTTGCGATGAAGCTCACCGTGCCGCTGCTGACGGATTTCCGACGCAGCTTTCCTGAGGTGCTTCTGGAGGTTTCAACACCTTACGGGGTGCCGGACAGCGAATTCGATGTGGCGGTCGTCTATGCACGTCCGGCCGTCGATGAATGGATCACCGACCTGCTCTGGGAGGAGCGGCCGACGATCCTGTGCCATCCCGATCTGGTGCGGGGAGGGATTTCGGATCCGGCAAGTTTCATAGCCGCAAACGAGATCATCCACGTCAAGATCGTTGACATGGAGCCCTACCTTACCTGGCAGCGCTTCCTCGTGCAGAACGGTCTTGCCGGGGTTGCCGTGGCGCGGGGCGTGACATTCGACAGCGCCAGTCTCGGGGTCCAGTACGCATTGTCGGGGCAGGGACTGGTGCTCGCTGATCCGGCGCTGTTTCGGGAGGAAATAGAAAGCGGCCGCTTGGTTGCGCCGGTTACCGCACACTATTACGAAGGCTTCGGCTATTACCTGAAGACCGATGCGGAAGGGCTGGTGGATCCTCTGATTGCAGGATTTCGATCCTGGATCATCAGCCGCTTCAGCAATCGTATGGTGAACGACGGTGAAAAGCCCGCCCTGCGCATCGTGTCTGGCACAGAGGGTGTCTGATAGCGACCATACTGCCAATCAAGGAGGAGGCAGATCATGACTGAATTGAAAACCAACAGCGGCAAGCCGCTGCATCCCTCGGTGCCGGAACTGTGTGAACAGGTTCGCGCCGGCAAGATCGACCGCCGCGGCTTCCTGCGTGCCGTCGCCTGGCTCGGTGTGACGGCGGCCTCCGCCAGCGCCTTCCTTGGTGACAGCAAGCCGGCACTCGCCGAGGAAACGCCGACGGATGGCGGCACGCTGCGTTTCGGCTGCCAGATCCAGGAGCTGACCGATCCGATGATGACGAGCTGGATCGAGGCCTCGAACCTCTATCGCAACAGCCTGGAATTCCTCACTTTCGTCGATGCCGACAATGTCACGCATCCCTATCTGGCCAAGAGCTGGACGCCGTCTGCCGATCTCAAGACCTGGGATTTCGAGCTCGACGAGCGCGCCAAATGGTCGAACGGCGATGCCTTCACGCCTGAGGACGTAATCTTCAACATTCAGCGCTGGATCGCGCCTGATTCGCAGTCTTCCAACAAGACCGCCTTCTCGGCCGTCGAGAAGGTCGAAAAGACCGGCGATCATGCGGTCCGCATCACACTGTCGCGCGCGGTCTCCTCGCTGCCCGAACAGCTCTATTCCTACACCTGCCCGATGCTGCATCGCGACTTCGTCAAGGGCGGCGCCAACTGGCCGGCCAATCCAATTGGTACCGGCCCCTTCAAGCTGGACGCTTACGAAGTCGGCCGTCAGGCTGTCTTTTCCAAGCGTGCCGATTACTGGGGCACGCCGGCTCATCTTGACGGCATCCAGTACATCGACCTCGGCACCGATATCACCACGCATCTCGCAGCCCTTTCGAGCGGCCAGATCGATATCATCTACCGCGCGACGATCGCCGAATACGATCTCATGAAGTCGCTGCCGAACATCCAGATCCTGACGGGCAAGGCAGCGCATACGCTCGTCATGCGTATGCAGTCCGACCAGAAGCCGTTCGACGATGTTCGCGTCCGCAAGGCCGTGCAGCTTGCCGCCGACAACAAGCAGATGCTCGACGTCGCCTATCGCGGCGAAGGCGAAGTCGGCGCCAATTTCCATGTCTCGCCGGTTCAGCCTGATTACTTCGCGCTGCCGGCGGTCGCCCGCGATGTCGAGAAGGCCAAGGCCCTGCTTGCAGAAGCCGGCCACAAGGATGGCCTGGATATCGAGCTGACACTTGGTAACACGCAGGGTACCTGGGAACAGGATACCGCGCAGGTGCTGCAGCAAAACCTCGCAGAGGCCGGCATCCGCCTGAAGCTCAACGTCCTTCCGGCCTCGCAATACTGGCCGATCTGGGACAAGGTTCCCTTCGGTCTCACCTACTGGGCACACCGTCCGCTTGGCGCGATGACGCTCGACCTTGCCTACCGCTCCGGCGGCGCCTGGAACGAGAGCCATTTCGCCAGCAAGGAATTCGACGCCGCGCTCGACAAGGCTCTCGCCGTCGTTGATCCGGCCAAGCGCCCCGAAGCCATGAAGGATGTCCAGCAGATCCTGCAGGATTCCGGCGTCATCGTTCAGCCCTACTGGCCGAACCGCTTCAGCGCCGCAGCCACCACCGTCCGCGGCTACGTGCTCCATCCGGCGGATTATTTCCGCATGGATGGCGTCTGGCTCGCCAAGGCTTGATCTTCGGCGGGGCCGCCATCAGGGCGGCCCCGAACCGGCAAAGAGGTGGTTCGTGACCGTTTTACTTTTCATTCTCCGTAAACTGGCAAGCGCTCTCGCGGTGATGTTCACCGTATCGCTGCTCGTTTACCTGGCGCTGGAGGTCAATGTCGGCGACGTCGCCGTCAAGGTCCTCGGCCAGTTCTCGACACCGGCTCAGCGCGCGCAGTGGCTGACGGCCAATGGTTACGACGATCCCTTCATCATCCGTTACGGCCGCTGGCTCTGGTCCTTCGTGACCGGCGACTGGGGCATGTCCACCTATTATCGTGCGCCGGTTTCCCAGCTGATCCCCGACCGCCTTGCGGCTTCGGGTATCCTTGCGGGCGGAGCGCTGCTCATCATCGTTCCGGTCGGCCTGTTCGCGGGCATCATCGCCGGCATGCGTCCGGGTTCGGTTCTCGACCGCGTCATTTCCTTCATCTCGATCGCCACGACCTCGATCCCGGATTTCGCTTCCGCCGTCTTCTTCTCGGCCGTCTTCGTGTTCTGGCTGCACTGGCTGCCCGGCGCCAGCACCATGCTGACCGGTTTTTCGCTGCAGCAGATCATCCTGCCGGTTCTGGTGCTCGGCTTCTATTCCACCGGCTATCTGGCGCGTGTCACTCGCGCCTCGATGATCGAAGTCATGGGCACGCATTATGTTCGTACGGCGCGGCTGAAGGGTGCGAGCACCGCGCGCATTGTCTGGCGTCATGCACTGCATAATGCACTGATCACGCCTGTTACAGTGATCATGCTGCAGTTTCCCTGGCTCTTGTCCGGCGTCATCGTCGTGGAGGTTTTCTATGCCTACAAGGGCTTCGGCACGCTGCTCTATGACGCCGCGCTCAACAGCGACATCCGCCTCGTCGAGGCCTGCGCGATGGTGAGCGTCGTGGTCGTCGTTGCCACACAGATCCTCTCGGACCTCGCCTATGGCTGGCTCAATCCACGCGTCTCGCTGCTTGATGCGGCCAAGGGACGGAAGTGAGGGCGCCATGCGGAAAGCCGTAAAGCCCTATCTTTCCAACCCGGTCGTCGTGATCGGCGGTTTCCTGACGATCGGCTGGCTGCTGGTGGCGATCTTTGCGCCGTTGCTTGCGCCCTACGATCCGATCCGCACGCTGCTGCCGCTCGCAAAGCCTGGTATGGCCGATAAATCCGGTAACATCTTCTGGCTCGGTACAGACAAGCTCGGCCGCGATATTCTCTCACGTCTGATCTATGGCGCGCGCACGGTGGTGATCTTCTCGACACTTGCGACGCTGACGGCCTACGTGGTCGGTGTAGCACTCGGGCTTGTCGCCGGATACTGGCGCGGCTGGGGCGATGCGGTTTTGTCCTACATCGCCAATGTCGTGCTCTCTTTCCCGGTGCTGGTTCTCTATATCGTCATCATCGTCGTGGTCGGTTCTTCGCCTTTCAACATCGTGCTCGCCGTTACCTTCGGCAGTGCACCGGCGATCTTCCGCATCGTGCGCGGCATCACCATCGATGTCGCCAGCCGCGATTACGTGGCTGCGGCGGTGACGCAGGGCGAAAGCACCTGGCGCATCATGCTCTTCGATATTCTGCCCAATGCCAGCGGCCCGCTCGCAGTCGATTTCTGCCTGCGTCTTGGCTACACGGCGATCACCATCGGCACGCTGGGCTTCCTCGGCCTCGGCCTGCCGCCACCGACACCGGATTGGGGCACGATGGTGAATGAAGGCCGCGCTATGGCGATCGCTTTCCCGCATCTCGTGATTTTTCCATGCCTTGCGATCTCGTCGCTGATGCTGGGCTTGAGCCTGCTGGCGGACGGATTGCGGGAAGTCTCGGAAGCGCAGGGGAGGCGCGCATGAGCAGCAATGAAAACCAGCCGATCCTTCGGGTCGAAAATCTGAGCGTCGCCCTGCCGAAGGGCGCCGACCGGCCCTACGCCGTGAAAGCTGCGAGCTTCGATCTGAAGCCGCGGGAAATCCTCTGTATCGTCGGCGAGTCCGGTTCGGGCAAGTCGGTCCTGTCGAGCGCTCTGATGGGCGCAGTCGCGGAAGGGCTGAAGGTTGCCGGCGGTAAGGTCATGCTCGGTGATACCGATCTCGTCGGTCTCTCCGAAAGGGCGTTCCGCGCTATCCGAGGCAGCGATATCGCCATGATCTTCCAGGAGCCGATTGCTTCGCTCAATCCGGCGATGACGGTCTCGGCGCAGATCGAAGAGGTCTTCGAACTGCATTCGGATTTCGATGCCGCCGAGCGCAGGAGACGTGCCCGGGCGCTGGTCGAATCCATGCATCTGCCGAACCCTGACCGTATCCTGCAGGCCTATCCGCACGAACTTTCCGGCGGCCAGTGCCAGCGCGTCGTCATCGCCATGGCGCTTGCCATGAACCCGCGCGTGCTGATTGCCGACGAGCCGACGACGGCGCTCGACGTGACGACGCAGGCGCAGGTGCTGAAGCTGGTGCGCGACCTGCGTGACCTGCATGACCACGGCATCGTCTTCATCACCCATGATTTCGGTGTGGTGGCCGATATTGCCGATCGCGTGGCGGTGATGCGCCATGGCGAGATCGTCGAGATCGGTGAGGCGAAGCAAGTGCTGACGGCCCCGAACCATCCCTATACCAAGGAGCTTATCGCAGCGGTTCCGAGCCTGACGCCACATGATCGTCCTGCCGCGCCGACAACCGCGGAGCCGGTGCTTGCAGTTCGTGATCTGCAGCATTCCTACGGCAGCGTTCAGGTTCTGAAGCACGTGGAGCTGACATTGCCGCCGGGCCGGGTTCTCTCCATCGTCGGTGAATCCGGTTGCGGCAAGTCCACGCTTGCCAAGGCTATGATCCGTCTGATCGAACCGAAAAGCGGCCGGGTAGAAGTGGCGGGGGCGGATCTCCTCGGCCTTTCGCCGGCGCCGCTGCGGGCTCGCCGCCGATCGATCCAGATGATTTTCCAGGATCCGTTCGGCTCGCTCAATCCTCGCCGTCGCGTCGGGCCGATGATCGCCCGTTCCGCCATGCTTGCCGGTGTGGAGGCGGGCGAGGCACGACGGCGCGCCGAAGAACTGCTCGATCTCGTCGGCCTGCAGAAGAGCGCCTATTGGCGCAAGCCATCTGCATTTTCCGGCGGTCAGCGGCAGCGTATCGGCATTGCCCGGGCGCTTGCCATGCGGCCGGATGTGCTGATCGCCGACGAGAGCGTTTCGGCACTCGACGTGTCGGTACAGGCGCAGGTTCTGAAATTGCTTCGCGAACTGCAGGAGAAGCTGCAACTCGCAATCGTCTTCATCACCCACGACCTGCGTGTCGCTGCCCAGATCAGCGATGAGATCGTGGTGATGCAGAAGGGTGAAATCGTCGAGCGCGGCAGCGCGGCCCAGGTGCTGCAGGCGCCGACGCACCCCTATACGAGAACACTTCTCGACGCGGCGCCGGGCCGCAGTACGTTCTAGCTGCCGCCTTCCGGGCGTCGGCACCCTGTTTCGTTTCAACGCATGGCCGGCAGAGGCCGGCATGCGCGTGGTTGTCTATTGTCCTGAGGATGCCGTCATGACGGAATATCGCAATTTCATCGCCGGAGAATTCCGGTCTTCCGGCACGCTGGTGCCGGTGCTCAATCCGGCAACTGAAGCCCAATTCGCCAGGGTGCCGTCGGCGACTGCCGAAGAGGCTATCGAGGCCGTCGAAGCGGCAGCGAAGGCGCAGAAGGAATGGCGCGCGCTGCCCGCCATCGCGCGGGGCGACGCATTGCGCAAGCTCGCCGCGGTTATCGAGAAGCGGGCGGAAAAGATCGGTGCCGCGCTGGCGCAGGAGTCCGGCAAGAGCCTTGCGGATGCGACGGGTGAGGCCATCTACGGCGCCGAGTTGATGCGCTATCACTCCGAATGGGCGCGGCGTATCGAGGGCGAAATCATCCCGAGCGACAATGCCAATGAGACGTTGCTCCTGAAACGCGAAGCGATCGGCGTCGTCGCCTGCCTGATCCCCTTCAATTTCCCGATCTATACGCTGGTGCGCAAGATCGCGCCGGCGCTGATCGCCGGTAATGCCGTCGTCGTGCGCCCGAGCAATTCGACGCCGACGTCGGCGTTCGAGATCGCCGAAGCCGTCGCCGAGGCAGGCTTGCCGGCCGGGCTCGTCAATATTCTCACCATGTCGCATGATGTTGCGGCGACGCTCTGCACGCATCCGAAGGTTGGGATGATCACTTTGACCGGTAGCTTGCAGGCGGGCCGCGTCGTGCTCGAATATTGCAAGGCGAATATCGCCAAGCCGTCGCTGGAGCTCGGCGGCAAGACGCCTGTCATCATCGAGCCGGATGCCGATCTCGATGTCGTTGCCGCACAGCTCGTCGCCGCCAAGACCAATCATTGCGGCCAGCTCTGCACGGCGCCGGAACGGGTCTATGTGCATCGCTCCATTCATGACGTGCTGCTTGCCAAGCTGAAGACAGGCTTTGCCGCGCGCGCCTTCGGCGATCGCTCGGCCGATGCGTCCCGTGTCGGTCCGCTCGCCACCAAGTCTGCGCAGACGAATGTGCACAAGGCCGTATTGAAGGCGGTGGAGCAGGGCGCGCGGATCGAGGTCGGCGGTATCCTGCCTGAAGGCCCCGGCTTCTTTTATCCTCCAACGCTGCTCTCCAATTGCCGCCAGGACATGGAGATCATCGCTGAGGAAATCTTCGGGCCGGTTCTGCCCGTCGTTGCTTACGATACGACCGAGGAGGCGTTGGCGCTCGCCAATGACCATCAGTTCGGTCTGAGCTCGGTGCTCTTCACCAACAATCACCGTACGATCATGCGCTTTTCCGATGCGATCGAGGCCGGCGAATTCTACGTCAACCGTTTCCCGGCCGACCCCTATCAGGGCTATCACGCCGGCTGGAAGCGCTCAGGCCTCGGCGGCGACGATGGCAAACACGGCATGCTCGAATTCACCCAGACACGCCTCGTCATACTCAAGCACTGAGGAACATGGCCATGCAGATCGCATCGCTTTCCACCCACGTCGTCGCCGTCCCGCCGCCGCATATTGGCGGCATGTACTGGATCTTCGTGCGGCTGACGACGGCTGACGGTATCGAGGGTGTCGGGGAAATCTACTCGACCGCCTTCCATCCGCAGGCGCTTGTGCCGCTGATCGAGGATGTCTTCCAGCGTTACCTGCTCGGCCATGATCCGCATGATGTCGAGCGCTTCTGGCGGCTTGCCTATTCGAGCGGCTTCACGCAGCGGCCTGATCCGACGATGATGGGCATCGTCTCCGGCCTGGAGATTGCCTGCTGGGACATTATCGGCAAAGCGGCAGGCAAGCCGGTGCACAAGCTGATCGGCGGGCGCGTGCATGAGAAGCTGCGCGCCTACACCTATCTCTACCCGAAGAATGCGGCTGGCGAATACGACTATAACGATCCTGATCTTGCCGCCGAATGCGCGGTGAAGATGGTCGATATGGGTTTTACTGCCGTCAAATTCGATCCGGCTGGTCCTTATACGGCCTATTCCGGCCATCAGGTCTCGCTCGGCGTGATGGACCGCTGCGAGGAGTTCTGCTCCAAGATCCGGGAGGCTGTCGGTAGCAGCGCCGATCTTCTCTTCGGTACGCATGGCCAGATGGTGCCGTCGTCGGCGATCCGGCTGGCGCAGCGGCTGGAGAAATATGATCCGCTCTGGTTCGAGGAGCCTGTGCCTCCGGGTCAGGAAGAGGCGATGGCGGAAGTTGCCCGCAAGACCTCGATCCCGATTTCGACCGGCGAGCGGCTGACGACCAAATACGAGTTCCAGCGGGTGCTGGAAACCGGTGCTGCCTCGATCCTGCAGATGAACGTGGCGCGTGCCGGCGGCATTCTGGAATCCAAGAAGATCGCGAGCATGGCGGAGGCGCATTACGCGCAGATCGCGCCGCATCTCTACAACGGCCCCATCGGCGCCGCTGCCAGCATCCAGCTTGCCGCGTCCTCTCCGAATTTCCTGATCCATGAGGCTATCGTCGATTTCTCGGGCTTCTACGCCGAGATCCTGAAGACGCCGCTGCGCTTCGAGGACGGCTACCTGATCCCGTCGGACGAACCGGGGCTGGGCGTGGAACTCAATCTCGATGTCGTCGCCAAACACTCGCCTTACGAAGGGCAGCGACTGCATCTGCAAATGGATGACAAGCCCGCCGACGTGAAGGCTTTTGCCCCGGCCCGCGGCTGAGAACGAAGATGACGACATACGATTACATCATCGTCGGCGCCGGCTCGGCCGGCTGCATTCTGGCCGCGCGCCTCAGCGAGAGCGGCAGGCACAATGTGCTGCTGATCGAAGCCGGCGGCAACGATAGTTCGCCGTGGTTTCGCATTCCCGTCGGCTATGCCCGCTCCTATTACGATCCGAAGGTCAACTGGATGTACTGGAGCGAACCGGAAGCGGCGCTGAACGGCCGGCGCATCTATGCGCCGCGCGGCAAGGTGCAGGGCGGTTCGGGCTCGATCAATGCGATGATCTTCGTGCGCGGTGCCGCGGATGATTTCGACGATTGGAAGGCCGCGGGCAATCTCGGCTGGGGCTATGAGGACGTGCTGCCTTTCTTCCGCAAGCTGGAGACCCATGCGGGCGGCGAGAGCAAATATCATGGCAGTGGCGGGCCGATCCATGTGACGCCGATGCGCGGCCAGTCGCATGCGATCGCCGATCGTTTCCTGGAAGCTTGTGCCGAGTTGCAGCTGCCGCTGAATGCGGATTTCAACGGCGAAAACATCGAAGGCGCCGGCATCTACGACATAAATACGAAGAACGGTGTGCGCTCGTCTTCGTCGCTCGCCTATCTGCGGCCGGCGCTCGGGCGGCCGAATCTCGCGATCCTGCGCAACAGCCGGGTGCGCCGGGTGATCGTCGATGCGGAGGCGCGTGCCACCGGCGTCGAGGTGATCGGGCCGGGTGGCATTACCAGCTATTCGGCACGGCAGGAGGTTATCCTCTCGGCAGGTGCGGTCGATACGCCGAAGCTCCTGCAGCTTTCCGGCATCGGTGACGGCGTGCATCTGCAATCCCTTGGCATTCCGCTCGTCCGGCATCTGCCGGCGGTCGGCAAGAACCTGCAGGATCATCTCTGCGCCAGCTTCTACTATCGTTCCACCGTGCCGACGCTGAATGACGAACTCGGCACGATCTTCGGACAGGCGCGGCAGGCCTTGCGTTACATTCTGACGCGACGGGGACCGCTGGCGCTCAGCGTCAATCAGGCTGGCGCCTTCCTGCGCGGCAGCCCTGAGGAAGAGCGGCCGAATATCCAGCTCTATTTCAATCCGCTCTCCTATCGCATTCCGACCGATCCGAAGGCGGGATTGAAGCCTGAGCCCTATTCGGGCTTTCTACTGGCCTTCAACTCGTGCCGGCCGACGAGCCGCGGTTCGATCAACATTGTCTCCCCCGAGTTGACGGACGCGCCGCAGATCCGGCCGAATTATCTCGGAACCGTCCATGACGAGGAAGAGGTGATCCAGGGCAGCCGACTGGTGCGACGGATCATGGAAGCGCCGGCGCTGCGGGCGATTACCGAAATGGAGATGCCGCCTTCGGTAGAGGCGCGCACGGACGAGGAATTGCTCACCTATTTCCGCGGCAATTCCGGCTCGATCTACCATCTCTGCGGATCGGCAGCGATGGGGCCGGACGCCTCGTCGTCCGTGGTCGATGCATCGCTCAAGGTGCACGGCATCAACGGGCTCAGGATCGTCGATGCTTCGGTCTTCCCGAATATCACGGCGGGCAATATCAATGCGCCGACGATGATGGTGGCGGAGAGGGGCGCGGCGATGATCCTCGCCGCTGCCTGAAAACTGGTCTCAGTGTCTGTGGATCGGATCGATCCACGGCACATTCTCCGGCTTTTCGACCGGCTCGATATCGAGATTGACCACGACGGGTTCCTGGCCTGAGCGCACGAGCACGCATTCCAGCGTCTCGTCGCGGCTGGCATTGATTTCCTGATGCGGCACGAAGGGCGGCACATAGATGAAATCGCCGGGGCCGGCTTCCGCGGTGAATTCGAGGTTTTCGCCCCAGCGCATGCGGGCCTTGCCCTTCACGACATAGATGATGCTTTCGAGATCGCCGTGATGATGGGCGCCGGTCTTGGCATTGGCATGGATCGTCACCGTGCCGGCCCAGATCTTCTCGGCGCCGGCGCGTGCATTGTTGATGGCGGTTGCGCGGTTCATGCCCGGCGTTTGCGCCGTATTCGGATCGAGCGCATTGCCGGGAATGACCTTCACGCCATGTTCGCGCCAGTCGATATGCTTGTGCTCGTGATCGTCGCTCATGCCGCTCCTCCTGCTTTCAGAGCAATCTAGGCAAGGCAGGACCGGCGGCCAAGGGCTGCCGGTCCTTTATCCATCATTCGCGGATCAGCACGTGATTGGCTTTCAGCCAGAAGGGCGGCAGATAAAGCGGCGTATCCGAAAGCGGCAGGATGTTTTCTTTCAGGGCAACGCCGAGCTTGTCGGCCATGAAGGCGCGGCGCGCGGCGATGCGGGCATGCATTTCCGGATAGCGGCTGCGGATGGCGTCACGCAGATCCGCATTGGCAAAGGCAATCGCATCTTCCGAGTTCAGCGCCCAGCCGGCCGGCATCGGCACGGGGATGACATCGACCTGGAAGGGCATGCCGGAGCGCAGGCGCTCGGTGGAGCCGGGGCGAACCGGCGAATGCAGCCACTCCTCGTGGCTGCCGAGGTGGCCAGGATTGAGAGCGGAGTTCAGGCCGGCGGATTTCAGCTTTTCGGTGACGGCAGTGAAGAGCTCGCCGCCGGTCGTGCCGATATCGGCGGTTTCGTACCAGGTGATCAGCGCCTCGAAATAGGCCTTGGCGGGCTTGAGGAAAGCCTCATCATGATCGGTCAGCAGACCGGCGCGGGAAGAGAGGGCGCCCCAGTAGCCGAGCGCAGTTGTGACGCCATCGCCCTTCTTCATGCGCCGCGCCGTCGGGCTGCGCAGGCCGACGATGTTTTCGCCCTTGCTGACGGAGGCGAACATGGTGTGGACGTTCAGCGGATCGCCTTCATAACCAAGCCGTCCGAGCGCTTCGAACTCGCTGTCGCCTTCACGAACGCTCGAGACGACGCGCCAGAGCGCGCGTGAGCAACGGGCCGAGGCCCATTCAAAAGCGGCGAGCTGATCGACATCGACGACAGAGCGCAGGCCGTTTTCCGGATGCATCAGGACGGTGGTCGCGTCGGTGACGCTACTGGCGAGGCGGCGTAGCACTGAGACGATGAAGTCGGGAACGAAAAAGCAGTTTGCGTGGTCTTCGTCCTCTTCCACCGAAAGGTATTTCCAGCCGACGAGCCCGATATTCTGGCCCTTGCCAATACCGGCGTCTTTCAGGCGATCGACAAGGCGCGGGTTCTGGCTGCGGTCCTGGCCCATCAGACTGAAGCTTTGCGCCCGCAGTACTTCGATGCCGGGCAGCCCGGCGAGAACCGTATAGCTTTCGGATTCATTGCCGGTGATGACGACACGCTTGCCCTTGGGGCCGAGCAGCAGCAGGGCTTCCTCGAAACGCGGTTCGAAACCGGAGAGGAACATGATGTTGCCGAAGTGCTCGCGGTCGGCATAGACGACGAGCCAGTCGGTGCCGGCGGCTTTCAGCGCGGCATCGGCACGGGCGGCATAGGTCCCGGCCGGGATCTGTGGCTGATCGGCGGTTACAGGTCCGAAATCTGGCAGGGTGACGGGTGCGAGGTTGATTGCCATGCGGTTCCTCCATTCAGGCTGGCATCGGGACGAAAAAGGGCTGTGGCACCGGTTTCAGTGCCATGAAAGTGGATGATTGCAAGTTTCCGATAGCGAAGATGCACGACTGTGCGCTATCACGCCATGACAGGTTGGAAAGTGCTCGAATATGACACAGAACAATGGCCGCGATGCCGCTCCGACGATTGCCGATGTTGCAAAGCTGGCCGGGGTGTCGCGAGCGGTCGCCAGCCGGGCGCTCTCCAACGAGCCGCGACCGGTTTCGGCGGACAAGCGTGAGAGAGTGGTCGAAGCGGCTGCCCGGCTCGGCTACAAGCCGAACCTTCTGGCGCAGAGCCTGACGACCAAGACGGTCAACCTCATCGCGGTCGTCGTCAATCACATCCACGATCTTTCGGACCTCGATCTCTTCGACCGGCTGCTCGACCAGATCCAGTCGATCGGCAAGCAGGTCATCATGATCCGCATCGGTTCGGTCGCCCGCGTCGAGGAGTTCCTGCGCAACGGCGTTGCCTATCATGTCGATGCGGCACTGGTCTTTTCGGATTTTGCAGACGCGCCGACTGTCAGGCGCATGTTCCGCTCCGATCTCGTCGTCATGCTGAACGGTCTGCATGACGATCTCTCGCCCGTCGTCATGCCCGACGAGGTCAGCGGCATTGCCGAAGCCGTCGCCGATGCGGCGAAGAAGGGCGTGAAGCGGGCTGGTCTCGTCACCGGCCGTTCGTCCTCGCCGATGGAACAGGCGCGCATAGGCTTCTACAAGCGGGCCTTCGCGGAGAGCGGCATAGAACTGGTGCACACAGTGCAAGGCGACTATTCCTATGAGAGCGGGCATGCGGCGGCAAAGGAACTTGCTGGCGCCGATTGTCCGGATGCGATCTTCTGCACGTCAGATGCGATGGCCATGGGCATTCTCGATGTCTGCCGCGCCGATTTTCCCGGGAACCGGCCGACACGTTTCCGGCTCTATGGTTTCGACAATCTCTCGCTCACCGATTTCGACGCCTATCCGATTTCCTCGATTGGTTACGACAAGAGTGTCTATGTCGAGCACATCGTGGATTTCATCGCAAATCCTGGCGATTTTCACCCCGGCCAGCCACCGGTCATCGTGCCGACGACCTATTTTCCGCGCCTGACCGCCTGATAGAAATGGCCTCCTAATAGAAAACAGGCCGCCCGAAGGCGGCCTGTGAGGATCATCCTACCACTGCGGGTTCAGAGCCGGCGGGTTGGCTTCGGCGCCCCACCACTTCTTGTAATTTGCTTCGTAAGCGCCCGACTGGATGTAGTCGGAAACGAACATGTCGAGCCAGCGGACGAATTCTGGATCGCCCTTGGCGACAGCCATGCCGATCGGGTCGTTTGAATAGAGGCCGGCGAGCGTAACCAGCGTCGGGTTCTTGGTGGCGAGATAGTCGAGCAGCGAGGAATCTTCGATCGCAGCATCGACGCGCTTCTGCTGGAGCTGCAGCACGCCATCGGGAGCGAACTGGTCGACATAGACGAGCTGCGCATCCGGAACGGCGGACTTGAGGAATGTCTCGCCCGTCGTACCACGGCCGACGACGACCTTCTTGCCCGAGAGATCCTTCAGTTCCTTGATGCCGGCGTCCTTCTGGACGATAACGCGCAGGCCGGCGCGGTTATAGGGGATCGAGAAGTCGACGACCTTGGCGCGCTCGAGCGTGGCAGAGGTATTGGCGATCGCCACGTCGATCTGGCCGGAAACCAGCATGGAGATGCGCGCATCGCCCGAGACGTCGGTGAATTCGACCGGTACGCCGAGCTTTTCGGCCAGACGGTTGGCGACATCGACGTCGTAACCGACGGGGTTGTTCTGCGCGTCGCGGAAACCGATCGGCTCGCCGCCAAGCGATACGCCGATGCGCACGACGCCGCGTGAGCGGATGTCGTCGAGCATGCCGGCAAAGGACGGAAGCGCAGAGCCGGCAACGACGGCCAGCGCGGCAATGGCTGTGAGAATGCGTTTCATGGTTCCATTTCCCTCTTCTTGATTATGCCTGTTTCGCGGCCCGAAGCTCAGGTTCGGGCATCGAGTCCTCCCAGAGCCAGTAGCGGATTTCGCCCTCGCATCTGAAATTCACGACCTCATGGTTGCCCTTGGCATCGACAGCATGGATGACCACGCCGGCCAGGAAACCGGAGGATAGTTCGTTGAGTTCCTCGACAGCCAGCTTGACGGCGTCGGAAAGCGAATAGCCGAATTTGAGCGCCAGCACGACAGTGCGCGCCGTGGAGCAGCGCATGGTCATCTCGCCGGTATGGGTGCAGGCAGCCGCACCATATCGGCTATCGGCATAGAAGCCGGCGCCGGGAATGGGGCTGTCGCCGAGACGGCCCGGATATTTCCAAGCCCAACCTGACGTGGATGTCGCGGCATGAATGCCGCGCGCCGGATCGGCGGAGAGGAAGACCGTGGTGTCGCGTACGCGCTCGGGGTCAGTGATGGCGCGGCTCAGTGGTGCCAGCGGAATATTGGGGAATTTCGCCAGGTCTTCCGGCGACAGTTCCTTCTCGAGCCGCTCCCACCAGACGCGCTTGCTGTCCTCGTAGAGGACGTCGTCTTCGGAGAAACCGATTTCACTCGCAAAGCGACGGGCGCCGTCACCGGTCAGCATGACATGCGGCAGCCGCTTCATGACTTCGTGGGCGAGGCGTGCGACGGGCAGAGTGTTCGGCACGGCGCCGACGGTGCCGACGTCGCGGGTGTTGCCATCCATGACGGCGGCGTCGAGCTCCATATTGCCGAGCATGTTCGGCCAGCCGCCGTAACCGACGCTGCGCACCTGGACTTCGCTTTCCACCTTGCTGATGCCGGCGACCATGGCGTCGAGGCTGATGGCGCCTTCGCGCAGCATCTGCACCGTCGTCGGGAAACCGGGCCAGGCTTCTTTATTGGCCAAGAGCAACATGAATACCTCTAATCTTTACGCATTTTGGACAGGAACTGGGCGATACGCGGGTTGGTCATGCCGCCCTCGGCGGCGAAGAAATCCGCAGTCGGCAGATCGACGAGCAGCTTGCCCTTGTCGAGGAAGACGATGCGGTTAGAAATCTGCCGTGCGAATTCGACCTCGTGGGTGACGAAGAGCATGGTTGTGCCTTCGGCTGCTAGCTTGGCGAGGATAGCCAGCACTTCGGCCGTCATCTCCGGGTCGAGCGCGCTGGTGACTTCATCAAGCAGCAGGTAACGCGGCTGCATGGCAAGCGCCCGGCAAATGCCGACGCGCTGGCGCTGGCCGCCGGAAAGCTGGGCCGGATAGGCATCGGCGCGGTCTCCGAGGCCGACGGATTGCAGCAGCGCACGGGCGGTGGCTTCGGCTTCGGCACGCGGCTTTTTCAGCACTTCGACTGGAGCCAGCGTCACGTTTCCGAGCACGGTCATGTGCGGATAGAGATTGAAGAGCTGGAAAACGGTAGCCGAGCGCTTGCGGGCTTCGGCCAATTCCTTCGGCTTGCCGACGTCGAAATCATCGACGGTGATGCTGCCGCCATTCAGCTTCTCCAGGCCGTTGATGCAACGGATCAGCGTCGATTTGCCGGAGCCGGAGGAGCCGAGGATGGACACGACCTCGCCGGGATTGATGGTGAGGTTGACGCCATCGAGAACGGTTGTAGGACCAAAGGCCTTTTTGACGTTTTCTACTTTGAGCATATTAGAGCCCTCTCCAGGCGGCATGCGCCCTGAGGCGGTTTTCGAAGCGGGCGCCGAGCCATGCGAGCAGCTTGGCGCAGAGGTAATAGAGCAGGCCGACCACCGTCCAGACGATGAAGGGTTTCAGCGTGCGCAGGTTCAGGATGTTGCCGATCTTGGTGAGATCGACGACGCCAATGACCGAGATCAGCGAGGTGACCTGCAGCTGGTTGACGAGAAGGGCGGTCAACGGGCCGATGGCGAAGGCCATGGCTTGGGGTGCCACGACATGGCGCAGAACCTGCCAGCGGGTAAGGCCGAAGACGCGGGCGGCCTCGATCTGGTCGCGGCCGATGGATTCGATGGCCGAGACCGCGATGACATAGACGAAGGCGGCCGAATTCGCAGACAGCGTGATCATCGCTGCCGTCGTCGGCGTGATCCGGATATGCAGGAGACCAGGCAGGCCGAAGAAGACGAGGAAGAGTTGCACCAGAACGGGCGAGTTCTTCAAGAGTTCTGCAATGAAAGTGATGACCGGGGTCAGCACCGGCACGCGGTAGAAGCGGCAGACCGCCCATGATGTGCCGATCAGGAGACCGATGAGGGACGTCGAGAGAAACAGACCGAGGCTGACGCCGAGGCCCTGCAGGAGCAGCCAGATATCGAAGGGGGTGAAATCGGAAAAACGCATCAGGCTACAGCCTCCATCATGTCGCGGTTCAGGCGGCGGTGGAGGAGGGCGATTCCGAGCGAGACGAGATAGGTCAGCAAGGCATAGACCACGAGCAGGACGACATACACCTCGAAGGGCCTGTAAGTCTGCGAGACGACGATCTGCGCCGAGCCGGTCAGCTCGTTCAGCGTGATCGTCGAGAGGATCGACGATGTCAGGATCATGTTGATCAGCACGGAACCGAGCGGGCGAACGGAGGTTCTGAGCGCGATCGGCAGCACGATCTTGGTGAAGGTTACCCGGCGCGAAAGGCCGCTGACTTCAGCGGCTTCGATAATGCCGGGATCGATTGCCAGGATGCCGGCGCGGATCACGTCGGACGCATAGGCGCCGCCGGCAATCGACAGTGCCACGACACCCGTGGTGAAGGCATCGATATAGATGCCGATCTCGGGCAGGCCGTAATAGAAGAAGAACAGCTGCACGATGAAGGGCACGTTGCGGAAGATATCGACGTAGACGAAGGAGATCCTGCGCAGAAGAGCGGAGGAAGACGTGCGCGCAATGGCGACGAAAGCGCCCATGATGACGCTGCCGATCAGCGCCAGAGCACAGGCTTCCGCCGTCAGTAGCGCGCCTTGCGCGAGAAAGCCCAGATGGGGCAAGAGGATCGAAAGGTCGAACCGCACGATCACTCCCTATGTACGATTGAAACCGGTTTCATCGTGTCGTTTGTGCGCGCTGATGTCAAGAACGCCCGATACGAAATGCTGATATATCTGTGGCGAAAAGTTCGTTTTTGCCGGTAACGTTCCGCGGAATAATTTTCGTCAAAAGGCGAGAAAGCTGGATGAATATGGACTGCACAATATCTCGCCATCCCGTTAGCCTTTATCGCACAAAGAAAGAGCAATCCGCATGAGCCAGCTTCCTCACATCGATTACGACACCGCTTCCGAAGAGATTCGCGCAGCGCATGACGAGGAGGTGCGGGTTCGCGGCAACATGACCAACATGAAGCGAACGCTGCTGCATTCGCCGGAAGCGCACCGCATCTATGCCGAATGGTTCACGCTCCGGGCTGAGCTCGACCCCGCCATCAGCGATCGCGAGATCTGGATCTTCTCGCATTCGATTTCCAAGGCGCTGAAGTCGGATATCGCCGTCACCTTCTTTCGCCGTGCGCTGATCAGGAATGGGTTCAACCCGGATGCTCTGGAACTCAGCGACATCGAATTTCTGCTTAAACGTTTTGGCACCGCAATTGTCGCCGATTCCAAGGCTATTCCTGCCGATATCTGGGTGGAGCTGAAGGCACGCTACGACACCAAGGTTCTCGTCGATCTCGTCGCCTTTGCCGGGATCATGATCGCCACTGCCGTCTACATCAACGTTGTCGAGGTCGATTTCGATCCCGAGCTTGAGGCCTTTGCCGAAGGCGCTAACTGATTTTTTCATCACCCAAGGGGAGTTTTCCATGTCCATCATTTCCAGCCGCGCCAAGCTGCTCGGCACCGTCTTCAGCCTGGCGCTCGCTTTCAGCGCCCCCGTTGTTCACGCCGAGACGCCGCCTGATGTGCTCGTCGTCGCTCAGTCGATCGACGATGCTGTCAGTTTCGACCCGGCTGAAGGTTTCGAGCTCACGACCGTCCAGTCCTTCAACAACATCTATCAGCGTCTCGTGCAGTCCAATCGCGATGACGGCACGAAGATCGAGGCAGGACTTGCCGCTTCCTGGGAAGCAGGTAGCGATGGCAAGAGCCTGACCTTTGCGCTCGCCGACGCCAAGTTCGCCTCCGGCAATCCGGTTCGCCCCGAAGACGTGATCTTCTCGCTGACGCGCGCCGTGAAGCTCAACAAGTCGCCGGCCTTCATCCTCAACGAACTCGGCTGGAAGGCCGACAATGTCGATGCCGCGATCACCAAGGTTGACGACAAGCATGTCAAGCTCACCTGGACGGCGGATGTCGGCTCCGGCTTCGCGCTCTCGATCCTGACGGCGCCGATCGCCTCTATCGTCGACGAGCAGACAGTTTCGCCGCAGGCCAAGGACAATGATTTCGGCAATGGCTGGCTGAAGACCAATTCGGCCGGCAGCGGCGCTTATACGATCGCCACCTACACGCCGCATGAGGCGCTGGTGCTGCAGGCCAATGCCAATTCCTCCGACAAGCCGACGCTCGAAAGCGTCATTATCCGCAACGTGCCTGATGTTGGCGCCCGCCGCCTGCTCGTGGAGCAGGGCGATGCCGATATCGCACGCGGCCTGTCTGCCGACCAGATCGAGGCGCTGAAGGACAAGAGCGGCATCAAGGTGCTTTCCGTTCCCTCGGCCCGCCAGGACTATATCCTGCTGAACAGCAAGGCGAACCCGACGCTCGGCAACCCGGCTTTCTGGGAAGCGGCGCGTTATCTCGTCGATTATGACGGCATTACCAAGAACCTGCTGCGCGGCCAGAGCAGCGTTCACCAGGCCTTCCTGCCGAACGGCTTCCCAGGCGCACTCAGTGACACGCCCTTCAAGCTCGATGTCGAGAAGGCCAAGAAGATCCTTGCCGATGGCGGCATCAAGACGCCATTCAAGATCGAATTCATCGTCTTTAACGACCAGCCGTTCCTGTCGATTGCCCAGTCGCTGCAGTCCACCTTCGCCCAGGCTGGCATCACGCTTGATATCCAGCCGGGTGTTGCGAGCGACATCTATGCCCGCGGCCGCGCCGGCAAGTTCGAGATGACGCTGCGCTACTGGATCCCGGATTATTTCGACGCCCATTCCAACGCCAGCGCCTTTGCAATCAACAAGGACAACTCGGCGAATACCGTTGCCAAGCAGGCCGGCTGGGTGATCCCGGAACTGACCGACGAGACGCTTGCAGCCGTCAAGGAGCAGGATGCCGCCAAGCGCGCCGCGCTCTATCAGGATCTGCAGAAGAAGATCCAGGCAAGCTCGCCCTTCGTTTTCATGCTTCAAGGCAATGACCAGGTCGTGCTAAGCGACAAGGTGAAGAACTATGCCCAGGGTCTCAACGCAGACCAGGTCTATTACGACAAGGTAGCGAAATAAGTGCCGCAGACGGCAGTGCCTGATAATGCCGACATGACCAACTCCCGCCAGCGCAACAGCTGGCGGGAGTTGTCGTTCGTCTGGCCGCTTTCGAAGTGGCTGTGGTCATTTGCGCTGACACTCTTCGGGCTGGCGCTGGTAACCTTTGCGATGACGCGGTTGTCGCCGATCGATCCGGCGCTGCAGCTTGTCGGCGACCATGCCAGCCAGTCCACCTATGAGCAGGCGCGGCTGGAGCTTGGCCTGGATCAGCCGCTGCCGGTGCAATTTTTCCGCTATGTCGAGACGGCACTATCCGGCAATTTCGGGCAGTCGATCTCGACCGGCCAGCCGGTGGCGAAGGACATTGCCCGGACTTTTCCGGCGACGATAGAGCTTGCGACGGCGGCGATCATCCTTGGTGCCGGCGTAGGATTGGCGCTCGGCATAACCGCCGCCATGCGGCAGGGGACGTGGGTGGACGGGCTTGCTCGTTTCGTCTCGCTTTTCGGATACTCCGTGCCGATCTTCTGGCTCGGCCTGCTGATGCTGCTCCTGTTTTACGCGCGGCTGCACTGGGCGCCGGGGCCGGGCAGAGCCGATGTCGTCTTCCAATATACGGTGAAATCGGTCACCGGCTTTGCGCTTGTTGATACGTCGATATCGGGCAAGGCGGGCGCCTTTCGCGATGCGCTGGCGCATTTGGCGCTGCCGGCGATCGTGCTTGCCTTCCACGCTCTTGCTGCAATTTCGCGGCTGACGCGCGCTGCGATTCTCACCGAGCTTGGCCAGGAATATGTGACGACCGCGCGGGCCAAGGGCGCAAGTCTCCGCCGCATTGTCTTCGTCCATATCCTGCCGAATGTCTCCGGCACGTTGTTGACCGTCATCGCCCTTTCCTACGCCAGCCTGCTGGAGGGTGCGGTGCTGACAGAGACCGTCTTTGCCTGGCCAGGCATCGGCCGTTACCTGACGACGGCGATGTTTGCCGGCGACATGCCGGCGATCCTCGGGGCGACGCTTGTGGTCGGCGCCTCCTTCGTGCTTCTCAACGCGCTGACCGATCTCGGCGTAGCGCGGCTGGAATCGGGGAGGAAGCGATGAGCGCGATCGTCCAGGCGCCATCAGGCGGTCCATCTTTCCTGCGGCGCGTGCTGCGTTCGCCTTCCGCAGCGACTGGCGGCGCGGTGGTGCTCTTCATTCTAGCGCTAGCGTTGCTGGCGCCGCTGATTGCGCCCTACGATCCGAACCTGCAGGAGACAGCCAATCGCCTGATGCCGCCTGATGCCGCGCACTGGCTCGGTACAGACGGTTTCGGTCGGGATATTCTGTCACGCATCATTTACGGTGCGCGGCCGACATTGCTGCTGGTGCTGGTCGTGGTGCTGCTGATGGCGCCACTCGGCATTCTCGTTGGTATCCTCTCCGGTTTCTTCGGTGGCATCACCGAGCGCGTGCTGATGCGGATCACCGATATCGTCATGTCCTTTCCACGACTGCTGCTCGCCTTCGCCTTCGTTGCCATCATGGGGCCGGGGCTGATCAATGGTGCGCTGGCGCTGGCGCTGACGAGCTGGCCCGCCTATGCGCGCCAGGCCCGCGTCGAAACGGCGGCGCTCAGACGCAGCGATTATCTGGCGGCGGCCGAAATGGTTGGTATCCGCGGCGTGCGGCTGCTCTGGGGGCATATCCTGCCGCTGGTGCTGCCTTCGGCGATCATTCGTCTGGCACTCGATCTCTCGGGTATCATTCTTGCTGCCGCCGGCCTTGGTTTCCTCGGTCTAGGTGTGCGTCCGCCAACAGCGGAATGGGGCTCGATGGTCTCGGAGGGCACGCAGGTGATCTTCGATCAATGGTGGGTGGCGGCCGTGCCTGGCTTTGCCATCCTGATCACCTCCTTCGCGTTCAACCTGCTGGCCGATGGTCTGCGCGATATTCTGGATCCGCGCCATGACTGAGCCGCTGCTTTCCGTCGAGGATCTGTCGATCGCCTTTCCATCGGAGGAGGGGCCGGTGCGCGTCGTCGATGGCATTTCGTTCTCGGTGGGCCGCGAGGTCGTGGCACTGGTCGGTGAGTCCGGCTCCGGCAAATCGATGACTGGCAGGGCGATCATGGGGTTATTGCCGCGCCGGGCGGAGGTCAGGGCAAAGCGTCTCGCCTTCGATGGGCACGAGCTGACGACATTGGCCCCATCCAGCTGGAACAGGCTGCGCGGCAGCAGTCTTGGGCTCATCCTGCAGGATCCGAAATATTCGTTGAATCCGGCCCATAAGGTTGGCCGACAGGTGGAAGAAGCGTTGCTTCTGCACACGAAGCTTTCTGCTGTCGAACGGCGCGAACGGGCGCTCGATATGCTTGATAAAGTCGGTCTGCCCGATCCGCAGCGTGTCTATTCGAGCTATCCTGCTGCCCTCTCGGGCGGCATGGGGCAGCGTGTGATGATCGCCGCCATGCTGATCAACCGGCCGAAACTCTTGATCGCCGACGAGCCGACTTCGGCACTCGATCGCGGTCTGCAGGACCAGATCCTGACCTTGCTGCGGTCGTTGACGGAAGAGCTCGGCATGGGGCTGCTGCTGATCAGCCACGACCTGCAGCAGGTATCGCGTTATGCCGATCGGGTCATGGTCATGCGGCACGGGAAGATCGAGGAGCAGATGGCGTCTGCCGATCTTGCCAATGCCAGATCGGATTATACGCGGGCGCTCTGGGCGGCGCGGCCTTCGGCTGCGACCTACGGGACACGGCTACCGGTCTACGGAGGCGAAGCATGAACGCGCTTTCCGTTTCCGATCTTTCCGTCACCTTTCAGGCTGGCGGGAAGGGTTTTACCGCCGTGCGTGGTGTCAGCTTCGAGGTTGCGTCGGGCGAAACGTTTGGGCTGATTGGCCCCTCCGGGTGCGGCAAGACGACGGCGCTGCGTGCCCTTGCCGGGCTGAACACCCGTTGGCAGGGCTCCATTACGGTTTTCGACGAGGCGCTGCAGCCGGGTCAGAAGATTACCGGCGCGTTGCGATCCAACATCCAGATGGTGTTTCAGGATCCCTATTCCTCGCTGCATCCGCGCCATCGCGTCTCACGCATTCTCGGGGAGCCGCTAGCGTTGCGGGGTGCGCGCAATGTCGAGGATGAGGTGCGTATCGCGCTCGATCAGGTCGGCCTGCCGGCTACTGCTGCCGGACGTTATCCGCACCAGCTTTCCGGCGGGCAGCGGCAGCGTGTGGCGATCGCCCGCGCGCTGCTCCTGAAGCCGAAGCTGCTGCTGCTCGATGAGCCGACCTCGGCGCTCGATGTCTCGGTACAGGCCGAGATCCTGAACCTGCTGAACGACCTGAAGGCTTCGCATGGCATGACCTTCGTGCTCGTCAGCCACGATCCCGGCGTCGTCGCGCATATGTGCGACCGGGCCGTGCTGATGCAGGCCGGTCGTATCGAGAGCGAACTCGACCGAGCCGCGCTTTCGCAAGGTGGCTGGGTCGAGCAGCTTGCCGTCCGCTAGTAGAGCATCCGGTTTTTCTTCGAAATACCGGATGCTCTATCGCTTTGGCGCATTCCAGGCGCAAAACCGCTGCACAGTTTTGCTGGAATTGCTTAGCTGATCGGCAGGATCAGGACATCACGGGCCGGCACTTCGATACGCTCGACATCATAGGCATGGTTGACAGGCCAAGCCGGCTTGCCGCCCGACAGTTTTCCGGCTGCGAGCGTGACCGTCGTCGTCTGGGCCTTGCGCGTCGGATTGACCAGCCAGAGGAAGCTTCCATTTTCGCCCTTGTGGATGCGGGCGAAAAGCGCGTCATTGGAGAGGCTCGCATGACGCGTCCGGCCGCTCCATTTCACCAGTTCGGCGAAGAAGGCGGCATTGGCCTTGCCGTTGGTGCGGTAGAAGGCGACGGAGGGATTGGTGCCGATCAGCAGGGTGCGACCCTTGCCGAAGCGGTTTTCGACGACGGCAAGACGGCCGCCATCGAAAGCGCCGCGCCCGATGCCGTCGGTCAGGCCGTAGGACTGCAGGAGACCACCGCCATCAACGGCCATATCATCGAACTTGAAGTGGATGCGATCGCCGATATCGGGCATGAATTCCACTTCTTCCTCGCGCACACCGAAGACTTCGTCGAGCCCCATATTCGGCTGTATCTGGCCGACATGGCCGCGGTCACCGAAATAGCCGGGGCAGGCTTCTGATATCAGCGTGCCGCCCTTTTCGACCCAGGACTTGAGACGTGTCGCCTGTTCGGCGGTGAACATGATCGGGTAGGGGAAATAGAGGAAATCGTAGGCGTCGATATCGTCGATATGGACCCAATCCGGCTGCAGGCCCTGGGCGAGGAAGGCGCGATAGGCGCCCCACATGGCTTCGGGATAGGGCTTTTCCTTGCGGTCGTAGTTCAGAAGGTAATCCCATTCCTGCGTTTCCGGGACGACGAGGATACCGACCTCGCCACGAACGGGCTTTGCGTCCCAGAGCGTCTTCTGAGCCGGGTCATTCGCCCATTTCGCCATGGCGCTCTGCATGTCGGAGCGCGGCGTGCGGCTGCCGTCCATGCCATAGGCACCGAAGGCACCGAAGAGCGGGCCGTCGAGTAGCGGGCGCCAGCGCAGGTTCAAGACGCCGCGAGCGCCGCCGGCAAAGGAGGTCATGCTCCAGATTCTGATGTCCTCGGGCTCGGCGACACGGCCGTCTTCCTTGTCGCGGCCGATCACCTGCGGCTGCAGCCAGAGCGGACCGCCCTGGCGCTCGGCATGCCAGAAGGGCTTGCCACGGGCGGCGGCGCGGTTGATATCGACGCCGTACCAGGTCTTCCATGGTTCGGTGCCCTTGCGAGCCTGAATCCAGGTGAAGCCGTAGATTTCCACCTTGGAGGCGGCGAGCCAGTCGTCGCAGCCATTGGCGGCCATGTTCGGGATCGCGCCTGATATGCCGTGCGCGGCAATGACATTCTTCTGATCGACGGCGCGGATCGTATCAATGCGCCACTGCATCTGGCCATAGAAGTTGTCGCGCTTGAACTGCAGCCAGTCGATACATTCCGGGTAGGGAGCCATGTGAACCGGTGGCTCGACATCGTCCCATTCTGGATAGCTGTAGCGATGCCATGCCTTGGCCAGCACTTTCAGGCTGCCATATTTCTTCTCCAGCCATTTGCGGAAGGCGGCCTTGGCATAGCTACTGTAATCGACATCGGCGGAATAGTTGACCTCGTTCCAGACGTCGTAGCCATAGATCGCCGGATGGTCCTTGTAACGCGTGGCAAGTGCCGTCAGGAACTTGCCGGCTGCTTCCTTCACTTCCGGGCAATTCAGCGTCAACGCGCCGGCGCCGCCGCCATTGTTGGAGAAGCCGCCAGTCGCTGCCGAGACGCCCATGTAAGAACCGAGCTTGGTGCCGTCGGCATTGACCTGCAGCGCATCAGCATATTTGCGCACCGCCCAATCCGGTACGGCGTGAATGAGTTCGGCAATGACCGTCTTGATCCCGTTCTTGGCGGCGAGATCGAGCTGGCGGTCATACTCCTCCCAGTCGTAGACACCGGGAGCGACTTCGATCGCACTCCACATGAACCAGTGGCGGAAGATGTTCAGGCCATCTTCGCCTGCCGTCGTGTAGTCGCGTTCCCAATCGTCGCGGGGCGGATTGGACTTGCGAAAATAGACGGCGCCGAAAGGGAATTGGATATCGTTTCTAAGCATTGTCCTGTCCTTCTCTATCGATGTCCGGACATGGCTTCGCCGTCCGGAGAAAAGGCTCCGGCAGGAGGCAATCGAAGATGTCGTCCGGGTGTTCTAGGTGGTCCTGATCTAGCGCGGCCCTCCGGCGAGGAGCTCGAGCGTGCGGATAAGGGCGGAATGGTCGCGTTCGCCGTCACCATTGGCAACAGCGGCATTCATGAGCTGCTGGGTGGCCGCCGTGTTCGGCAACGAGAGATCGAGCGCGCGGGCGGCATCGACGGCAAGCGTCATGTCCTTGCGATGCAGGCGGATACGGAAACCGGGGTCGAAGGTTTCCTTGACCATGCGTTCGCCATGCACTTCGAGAATGCGCGAGGCGGCGAAGCCACCCATCAGGGCTGCGCGCACCTTACCCGGGTCGGCGCCGGCGCGTTTGGCAAAGAGCAGCGCCTCGGAGACGGCTTCGATGGTGAGGCCGACGATGATCTGGTTGGCGACCTTGGCGGTCTGGCCGTCGCCGACGTCGCCGACCAGCGTGATGTTCTTGCCCATCTTTTCGAAGATTGGGCGGGCGCGTTCGAAGGCCTGATCCTTGCCGCCGATCATGATCGTCAGCGAGGCGGCCTTGGCGCCGACTTCGCCGCCGGAGACCGGCGCATCGAGATAATCGCAGCCGAGTGCTTCGATGCGCTTGGCAAAGCCCTTGGTGGCGACAGGCGAGATCGAGCTCATGTCGATGACGAGCTTGCCCGAGGAAAGGCCGGAGGCGACGCCGTCTTCGCCGAAGAGTACGGCTTCGACATCGGGCGTATCCGGCAGCATCAGGATGACGATGTCGGAGGCCTCGGCGACGGCCCTTGCGCTATGGACGGCCTTGCCGCCCTTGGTGACGAGGTGCTGCGAGGCTTCCTTCACGCGGCTCAGATGCAGCGTGTGGCCGGCATCGATCAGGTGTTCCGCCATCGGGCGACCCATGACGCCCAGTCCGATAAAACCGATATTCATGTCACGCTCACTTCCGATAGGGTTTCATCCAGCCAAGGCCTTCGCTGGTGCCGGCCTTCGGCTTGTATTCGCAGCCGACCCAGCCGTCGTAGCCGAGGCGGTCGAGTTCGGAGAGGATGAAGCCATAGTTGATCTCGCCCGTGCCGGGTTCATTGCGGCCGGGATTGTCAGCGATCTGCACATGGGCGATCCTGTCCTTCAGCCTTGTGAAGGTCGGGATCAGGTCGCCCTGCATGATCTGCATGTGGTAGAAATCATACTGGATGTAGAGATTGTCGGAGCCGACCTTGTCGAGGATGCGTTCGGCGTGGTCCGTGTTCGACAGGAAGAAGCCGGGAATATCGCGCAAGTTGATCGGCTCGATCAGCAGCTTCACGCCGGCATCGGCCGTGCGCTCGGCGGCGTATTTCAGGTTTTCGACCAGCACCTTTTCCAGGGTTTCAAGATCGGCGCCCTTTGGTACGAGGCCGGAGATGACGTTGACCTGCGGGCAGTCGAGCGCCTTGGCATAGTCAAGCGCCAGCGAGATACCGCTGCGGAATTCCTCGATACGATCAGGCAGGCAGGCAATGCCGCGCTCGCCTCCGGCCCAGTCACCGGAGGGCACGTTGAAGAGCGCCTGTTTCAGGCCGTTTGATTTCAGCGTATCGGCGACCTTTTCCTTCGGTTCGGCATAGGGGCCGAGATATTCGAGCGCACCGAAACCGTCCTTTGCGGCAGCGGCGAAACGGTCGAGGAAGGCAAGATCCTGATAGAGGAAGGAAAGATTGGCGGAAAATTTCGGCACTGGAACATCCTCAGGCATTGGCGGGAGCGGTGAAGCGATGCCGGTGCAGCATGCGCTTGTCGCGGGGGTCGGGATTGGGAACGGCTGAAATGAGGCTCTTCGTATAGGCTTCCTGCGGCGCGGTGCAGATCTGCTCGGCCTCGCCAAGTTCGACGATCTTGCCGCGGTGCATGACGGCTACACGGTCGCAGAAATAGCGTACCACGGAAATATCGTGGGAGATGAAGATAAAGCTCAGGTTCAACCGCTGGCGGATGTCGAGCAGCAGATCGAGGATCTGGCTGCGGATCGAGACGTCGAGCGCCGAGGTCGCTTCATCGGCGATGATGATGCGGGGATCGAGCGCAAGGGCGCGGGCAATGCCGATGCGCTGGCGCTGGCCGCCCGAGAAGGCGTGCGGATAGCGCTCCATGCCCATCGGATCGAGGCCGACGAGGCGCATCAGCTCGGCGACGCGATCCTCCAGCGCCTTGCCCTTGGCAAGGCCGTTGACGATGAGAGGATCGGCGATCACTTCCTTGACCGTCATGCGCGGGTTGAGCGAAGCGAAGGGATCCTGGAAGACGAGGCGGACTTCGCGGTGGAAGTTACGCAGCTCCTTCTTGCCGAGCTTGGTGACATCGGTCTCGCCGCCATCCTTGCCACGGTAGAGGACCGTGCCGGTCGTCGGCTCGACAGTGCGCAGGATCAGGCGACCGAGCGTCGTCTTGCCGGAGCCGCTTTCGCCGACGATGCCGAGATTTTCGCCGGGATAGAGATCGAAATTGGCGTCATCGACGGCGCGCAGCGTATTGGCATTGCCATGCCAGCCGAAGGTCTTACCGAGATTGCGCACCGAGAGGATCGGTTGCGGCGCTTGCGAGGACAGGGCGATGGCCGGCTGTCTGCCCTCGACATGATGTGTGAGCTTCACCGTCGAGGCCAGCAGCTGGCGGGTATAGGGATGGGTGGCGGCATGATAGATCGCATCGACCGGGCCGCGCTCGACAATGTGGCCGAAGCGCATGACGGCGACGTCATCGGCCACTTCCGCCACCACGCCCATGTCATGGGTGATGAGCAGCATCGCCATACCGCGATCGACCTGCAGGCGCTTGATAAGGTCGAGGATTTCCGCCTGCGTCGTCACGTCCAGCGCAGTGGTCGGCTCGTCGGCGATCAGGATATCGGGATTGCCGGCGAGCGCCATGGCTATCATGGCGCGCTGGCGCATGCCGCCGGAGAATTCGAACGTGTAGCGGTCGGCCATCTTGTCGGGATTGGGGATTTCCACCTGTCGCAGCAGCTCGACCATGCGGGCGCGCGCCGCCTTCTTGTCGAGATTGCTGTGCAGACGGATCGCCTCGACGATCTGCGAGCCGATCGTGTGAACCGGCGAGAGCGAGCTCATCGGCTCCTGGAAGATGAGGCCGATGCGCCGGCCGCGGATCTCGCGCATGGCGCGGCTGCCGGGCTGAAGCGTGGCGATATCAGTGATCTCGCTGCCGTTGCGCAACAGGATGCGACCGCCGACGATCGTACCGGGCTTATCGACAATCTGCAGCAGCGAGCGAGCAGTTACACTCTTGCCCGAACCGCTTTCGCCGACGAGGCAGAGCGTCTGGCCGCGCTTCAGCTGGAAGCTGACGTCTTCGACGGCATGCAGGATATGCGTGCGGAGCCGGAAATCGATCGAGAGGTTTTCAACCGAGAGAACGACGTCATCGGGAAGATCGGTCATGGCTTCCTCCTCAATTGTCATAGGGATCGGCTGCATCGCGCAGGCCGTCGCCGAAGAAGTTGAAGGACAGGACGGCAATGACGACCGCCAGGGACGGCCAGATCAGCAGCCAGGGCGCGGTCGCGACCGTGCGGATGTTCTGGGCGTCCTGAAGCAGCACGCCCCAGCTGACGACAGGCGGCTTGAGGCCGATGCCGAGGAAGGAGAGCGAGGTTTCGGCAACGATCATCGTCGGAACCGCGAGTGTGACCACAGCGAGGATATGGCTCGTCAGCGACGGCAGGATATGGCGAAAGATCAGCCGTGCCTCGCTCGAGCCGTCGAGCTTGGCGGCGGTGACGAAATCTTCGCTGCGCAGCGCCAGGAAACGGCCGCGCACCTCGCGGGCCAGGCTCGTCCAGCCAAGCAGAGAGACGATGATGGTGATGACGAAATAGACGTTGACGGGCGACCACGTGAGCGGAATTGCTGCTGCAAGCCCGAGCCAGAGCGGGATGGTTGGCATGGCACTGACGACTTCGATGACGCGCTGGATCAGCGTATCCACCCAGCCGCCATAGAAGCCTGAGATGGAGCCGAGCACGACACCGAGCACCAGCGACATGGCGACGCCGACGAGGCCGATCGACATGGAAATGCGGGTGCCGTAGATCAGCCGGGTCAGAACGTCGCGGCCGAGGCGATCGGCGCCGAGCAGGTACATTGGGTCATTGGGGTTGATCGGGCCGAAGAAATGCGTGGTCATCGGAATCAAGCCCCAGAGCTGATAGGCCGGGCCTTTGACGAAGAAGCCGACCGGCACGACCTTGCTATCGTCAACGACAAAGGTGCGCCTTAAGGCCACCTTGTCGATCTCGACCTTGTAGCCCTTCACATGGAAATTGAATTCCGAGCTGCCATCCGGCTTGGTCACGAAGAAGCTCAGGCTCTGTGGCGGTGCGTAGGTATATTGCGGCTTTGATGTCGCGGGCAAAGAGGGGGCCAGGAATTCGGCAAACAGGCCGATGAGATAAAGCAGCAGGATGATTACGCCGGCGACCATCGCCACCTTCTGGCGGATCAGTTTACCGGCAATCAGCCGCCAAGGGCCAACTGCGGCAGTCGAGACGGTATTGCCCTGTTTCAGCGGGCTGATCGAGGGGCCGTCGGCGACGACATGCAGGGGGCCGGTATGGGTTCCGAATGTTTCGTGCGTCATCGGCGCCTCCTCAATTGAACCGGATGCGCGGATCGAGCAGCGCAAGCAGCAGGTCCGACAGGAGCATGCCGACGAGGGTGAGCGCCGAGAGCAGCAGGATGAAGCTGCCGGCGAGATACATGTCCTGCGAGACCAGCGCGCGGAAGAGCAGGGGACCTGCGGTCGGCAGGTTCAGGACGATGGCGGTGATGGTGACGCCGGAGACGAGATGCGGCAGCACCCAGCCGATCGCCGAGACGAAGGGGTTGAGCGCGATGCGCACCGGGTACTTCATGATCACCTTGTATTCCGGCAGGCCCTTGGCGCGGGCGGTGATGACGTAGGGCTTGTGAAGCTCGTCGGTCAGATTGGCGCGCAGGATGCGAATGAGGGCTGCCGTACCGGAAGCGCCGATGATGATGATCGGGATCCACAGATGGGCGAGGAAGTCGCCGATCTTGGCGAGGCTCCAGGGCGCCTCGGCATATTCGGGTGAGTTGAGACCGCCGACGCTCTGGCCGAGATAGCGATAGGCGACATACATCAGCGTCAGCGCCAGAATGAAGTTCGGCACGGCCAATCCGATAAAGCCGAAGAAGGTGAAGACGTGGTCGCTGATCGAATGGCGGCGCACGGCCGAATAGATGCCGATCGGCAGCGCGACGATCCAGACGAAGAGCAAGCTCAGCAGCGAGATGACCAGCGTCGAGCCCATACGTGCCCAGATGAGGCCGGAGACGGGCTGGTTCCACTCGAAGGACCAACCGAAATCGCCGCGGCTGACGATACCCCATATCCATTTGAGATACTGGATGTAGAAGGGATCGTCGAAACCGTAGATCTCTTTCAGCCGCTCGATCTGTGCGGGATCGACAGCCTGGCCGCTATCGCTCATCGTTGCGATCATCGAGGTCAGATAGTCACCCGGCGGCAGCTGGATGATCAGGAACGAGATCAGCGACATGCCGATCAGCGTCGGGATCATGTAGAGCACGCGCTTGAAGATATAGCCAAGCATCGGAATGTTTCTCCTCCCGTTGAGAGCGCCGGGTCCGGCGCTTCCCTCGGATCTCCATCCGCTTTCGGCCCCTCCAGGCCGAAAGCGCTCCTCCTTATCCTGTCACCTCATTTCCAGGTGAGGTGCAGTACCTCCAGCCGTTCGATACCGGGCACCTCCACCTGTGCGCGGCCATCCTTGACGCTGAAGTTTGCGGCGCGGTCGGTCACAACAAGCCATGCCTTGGCCACCGACTTGCCCTGAGGAATTTCCACTGAAACCGTCTGGGCCGCCAGAGGGTAATTTTCGCGTATTGGCCCTTTCATCATCATCGGGTTGGTGAGGTTGAAGAGACTGACTGCGATGCCTTCACCACTCTCGCGCAGCGCCATGTCGATGACGCCAGGACCTTCGACGGTGACGCGCGAGGTCTTGCCGAGTGCCCAGCGGACGGCGTTGGCGATGAGCTTTCCATGGTCGACGGCAAAGACTTCCCAGAAGATCTCGCCGATGTTCCAGGGAATGTAGACCGAGCGGCCGCCCTTGCCTGTTTCGCGGGCGATGACGCCGGCGCCTTCCGGCGCCTTGCGCGGATAGACTTCTTCCATCGGAAGATCCGGGAAATCAGGCACGTAGAGGAAAGGTGTTGTCGCATTGCCGGTTGCGTCTGCATGGATCAGGCGCGTGCCGCCCATGATGCGCTCGGCGCCTTCGTAGCCCCGATTGATGGGATGATCGCCCGACAGCGCCACATAGGTGTTCTTGACGATGCCGCGCGGGCCGGAGACGAACTTGGCGCCGAATACATCCGAAAGGCCGAATTCGCTACGCTTCTTGCCGAATTCGTCGCGTAGCGAGGTTTCGTAGGAGGCGACGACGCTGCCGCCACGCTCCACATAGGCACGGATCGCCTCGTTCTGCGCATCCGAAAGGCAGGAGGCATTGGCAAGGATGATCACCTTGAAGCGATCCATGTTCTCGCTGGTCAGAACCTGATCCGAGAGAAGCTCGAAGGGAAGGCGGGCTTCGACGAGCGCGTGGTAGAAGCCGAGATCATGCTTCTCAGCGCTGTGGCGATCTTCCGGCGCCCAATGGCGGAGCGTTGTCGAGGGATCGATGACGGCAATCTCGGCTGTCGGATGCATGCTTTCGAGGACCGGTTCCACGGCCGCCTGCAAGGCGAAGGCGTCGGCAACCGGTTCCACCCAGCGCTTGTCCGGCACGACGCCGTTGAACTTGGTGAACCAGGCATAGAGGCCGTGGGCCGTGCCGTCATTGATCCAGAGCTGCATTTCCTCGCCAGAGGTGACAGCGTCCTTCCAGCGATATTCCTCTTCCGGACCGATCGAGGTGATGAGCACGACCGGACGATCGGGGAAGGTGGCTCGGATGCGCTTGCCGTTGCGGCCGGCCGACCAGCCGAGTTCCAGACCCTTGCGGCCCTGATGGTCGACGACGAGGAAGGGGCAATGTTTGGCGATGACCGAAAGATCGAATTCCATCAGCGAAGCGCCGCCCATGTTCGGGATGAAGCTCGCATGCGGGCGGATCGCTTTGACTGCATCGTCCCACTGCGCGATCATGTCCGTCAGAACCCGGCGGCGCCACTGTACCCAGGCCTGCCAGGCCGGATCGTCGGCATCCGGCTTCTTCGGCAGCGCGTGGCCGAACATATCCTTGAAGCGGCGGGCGCTGTCTTCGCTGTAATCGACGCCGTGACCCTGCCAGCGATTGGCGAAGACGGCGTCGATATCGTATTTGCGGACGATCTCCTTGACCACTTCAGGCATGAAGACGGTGTTGTAATCGCCATAGGCGTTCGTGACCCAGACATCCGGATAGGCCCAGTGGCGTCGCGGTGTGCCGTCGGCATTGATCATCACCCATTCGGGATGCGCCTTGGCGGCATCGTCGTGGATCGCATGCGGGTCGACACGGGCCATGACATGCATGTCGAGCTTGCGGGCGGCATCGACGAGCGCGCCGAAGATGTCCTTATCACCCAGATATTTGCTCACATAGTGATAGGGAACTTCACTCGGATAATAGGCGATGTAACCGCCGGCGCTGAGGCAGACGGCATTGGATTTCGTGCGCTTGAAGACATCGATCCAGAAGGCCGGATCATACTTTTCCGGATCGTCCTCCACGAAGGTGAGCTGGGTCCAGCGCGTTGCGGTCTTGAACCAGTCCGGCGTGCGCAGCGTATCGGTATTCTGTCTTCTGGCGTCGAGCATCGTCTTCATCCAATCATTGGCAAAAGAGGGACCAAGGCGCCGGCCGGTGGGGCCGGCGCCTGGAAAACATCATTGCTGTCGCAGGCCATCAGACCTTGTAGAATTGCTCTGGCATGGTGGGAGCAGGGGTCGGCCAGCCGAAGGAGTTCGGCATGGTCTTCGTGATGTTCTTCATGTTGTTCTTGACGACGCCGTAGCCATCCGGTGGCTGGGAAATGCCGAAGACATAGAAGTTCTCCGCAGCACCCTGCAGGATCTGTTTCATGATCTCCTGCTGGCCGGCAGGATCGGAGGTTGCCTTCAGCTTGTCGTAGAGCTCAAGCTGCTTCTTCGTTTCCTCCGGTGGCTCTTCAGCATTGGCGTTATTGCGGTCGAGATACCAGAGCTGCCAGGCTGGAGCATACATGGCGTTCGAATCCGTGGGCACGTAGTAACGCGGGTCGAGCATGGCGGCGACGCCGCCATTGGCGCCGAACTGGTGAGCCGTGGCATCGAAATCGCGGCCCTGACGGACGCGGGTTTCCCAGAGCGAACGGTCCATGGTGCGCATCTGCGCATCGATGCCGACAGCCTGGAACATCGGAATGACCAGCTGGAAGAGATCGAGGAAGACGGCGCGCGCCTGGTCGATTTCGAAGATCACCGTCAGGCGGCGACCCTTTTCGTCCAGACGGAAGTTCTGGTCGTCGCGCTTCGGGATGAGCGTGTCGAGCATGGCATTCGCCTTGTCGACGTCATAGCTCGTGAACTGCGTGGCAAGCTGCTCGTTGTAGAGCGGATCGCCCTGTTTAATGGACGGCTGGGCAGGAGCGCCCTGGCCGACGAGCACGGCGTCGATCAGCGACTGGCGATCGAGCGCCATGGAGAGTGCTGCGCGGAAGTCCTTGTTGCGGAAGAGCTTCCGCTTGGTCTCGTCATTGTGGTTCAGGTTGAAGATGAAATTCATCACATTGGCTTCGGTCGAAGTCAGCGTGTAGAAATCATATTTGCCCTGCTCGCGCGCATCGTAGAGCACCGACTTGTTATTCGGTGTCGCGATATACTGGTCCATCAGGTCGACTTCACCCTGCATGGCCTTCAGCAGCAGCACCTGCGGATCGGCGACCATCTGGTAGACGATGCGATCCATATAGGGGAGTTGGTTACCCTCCGTATCCACCTTCCAATAGAAGGGGTTGCGTTCGGCAACAGCGCGTTCGGTATTTTCGCCGGGCGCGGTCGTGAACATCCAGGCGTGCAGGCAGGGCTTCTTCGAGGAATTCAGGAAGAAGGCGTTGTCGTCCTGGAAGCCGGAGGCGGACTGGAAGGCGGCGATCCAGCTTTCGAAACCGCGTTCCTTGGCAAGCTCATCGGCCTTCGGATTATAATCGATATGGAACTGCTCGAGGTAATGTTTGGGGCAACGGGTCGTGTGATCGCTATTCGCCCAGGCAACCTGCAACGGGAACATACCGTTAGGTTTTGCGAAGATAACTTTAAACGTCTGTTCGTCAACGATTTCGAGCTTTGCCGGCTTGCCTGCCGTTTTCCAATGACCCTGGCCGTTCACGGCGACGCGTTTGTCCGTCAGGATCGTATCGTACCAGAACTTCACGTCGGCGGTGGTATAGGGCTGGCCGTCCGACCACTTCATACCCTTGCGCAGGCGGATGGTGTATTCGGTGGAATCCGCATTGCCATCGAAGGCTTCAGCGACGTTCAGCGTCACGCCGGACCAGTCGGGGGTATAGCGCAGCAGCGGCTCATAGGCCTGATAGCGGAACAACATAGACAGCGAACCGCCACCGACGAGCGCCATATTCCAGTCGCCGCCGTATTTGCCGACGCTTTCGACCGGCTTGATAACGAGCGGATTTTCCGGCAGCCGGTCCTTCAGGGCCGGCAGCGCGCCGCTTGAAACTTTCTCCTTCAGAATATCCGCTTCCCTGAAGTCGGCGGCGAAAACCGGCAAGGCCGGCAGGATCAGAACGGCCGAAGTCCCGGCCAGAAACGCACGACGTTTCAGCTTGATCATAGGGTTCTCCTCCAAAAATCCTCAGCCCTTATCGTTATTTTTGCTCTCGGGCTTGGATAACGGAAAGAATACATTTGGATATTGTTAGGTAAAGCGTTATGTTTTGTTAGTGCAAGAATTTGCAATTTTGGCAGAGAACGTGTAGCAAAGCGCTCCGAGCGCCAGGTGGCTATCGAGGTGGAGAGTGGGAAGCAGGGGGCGGGTTACCTTACAGACGATCGCGCGGGAGGTTGGTCTCTCGAAATATGCGGTTTCGCGTTCGCTTGCCGGCAAGAGCGGCGTCAGCGAGGAAACACGCACGCTGATCCGCGCGACGGCAGAGCGGCTGGGTTACACGCGTCCTGCGGGCCAATCCCAGACGAACGATATCGCTGTTGTTTTCCACGACCTCGACGCCGTCAACAGCGAACTCTACATGCAGATCCAGAATGGCGTGCAGCGTGAGGCACATAGGCTGGGCATGGCGCTCCGCGTCCGTTGGACACATAGCCCCGATCAGCTTGAGGAATTGGCGCGTTCCTGCGCCGGGCTGCTGCTTGTCGGTCCGCATGACCGGGAGGCAATCGCCGCAGCAACCGCAATTGGGGTGCCGATCGTGCGTTTCGGTTGGGTTGATCCGTTGGAGCAGGCTGACCAGATCACCGGCACGGATCATGAGGCGGGCCAGGCGGTGCTTCAATACCTGATCGGGCTTGGCCACCGATCGATCTGTTATGTCAACGGCACGCCGGGTTTCCGGGGTCGGCGCGAGCGCTTCTATGGGGCGCGAGAGATTGCCGAACGCTGCGAGGAAGTTTCGCTGCATGTGTTGCGGTTCGACGAGCAGGTCGGCTTCGGTGAAGCTTTCCGCGACCTCAAGGCAAAGGGCATTCACCCGACAGCCTTCTTCTGTGCCCATGACGGACTGGCGCTGACGGTGGTTTCGGAACTGCTGGGCCAGGGCTATCGCATTCCCGATGACGTCTCGGTCGTCGGCTTTGGCGATTTCTCGCCGGCTACGCAGATTTCGCCGCCATTGACGACGGTGAAAATGGAAGGACAGGAGGGTGGAGCTGTCGGTCTCCGGCTGCTTCTCGAGCGGATCGAAAATCCGCGCCTGCCCGGCATGCCGGCCCGCCGGGTCATGATCGCTTCGCGGATCGTCGAGCGCCGTTCAGCCGGTCCGTGCAAGGTCGCGGTAGCGACCGATCCAGAAAAGCCGCAATCGGAAATCGCTCGGAACAACGCGCTCGTTAAGTGATGGGGCCGTGCTGCCGGGTGGTGGCAGAAGCTGAGCGTCAGCCCAGCGTCGCAATGGCCGCCTTCACCGCATCGGCACCCGGTGCTATCGGCTTGTATTCCAGGCCGATAGCGCCGGTATAGCCATTGGCGAAGATCCAGTTGAGGCGGTGAGCGAGATCGATCGTGCCGGTACCAGGTTCGTTGCGGCCCGGGTGATCGGCCACATGGACGTGAAACACGCGGTCCATGCGGCCAGCCAGAACATCTTCCGTGCGTTCGTCCATGACGGCAGAATGATAGATATCATAGACGATGCCGATTTCCGGACGGGCGACATCATCGACGATGTCCAGGCCCTCGCGGGTGGAATCGAGGAAATAACCGATATGGTCGATGCGGATGTTGAGCGGCTCGACTCCGAGGCGCACGCCGCTGCCGTCAAGAATATCGGCACCGGCCCGCAGTGTTTCCGTCAGCGCCTTGCGTTGTTCGTCCCGCGTGAAACCCGCGAGGTCGTCGCCCGCCTGTGCGATCAGCACCGGCGCGCCGAGGCGCTTTGCAACGGCGACAGAATCGGCAAGACCCTTCAGCCAAATCTCGCGATTTGAGGCATTGGTCAGAGCGATCATCGGCTCGGCCACGAGGCTCGTTACCTTGAGACCGGTTTCCTTCACCGCGGCTTCGATCGCGCCGAGGTCCTTATCGGTCCACCGCCAGAACTCGATGGCCTTTAGGCCCGCGGCATGGGCACGGCGGATCCGGTCCGCGAAAACGTCGCCTTCCTCGGCAAACAGCCATTCGATGCAAGCTGAATAAAGTCGCATGAAAACTCCTCCGCTATCGCTGCAGGCATGCGACAGATCCCGGCCTGCGACAAGAGGGATCGGCTCCCGGTGCAGATGATTTTTCGCCACGGCTTGACGGGCAGAGCCAATGCCGGAAGAGTTGACGAATTGGCCGGACCGCCGGCCGGATTGGGAGGATTTCATGGATCTCGGATTGAAGGGTAAGACCGCTGTCATCACCGGCGGCTCGGTCGGCATCGGGCTTGCGATCGCCGAAGGGCTGGCAGCAGAAGGCGCCAACCTCATCTTGTCTGCGCGTGGACGCGAGCGACTGGATACAGAGGCGGTGCGCATCGCCGAAAAATACGGCGTCAGCGCCATTGCGGTCGAAAGCGATGTTGCGACCGTAGAAGGTACGGAGGCAATCATTGCTGCAGCTGCCGAGCGCGGCGGCGCGGACATTCTGATCAACAATGCCGGCACCGGCTCCAACGAGACGGTTATGGAAGCGCCCGATGAAAAATGGCAGGCCTATTTTGATCTGCATGTAATGGCAGCCGTGCGTCTCGCCCGTGGGATTGCCCCACAAATGAAAAGGCGCGGCGGCGGCGTGATCCTTCACAACGCCTCAATTTGCGCCGTGCAGCCGCTCTGGTACGAGCCGATCTACAACGTCACCAAGGCGGCGTTGATGATGTTTTCCAAGACGCTCTCGACGGAACTCGTGAAGGACAAGATTCGCGTCAACTGCGTCAATGCCGGCCTTATTCTGACGCCCGACTGGATCAAGACCGCCAAACAGCTGACGGCTGAGACGGGCGGCGACTGGGAGGGATATCTGCAGAGCGTGGCGGATGAACATGCCTCGTCCAAGCGGTTCGGCACGCCGGAGGAGCTTGCAAATTTCTTCGTCTTCCTCTGCTCCGACCGGTCGAGCTACAGCATCGGCTCTACCTATTTCGTCGATGGCGGTATGCTGAAGACGGTATAGTTCGTGTTTACGGTCCCGCTTAGGCGTGTCCAGGGCGGGGCCGGCTCATCAATCTTGGCAGGTGCCAAGAGACTTGAAGGCGCGGTTTTACGGCAACATAGATATTCGAAATAACCTATAAAAACGGGTTATTTTGTTGTCTCTTCATGGTTTTGACTCTATTTCCCTGTTATTACGCAAGCATAATGCCGCAAAGTGCAGGGCGATCGAGATGTTGACGAAAAAGGGAAAATACGGATTGAAGGCGCTGGTTGATCTGGCGCGGCTGGCGCCGGGCGAGACCGCCTTCATCAATGATATCGCTTCGCGCAACAACATCCCGAAGAAATTCCTTGATACGATCCTCCTGGAATTGCGCAATGTCGGTATCCTTCGATCGAAGAAGGGACCGGGTGGTGGTTATTCGCTTTCGCGGCCAGCCTCTGAGATCCGCATCGGTCATGTCATCCGCACGCTGGACGGGCCGCTTGCGCCGATCCGCTGCGCAAGCCGAACAGCTTATGAGGCCTGCGACGACTGTTCTGATCCCGAGACCTGTCAGGTGCGGCGTTCGATGACCGAAGTGCGGGACGCGATCGCTGCCATTCTCGACAATATGACGCTCGAACAGTTCGTCCTTGGCGGTGGTGTCGAAACGGTCGAGGAGAAGCTTCCGGTTTCCGCCGCAAGCTGATCCGCACTCCTCTCATCTTCACGCAATTCCGGATGCAGAAGCGCCGCACGGTCTGCCGGAATTGCGTCAGCTCTCTCTCGTTTTCAGAACATATGCGCCCGCCGTGTTGAGCAGCGGCTCGCGCTGAATCGTCATGTCGTGGATGCGAGCGTTACGCCAGTGGCAGTCGAGGTTGAGCGCTAAACTGCCGGTCGCACCACGGGCCAGTTCGAACAGAGCATTCGCGGTATTCAACGCCGCCTCGGTCGCGGCCAGGCAGGCGGAGGAGGCAGAGAAATAGGCGTCCGCCATGGCGGGCTCGGCGGGACTTACCTGGGCCATATCCAGTTTGCGGCCGGCCCGTTCCAACGCGCCGGTCGCTGCTTCGATACGAACAGCGCGCTCGCCGATTTTGCCGAAGAGGGCAGAGGGGTCCTTCGCCATGACGAGCAGGTCGGCAAAAGCCGCACGGGCGATGCCGAGGCTGACGGCTGCTTGCAGGAGAAGGCCCAAGGAACTTTCCGTCGTGTGACTGCCGGATGGGGCCAGGCTGACTGTATCGGCATTCACATGCAGCTTGCCGGCAATCATCGTTGCTGTGCCATTGGTGCGCAGTCCGAACGCATCCCAGTCGTCCACGGTTTGCAATTCATCGCTGTCGCGCTGCAGATGCAGCGTCACCCGGCGGCCTGCGGGATCGATCGCTGCTGCGGCGATCCAGTCGGAGAAAAGGATGGCGGTTGCCTGCTCCGATCTGCCTGTCAGGCGAAAGCCGGAGCCCTCGGCAACGAGGCCTGCCTGATCGGCAAAACGGGTTGCGGCAAAACGGTCGCCGTCGAGCGCGCGGTTGAAGAGGGCAGTCTTCAGTTCTTCGGAGGGCTGGTTGCGCAGCCCTTCCAGCACGCGGAAGTGAGATGCCAGCACACTACCGATCGAGGCATCGCTCTCGGCGATGATGGCGACGATCTCGGCGAGCAAAGCGTTGGAAATATCGAGCCCTGTATATTCGGGCGGAACGGTGATTGCAGTGAGGCCGGATTGCGAGAGCGCGTCGAGTTCGGCGTTCGGCATGAGGCGGTTGATATCGCGCTCGTTGGCCCGCTGGCGGAAGACGACCGCAAGCTGGCGTGCCGCGGAAACAGCTTCTTCCTCGGTCTCGATACGGTGCGCGGGAGGGCGCACATTGTCATGCAGTTGCGATACGGTGCCCATCTGCCACTCTTTCCCAAAGCTAAAAAAGTGCGTGATTGCATCGGCTTGCGTAAGGCCGGTTTTTTCACAAAAGCGCTGCTGGTTGAATTTTCTTACCAGCTTGATCGCCTTGCCGTATGCTCTAGTTATGGTTAAGGGACGGCGAACTGATCAGGAATGATGATGAGTGATTCTCTTGCACGAAGCCGCGAGGGTTCGAAGGCTGGTCGTCAGCCGCGCCCGCGCGTGAGCATGGATATAGCAGAGATCCCGACCTATGCCATCGGCGACGTGCATGGTCGCCTCGACCTGCTGCAGAAAGCGGAAGAGGCGATCGTACGTGATGCAGAACATCTGCCGGGCAAGAAGCTCATCGTCATGCTCGGCGATTATATCGATCGCGGTCCGCAATCGGCACATGTTATCAGCCATCTCATGGACCCGGCGCCGGAAGGATTCGAGCGCATTTGCCTTGCCGGCAACCATGAGATCGTCATGCTCGACTATATTGACGGCTGGGCGTCCTACGACGACTGGATGACGATGGGGGCGGCTGAGCTTCTGCGCTCCTACGGTCTCGATCCCGATCACCTGCCGCTCGTCTTCCGCTCAGGTGCGCAACTTGACGCCTTCATCCGCCAGTCGCTGCCGCATACGCATATCGATTTCATCCGCACCCTGCCGATCATGCTCGATACGCCCAATGTCGCCTTCGTACATGCGGGCATCGACCCGCGGATATCGCTCGAAGAACAGGCCGATGACGACATGGCCTTCATCCGCCAGCGTTTCCTGGAAAGCTCGCTGCCATTGCCGAAACTCATCGTGCATGGTCACACGCCCAGCGACCAGCCGGACGTGCAGCCGATGCGGCTCAACCTCGATACCCGTGCCTTCCGGAGCGGCAGGCTCTCCGTAGCCCGTTTCTGGCAGGGACAGGTTTACCTGTTTTCCACCTGAAACTAGCTCAGGCAGCATTCTCCTCAGCATCGACGTGAGCCGGCGCTTCTGCCGGCTTTTTGCGCCAGCGGCGCAGCACGACGTAGAAGACCGGCGTCAGGAACAGGCCGAAGATCGTCACGCCCAACATGCCCGAGAACACGGCCGTGCCGAGCGACTGGCGCATTTCAGCACCGGGGCCGGTGGCGATGGCAAGCGGCAGGACGCCAAAGATGAAGGCGAAGGCCGTCATCAGGATCGGGCGCAGGCGAAGATGGCTTGCCTCGATTGCGGCATCGACGACGCTTTTCCCTTCTTCTTCTGCCTGCCTTGCAAACTCGACGATCAGAATGGCGTTCTTGGCCGCAAGGCCGATCAGGACGATCAGACCGATCTGGGTGAGGACGTTGTTGTCCATTCCCCTCAGCCAGACGCCGATCAACGCGGCGAGCACTGCCAGCGGAACAATGAGGATGATCGCCAGAGGCAGGACCCAGCTTTCATATTGCGCGGCAAGCGCAAGGAAGACGAAAATGACAGACAGGGCGAAGATGTAGATCGCGGTATTGCCGGTGTGGGTTTCCTGATAGGCAAGCTCGGTCCATTCGAAGGTCGTCCCCGGCGGCAGGATCTGCGCAGCCAGACCCTCCATCTTCTTGATGGCGTCGCCCGTCGATGTACCGGGTGTCGGATTGCCCTGCAGCGGCACCGAGACATACATGTTGTAGCGCTGGACGAGTGCCGGACCGCTGGAATCCTGGATATCCATCAGGGTGCCGAGCGGAACCAGCGCGCCGGTTGCCGAGCGAACCTTCAGGGCGAGAATATCGTCCCTGTCCATGCGGTATTGCCGGTCGGCCTGGGCGCGAACCTGGTAGACGCGCCCAAACGCGTTGAAATCGTTCACATAGGCAGTACCGAGGTTGATGGAGAGCGCGTTGAAGATGTTAGGGATCGGCACATTCAGGAACCGTGCCTTGTCGCGGTCGATCGCCAGGAAATATTGCGGGCTTGCATCCGAGAATGTCGTGAAGACGCCGGTCAGGCCGGGTGTGGTTGCAGCCGCACCCATCATCTGGCGGGCCAGACCAAGGACGCGCGTCATGTCCGCGTTTTCAAGATCCGAGATCTGCATCTTGAAGCCGCCGGAATTGCCGACGCCGCGCACGGATGGCGGGGGGATGGCAATGATGAAGGCTTCCTGGATGCTCTGCAGCTTGCCGTACAGTTCGCCGATGATCTTGTTGGCGGTTTCGCCGCCCTCTTCACGTTCAGCAAAGGATTTGAAGGGGACGAAGACGACGCCGGAATTCGAAGCGTTCGTGAAGGTGGCTCCGCTGAAACCGGCAAATTGCACGGCATTGCCGACGCCGGGCACCGTACGGGCGATATCGCCCACCTGCTTGACGACGGCGTCGGTACGCGCCAGCGAGGCGCCGTCCGGAAGCTGGATGACGACGATTGCGTAACCCTGGTCCATTGTCGGGATGAAGCCCGAGGGAACCTTCTGTCCCATATACCATGTCGCTCCGAGCAGGCCGGCGAAGACAACAAGCGAAGCTGTCAATCCTACCCAACTGCTGACGAGGTGCCGGACGATCCAGGAATAGCCAGAGCTCATTCGATCGAATCCGCGATTGAAGCCATTCGCAAGCCCGCTTCCCAACTGCGAGAAGATGTTCTTGCGCTTGGCTTCGTGATCGTGGGTTTTCAGCAATATGCCTGCCAGTGCGGGCGAAAGCGTCAGCGAATTCAATGCGGAAATCGCCGTCGTGACTGAAATCGTCACCGCGAACTGTTTGTAGAACTGTCCGGAAATGCCCGGAATGAAGGCCGTTGGCACGAACACGGCGATCAGCACCAGCGAGATGGCGACCACGGCGGTCCCGACTTCGTCCATCGTGACGTGCGCCGCCTGTTTCGGGGTCATGCCGCGCGCCAGGTTTCGCTCGACATTTTCCACTACCACGATCGCGTCGTCGACGACGATACCGATTGCCAGGACGAGGCCGAACAGAGTCAGCATATTGAGAGAGAAGCCGAAGGCGAGCAGGACGGCGAAGGTGCCGATCAGCGACACGGGAATGGCGATGATCGGAATGAGGGCGGTTCGCCAGGATTGCAGGAAGACGAGAACGACGATCGCCACGAGGATCGCAGCCTCGGCGATGGTCCTGTAGACTTCATTGATCGAATCCGAGATGAATTCGGTCGTATCGTAGACAATGCGATACTCCAGACCCTGCGGGAAGTTCTGCGACAGATCCTTCATGATGCCCTGGATCTGATGGGCCGTATCCAGCGCATTGGTTCCCGGGCGGGCGAAGATGCCGAGGGCGACGGCCGGGTCGTTGTTGAGATAACTGTTGGTGACGTAATCCTGTGCGCCGAGTTCGATGCGGGCGACATCCTGCAGCGACACGAGCCGGCCGCTGGCCGTCGATTTCACGATGACGTACCGGAACTGGCGTACATCCGAGAAACGTCCGTCCGTTCGCACCGTATATTCGAACGCATTCTTGCCGGTCACCGGCGGAGCGCCGATCTTGCCGCCCGATACCTGGACGTTCTGGTCTCTCAATGCGGCGACGACATCATCGGATGTCATTCCGTAGGCGGAGAGCTTTTCCGGATCCAGCCAGATTCGCATCGAATATTGGCGCTCACCGAAGAGCTGCACGTCACCGACACCATCAAGTCGTACAAGAACGTCGCGTATGCGATTGCGGGCGTAATTCGAGACGTAGAGCTGGTCATAGCGATGCGACGGCGACAGGAGGTGCACGACCATCATCAGGTCAGGCGAGCTCTTGTCGGTGGTCACGCCAAGACGCTGAACTTCCTCGGGAAGTCGGGGCAGGGCGATGGAAACGCGGTTCTGCACAAGAACCTGGACCTTGTCGAGATCGGTGCCGAGCTTGAAGGTGATCGTCAGCGACATGGCGCCATCGGCACTGGAATAGGAAGACATGTAGAGCATGTCTTCGACGCCGTTGATCTGCTGTTCAAGCGGGGTCGAAACCGTATCGGCAATCGTCTGCGGGTCGGCGCCCGGATAGGAGGTGCGCACGACGATGGTCGGCGGTGCAATCTCCGGATATTGGGAGACCGGCAATTGCGTGTAGGCAATGCTGCCGACAACAAGGAGAACAATGGAGATGACGGCCGCAAAGATCGGCCGGTCTACGAAGAAATGGGCAAATCTCATTGGCCGCTCTCCGCGCCGGCTGTTTCCGGCGGAGCATCCGTCCGCTGCTTGGGCAATTCGGTCATCTGAGGTGTTACCTTCGCACCCGGTCGGGCGCGTATCAGGCCGTTGACGATGATCGTCTCGGTGCCGTCGAGGCCTTCACGAATGACACGGTAACCGTAGAGCCGCGGACCGGGCCTCACGGACTTGGTCGAAACGGTGCCATCGGCGCCGACGACGTAGACGACGCGCTCGTTCTGGTCAGAGCCGATTGCCTCGTCAGGGACGAGAATGGCCTGGTAGGTGTTGGAGGCTTCAACCTGGATGCGGCCGAAGAGGCCGGGCTGAAGAACGAGATCGGGATTGGGGAAGCGGGCACGCAGACGAATGGTGCCGCTCTCATTGTCGATCCGGTTCTCGGCGAAATCGAGTTTCCCCTGGAACGGTTTTGCATTGGGATCCGAGATCGTCACGGTGACATCCAGTCCGCCGCCGCCCTGCTGGAGATCCTTGCCGAGCTTGCGTGCCGTATCTGCGAAGTTGAGCAGGCGGCGCTCATCGACATCGAAATAGAAATCGATCGGGTCGAGAGAAACAATCGTCGTGAGCACTGTCTGGTCGGTCTGCACGAGATTGCCGGCAGAGATCAGGCGCCGGTCGATGCGGCCGCTGAGGGGGGCGGCGATCTCGGTATATTCCATGTCGAGCGCAGCGCGATCGGCTGCAGCCTGCGCGCCGCGGACATTGGCCTGCGCCGAATCGAATTCGCGGCGACGATCGTCCAGTGTCTGGGCCGATTGGCTGCCGCTCGAAGCCAGCGACTGGGCGCGCTTATATTGTGCGTCGGCAAAGACCAGAGCCGATTTCGACGCTTCAAGTGCGGCATTGGCCTGATTGAGTGCGGTGACGAACGGCCTCTGATCGATGACGAAGAGCCGGTCGCCCTTTTTCACCAGAGCGCCGTCGGTGAAGTCGACTTCCTGCAGGTAGCCGCCGACGCGCGAGCGGACCGAGACCTCGTCGACCGGTTCAAAACGGCCGATGAACTCGTCATTGTCGACCACATCGCGCACCACGGGCTTGGCAACGGTGACGGGCGGGGGGGCAGCCGCTTGCTGCGCTTCAGCGATAAGCGGCAGGAGGGCCGCAAAGCAGCCGAGCGCCAGTGTCTGTCGAAACGAATAAGCCATTCCGGTCCCCCTTGCGGGCGGCCGAATGCAGCCGCCTGAACCTATGCCTGAAAATTGCTGTTCATGTCTGCCGGGACGAAAGCATGAGCCTTCGTCCTAAGTCCGAATTCTACTCATGCGTGGCTGCCGGGAAGATGACAGGTTCAAGCCAGCACCTCGAAATCAACCGGAAGGAGAAAATCCTGATCTCCGTAACCCTATGAAGACAGACTATAAACGGGAGAATCCAAAAATTGCAAACGCCAATTGTTCGCATTGATTTGGCGTTCCGCAAACCCCTGCATTTCTGCGGATGTGTCGCGTTATCACATTTGCGCGAGGCGTTTCGACGCCCAGCTTGGGTCTCTCAAAACCAGATCGGAAGGCTCGCCGAACGGTGGGCTGCGGCATTTTGGCCGCAGCTGCGGAATCTTGAGGCTGCATGCTTGTGCATTGCACATGCTCAATATATCTACCATTATCATAAGGATGCTTATTACTAGCCGGCGAAGGTAAATGACCAACAATCCAACACTCGGTTTTCTTCTGCACGACGTCGCCCGCCTGCTGCGCAAGCGGTTCGAGCAGCGCGCAAAGGACCTTGGGCTGACGCGGTCTCAGTGGCAGACGCTGGCCTATCTCGCCAACAATGAGGGCATCCATCAGAGCGGGCTTGCCGAAATCCTCGAAATCGAGCCGATCACGCTGGTCCGCATCCTGGACAAGCTCGCCGAGCGCGGCCTGATCGAGCGCCGCCAGCACCCGACCGACCGACGCATCTGGCTGCTTTACATGCGCGAGGCAGCCCATCCGATTCTCGCCGAAATGCGTGAGATCGGCGACGTGACCCGCGGCGAAGCGCTGGAAAGCATCGCGCCGGAACAGCGCGAGCAGCTTTTCCATATCCTATCCGTAATGAAGACGAACCTGGTGCAGGCGTGCCGGTCTCCGGTCGCCGAGAATGAGACGAATCATGGCTGATCAATCCTCCTTGCGCGTCGTGTCCGACGCCAATGCCAAAACACCTGTCGAAGAAATTACCCAACAACCGGAAACGGTAGCTGAGGCGCCTTCATCCAATTCAGCGCCTGCGGCTGTCGCGGTGGCTGCGCCTGGCGGCAATAAGGTCCGCCGCCGGCGCAGCTTCACCCGTCCCGTTCTCTTTGCCCTGCTGCCCGTGGCGCTCGCCGTCGGCGGCTACTATTACGTCAATGGCGGTCAGATCATGTCGACCGACAATGCCTATATCCAGGCGGACATGGTGGGCATTACCACCGACGTTTCGGGCATCGTCGACAAGATCAACGTGCACGAGAACGAGCAGGTCAAGGCAGGGCAGGTGCTCTTCAGCCTGCAATCGGATTCCTTCAAGATCGCGCTCGATGGCGCCAAGGCGCAGCTCGGCGCACAGCGCAACCAGATCATGAATATGCAGGCCAGCTACCGGCAGTCGCTGACCGAAATCACCCAGGCCGAAGCCGATCTGCCCTATTATCAGGACCAGTTCGACCGGCAGCAGAACCTCGTCAACAACGGCAGCGCCACGCAGTCGGCCTATGACGAAGCCAAGCACAATCTTGAGGTCGCGCAGCAGAAGGTTTCCGTCGCCAAGGCGGAAGCCGCAACGACACTCGCCCAGCTCGGCGGCAATGCCGATCAACCGGTCGAGGAGAACCCGCTTTACCTGCAGGCCAAATCGCAGGTCGACAACGACCAGCGCGAACTCGACCACAGCATCGTCAAGGCACCGTTCGACGGTATCGTGACCAATGTGAACGCATTGCAGGTCGGTTCCTACCTGCAGGCTTCGCAGCAGGCCTTCTCACTGGTTTCGACCACCCATCTGTGGATCTCCGCCAGCCCGAAGGAAACCGAACTCACCTATGTCAAGCCGGGCCAGACGGCCGACATCTATGTCGATACCTATCCGGGCGTCGTTTGGAAGGGCAAGGTCGAGAGCATCAGCCCGGCTTCCGGCTCCTCCTTCTCGCTGCTGCCGGCGCAGAACACTACCGGCAACTGGGTGAAGGTCGTGCAGCGCATTCCGATGCGCGTCAGCATCGACGAGACCGAAGGCAAGCCGCCGCTTCGCGTCGGCATGAGCACGGTCGTCGATGTCGATACCGGTCATGCACGCGGCCTTCCCGATTTCATCAGCAACCTTCTGGGCCAGGCCAAGAGCCACGAGTAACGGCCATGAGCAATGCTCCTGCATCACCGGCAACCCCCGTTGCCAATCGCGGCGCGATCACGGCCTGCGTCATTCTGGCCGTCATCATGCAGGCGCTGGATACGACGATCGCCAACGTGGCGCTGCCCTATATCCAGGGCAGCGTTTCGGCTTCCGCCGACCAGATCAACTGGGTCTTGACCTCCTACATCGTCGCGGCCGCCATCATGACGCCGCCATCGGGCTTCCTTGCCGCCAAGTTCGGCCGCAAGCGCGTGCTGCTGACGGCAATCGTCGGTTTCGTCGTCGCCTCCATCCTGTGCGGTCTGGCGCAGTCGCTGCCGCAGATCGTTGCCTTCCGGCTGCTGCAGGGCCTGTTCGGCGCCTCGCTCGTTCCCCTTTCCCAGGGCATCCTCCTCGACATCTATTCCGTCGAGGAGCGCGGCTCGGCCATGGCCCTATTCGGCGTCTCGGTCATGGTCGGGCCGGTTCTGGGGCCTGTCATCGGCGGCTGGCTGACCGACAATATCAGCTGGCGCTGGGTCTTCTACATCAACATCCCGATCGGCGCACTTGCCTTTGCCGGCATCGTCATCTTCGTTTCAGAGACGAAGAGGGATGCGCTCGCCAAGCTTGACTGGTTCGGCTTCGGGATGATGAGCCTGTTCATTGCCGCGCTGCAGCTCTTCCTTGATCGCGGCGAGCAGCTTGACTGGTTCTCTTCGGGCGAAATCGTCGTCGAAGCGATCGTCTGCGCTGCGGCCTTCTATCTGCTTCTGGTGCATACGCTGACGGCGGAGAAATCCTTCGTCAATCCGCGGCTGTTCCTCGACCAGAATTTCACCGTCAGCATGATCTTCATCTTCGTGATCGGCATTACCTATCTCGCCTCACTGGCGCTGATGACGCCCTATCTGCAGACGCTGATGGGGTATCCGGTCATCACGGCTGGCATCGTCATGGGGCCACGCGGGCTCGGGACCATGCTCTGCATGTTCATCGTCGGCCGGCTGATCGGCAAGGTGGATACGCGCTGGCTGCTTTTGCTCGGCCTCGGTCTGACCGCCTGGGCAATGTACGACATGACCGGCTGGACGCCTGACGTTTCGCAATGGACGATCGTTTCGGTCGGCTTCATCCAGGGCGCCGGCCTCGGCTTCCTGTTCGTGCCGCTGACGACGATCGCCTTTGCCACGCTGCCGGCGCAGATGCGGGGCGACGGGACCGGCCTCTACAACCTGTCGCGTAATATCGGCTCCTCGGTCGGAATCTCGATCGTCTCGGCGCTGATCGTCGAGAATACGCAGAGCAATCACGAGTCGATCGCAGCCTACGTGACGCCGTTCAACCATGCATTCAATGCGACGGCTGCCCAGAGCCTCAGTCCGCTGACAGCAGTCGGCCGTGCCGCCCTCAACGACCTCATCACGCTACAGTCGACCATCATCGCCTATATTGATGACTTCAAGCTCTTGATGCTGATGTCGCTGGCCGTCATGCCGCTGGTGCTGCTTTTGAGGAAGCCGAAGGCGCCGCCGGCCATGGACCATAGTGCCGTCATGGAATGACGTTGCAGCCTCCGCGTCAGCGGAACGGTTTGCTCAGGTATCGCGATCCCTGAATGCCGAAGCGCCATGGTGCTTCGGCATTTTTCGTAATGCCGATCCGCTTGCCCGAGACGATCGGAACAGGCGCGGATGGCGAGATCGCATAGGGCGGCTGGTCGAGCATCCGGTCATTGATGGCGATATCGATGCCGAGCGCCTGGCAGAGTTTTCCCGGACCGCTGCAAAACTGCGTGAGCACATCTGTGCCGCGCCGTTCCGCCATGGTCGCCAGTCCGGTTTCCGGCTCCAAGGCACGGATCAGCGCTGCCGAGCCCGGCGTGCAGACGAAGTTCAGGCACCAGTACATGCCGTAGATGCGGTAGATATAGACATTGCCCGGACGGCCATACATGGCGCCATTGCGCTTGGTCGGTCCGCGAAAACTGTGAGACGCCTCGTCGTCCGGGTAATAGGCTTCGGTTTCGGTGATCCGTCCGCCCGCGTCATTGACCATGAGGTGGCAGCCGAGCAGATCGCGGGCGACCTCGATCGCATCGCGTTCGAAGAACTGGCGCAGGCTCTCCCCGGCAAGCGGGCCGGCGCCGATCGCGCCAGTGATCGTCTCGATGCTCATGGAGACTGGCGATACCATCCCCTTCGATGATCCGCCAGCCGGAACGTCCTGGCCCTCACGGCATCGGCAATAGATGCCGATGCAGATCTAGTGGCCGGTATTCGGATCGCGCATGGGAATGGAGGAAACGGTGACGGAGACCGGGTCGCTTGCCGGGAAGGAATCCTCCAGGCCTTCGTTCAGCTCTTCCTCCAGCAGGGCTGGATCCTTGCTGCGGGCGCTATCTCCGTGAACAGGCTCTAAAGCCAAGGTCATCAGTGCCCTGGCTTTAGCGATGGCATTGTCATGGGTAAGATCGGGCGCTTCGCGCAGTGTCACCGCAATCCTGTCTTCCCCTTCGCCGCCGAATTCGACGATGAAGCCTTCGTCGGCCTGATAGACGATGATATCGCTGAGTGCCATATCTCTTTCTCCGAAAATGCTAATATGAGTGAACCGCGTTTTCGGCGGTTTGTCGAGCAAAGACCTTCACCAGCCAGTCGATGAAAACGCGCACGCGCGGCGAGAGCTGGCGGTTTCGCGGGTAGAGCAACGAGACAGGCGTCTGCGTCGGCGGAAAATTGGCGAGCACGTGAACGAGGCTACCGGCGGCCAGATCCTGTTCGGCGTGGTAGCGCGGGATCTGGATCATGCCGAGGCCCATGCGGGCAGCGGAAATATAGCTTTCGGCGGCATTGACGGTGACGGCCGCGGGAATGGTGATGTTGCGCACGCTGCCATCGACGATGAATTCCAGCGGCAGCGGGCCGGCGCTGCCCGTGGCGCGGAAGCCGACCATGCGGTGTGTATCCAGCCTCTCCGGGTGGTCAGGCTTGCCGAAAGCGGCGATGTAGGAGGGTGAGACCAGTGTGATCTCGTCCAGCATGGCGACGCGCCGGGCGACCATGTCGCTATCCTGCGGTACGCCAACGCGCAATACGCAGTCGATGCCTTCGCGCACCAGGTCCACCAGCCGGTCGCCTTCGCTCATGTAGAATTCGATATCGGGATAGGTCTCCAGAAAGGACGGCAGGCTCGGCAATACGAAATGGCGGGCCAGCGTGCCGTGCACGTCGACCCGCAGCAAGCCTTTCGGCTTGGCGCCGGCAAAGGCGCCTTCAGCCTCCTCGATATCGGCAAGGATCGACAGGCAACGCTGGTAGTAGGCTTCGCCATCAAGCGTCGGGCTGACATGGCGGGTGGTGCGCTGGAGCAGGCGCACGCCGAGGCGCGCCTCAAGTTGCTTGACCGCGTCCGTCACGGTCGAGCGCGGGAGGCCGGTATCTTCTGCGGCAAGCGTGAAGCTGCGGCGCTCCACGACGCGGGAAAAGACCCGCATGGCATCAAATCTGTCCATCTATTTTGTTCGCATTTTCCGGATAGTGATGCCGAATAATGGCTGATTATCCGCAGGACATAAAGGGGCATCCTCTCCTCATCGAAAGGGCGCTGCGGCGCCGAAGCAAAGGAGAAGAAAATGTCTGCCAATCAAAACAAGGTTGCTCTCGTAACCGGCGCTTCCCGTGGCATCGGTGCTTCGATTGCTGAACGTCTCGCCAAGGACGGCTTTACCGTCGTCATCAACTATGCCGGCAACGCTGCCCTTGCTGAAGACCTGGCCCAGAAGATCGAGAAGGCCGGCGGCAAGGCGCTGACGGCACAGGGCGATGTCGCCGATGCCGAGGCTGTACGCCGCATGTTCGACGCGGCAGAGGCAGCCTTCGGCGGTGTTGATGTCCTCGTCAACAATGCGGGCATCATGCTGCTGTCGCGCCTTGCCGATGTTGATGATGCCAGCTTCGACCGACAGATCAGCGTCAACTTCAAGGGCACGTTCAATACGCTGCGTGAGGCTGCCAAGCGCCTGCGTGACGGTGGCCGGGTCATCAACTTCTCGAGCTCGGTCGTTGGTCTGAAGCCGGAAACCTATAGCGTCTACGCCGCAACGAAGGCTGCCGTCGAGACGATGGGCGCCATCCTCGCCAAGGAGATGCGCGGCCGCCAGATCACCGTCAACACGGTCGCTCCCGGCCCAACGGGCACTGATCTCTTCCTCAATGGCAAGTCCGATGAGCTGATCGATCGCCTTGCAAAGGCAAACCCGCTCGAACGCCTCGGCACGCCTGAGGATATCGCCGGTGTGGTTGCCTTCCTCGCCGGCCCTGACGGCGCCTGGATCAACGGTCAGGTGCTGCGTGCCAATGGCGGCATGGTCTGACGCAGATTTCGTGGCGGCAAGAGCGCCGCCACGCTCCTCTCTCGCATTCTTTCAATCAACCCCATTCGAACAGCCAACCCACTCGAATAGCCAACCCACTCGAATAGAAGGAACAGGATCATGAGCAAGCAAGTCATCGTCATCACCGGTGCTTCCAGCGGCTTCGGCGCTCTTACCGCCCGCGCGCTCGCCAAGGCCGGCCACACCGTCTATGCCTCGATGCGCGAAACAGAAGGCCGTAACCGGCCGCAGGTCGAGGCCGTCGAAGCCTTCTCGAAAGAGAACAGTGTCGATCTCAAGGCTGTCGAACTGGATGTCGCGTCCGATGCTTCCGTCGAAGCAGGCATTGCCAAGGTGATTTCCGCTGAGGGGCACATCGATACGATCATCCACAATGCCGGCCATATGTCCTTCGGTCCGGCCGAGGCCTTTACGCCTGAGCAATATGCCGAGCTTTTCGACATCAACGTGCTGTCGACCCAGCGTGTGAACCGCGCTGTGCTGCCGCACCTGCGCAACCGGGGCAGGGGTCTCGTCGTCTGGGTTTCCTCCTCGTCCACTCGCGGCGGCACACCTCCATACCTCGCTCCCTATTTCGCCGCCAAAGCCGCCATGGACTCGCTTGCCGTCTCCTATGCCAGTGAACTGACCCGCTGGGGCATCGAAACGGCAATCATTGTTCCCGGTGCCTTCACCAAGGGCACGAACCACTTCGCCCATTCCGGTTCGCCCGCCGATACGGCTCGAGCTGCAGAATATAATGACGGTCCCTATAAGGGCGTGCCGGACCAGGCGCTGAAGGGCCTGGCCTCGCTTGAACCTGCCGACGCGGACGCTGCTTCCGTTGCGACCGCGATCGTCGATGTGGTGAATATGCCCTTCGGCAAGCGCCCGTTCCGCACCCATATCGATCCGTCGGAAGACGGTGCGGAAATTGTCAACGGCGTTGCCGACCGCGTGCGTGCCGAACTCTTCCGCCGCATCGGCATCGAGGATCTGCTGAAGCCCGTTGTCAACAGATAACCGCCTGTCGCAAAGTTGTGAACGGCCTCATTGGTGCTGCCTCTTACTATCCGGCTAAGCGCACCTATATCAGATTGGACGGAGGAAGACGGCAAATCGTCGCCGGCCTCCCGACCTCCACTCCAGGGCCTGCCGCGCCTTTCCTGCGGTGCGACAGGCCTTCAGTTTCAGACATCAGATTAAGGCCCGTGACGGTTATCCCTCCCATCACGGGCCGTTTTCTTTTGTGGCGGCGTTTGTCAGCGAGCATTGAGCTTGGCGTCCGCCAGCAGCTTCACCAGCCAGTCGACGAAGACACGGACCTTGTTGCTGAGATGCCGGTTCGGGGGATAGACAACGTAGAGCGGCAGCGACTCGCGCGTCCATTCCGTCAGGGTCTGCACCAGTTCTCCCTTCGCCAGCGGCTCACGGGCCATGAAGATCGGGATCTGGGCGAGACCGAGGCCGGCGAGTGCTGCGGTCATGTAGGTGCGGCTGTCGTTGACGGAGACGATATAGCGCGGGTTGACCTCGATGGTCTCATTGCCCTTGCGGAATTCGAAAGGCACCGTGCGATTGTTCTGAGCGCGGAAGTAATTGACCGAATAGTGTTCGGTTTCAAGCTCTTCCGGCCGCTGCGGCAGGCCGAATTTCTCCACATAGAGCGGTGCGGCGCAGGTGATCATTTCGATTTCCGAGACGCGCCTGGCGATCAGCGACTGATCGGCCGGCGTGCCGGCGCGCAACGCGCAGTCAACGTTTTCGGCGAGATAGTCGACGGTGCGGTCGCCGACGCCGAGGTCGATGCGGATATCGGGATAACGCTCGTAGAAATCACAGAGCGCGGGCACCAGGATGGAATCGGCAAAGGCGCCGGCCATCTCGACGCGCAGTCTGCCCGTCGGCAGGCTCTGTGAGTTTGAGAGACTGCCGTCCAGCTCCTCGAGCTCGGAAATGATCTGCGCAGCGCGTTCGTAATAAAGCGCGCCGTCCGTCGTCACCATGACGCGGCGGGTGGTGCGGTTGAGGAGCTTGGTACGCAGGTGCGCCTCCAGCCCCTGAATGAGATTGGTCACCGTCGCCTTGGGCATGGCGAGCATGTCGGCGGCGCGGGTGAAATTGCCCGTCTCCACCACGCGGATGAAGACGCGCATTGCCGAGAGCTGATCCATCGGTTCAATTCCGCAGTTTGCGTTGCAACATTGTTCAGGATTCGGAATAGTGTTATCGCGATATCGCTTCTTATTCCCCGATTTGAATAACAATATCTTTTTGGTGCAAAATGCAAGAGACAGGCGTTGTCTGTCGAGGTGTGGTAGGCAGCAAGAGATAGTGACGATGGTGCCCGAGATCAAAGACATGGTGTTGGAAAAGGTGGCCGCTGGCCCCGTTTCTGCGCGCGTCTACATGGGTGCCGACTTCGGCAAGGGTCCGCCGATCGTGCTTTATCTGCACGGCGGGGCGTTTCTCGACAAGGACCCGAATGCCGATCGCCCGATTGCAAGCAGCCTCGCAAAAGCCGGCGCGATCGTCGTTTCCGCCGATTACAGCACGCTTTCGGGCAATGTTTTTCCGAAGGCGCTCGAAGTTTCCTTCTCGATCTTTTCCTATCTCGCACTCAAGAAAGCCGGTCTCGGCGACCGTAAGTCGCTGCTTTTCGTTGCCGGCGAAGAGGCGGGTGGTAACGTCGCTGCCGGTGTTGCGCTGAAGGCGCGTGACCAGATGCCGGATGCGCTCGACGGCCAGATCCTGCTTTCTCCCCTTCTCGATCCCTTCATGGGAACATCCTCCATTCGCAAGGCGGACAAGATCGGCATGCGACAGCGCTGGACGGAAGGCTGGAGCCATTACCTGAGTGGCGGCGGCTGCCATCCCTATGCTGCGCCCTGCCTGTGCTCACGGATATCAGGTGTTGCGCCAGCTCTGATTTTTACGGCGGAGGATGATCCGCTGCACGACGAGACTATCGGTTACGCCGCTCGCCTGAAGAAGGCAGGCGTTGCCGTGCGCCAGCATGTTCTCCCCGCCGGGACAGGTTGGCCATCCATTTACGGCGGAAAATCTGAGGGGACTTCCACGTGGCAGGGCAACGTCAGCCGCCACTTTGGAGATTTTCTTCAGGACGTGAGCGTTCAGCCACAATTGCATTGAAAACGAACTGATTTTTACGGCCGTTCGGCCGCAAGGAGAGTACCAATGACGTCCAGAAGTAAACGCTGGGCCCTGGTGGGCGCTGGTCTGGGTGTTGCTGCGTCCATTTCGGCCGCTGCCATCTTTTTCGAACTGCCGATGAGCGCAACCGCCACGGCCGCCTCTGAACCTGCGCAGCCTCCCGCTGTGCCGGTGACGGTTGCTGTCGTCGCCAGCCGCGACGTGACGAACTGGGAGAATTTCTCCGGTCGTCTCGAGGCTATCGACCGCGTGCAGATTCGCCCCCGTGTCGGAGGCGCCATCCAGTCCGTGCATTTCCGTGAAGGTGCCTTGGTCAAACAGGGCGATCTGCTGTTTGCCATCGACCCGGCTCCCTATCAGGCGGCCGTTTCCCAGGCGCAAGGCCAGGTCGCTTCGGCGGAAGCCAAGGTAAGCCTGGCGCAAACAGAACTCGACCGCGGCCGCCGTCTTTCGGACAACCGGACGATCTCGCAGAGCGATCTCGATCAGCGCCAGAGCACGCTGGCTGAAGCCCAGGCGAGCCTGCGTTCGGCACAGGCAGCCCTTCAATCCGCGCAGCTGGATCTCGATTACACCCAGGTCAAGGCGCCAGTTTCCGGCCGTATCGGCAAGATCGAGGTGACGGTCGGCAACATTGTTGCGGCCGGTTCAGCCTCGCCCGAGCTGACGACGCTGGTCTCGGTCGAACCGATCTATGCGAGCTTCAACGCAAGCGAAGAAATGGTCACCAAGGCTCTTTCGGAGCTTCCGGCAACCGACGCGGCGCTGCCTGCCGTCGAGCAGATCCCGGTCGAAATCGGCACGCTCGCCGATGAAGGAACGCCGATCAAGGGCAAGCTGCAACTCGTCGATAATGAGGTGGACGCGGCCAGCGGGACGATTGCAGTGCGGGCTGTCTTCGACAATCCGGGCGGCAAGCTGATCCCCGGCCAGTTCGTGCGGGTGCGCATGGGCCAGCCGAAGGCTGAAAACAAGATCGTCATCAGTGATCGTGCCATCGGCACCGACCAGGACAAGAAGTTCGTCTTCGTCGTCGACGACCAGAACAAGGTCAACTACCGGCAGATTCAGCTCGGCTCGCTGTTCGATGGTCAGCGCGTGATCGAAGGCGGCTTGAATGTCGGCGACAAGATTGTCGTCAACGGACTGCAGCGCATCCGTCCGGGCGCCGTCGTAGCGCCCCAGATGGAAGAGAAGGTCGCGACCGCTCAGTAAGATCTGAGCCTCCTTCCCTCGGGGAGGCGGCCGTTTCCCTAGATAACATGACCTGCCGGTGTGCCTTCAAGCCACCGGCGACGGACTTTGCATCCATGTTCACCCCGGAGAGGGCGTTAAAATGAACATATCCAGATTCTTTATCGACCGTCCGGTCTTTGCCGGTGTTCTTTCGGTCCTTATCGTGGTCGCCGGCCTTATCGGCCTTCGGGCGCTGCCGATCTCCGAATATCCCGAGGTCGTGCCGCCGTCGATCGTCGTGCATGCCACCTATCCCGGCGCAAACCCGTCCGTTATTGCCGAAACGGTGGCCACACCGCTCGAAGAACAGATCAATGGCGTCGAGGGCATGCTCTACATGTCCAGCCAGGCAACGTCTGACGGCGCCTTGAACGTCACGGTCACCTTCAAGCTCGGCACTGATGCGGACAAGGCACAGCAGCTCGTGCAGAACCGCGTATCGCAGGCCGAACCGCGCCTGCCTGCGGAAGTTCGTGCGCTCGGCATCACCACGGTCAAGAGCTCGCCTGACTTCATCATGGTCGTCAACCTCGTCTCCGATGGAGACAGCCATGACATCACCTATCTGCGCAATTACGCGACACTGAACGTCAAGGACCGTCTGGCCCGCATCGCCGGTGTCGGCCAGGTGCAGGTTTTCGGCGCCGGCGACTATTCGATGCGCGTGTGGATCGATCCGCAGAAGGCTGCCGAGCACAATCTTGCCGCAAGCGACATCAGCAATGCGATCAGCTCGCAGAACGTCCAGGCCGCTGCCGGCATCATCGGCGCTTCGCCGAGCCAGAAGGGCGTCGACCTGCAGCTCAACGTGAATGCACAGGGTCGCCTGCGCACGCCTGAGGAATTCGGCAATATCATCGTCAAGACAGGCGCCAATGGCGAGATCACCCGTCTGCGCGATGTTGCCCGCATCGAACTTGGTGCTGCCGACTATACGCTGCGTTCGCTGCTCGACGGCAAGCCTGCTGTGGCTGTTGCCGTTCTCCAGGCACCGGGTTCGAATGCGATCGAGATCGCCGATAATGTTCGCGCCACCATGGACGAACTGCAGCTCGCGATGCCGACAGGCGTGAAGTACGAGATCGTCTACGATACGACGAAGTTCGTGCGCGCCTCGATCGAGAAGGTTATCGACACGCTGCTCGAAGCCATCGCGCTCGTCGTTCTCGTCGTCATCCTCTTCCTGCAGACATGGCGTGCCTCGATCATTCCGCTGATTGCCGTTCCGGTATCGATCATCGGTACATTCGCGGTCATGTACATGTTCGGCTTCTCGATCAACGCGCTCAGCCTCTTCGGCCTGGTGCTGGCGATCGGTATCGTCGTCGACGACGCGATCGTCGTCGTCGAAAACGTCGAGCGCAACATTGAGGCCGGGCTCAGTCCGCGTCAGGCGACCTACAAGGCCATGAAGGAAGTATCCGGTCCGATCATTGCGATCGCGCTGGTGCTCGTCGCGGTCTTCGTGCCGCTCGCCTTTATCTCTGGTCTGTCGGGTCAGTTCTACCGCCAGTTCGCGCTGACGATTGCGATCTCGACCGTTATTTCTGCCTTCAATTCGCTGACGCTGTCTCCGGCTCTGGCTGCTCTTCTCCTGAAGGGTCACCATGCGCCGAAGGACTGGCTGACGCGTTTCATGGACGCGATCTTCGGCTGGTTCTTCCGTGGCTTCAACCGCGCCTTCGGTGCCGGCTCGAATGCCTACGGCAAGGGTGTCGGCGGTCTCGTCTCGCGCAAGAGCATCGTCATGGTGATCTATCTTGCGCTCGTCGGTGCGACCTACAGCATCTTCAATACGGTTCCCGGCGGTTTCGTGCCGTCGCAGGACAAGCAGTATCTGATCGGCTTTGCCCAGTTGCCGGATGCCGCAAGTCTCGACCGTACGGAAGACGTCATCAAGCGCATGACGGACATCGCCTTGAAGCAGCCGGGCGTTGCCAACGCCATCGCCTTCCCGGGCCTGTCGATCAACGGTTTCACCAACTCTTCGAATGCCGGCATCGTATTCGTGACGCTGAAGGATTTCGATGAGCGCAAGACGCCTGACCTCTCGGGCGGGGCGATCGCCATGGCTCTGAACCAGAAGTTCGGGGCCATCCAGGATGCCTTCATCGCCATGTTCCCGCCGCCGCCGGTCAACGGCCTCGGCACGACGGGCGGTTTCAAGCTGCAGATCGAAGATCGCGCGGGTCTGGGCAACCAGGCGCTTGACGAAGCAACCAAGGCAGTTCTTGCCAAAGCCTATCAGACGCCTGAACTTGCCGGCCTGTTCTCCAGCTTCCAGATCAACGTGCCGCAGCTCTATGCTGACCTCGACCGCGCCAAGGCCGAACAGCTCGGAGTCTCCGTCACCGATGTCTTCCAGACGCTGCAGATCTATCTCGGCTCGCTCTATGTGAACGACTTCAATGCCTTCGGCCGCACCTACAGCGTCCGTGTGCAGGCCGACGCCAAGTTCCGCGCCCAGCCGGAAGATATCGGTCAGTTGAAGGTTCGCTCGGCATCGGGCCAGATGATCCCGCTTGCAGCCCTGCTGAAGGTGGATGCGAGCACCGGTCCTGAGCGTGCGAACCGTTATAACGGCTTCCTCGCTGCCGATATCAACGGCGGTCCGGCTCCGGGCTTCTCCTCCGGCCAGGCCCAGGCGGCAATCGAGAAGATCCTGCACGAGACCCTGCCTGCGGGTATCGACTTCGAGTGGACGGACCTGACCTACCAGCAGATCCTTGCCGGCAACTCCAGCGTCGTCGTCTTCCCGTTGGCGTTGCTGCTCGTCTTCCTTGTGCTGGCTGCCCAGTATGAAAGCCTGACGCTACCGCTTGCGATCATCATGATCGTGCCGATGGGTGTTCTCGCCGCCTTGACCGGCGTCTGGCTCACCGGTGGAGACAACAACATCTTCACGCAGATCGGCCTCGTCGTCCTTGTCGGTCTATCGGCCAAGAACGCGATCCTGATCGTGGAATTTGCCCGCGAACTGGAGTTTGAAGGCAGGACGCCGCGTGAAGCCGCAATCGAGGCAAGCCGCTTGCGTCTGCGCCCGATCTTGATGACCTCCATGGCCTTCATCATGGGTGTCGTGCCGCTCGTCACCTCGACGGGCGCCGGTGCCGAGATGCGCGCGGCCATGGGTGTCGCGGTCTTCTCGGGCATGATCGGCGTGACCTTCTTCGGCATCTTCATGACGCCGGTATTCTACGTGCTCCTGCGCCGGATGACGGGCAACCGTCCTCTCGTCCAGCACAACGACAATCATCCGCAGGATGAGGAAGACCACATCCGGGTCGCTGCGGAATAATCTCTCCTTTGTCGGGTAAATCGGGCGGGGACCTTGGTCCTCGCCCGTTTCGTTTTGAGGGATGCGACAAAAATGCGTTACGTTCATCAAAACGGTTGCATGCTGAGGTGAGGGGGGTATCAAGGGCAGGCAACAGTTCGGGAAGGCTGGGTGACACACGCATCGGAAGACAGTGGAAAGCGGAAGATCGCTTTCCTCGGTACGGGGCTTATGGGTGCGCCGATGGTACGGCGGCTGCTTGGCGCCGGTTTTTCCGTCACCGTCTGGAACCGTGATCGTACCAAGGCCGGGGCGCTTTCCGGCGACGGCGCCGTGATCGCGTCCACCCCCTCGCAGGCTGCTGCTACAGCCAACATCGTCATCTGCATGCTGACCAACGCCCAGGCCGTCGGACAGGTGTTGTTCGACATGGGCGCCGTCGATGTTATGCGACCGGGCGCCGTTATCATCGACATGAGTTCCATCGCCCCGTCATTTGCACGCGAGCATGCCGAGAAGCTGGCCGAACGCGGAATCGGCCATATCGACGCCCCGGTCTCCGGCGGCGTGGTCGGCGCTTCGGCCGGAACACTTGCCATCATGGCGGGAGGGGATGCGTCCGTCATCGCCGAACTCACCGATATCTTCGCGCCGATGGGACGCGTCACCCATGTCGGGCCAGCTGGCGCCGGGCAGCTTGCCAAGCTCGCCAATCAGCAGATCGTGGCCGTGACCATCGGTGCCGTTGCGGAGGCGATGATGCTGATCGAGGCGGGCGGAGGTTCGCCGGCCGCCTTCCGGGACGCTGTGCGCGGAGGCTTTACAGACAGCCGCATTCTGGACATCCACGGCAAACGCATGATTGACCGGCAGTTCGCACCAGGAGGCTCTTCGGCCAACCAGTTGAAGGACCTCGATGCCGTCATGGCGACGGCAAAGGCGTTGTCTCTGACATTGCCGTTGACGGAAGCGGTTCACGCCGAGTTCACCGAATTTGTTGCCAAAGGCAACGGCGAGATGGATCACAGCGCCTTGCTGCTCCATCTCGAAGACAGGAATGCCTCACAGGGAGGAAAGAAATGACAGACAGAAAGACCGAAAAGCGCCGCCTGCGTTCACAGGACTGGTTCGATAATCCCGATCATATCGACATGACGGCGCTCTATCTGGAGCGCTTCATGAATTACGGGGTGACGCCGGAAGAGCTGCGGTCCGGCAAGCCGATCATCGGCATTGCCCAGAGCGGCAGCGATCTGACACCGTGCAATCGCGTCCATATTGAGCTGGCAAAGCGCGTGCGCGATGGCATCCGCGATGCAGGCGGCATTCCGATCGAGTTTCCGACACACCCGATCTTCGAGAACTGCAAGCGGCCGACGGCAGCACTTGATCGCAATCTCGCCTATCTCGGCCTTGTCGAAATTCTTTACGGCTATCCGCTCGACGGCGTCGTGCTGACGACAGGCTGTGACAAGACCACGCCTTCTGCGATCATGGCGGCTTCAACGGTCGATATTCCGGCGATCGTTCTCTCGGGCGGACCGATGCTCGACGGCTGGCACGAAGGAAAACTCGCAGGCTCGGGCATGGCCATCTGGCAGTCGCGCCGCAAGCTCGCAGCAGGCGAGATCGACGAAGAGGAATTCCTGCAGACGGCGCTCGATTCGGCCCCCTCCGTCGGGCATTGCAACACGATGGGCACGGCCTCGACCATGAATGCGCTGGCCGAGGCGCTTGGCCTGTCGCTGACAGGCTGCGGCAATATTCCGGCTGCCTATCGCGAGCGCGGCCAGATGGCATATCGCACCGGCCGCCGCGCCGTCGAGATCGTGTTCGAAGACCTGAAGCCGTCGGATATCCTGACACGCGAAGCCTTCCTCAACGCCATCAAGACCAATTCGGCGATCGGCGGCTCGACGAACGCCCAGCCGCATCTTGCCGCCATGGCAAAGCATGCAGGTGTGGAGCTGTATCCCGAGGATTGGCAGGTGCATGGTTTTGACATTCCGCTATTGGCGAATGTGCAGCCTGCAGGCGCCTATCTCGGCGAGAAATTCCACCGTGCCGGCGGCACGCCTGCCGTCATGTGGGAATTGCTGCAGGCCGGCAAGCTCGACGGCGACTGTCGCACGGTCACCGGCAAGACCATGGCGGACAACCTGAAGGGCCGTGAATCGCGCGATCGCGATGTCATCAAGTCCTACGACGAGCCTCTGAAGGAGCGTGCGGGCTTCCTCGTACTCAAGGGCAATCTCTTCGATTTCGCCATCATGAAGATGAGCGTCGTGTCAGAGGATTTCCGCAAGCGTTACCTGCAGGAGCCCGGCCGCGAAGGCGTGTTCGAAGGCAAGGCGGTCGTCTTCGACGGTTCTGAGGACTATCACAAGCGCATCAACGATCCGGAACTCGGCATCGACGAGAACACGATCCTCGCCATCCGCGGCGCCGGTCCACTCGGCTGGCCGGGTTCTGCCGAGGTGGTCAATATGCAGCCGCCGGATCATATCCTCAAACGCGGCATCAAGAGCTTGCCGACGATCGGCGACGGGCGCCAATCCGGCACTTCGGACAGCCCTTCGATCCTCAATGCCTCGCCGGAGAGTGCGGCGGGGGGCGGGCTTGCATGGCTGAGGACCGGCGACATCATTCGCATCGATTTCAATCAGGGGCGTTGCGATATGCTGGTCGACGAGGCTGAAATCGAGCGGCGCAAGGGCGATGGAATTCCGCCGGTGCCGGCTGATGCAACGCCATGGCAGCGCATTTACCGCAATACGGTGACGCAACTTTCTGATGGTGCGGTCATCGAAGGCGCGGCTGACTTCCGGCAGATTGCCAAGAATCCACCGCGGCACAATCACTGATTGAGCGGGGGTTCCGGGCAAAACAATATTGGTCGAAAAGAAGGCAGTCGTAACGAACAGTTCACCTAGTAACTAGTTCGGTACTTACGAAAAGGCTTCATTAATGGGGGCTTGGGACTATATTATAAGTTTTTGCAGGCTTCGAAGGCTGAAACCAATTGCCCGAGAATAAACCAACGCGATCAGAGCGAGAGTTCCAGGATCTTCTTCGGCGACTGGAGCTGGCGCTTGATGCTTCGCAAATTGGTGTGTGGGAACACAGCATCAACAAGGATGCTATTCTCTGGGATGCACAGATGCATCGTCTCTACGGCACCGGCCAGACAGATCGAGAAGCGCCGACCCTTATCTGGGCGAACGCCATACATCCTGACGACAGGGAACGGGCCGAGCGGGATTTCGAAAGAGCGATTGCTACTCGCGGTGCCTACAATTCTCAGTTTCGTATCATTTTGCCGAGTGGCGAGATCAGGCACATCAGATCGCGTGCACATTTCTACGTCGATGAGGAAGGCATGCCATCCTTCATCGGTGCCGAATGGGACGTAACGGCCGACGTTCTGCTCAATGCCGAACTCGGCAAGCAGAAGATGGTGGCCGAAGCGCGAGCGCTGGCGCTCGAGGAAAGCAATGCGCGCATCGAGCACGTCGCCGATCATGACTACCTGACGGGCATGCCGAACCGGCGCCTGCTGGACAAGCGACTTGCCGAATTGCCCGGTGACAAGAGCATATCCACGCTTGCCGTCCTGCATCTCGATCTCGACCAGTTCAAACAGATCAATGACAGCCACGGCCACACGGCGGGTGACGCAGTGTTGCGATCGGCATCACTCAGAATTGCTGCCGCCATTCCCGCCAATGGTATGGCCGCACGCGTCGGTGGAGACGAATTCGTTATTGTCCTGATGAATTTCGCCGGGCTAGAGGAGCTCACGGCGATAGTCGAGGATGTGCAGCGGCGGTTGCGGAAGAAAATTCGCTTCGGGAAGGAAATGCTGCAGTCCGGTGCATCGATCGGCGTGTCGTGGAGCAGCGACAGGCGGGCGCGCAACCTGCTTGCCGAGTCCGATCTGGCGCTCTACCAGGCAAAAAAGCTCGGCCGCAATCGCATCGAATTCTTCAGCCGGCAGCTTCAGGACGACCTGCGCGGCAAGCGACGCCTTGCTGAGGGGCTTGCCCAAGCCCTGGAAAAAGGAGAGGTCATTCCTTACTACCAGGTTCAGCTCGATGCGCGCACCCGCGAGATCACCGGGCTGGAGGCGCTGGCGCGCTGGGATCATCCGGAAAAGGGGGTGCTTGCGCCGGGCGTCTTCCTGCGCATTGCGGATGAATACGGGCTTTCGGCTGATATCGATGCCGCGGTCCTGCAGCGTGCGCTTGAAGATCGCGCCGCCTGGCAAGCCATGGGCTACCATGTGCCGCGCATCGCGGTGAACATCTCACCCGGACGTCTTGCCGATCCTGCCCTGCTGGAGAAGCTGCGCCGGCTGGCCATTCCGCCCGGCGCCATTGTCTTCGAACTGGTGGAGACGATCTTCCTCGACGATTGCGATGAGAAATTCCTCGCCAATATCGACCTCATCAAGGAGATGGGCATCGATATCGAGATCGATGACTTCGGCTCCGGCCATGCCTCGCTCATCGGTCTCGTGCGGCTGAAGCCGAAGCGGCTGAAGATCGATCGCCAGCTCGTGACCGATGTGGTGGAATCGGCTGAGCAGAGGCGGGTGATCGGATCGATCGTCGAGATCGCCAAGGCTCTCGATGTGGAAGTGATTGCCGAAGGCGTGGAGACCGAGGCCCACGCCGTAACGCTGTCATGGCTCGGCTGCGACAGCTTGCAGGGTTTTGCGCTCGGCTACCCTTCCAGCGCCGCCGATACGGGGCGCCTTCTTGCGTCAACCGGCCACGACGGCAAATCGCGAAGCGTGGCCCGCTGAAATCGGGCTCTGAAACTCAGTCGATGAATGCAAGATAAGCCGATTTCGGTTCGAACGGTCCGGTTGGCGGGCTCTTCAGTTTGCTTCCGGGGGCGCCGACACGGCACGCCTTGGGTGCGTGCCGTATTTTTCAGGTGGTGCGGAAGCGGCCCCGGATCTGGCTCATGTAGAAGTCGCCAGGAGAAGCTGCTGCTGTCAGTCCGACGACGATGCCTTCGGGGACATCTTCGTAATGGCGGCGTTGGCCGTTGGTCAGGTAGAGCGTGAGGTGTCGAGTCTCGCGCTTGTAATCGATTGCCTCAATGAGTTTGGACTGCAGTCTAGTTTCCATGCGGTACTCCCCGATGTATTTCGCGCGAGAGAGGTGGCTGCTGGATCCGACGAGCGGTTCAAGACAGCGTCAAAGCTAATCTCTGGTCGATTCAAGTCAAGGATCGAAAGAGCTGAGCCGCACCTATTTTGAGTTAAATGCGTCTGAAGTTTGACGCGCCAAATTAGGGCGCGATCGCTATGAAAATGAAGCACGCCCCACAACGGAACAATCATCCGCCAACGCGCGTTCAAAAACGTTCTATCCAGCTTCAACCATGGTGACTTCGTTGCGGGTGATTGCAGAGCTGCTCATTCTTTTCGGCCGTGTCTGCAGTGTGCTCGCGGCCGTTGTCGGCGCAATGGCTTTCTCCTCCCATCTGGTTGCTTCTCCTGTCGATGCGACGCCGCGGATGGATGCGGAAAGTGGAGCAATCTGGACTTCCGTGCCGGTTCATATCGACCCGAGCCATCAGCCCTATGAACGCGAGCCCGATCGCTATCCATTCAAGTTTTCTGCCGGTCAGTCGCTGAAGGTCATCGACAATGCAACCTTCTCCTTGAAGGGCGATACTTTCGTCATTGCCGGCGTCACGCGGGTCGCTTCGCGGGCGCTTTGTGCAGATCTGCAGGGTCGACGCCTTGCCTGCGGCCAGAACGCGGCAGGCCTGCTGCGGACTGCCTTGCGCCGCAGCTTCATCGAATGCAGCCGCAAGGCGCTGGCGCCGAAACTGTTCATGGTGAGTTGCCGACGGGACGGCCAGGATCTCGCCGGTCTGCTCAATGACACGCCCCGGTCGCACCTCGTTGCCAGCGTAAGGTGATTACGCGCGTCGCCAGAAAATGAGTTCCGGCACCTGCCAGGAAGGATCGGGCGCGGGCAGCCAGGTCTTCGGGGAGAAGTAATCCTTCGTGCGGCGCTGTTGGGGGGAGGTCTCCTGAAGCAGGAGCGTGAAGTTGAAGGCGCCCGGCCGCGAAAATTCCTGGGTGAAGTTGATGAGCGCGCCGAAGCCTTCCTCCTTCACATCCTTGAGATTGCGGATTGCCGCGAGCGTATCATGAAAATCGAGCCAGGCCGGCTGCGTCAGCATGGTTTCGAAGATGCGCATGGTTCCGGCATCGAGCTGTCCGTCGCTGTTGGTCGCCGGGCCAACCAGTTTCACGCGCATGCTCGATATCGCGCCATTGCCGTTGCCCCGAACGACAAGAAAAAGCGAGCTGACGATGTGATCCTTATCTTTCTTGAAAATCTGTTCGTGGGAGCATTCGAACGTGTCGGAATTGAAGGCTGTTTCCTTCCATTCGCTGGTTTCGATACCGGCCGAACGCAGCGCTTCGCACATGGCCGGGCCGGAAATCCGCCAGGTGCGCAGGAAAACACTCGCAAGTGCCGGCTGCGGCAGATCGAACATGCGCGGTGCGATCTTGATGCTGACGGGTTCCGCACGGCGGAAGACCTTGGGTGGCGGGGGAGGCGGAGGTGGCGCGGGCGGGAAAAGCTCTATGCCGAAATAGTGGGCCAGCGATTTAAGGTGCCGCATGTCGTTCGACAGCAGCACCGTTGCGCCAACAATGGAAAGGGACAGAACAATCAGCAGCCACATGACGGCGCGGCCCTTTTTCGGCTGCGGCGCCAGTTTCATGTTCTGATCGGACGATGGCATCGTCAGTTCGCGAGACCTCGGACAATGGAAGTCATCATTTATAAGGCTCGCGCTGATGTGGCAATCGATCTCGACCGGAGCGTGACACAATCGATTTAAGGCCGCTCCGGTGAAGCGATCGAAGCCTGTCAGGCTGCGATACGGCGATACCGCGTTCTGATCCGGTCAATGTAATACTGGCCCGGCGAAGGCGCCTTCACCATCGTGCTCACGTCGGCGGCGGGCACGCCTTCGAAGAGACGTTCTTCGCCGTTGCGGAAGCAGATGCGCAGTCGCCCGTCTTCCTGGCTGAAATAGACGTTCTGGATAATCCTGGATTTGACTGGAACTTCGTGCATCGTTTTTGCCCCTGTTTCGTTTTGAGGCACCTTAAAAGTAAGGATGCGAAGATACCGTCAAGGCGTATGGTAAAGATTGTTTCCTGCCCGAACAGGCACAGTCTAAAAAGTCGCGTTTCAATAAAATTGTACGGATCTGCTTAAAAAGCCTGCAAATACTGGCATGTAGAGTGATCCTCATGAAAGCGGCCGGGCATGGACAGATGCGACCGGCGCTGCGGCCAGGCAGAAATTGCCGGCCGGCTGGAAACGGGGACTTGAGATGAGCAGACTTCTTCTTGCCGCAACGCTCGCAATCACGATATCGGCTGCAGGCCAGCCGGCTTTCGCCTTTGGCCCGGGCGGTTTCGGCCGTGATCTGATGTACACTTCGGCCATCGGCCACCTGCCGGAGGAGCCGTTGACGACGAGTGCCGGTTTCGTCCGCCCGAACATGCCTTTTGCCCTCAGCGCTCCGGCACAGGTCGAAGGCGAGGGCTATCAGCTCAAGGCCTATTCGCAGCAGCTGACCATCGTCGTCGGCTTCGTTTTCGACAGCGTTCTCAGCCACGCTGCCCAGACCATCGGCACTGCCGAAGCGCTGGGTCCGTTTCTGCGCTAAGGCCTGAAAACCGGATCCTGGCGTCATTTGGTCTGCACCCGCCGGAAGGATCCTGCGGGTGTAGTAATTTTCTTGAGATTGCAATTACATTGTTTCATGGTAAGGCGAGATCGAAGTTCTTTTGCATTGCATTTCAAAACGACGACACGCATCGTTCAAGCCGTGAACGTGAGTTCATCATGACCGGTCTGAGCGCAGGGACAATCGACTTGACGGTTGCTTGGCGCATGACTGAATGGACTTGCGGGTTTCAATCTGGGAAGGTTGCATGAATTCGGAATTTGCCGTTCGTTCCATGCGGCCCGGCGAACTGGAGCTTGCGCTGGAATGGGCACGTCAGGAGGGCTGGAATCCCGGCCTCGACGATGCGATCGCATTCCACGAGGCTGATCCCTCCGGATTTTTCGTGGGCGCCATCGGTGAGGTGCCGGTCGGCTCCATCTCGGTCGTCAAATATGGCGACAATTTCGCCTTCCTCGGTCTCTACATCGTGCATCCCGATTTCCGCGGCCGGGGCTTCGGCAAGGCGATCTGGAACGCCGGCATCGCTTCGGCCGAAGACCGTACGATTGGCCTCGATGGCGTTGCGGCCCAGCAGGCAGCTTATCGCAAGGCCGGTTTCGAGGTCGCCTACAACACGATTCGTTATGGCGGCGTGCCGACATCGGTGCCGGATTCGTCGCTCGTCGCGCAGCCGGTACCGGATGCACGGCTCGAAGGCCTGCTACGCTACGACAGCGGCATTTTCCCGCAGCCCCGTGCGGCTTTCCTTGCCGCCTGGTGCACGGCGCGAAAGGGACGCGGCTCGGTCGTCGTGCGCAAGAGCGGCAAGATCCGCGGTTACGGCACGATCCGCCGCTGTTACGAGGGCTACAAGATCGGTCCGCTTTTTGCCAATGATACGGATAGCGCCGCCGCCCTTCTGGCAGGCCTCATTCCCCAGGCACATGGTGCGTCGATCTATATCGATATACCCGCCGTCAATTCCGAGGCGATTGCGCTTGCCGAAAGCGTAGGGCTCGAACCCGTCATGGAAACCGCGCGCATGTATCGCGGCCCGGCGCCGGGAATCCAGCTGAAGAATGTCTATGGTGTGACGACGCTGGAGCTCGGTTAGTCGACCGGCGAAGCCGGTACGGTGGGCGCGGCCGTTTTCGGGCGGCCCTTTTCGGCGATGGCGATGCCGCCGAGCGTCAGTACCAGCGCAATCATGTGGAAAAGCTGCAGCATTTCGCCGAGCAGGGCGACGGAGAGCAGCGTGCCGAAAACCGGGACCAGATTGATGAACAGGCCGGCGCGATTGGCGCCTATTTCCTCGACACCCCTGATATAAAGTATCTGCGCGAGCAGCGAGGCGAAGATTGCCGTGTAGACGGCGATCGCCCAGCCCTCACCGTCAGGCCACTGGACGGTGCCGCGCGAAGTCTCCCACAAAAGGAGAGGCAATGCGGTCAGCGCTGCGCCGAGAGCCGGGACCGCCATCAGTGTGCGCCAGTCAACGACAGGCTTCCATCTCAGGAAAATCGTATAGACGGCATAGGCGGCGACGGCGATCAGCATCAAGCCATCGCCGCGGTTCAGACTAAGCTGCAGCAGAGTTTCGAGATTGCCATGTGCTGCCGTCAGCGCCACGCCGATAAGCGTCATGCCGAAGCCAACAACCTGTGCCAGCGAAACGCCGGTGCGGAAAAAGACGAAATTCAACAGGAAGATCAGCATGGGAATGCCGGCCTGCTCGATCGCAACGTTGATTGCCGTCGTGTACTGCACGGCCGAATAGAGCATGGCATTGAAGGTCGTGTAGCCGATCACGCCGTAGAAGAAGAGGAGAGGCAGGTTCTTGCGCACCACCGGCCAGTCCTTCCGCAACTGCGGCAGTGAAATGGCGGCGATCAGCACGACAGCAAGGAACCAGCGCAGGAAGGTCAGCATCATCGGGCTGACGTGGCCAAGCGCCAGCTTGCCCGCGACCGCATTGCCGCCCCAGCAGAGAGTTGCAATGACGAGGCAGATATAGGCTGTTGCTTGCAAGGGTGCTCTTTCCGTCTTTGTCGTCGCTGGCGGGCTTTTGTGAGCGGGCTTAGCCTGCCGGCGGCTGATTTGTCACGTAAAAAGCCGAATCTGCGGTGATAACAGGGTCGCTTTCCCAAAAACAAAGCTTTATAGATGCGCGGGTTTGAGCAGGTGTGCGGTTCTCCGCCGGTAACAGGAAGAGTTTGATGACGAACGTAGTCGTGGTCGGTTCGCAGTGGGGTGACGAAGGCAAGGGCAAGATTGTCGATTGGCTTTCGGAACGTGCTGACATCGTTGTGCGCTATCAGGGCGGACATAATGCCGGACATACGCTCGTAATCGACGGCACGAGCTACAAGCTCTCGCTGCTGCCCTCCGGCGTCGTGCGCCCCGGCAAGATGGCCGTCATCGGCAATGGTGTCGTCGTCGATCCGCATGCCCTGATCGCCGAGATCGGCCGGCTGGAAGCGCAGGGGGTAAAGGTTACGCCCGAGAACCTGCGCATCGCCGACAATGCCACCCTCATCCTTTCCCTGCACCGCGAGCTCGATGCCTATCGCGAAGATGCCGCCTCCAACAGCGGCACCAAGATCGGCACGACCCGCCGCGGCATCGGCCCGGCCTATGAAGACAAGGTCGGCCGCCGCGCCATCCGCGTCATGGATCTTGCGGACCTCGAAGCCTTGCCTGGCAAGGTCGATCGCATTCTGACGCACCACAACGCACTTCGCCGTGGTCTCGGCGTTGCCGAGGTCAGCCATCAGACGATCATGGACGAACTGACCTCGATCGCCGACCGCGTGCTGCCTTTCCGGGATACGGTCTGGCTGTTCCTCGACAAAGAGCGCCGCAAGGGTGCCCGTATCCTCTTCGAAGGGGCGCAAGGCAGCCTGCTCGATATCGATCACGGCACCTATCCCTTCGTGACATCGTCGAACACGGTGGCCGGTCAGGCCGCTGCCGGCTCAGGCATGGGACCGGGTTCGCTCGGCTATATCCTCGGCATCACCAAGGCCTATACGACGCGCGTCGGCGAAGGCCCGTTCCCGACCGAATTGACGGACGAGATCGGTCAGTTCCTCGGCGAGAAGGGCCATGAATTCGGCACGGTGACGGGCCGCAAGCGCCGTTGCGGCTGGTTCGACGCTGCACTCGTGCGCCAGTCGGTCGCCACCAACGGCATCAGCGGCATCGCACTCACCAAGCTCGACGTGCTCGATGGCCTTGATGAACTGAAGATATGCGTCGGCTACATGCTCGACGGCGAACAGATCGACCATCTTCCGGCAAGCCAGGCGGCTCAGGCTCGTGTCGAGCCAATCTACGTCACGCTGGAAGGCTGGAAGGAATCGACGGTCGGCGCTCGCAGCTGGGCGGATCTGCCGGCGCAGGCGATCAAGTATGTTCGCCAGGTCGAAGAGCTTATCGGTGCGCCGGTCGCGCTTCTTTCCACCAGCCCCGAGCGCGACGACACCATACTTGTGACCGATCCGTTTGAGGATTAATGTCGCGGGTCACTTAAGGCGACCGTTCGGGAGTATGCCGGACTTCTTGAGAAAGTACTGATGGCGGATTTTATTGCAGTTATTCGGCGGGCGGTCGACGGCCTGTCTGAAAATACCCCCGAGATGCGGGTGAAGGTCTACGAGCGTGCGCGCGGCGCGGTGCAGCGGCAGCTCGAGAACATGAAGCCGCGTCCGCCGGAAGCCATGCTGCAGCGCCAGCTTGAAAAGCTCGAGGCCGCAATCCGCGAAGTCGAGGGTGAACATTCAGAAGCGGGGCCGATCGACGAACCGATTGCAGCCGCTCCGGAACCCGAAATCCACGAAGAGCCTGCGCCAGAGCATGAGCCTGTCGCAGAGGCGGCTCCCGCTGCCGAGGCACCTGTCTACGAGAGCGATGAGCAGCAGGGCGTAGAAGATACCGCCAGTGAGCAGCCTGCCGAGCCGGAAGAGGTCGTTCAGGCGGCCGCTCCCGCCGAGGAGGTGGTGCCCGAGCATGCTGAATGGCATCCGCCTCATGAGGAAGAAGCGCGTGCAGAAGAATGGCGTGCCCCGGAGCAGGCAGAGATTCATGCCGAGCCCGAGAGCCGTCATGAGCCGGCGGAAGAATATTATCCAGCGGAAGGCCGGCCTGAAGAGGTCGCTGCCGAGCCGGTGGCCGAAACCACCCATGAGGTTGAAGAGGAGCTTCAGCGCGAGGACGATCATCAGCCGGCTTCGCGTGGCCTAGACCGTGCGTCCAATCGGCTCGTTGAGCCGATGGCCGATTTCGAGCCGCAATCGCAGGCGCAAACCAGCGACTTCATCGAGCACGCGCGCGAAGAACCGGTTGCAGTGGATGCAGCAGCGCATTTCGATCGCATGTGGTCCGAGCCGGCTGCCGACACGCCCGCACCTTTGCCGCAGGAGGCCGAGACCGAATGGGCGCGCGAAGAGCTCCATTCCTATGCCGAGACCACGCCTGCCGTTCCCGCCGATGCTTCGGCACGCGCTTTCGATGAAATCTCGACGCTCGGAAATGGTGGTTCGCCGGCCGTCATGCCGGCAGCCAAGGAAAACTTCTCCTGGGAAGCTGCCGCTTTCGACGACCTGCCGCCGATCGAGGCAGGCACGGACAAGAAGACACCAGCTTCCGCGCATTTCGACGACGTCGATATCTTTGCGGAAGTGCATGCTGGCAATGGTTCCGCTTCTGCAGCTCCCGCACCGGCCTCGACGCCGAGCGAAGACTGGCGCGAGGCGCGTGCGCTGCGTGGCTACGACCGCCGCAATGCTGCCGCCGATGACGATGACAGCAATCCGCCGATGGATCTGGACCAGATCGTCGCTTCCAAGCTGCAGGGCAAGAGCTTCCGCATGGAGCCCAAGCGCCGCCGCTTCGGCATCGGCACGATCCTGGCCATCCTTGTGACGCTGGGCATCCTTGGCGGCGGCGCTTATGCCGGCTGGATGAACCGCCAGGCGGTGATGGAAATGGTCGACGGTCTCGTCAGTTCCGCACCGTCACAGGCGGCGCGTGATGATACGGCAACGCCGGCGACGACACCTCCGGCGCAGCAAAACAGCGCGCCGGCCACGACCCAGTCGCCAGATCACAGTGCTACAACACCGCCGGCGCGACCCAACCAGGAGGTTGCCTCGCTGGACGGTTCGGCTGCCAATAGCAAGTTCACCCAGCGGCTGCTCGCCGATGGTACCGAAGTCGATAACGGTCCGGCAGCAGTACCGGGAACGCCGACGGCGGAAGGCAAGTCGGTTGCCGAGCAGAACGTCGCCGCAGCCGATACCAGCTCGCCGAGCGTCCAGTCCGATGCTGCGCCGGCGGAAAACCTGACGCCGAATGGTCCTGCAGCCGCACCTGCTGCGCAGAACACGCCGATCGGCGCTACGGAAAAGATGTTCCTCTATGAGGAGCGGATCGGTGAAAGTTCGCCGACGGCGATCCAGGGGTCGGTCGTCTGGACCGTGCAGCATGAAGCAGGACAGGATGGCCGCCAGGAAGCGACCGTGCAGGGCAACGTCACCGTGCCGGAGCGCAATCTTTCGGCGCTGGTGACCTTCAAGCGCAATTCCGACCCGTCGCTGCCCGCAAGCCATCTTGTCGAGATCGTCTTCTCCGTTCCGCCGAATTTCGAAGGCGGCAGCATCGACAGCGTTCAGCGCATCTCGATGAAGCGTACGGAGCAGGATCGCGGCGATCCGTTGATCGCAGTGCCGGCCAAGATCACCGATGATTTCCACATGATCGCGCTGAATGACTATCCGGATGCGCGCAAGGCCAACCTGGACCTGCTTGCCACACGTGACTGGATCGACATTCCGATCACCTATCGCAACGGCCGCCGTGCGCTTTTGACCATGCAGAAGGGCGCCACAGGCGGAGATGCGTTCAACACGGCAATCAAGGAATGGACGGCGCTCGGAGACCTCTCGACAAGCCAGTAAGGCCAATCGCCCCGAACCTCGGAAATCACGCAAAATAAAAGGCGGGCCGCAAGGACCCGCCTTTCTGATTTCGAATGACGAACCAGCTTATGCGGTGGCTTCGACCACACGCACTGCCTTGGCACGCTCCAGCGCTTCCTTGCGGACCGCATCCTGCACCTTTTCAAAGGCACGGACTTCGATCTGGCGGACGCGCTCGCGGCTGATGTCGAACTCGGCCGAAAGGTCTTCCAGCGTCACCGGATCTTCGGCGAGGCGGCGGGCCTCGAAGATGCGGCGTTCGCGGTCGTTCAGCACGCTCATGGCCTTCGACAGCATGCGGCGACGGGTATCGAGCTCATCCTGCTCGATCAGCACGTCCTCCTGGCTGTCGTGGTCGTCCACGAGCCAATCCTGCCACTGGCCGCTATCACCTTCGGAGGCCTTGATGGGAGCGTTCAGCGATGCGTCGCCAGAAAGGCGGCGGTTCATCGAAACGACCTCTTCCTCGGAGACGTTCAGCTTTGTCGCGATCTCGGTCACATGCTCCGGCTTCAGGTCGCCGTCATCGATGGCCTGGATACGGCCCTTCAGGCGGCGCAGGTTGAAGAACAGACGCTTCTGGTTCGCTGTCGTACCCATCTTCACCAGAGACCATGAGCGCAGGATATATTCCTGGATCGAGGCCTTGATCCACCACATTGCATAGGTGGCAAGACGGAAACCACGTTCCGGATCGAACTTCTTGACGGCCTGCATGAGGCCGACGTTACCTTCGGACACGACTTCACCGATCGGCAGGCCGTAGCCGCGATAGCCCATGGCGATCTTCGCAACAAGGCGAAGGTGGCTGGTGACGAGCCTGTGTGCTGCATCGCGATCGCCGTGTTCGGAGTAACGCTTGGCGAGCATGTACTCTTCCTGCGGCTCCAGCATCGGGAATTTACGGATTTCGTCGAGGTAACGATTGAGACCGGCTTCGCCGGCGGTAATGGACGGCAAGTTATTTCGGGCCATGATGCACCCTCCTTATATGGATTCCGGTTCCCGATGGAACGCGCCCTCGCGCTAAAGGCGAACCGGGACATGCGGCTCTCTCCAAGCCCGCAATAAGTCTATGTACAGATAAGTATGGCGAAACAGGGATTCAAGGTCGCCCCGGCGTTCACGAGGGCGTTATCCGGGCGCGGCCACGGTGAACCAGAGGCATTGATTTTACTGGCTGCTGCCGCATTTTTCCGGTGGCGTCGGCACTCTTGCCCCAGGCGCTTTCATGAGGGGAACCAGATGATCAGACCAGCCTTTGCCGCCATACTGCTGCTTTCGCTTTCCGCTGCTCTTACATCCTGCGGCAACACTGCAAGGGGACTTGCACAGGACGGGCGCGACACTAGCCACGCCCTCGATAACGCCACGCATCGGGTTCTGGGCGCCGGCTCCAAAAAGTAACAGCGACTATCGCTCATCCGCGCAAGGCGTCAGCGAGCTCCACCATGTCATCCGGCAGGGGTACTTCGAAATGCATCACCTTGCCGGTGCGCGGATGCTCGAATTGCAGCATGTAGGCATGCAGCGCCTGGCGGTCGAACGCCTTGACGATCCTGCGAGCCTCGTCGGGCAGAAGATTGGCCTTGGTCCTGAAGCCGGCGCCGTAGACGGCATCGCCCAGCAGCGGATGGCCGATGTGTGCCATGTGGACGCGGATCTGGTGCGTGCGGCCGGTTTCCAGGTGGCATTCGACGAGGGAGGCAAGCGCGCTCGCATCCGGGCTTTCATGGAAGCGCTCGAGCACTTCGTAATGGGTGATCGCTTCGTCGGCGCTTTCGTTTTCGGGGCGCTTGACGGCGCGGCGGGTGCGATCGCCGGTGGCACGGCCGAGCGGCGCGTCGATCGTTCCCGAGAGCGAGCGCGGACGCCCCCAGACGATCGCCTGATAGGCGCGTTCCAGCGGCATGGTGCGGCCGTGATCGGCAAACTGCAGCGAAAGATGGCGATGTGCCATATCGTTCTTGGCGACGACCATGACGCCGGTCGTATCCTTGTCGAGGCGGTGAACGATGCCGGGGCGCCGCACGCCGCCAATGCCTGAGAGGGTGTCGCCGCAATGGTGGATCAGCGCGTTGACGAGCGTGCCTGTCCAGTTGCCGGGGCCGGGATGGACGACGAGGCCGGCCGGCTTGGAAATGACGATGACGTCTTCATCCTCATAGAGGATATCGAGCGGGATATTCTCGCCCTTTGGCGCCGGATCTTCGGGCTCCGGCAAGGTGATCTCGTAGCTGTCGCCGGCCCGCACCTTTCGTTGCGGATCGGTAACCGGTGCGCCCTTCAAAAGAACCTGGCCATCCTTGATCAGCGCCTTGATGCGGCTGCGGGAAAACTCCTCGCCGACCTGTGCTGTCAGCCAGGCGTCCAGGCGGCCTTCGGCGGTCTCGTCAGCGGTCAGGACTTTTCTATTGTCATCTGCTTGTTTAAAGGGGTCGCTCAAGACGCTTCTTCTCCGACGTATTTTTAGAACGGGACGCCATAGATGACGAAATTCGAGCCAGCTGACGATGAGCAGGAAGAAAAGCCCCTCGACCCGGCTATGGAAAATGTCCGGCGCAAGATGGTTCGCCTGCAGATCGTCTCGGGCGCCATCATGTTCGTGAGCCTTATGGCGGTCTTCGGTGCCGTTGTCTACAAGGTGACGCGCACGGAGCCATCCCAGGCCACAGCATCGACGAACTCTTCGGGCGTGCCTTCGGACGCGCCGGTGTCGGTAACGGCTTCGCTGCCGCTTGGCTTCAAGATCGAGCAGACGTCGCTTTCGGGCGGGCAGATCCTGTTTTACGGCACTGATGTCAATGGCAAGCGCAAGGCGCTGGTCTTCGACATCAAGGCGAGCCGCATCGTGGCCGACATCACGCTGTCGGGCAACTGAGGCCGGTATGGCCGCGATACCGCACACGATCGAAAGTCCTGAGGATCCACGGATTGCGGAATTTCGCGATATTCGCGAACGCGACCTCACGGGCCGGCAGAACCGCTTCATCGCCGAAGGCACGGTCGTGCTGCGCATGCTTGCCGAAGCGCATGCGGCGGGCAGGGGATTTTCGGCCGAGAAGATCCTGCTGCTGCGCAATCGGCTCGACGGAGTGTCCGAGATTCTCGAACGCTTTCCCGATGACGTGCCGGTCTATGTGGCGGATGTCGACGTTCTTGATGGTATCGTCGGCTTTAACATGCATCGCGGCGTGCTCGCCCTTGGCCGGCGGGGGCAGGCAGCGGAAAGTATTCTTCTCGACGCGCTGCCTGAACGGGCGCTTGTCCTCGTCGGCTGCGGCATTTCCAACCACGACAATGCCGGCTCGATGTTTCGCAACGCCGCTGCCTTCAAAGCGGATGCGATCCTGTTTGATGAGACCTGCTGCGATCCGCTCTACCGCAAGGCGTTGCGCGTTTCGGTTGGCTCGGTCCTCAGCACGCCCTATCATCGCGGCGGTAATGCGCTTGATCTTCTCTCAAACCTCGCCGGGCGCGGCTTTGCAATCTGGACGCTATCGCCACGCGGCGAGACGGATATCCGGCAGATACCGGCGTCCGATCGCATGGCGCTCGTCGTCGGCACCGAGGGTGAGGGACTGCCGGAGGCCGTGCTTTCCCGTTTTCGCACTGCGCGCATTCCGCAATCTGAAGGGCTGGACAGTCTCAACGTGGCGACAGCGACCGGCATTGGTCTCTTTGCCATATCTTCGGCTATGGCTCGAATCTGACAGGGGTCAGCGCTGCGGATCGGCGATGATCGCAGCTGCGCGGTCAGCGAGATTCACGCGGTCGTTCGCTCCCTTCTTCTCTCCGCTGTCAGGCAGGAGGGAGAGGATCGGAGAGGACGGACCTTCGTTGAGCGCCGTAAGCGCCACCATGCTGGCGGCGATCGAGGTGATTTCCTCGCGAAGCGCACCATCGCGACTGGTATTGTTTCTTGCCTTCTGCAGGTGATCTGCCAGTGCCGCGCTGCGCCTGCGGACATTGTCGCTCATCTGCGCCGTGATAGATGTGAGATCGAGTTCCGATGTTTCGGCTTCGCTGCTCGCTTCGGCGGGAAGATCGGCAACAGCGTTGGCAAGACCGGCATCGCGCAGCAGCTTGGTGACCTTGCGCAGCTCGGCATTGGCCGCCTTCAGCTGGTCCTTCAACTCGGCGATTTCCTGCTGCCGGCGGCCGAGCAGGGCTTCTTTGTCCGCGGCGGAGGCGGTTTCTCGGGCGGCCTTGTCCTCGAGGCGAATGACCATGTGCTGCTGCTGGCTGAGCTTCTGCTCGGCATCCTTGGCGCGCTTCTGCAGAACGGTCACGTCCTTGCGCATCGTATCGCGTTCGTCGCGCATGGCATTGGCGCGAAACTTCAGGTTCTCAGCTTCAGTCTCGCGGGCGGCAAGGTCGATCTTCAGACTGTCGGCCTGTTCTGCAAGCTTGGAAAGCCGCGCACGCAGCGTCTCCAGCTCGCTATCCTTGTTGGAGCCAGCCTGTTCGGCAATATGCAGGCTCGTTTTCAGCTGGCTGATATAGTTTTCGTCCTTGCGAAGATGGGAACGCTGCTCGGCGGCCTCCACCTGCATTTCGCCGATCTGCGCGCGTGCCTCGTTGACTTCGGAGGCCAGCCTGCCGGCATCGACGGCGAGCGCGTCATGGCGCAGCTGCAGGGAGAGCGACTTCTCGCGTTCGCGCTGCAGATCCTGCGCAGTGCGGGCATTTTCAGCGGCGTAGAGCGCGCGCACCATGTCCTTCTGCGCCCGCACTTCCTGCGGGCTCAACGGCATCGTCGCCTTGAGGCGGTTCTCGGTGTACCAGACGATGCGGCGATGGACAGCAGGCGAGACCAGAAAGACGAGGAAGGCCGCGGTCAGGAAACCCAATCCGAACAAAAGAGCATATTCGATCACGGCGCGGCCATCGCTTCGAAGGTTGATACAGTCCGTTGATTAAGCACGCAGGGGGCACATCGGCAAGGCTGCGGGCGCCGGCAGGACCATATTCCCAGGAATATTAGCGCTGATCTGAGCTTTTCAGAAGGGGTTCCACGTCGGGTTCGGGGTGACCTTCAGGTAGCCGACATTGATGCCGAGACGGGCGCCGACACCGGTGCGGATCGGTACGACCAGAACATTGTTGTTCTTGAGAAGCGTCATGCCGAAGCCGGCGATGACATAGGCCGAGCCGCTGACGCCGCCGAAGCGGGCATAGATGGAATCGATGGACGGCAGGTCGTAGACCAGCATCATGACGCGCGAGCCTTGGCCGCCGTAGTCAAGACCGAGGGACGGACCCTGCCAGTAGAGCGGGTGTTCGCCTGCATTCTTGGTGTTGAGCTGGCCTTCGCCGTAGGTCAGGCCGGCGATGAAGGCGCCGCCGCCTTCCTGGCCGAGAATATAGCCGTTCGGCAGGCCATATTTCTGGAAGGCGCTTTCAACGACCTTGGCAAGGCCGCCGCTGGTCTCGCCGAAGAAGGAATGACCGGCATCGACGATTTCCTGCACTGTATACTGGCCGTTGCTCTGCTGCGCTGCGGCCTGCCCTGTAATCATCATCGACGAGATCACGATTGCGGTCAGCAACTTGCAGAAGCCGATAAATCTTCCGAGAAATTGGAGGCGCATGATGTCATCCATTCGTCATTGTCAGGAGTATTAGCATTTGATGCATTTTGCGCCGATCGTCTTAACAATCGGTTTACCAAATATGGTGTCATTATGGCGGTGAGTACGGTCGCAAACTTCGCGCAATTTTGATCAGGCACACTACCGGGTGGAATGACACTGCCGCCCTCAGGAGACGATGATGTCCAAGAACCCCAATCTCACTCTGTCCGGTCCGGACCTGGCAGCACTTCTGTGCAGCCGCGTGTGCCATGACGTGATCTCACCAGTCGGCGCCATCAACAACGGCCTGGAGCTTCTGGACGAAGGCGGAGCAGATTCGGATGCGATGGATCTCATCCGCACCAGCGCACTGAATGCCTCGGTCCGTCTCAAATTCGCACGCCTTGCCTTTGGTGCTTCCGGTTCCGTCGGCGCCTCGATCGATACCGGTGAGGCCGAACGTGCGGCCAAGGATTTCGCTGTGGCCGAAAAGAAGACCGAGGTGACCTGGAGCGGTCCGCGCGCGATCGTCGCCAAGAACAGGGTCAAACTCCTTCTGAACCTTTTCCTCGTCGCATATTCTTCCATACCGCGCGGCGGCAACCTGGATATCACTCTGGAAAATCCCGAATTCGATGCAAGCTTCAAGCTCGTCGCCAAGGGCAAGCTGATGCGCATGCCGCCGAAGTTCATCGAAATCGCTACCGGCACTGTCGAAGAGGCTATCGATGCGCATTCGATCCAGCCCTACTATACCGTGCTATTGGCTGAAGAATGCGGCATGGTTCTGGGTCACGAAGTCAGCGCCGAAGAGATTATCTTCACTGCCAAGATCGCTGCAGCGTAGTTTACCAATTGCTGATCGAAGCAACGGCGGTAACGATTCCTTAGCCTGATCAACCTATCCTTGAAGGTCAGGAAGGCCCTCGATGGAGACAGCGCGAGGGATAAGGAGCCGCCATGCAGAGATTCATGATCACCGACAGTTCGGACATTGTTCGCAAGGTCGGCAAGCGAATCCTTTCCGAACTCGATTTCCTGGTCAGCGAAGCGTCGAATGCCGAAGAGGCGCTGCAACGCTGCCAGGCCGAGCTTCCCGAATATCTGATCGTTGATTCAGGTATGGAAGGGGCGCTCGAGCTCATCGCCGCCATCCGCGCCCTGGACGGCGGCAAAGAGGTGAAGATCTACTATTGCGTCATCGAAGCCGACCTGAAGAAGCTTATGGCCGGCAAGCGGGCAGGGGCCACCGATTTCCTGCTGAAGCCGTTCGACCGCAAGATCCTCACCGCCGTGTTCGGAAATCGCGCAATCGCCGCCTGAGCAGGTCGTGCAAATCGTTAACGCAAGCCGTCCCTCCGGGCGGCTTTTTCATTTCGGGATAGAGCACCAAAACAAAAATCCCGCCACAAGGGCGGGATTTTTAGGGACAAGCGGATTTGGCGGATCAGGCGGTTTCGGCGTATTCGGCACCATCGGGCTCGCGCAGCACATAGCCGCGACCCCAGACGGTTTCGATGTAGTTGGCGCCGCCAGCGGCATTTGCAAGCTTCTTGCGCAGCTTGCAGATGAAGACGTCGATGATCTTCAGTTCGGGCTCGTCCATACCGCCATAAAGGTGGTTCAGGAACATTTCCTTGGTGAGCGTGGTACCCTTGCGGAGCGAGAGAAGCTCCAGCATCTGGTATTCCTTGCCCGTCAGGTGAACGCGCTGGCCGCCGACTTCGACGGTTTTTGCATCGAGGTTGACGATCAGTTCGCCGGTCATGATAACCGACTGTGCATGGCCCTTGGAGCGGCGGACGATCGCATGGATGCGAGCGACGAGCTCATCCTTGTGGAAGGGCTTGGTCATGTAGTCGTCGGCACCGAAGCCGAGACCGCGAACCTTGTCTTCGATACCGGCCATGCCCGAGAGGATCAGGATCGGAGTCTTGACCTTCGACAGACGGAGAGTGCGCAGCACTTCGTATCCGGACATGTCGGGAAGGTTCAGATCGAGAAGGATGATATCGTAATCATACAACTTGCCCAGATCCACGCCTTCTTCGCCGAGATCTGTCGTATAAACATTAAAACTCTCAGATTTGAGCATCAGTTCGATGCTCTGCGCCGTAGCGCTATCATCCTCGATGAGAAGTACCCGCATAATTATCCCCTTTACCGCCGCCGAAAGGTGGCATGGCCCCCTACGCGATACCGAATAAGCTACGTGATTTGGAAGCTGCCACGAAATGGTTAACAAATTCTAATTCACTCTGGCAAGGAGTATCGAATTTATTAAATAATTTTTCCATTTCTCTGTTTTCCAATGGGAATCTCGAAACTCAATTCTCAACTTTGACATTAAGAAATCGAGCTAAGTGATTCATCCGACTCGCTAATGAAAAGGTTCGGTTTTCCTGTCCTGGTGTTTACCGAGCCTTAAATCATCTCACCTATCATTAACGATGCCCGTAAACGAAAGGTTACCAGCGGTAGGTTTTTGTTAATATCGCAGGAAATTTTTCGGCAAACCGTGTCAAAGCGGCGCGCAAGGGCGGTTTCAAGTTGAGCCGGGGTCTCGCATCACGGGAGTAATGCGTATGAAGTCGCGAGAGAGCCTCGTTCGCCTGAAAGAGTTTCAGGTTAACGAAAAGCGTCGTCAGCTGCAGCAGTTGCAGATGATGATGTCCGAGTTTGAACGGATGACGAAGGATCTGGAGAGCCAGATCGTCGTCGAGGAAAAGAAGTCCGGTATTTCCGACCCGAATCACTTTGCATATCCGACCTTCGCCAAGGCCGCACGTCAGCGCGCCGACAATCTTCAGGTCTCGATCAAGGAACTGAAGGTTCAGGAGGAGGCGCTGGAACTGGCGCTTGAGGAAATGCAGGCGGAATATGCCAGGGCAACGGCGCTCGAAGAGCGCGACGGCGCAGTTCGCGCCCGGGCCTGACGAATATTGCAGGCGCCGGTACCGGCGCCCTGGGGGATAACCACAGAAGCCATGCATGACGGGCCAAGTGTCCGTCATGCATGGCTTTTGGTGTTTCTGTCGTGTGAGGTGGCCTCTTCAGTTTACCACGTCGTTCCATTCCGGATGGCGCTGCGCCTGTGATTTGAAGAAGGGGCAGAGCGGAATGATCTTCCAGCCGCCCTGGCGGGCTGCCTCGACCGCGTGGAGGGCGAGTGCCTGGCCGACGCCTTTGCCACGCAAAGCGTCCGGCACGCCGGTATGATCGATGATGATGAGTTTCGGCGATGTCCGGGAATAGGTCATTTCCGCTTCATGGCCTTCCAGCACCGCAACGTAGCGGCCGCCGGAGGTGTTTTCCTCAATCCTGATATCCATGTCCATGTCTCCTGACGAATTGTGTGGTCGGGAACGTGACACGACGGCATCGGCATGCCAAGCCGTGGCGGTGGGAGACAGTGTGTTCAAAAGGGGAGGCGGGAATTGAACAGGCTTTTGGTGATTCGGCCGGTTCTATTGGTGACGGCGCCGTTTCTTCTGGCGCTCGGCCTTGTGCTTCCGCTTATCCGTTTCGAGAAGCTCTGGTTCTTCGACGAGACGCCGTCGCTCCTGCAAATCGTGGTTTCGCTCTGGAATGGCGGCGACGTTGCGCTTGCAGCGCTGGTAGGGCTCGTCTCGATCGTACTGCCGGTCTTGAAAATGATCGGGATCGCGGCTGAATTGACGGCTGCCGGCAGCACCGGCAGCTTGTTTTATCGCAACGTCGTGCCGCATCTGTCCAAGTGGTCCATGATGGATGTGCTGCTCGTTGCGATCGTGATTGCGGCGGCGAAGACGACAGGACTTGCGAATGCGTTCACGCAGCCCGGCCTCTGGTGTTACGCGGCCTCGGCAATGATTTCGGGCCTTCTTCATTCCCTCAAGGGAAATGCGTCCGGCCCGAAATGATCAAATCGAAGGGAGTGGGGGTCAGTGGCGGTACTGCTGGATGCGCGTGGTGCGCAGGCCGGCAAGGCCGTGGCTGTTGATGGAGGACTGCCAGGAAAGGAATTCTTCGACAGTGAGCGTGTAACGCTCGCAGGCTTCTTCCAAGCTCAACAGGCCACCGCGCACAGCCGCGACAACCTCTGCCTTCCGGCGGATGACCCAGCGCCGCGTATTGGGCGGCGGAAGATCCGCAATCGTCAGGGGGCTGCCATCGGGGCCGATGACATATTTTACTCGGGGACGTATCATTTCGGTCATTGGACTCTCTACACAACGCAAGACCACGGGTGCCACTCTAACTTGCCACATTTAAAAATTGCCTAAACGCATCGTAAGACTTTGATAACAACTTTAGACGCGCGTCCGAGGCTGATTTGCCGGCTCCTGCCGTTGCGTCAGTTTGACCCGGCTGCATGGGAGCCATGCGGAATAAATGTTACATATTATTTTCCGGACAATTTATAAGCGCTGCAACATAAGCATGAGCGCAAAGACTTCGTCTCCGTTCTTCTCGCAGTATCATTGAAGATTGCCGTTTGAATGCTTCGTATCCTTCGGATGCGGGGCAATCGCGTCTTTCGTGATCGTCCGGCGCGTCCAACCCGCGGCCGGCTGCGAGACCGAGCCGAAGCCAGGCCCGTGAAGGAACAAGAGAATGAAGAGACGTGAACGCGCAGTCCGCGACTGCGCCGATGATGCTGCATTTTCGCCTTTTGGAGCCCGTTCTGCGGGCGTTTCCGCCGTCGACGGCGCAAACCGCCTAGACGAGCTGGCGAAGGCTGCGGGGTTCGAATTCTACCTGTTTTCCGTATTCCCGCGTGGGGACAGGACGGCCTTTCTCGAAAACAAGCTGATCAGCAACTGGCCTCAGAGCCTCGTCAACTTTTACGAGGAGGCGGACCTCTTCTATTGCAGCAAGCTGGTCGCTGTCATGAAACAAACCATCATGCCTGTCTTCTGTGAGGAAGGCCCTTTTGGTGGCAATGCAGCGAATCAGGAAAATCGCCGTCTGAACACGATGTTTCAGATGCACGGGCTGAAGCATACCTTTGCCTTCGCCCTGCACGACGCTGACCTGAAACAATACATTTTTGCTTTTTCAGGCGCGCAGGCTATGCCCTCTCGCGAAGAAACAATGGCGCTGCTTTATGGCTGCATGGAGCTTCTGGACACGCTGCCGAGCGACGAGAAGCCGGAGGACCAGCCATCGGAAAGCCTGACCCGGCGGGAGATCGAATGTCTGCGCTGGTCGGCTGCCGGCAAGAGCAGCGATGAGATCGCAATCATTCTCGATCTCTCGTCTCATACGGTGGTGGGATATCTGAAGAGCGCGATGCGCAAGCTGGATTCGGTCAACCGGATGCAGGCCGTTGCCCGGGCATTTCGGTATCGGCTGCTGTAACAGCCGATACCCTTCTTTTCCAATCAGAAGCCTTTGCCGCCATTCAGTTCGGAAATCAGCGTTCCGAAGATGATGCGGATGTCCATCAATACCGAGAAGTTCTCGACATAGTGGAGATCGCTGGCGATGCGGGCGCGCGCCTTGGCCGGGCGGTCCGTCGGGCCGCGCAGGCCGCGCATCTGCGCCAGGCCGGTAATGCCCGGACGCATGGCATGGCGGTGATGATATTCCGGAACCAGCTCTTCATAGAGCATGCCGCCGGCACGCATGCCGATTGCATGGCAGCGCGGTCCAACAACGGACATGTCACCCTTCAGTACGTTGAGAAGCTGCGGGAGCTCATCAATGTTAGAGCGACGCAGGAAGGCGCCGACGCGGGTGACACGGGGGTCATTCTTGACCGTCTGTGCAACGCCACTGACATCCTGCATGTCCGTGCGCATGGAACGGAACTTGTAGACCTTGATGGCCCGGCAGTTCTTGCCCCAGCGCGTCTGCTTGAAGAGGACTGGACCGGGGCTGTCCATCTTGATCAGGGCTGCGACGGCGAGAAGCAGTGGAGCAAGCACGACGAGCGCGCTGATCGAGGCAAAAATATCGAAGGCGCGCTTCATCAAGAACTGCACGGAGGCAGGTGGCGGAACGATACTGTCGAGTGCGGTAACTGGGAACCTCGCGTTGCCCTGTCGAACAGGCGTAACGCGAAAGCTCTCTTCAGAAATACTCTTGTTAAGGTCCATGACGCTCAAGGATCTACCCTTTGTATTTTGAAGCTTTCGGCGGTGTGATTAGATGGCTTGGTTAGCGCCACATTAAGGCGCCAGAATGTTAGGCGACGTTTAACCCTACTACATCCTAAATTTGCGACATTTGTTTAACCGAGTCCAGAGAAATTTCGCATCGCAGCAAACTTCGCAGTTGCGTTAAGTTTATGCAAAATCAGGAGTTTTATTTTTCAACCGGGATTTTTATTAGGAATCTTAGGTGTTTGACCGGATTCGGGACGGCAGACGACGGTTGTAATGGTTGAGGGCTACACCGTACCAAAACGCTCCATTGCCCACGGCGCCTGAGAGATGATGGTCCGGCCGGGATCGAATTTGCTGTCCAGCGTGAGGCGATAAGAGCGGGAAAAGTTATCGGCGACGCTATTCTGTAATTGGGATCTTCATTCCATAACTGCGTCTGTGTGTGCCAAGATGTTACCGAAGTCACATCACGGCGGCGGCGTCAATTGTGGCGAGAACGTGGCAAGAAAACATGCCATCGGAAAACCGAAGGGCGCACCCTTCGAATCAAGGGAACGACCGATTTCGGAAAGTACCCAGGGATTTTTCGGCCGGAGACATCGAAGAACCGATCGCCGATGACGGCAACGATATTGCGGCAAAAAAGTTGGAAGACATCGACTTTCTACGATCACTGCGCCTGCGCGGGTGCAGGTTTCGTACTGCCCCAAGAGACGAAATGGGGATTTGCGAAGTCGAAATCAGCAGCCGCACCGGTTTTGCCGTAGAGGAGCGGTTGGCCGTCCATGGTGACAGTCGATCCGCCGGCTGCGCGCAGCACCGCATCGCCAGCCGCTGTATCCCACTCCATGGTGCGGGTGAACCGCGGGTAAACATCGGCCTTGCCTTCAGCCAGCAGACAGAATTTCAGGGACGAGCCGATGTTGGTGCATTTGGAGATGGCATGCCTGGCCAGGAAAAGGCCAGTCTCGGGGCTATCGTGGCGAAAGCTTGCAAGAGCCATGCTCTCTGCCGGCTGCTTGCGCACCTTGATAAGGTTTCGCTCCGTTACTGCAAAGTTTTCGTCGATTGCCAGTTTTTCCGCGCTTCCGCGTTCGCCGGAAAAAGCGATGCCCAGCGCCGGGGCGTAGACGATACCGGCGACCGGAATGCCATTTTCCACATAGGCGATATTGACGGTAAACTCCCGGCGCTTATCCAGGAATTCGCGGGTGCCATCGAGCGGGTCGACGAGAAAGAACGACTTTCCGGCGATGTCGGGCACCTTGCCGGCAGCCACTGATTCTTCGGCGATGACAGGGATCTCGGGGAAATCGCGTTGCAGATGCGCCAGTATGATGCGCTCGGCCTCCTGGTCGGCGATCGTCACCGGACTTTCGTCGGCCTTCATTTCCACCGGGCAGCCGTCGCAGAAGACCTCTATGATGGCCTTGCCGGCTTCGAGTGCCGCCCGTTCGAATGTCTTCAGCATATTCCTGCCGTTCGCCCGTAAATCTGTCCTGAGACTACTGCGCTATATATAGTCTATCGGAGGTGTTGCCGCACCCCTTGCCGGAATCCCGTAACATTAACACAGGCCCGCAGGATTTACATGAAGCCGTCAGCGGCAATGGTCGGTGAAATGGCATTTGCAATTAACAGCATCTTCGAGTTTGAAATTTCGTCAACTTCCTTACTTGTGGAACAGTTTACGCGCGACGCGAGCGTTTCTGGCTTGGTCCAGTGCACAAAGATTAATTGACAAAGCCGGATCTGGCTAAAAAATTGCCAAACGATGCCGCTTTTGTGTGGATTTTGGTTTGAATTGCGCCATTTACCGCTGTTTGCCCAAGATTCTGGCGCAGTAAATCCTTTTTGTCTTCACATTTCCAACGAAACCGCTATGCAATGCGAGCTAGAGGCTCATGTGAAAGCATGAGCGATAAAACCAATAAGAGATGCAACTTAAATTTGGTTCGCATCCAGGGGAAATGACATATGGAGTATTTCGTCCAGCAGCTCTTCAATGGGCTGACTCTCGGATCCATCTATGGCCTTGTGGCTATTGGCTATACGATGGTTTACGGCATTATCGGCATGATCAACTTCGCCCATGGCGATATTTTCATGCTTGGTGGTTTCGCTGCTCTTATCGTCTTTCTCGTTCTCACATCCATCTTTGCAGGTCTTCCGGTAGCCGTGCTGCTATTGGCGATGCTTGTGGTCGCGATGCTGATGACGAGTTTGTGGAACTGGACGATTGAGCGCGTCGCCTACCGCCCGCTGCGCGGTTCATTCCGCCTGGCGCCGCTGATTACCGCGATCGGCATGTCGATCACGCTGTCCAACTTCATCCAGGTGACGCAGGGTCCGCGCAACAAGCCGATCCCGCCGCTCGTCGGCACGGTCTATAATGTTGGTGGTCTCTCGATCTCGCTGAAGCAGATCATCATCATTGTCGTGACCGTCGTCCTGCTTGCTGCCTTCTGGTATCTCGTCAACAAGACGGCACTCGGACGTGCTCAGCGCGCCACCGAACAGGACCGCAAGATGGCGGCCCTTCTGGGCGTCAATGTTGACCAGACCATCTCCATCACCTTCATCATGGGTGCGGCACTCGCGGCCGTCGCCGGCACGATGTATCTGATGTACTATGGTGTCGCATCGTTCAACGATGGCTTCATCCCGGGCGTCAAGGCCTTCACCGCAGCCGTTCTCGGCGGCATCGGCTCACTGCCGGGTGCTGTTCTCGGCGGGCTGATGATCGGCCTCATCGAATCCCTGTGGTCGGCCTATTTCACCATCGCGTACAAGGATGTCGCTACCTTCGCCATTCTTGCATTCGTGCTGATCTTCAAGCCGACGGGCATTCTCGGCCGGCCGGAAGTCGAGAAGGTATAAGTCATGGCAAACATCGACACTTCCGCTGGCAAGTCCGACGCCGGGCTTGTCCAGAAGGGGCTTAGGGAAGCCTTCTTCTCCGGCCTCATCGCACTTGGCCTGTTCGTTCTCTATGTTGGTCTCGGCACGCAGCAGAACATCAACAACGAGCTGATTATCGTTCAGCGTTGGGGACTGCTGGCCATTTTCGTGCTGGTCGCCGCCATCGGCCGTTTCATCGTGGTTGTTTTCGTCAGGCCGCATCTTGATCAGCGCAAGCTTTTGAAGGCGCGTCATGGCGATCTGGAGATTTCGACGGAAAAAGGCTTCTTCCGGACGCATTTCCTGAAGTTCGCCCTGCTTTTCCTGGTGGTTTATCCGCTGCTGACAGCCTATTTCCTCGGTCCGCAGGGCGCGCTGAAATGGGTGGACAATTTCGGCATCCAGATCCTGATCTACGTGATGCTCGCCTGGGGTCTGAATATCGTCGTTGGTCTCGCCGGTCTGCTCGACCTCGGCTATGTCGCCTTCTACGCAGTCGGCGCCTATTCCTATGCGCTGCTGTCGGCCCATTTCGGCTTTTCCTTCTGGGTGCTGCTGCCGCTGGCCGGTATTTTTGCCGCTCTCTGGGGCGTCATTCTCGGCTTCCCCGTGCTGCGCCTGCGCGGCGACTATCTGGCGATCGTGACGCTTGCCTTCGGTGAAATCATTCGTCTCGTCATCATCAACTGGACGGAAGTCACCAAGGGTACCTTCGGTATCTCCGGTATCGCCAAGGCTTCGGTCTTCGGCATCTGGAGCTTCGATGTCGGCAAGGCGAACAATTTCGCCAAGGTCTTCGGCCTGCCGTCGTCTTCGGCCTATTACAAGATCTTCTTGTTCTACGTCATCCTGGCTCTCTGCATGCTGACCGCCTATGTGACGATCCGGCTGCGCCGCATGCCGATCGGCCGTGCGTGGGAAGCGCTTCGCGAAGATGAAATCGCCTGCCGTTCGCTCGGTATCAACACGGTGACGACGAAGCTGACCGCTTTCGCCACCGGCGCGATGTTCGGCGGGTTCGCCGGTTCCTTCTTCGCCGCCCGTCAGGGCTTCGTCTCGCCGGAATCCTTCGTGTTCCTGGAATCGGCCGTCATTCTCGCCATCGTCGTCCTTGGCGGCATGGGCTCGCTGACGGGCATCGCTATCGCCGCTGTCGTCATGGTCGGCGGTACGGAAGTGCTGCGCGAAATGGACTTCCTCAAGATGGTCTTCGGACCGGATTTCACCCCGGAACTCTACCGCATGCTGCTCTTCGGCCTTGCGATGGTCATCGTCATGCTGTTCAAGCCGCGCGGTTTTGTCGGCTCGCGTGAGCCGACCGCCTTCCTCAAGGAGCGCAAAGCGATCTCCGGAAGCTTTACCAAGGAGGGCCATGGTTGATGAGCCCTGTCGAGAACACGATGTCGAATGACACTTTGCTCAAGGTCGAGCACCTGTCGATGAAGTTCGGCGGCCTGATGGCCATCAACGACTTCTCCTTCGAGGCCAAGCGCGGTGAAATCACCGCGCTGATCGGCCCGAACGGTGCGGGCAAGACGACCGTTTTCAACTGCATCACTGGTTTCTACAAGCCGACGATGGGCATGATTACGCTGACGCAGAACAGCGGCAAGCAGTACCTTCTCGAGCGCCTGCCGGACTTCCGTATCACCAAGGAAGCCAAGGTTGCCCGTACCTTCCAGAACATCCGCCTGTTCTCGGGCCTCACCGTTCTGGAAAACCTGCTGGTCGCCCAGCATAACAAACTGATGAAGGCTTCGGGCTTCACGGTGCTTGGTCTGCTCGGTATCGGTCCCTACAAGCGCGAAGCGGCTGCTGCCATCGAGCTTGCGCGCCACTGGCTGGAGAAGGCCGACCTTATCGACCGCGCCGACGATCCGGCCGGCGACCTGCCTTACGGCGCCCAGCGTCGTCTGGAAATCGCTCGCGCCATGTGCACCGGTCCGGAGCTGCTTTGCCTCGACGAGCCGGCTGCCGGTCTCAATCCGCGTGAATCGGCAGCGCTCAATGCCTTGCTGAAAGGCATTCGCACCGAAACCGGCACCTCGATCCTGCTCATCGAGCACGACATGTCGGTCGTCATGGAAATTTCCGACCACGTCATCGTTCTGGAATACGGCCAGAAGATTTCCGACGGAAGCCCCGACCACGTGAAGAACGACCCGAGGGTTATTGCAGCCTATCTTGGTGTCGAGGATGAAGAAGTCGAAGAGGTCATTGCGACCGTAGAAGGGGGCGCAATCTGATGGCGGCCGGTGAACAGCTTCTCAAGGTTCAGGGCGTCGAGACCTATTACGGCAATATTCGCGCGCTCGCCGGCATCGATGTCGAGGTGAAGAAGGGCGAAATCGTCAGCCTGATCGGCGCCAACGGCGCCGGCAAGTCGACGCTGATGATGACGATCTGCGGGAGCCCCCAGGCCCGTACCGGCTCGATTGTCTTCGACGGCCAGGATATCACCAAGCTACCGACGCATGAGATCGCGCGGTTGCGTATCGCGCAGTCGCCCGAAGGACGACGCATCTTTCCGCGAATGACGGTGCTAGAAAATCTCCAGATGGGCGCCGGCCTCGATAATCTCAAATACTTCCATGAGGATGTAGAAAAGATTTTCGTTATGTTCCCGCGTCTTAAGGAGCGTCAGTCGCAGCGTGGCGGCACGCTTTCGGGTGGCGAACAGCAGATGCTTTCGATCGGCCGCGCGTTGATGGCGCGCCCAAAGCTGCTGCTGCTCGACGAACCGTCGCTCGGCCTCGCTCCGCTGATCGTGAAGGGCATCTTCGAAGCCATCAAGATGCTGAACGAGAAGGAGGGGCTGACCGTCTTCCTCGTGGAGCAGAACGCATTCGCAGCGCTCAAGCTGTCTCACCGGGCCTATGTGCTGGTCAACGGCAAGGTAACGATGAGCGGCAGCGGCAAGGAACTGCTTGCGAATCCCGAGGTGCGTGCTGCCTATCTCGAAGGCGGGCGGCATTGATCGCGGCAGAAGGGAGAGTTTGATTATGCAGGGACTTTTCTTCGAAAGCGACAACGGCGTGAAGCTCGTCATCCGAGCGCTCGTTGTGCTCATCGGTTTCTGGACGGCATGGCGCGCCGGCAGGGCGGTTGCGGACGGCTGGAACAACTACTCCTTGGTTGTCGTCTACACCTTCCTGCTCGCCTGGGCGATGCAGTTCCTGCATCATGCGCTGTTTGACGGCCCGATGCTCAGCGCCCTCTTCTACATCATCGATTTCGTAACTCTGCTGGTCTTCTCGACAGCCGGGTTCCGCTATCGCCGTACCAATCAAATGGTCAACAACTATTACTGGCTGTACGAAAAAACTTCCGCGTTTTCGTGGAAGGAGAAACATTGACAGCCCGTTGAAACTAGGCATGAATTGCCTTCAGAGCGGAACAGCTTTCCCGGCGCAGTCAAAGGTGGGGTTTGCGTCGGGCCTTGGAAGAACCCGCCCAAAAATTGGGAGTAACAATATGAAGAAGTCTCTCTTGTCAGCGGTGGCACTGACGGCGATCGTCGCGTTCGGCGGCGTCGCACGAGCTGACATCGTGATCGGCGTTGGCGGCCCGCTGACGGGTCCAAACGCTGCGTTCGGCGCACAGCTTCAGAAGGGTGCCGAGCAGGCAGCCGCCGACATCAACGCTGCTGGCGGCATCAACGGCGAGCAGATCAAGATCGAGCTCGGCGACGACGTTTCCGACCCGAAGCAGGGCATCTCCGTCGCGAACAAGTTCGTTGCTGACGGCGTGAAGTTCGTTATCGGCCACTTCAACTCGGGCGTTTCCATCCCGGCTTCCGAAGTCTACGCCGAAAACGGCATCCTCGAAATCACCCCGGCTGCTACGAACCCGGTTTTCACCGAGCGTGGCCTGTGGAACACCTTCCGCACCTGCGGCCGTGACGACCAGCAGGGCGCCATTGCCGGCAAGTATCTGGCCGACCACTTCAAGGACGCCAAGATCGCCGTCATTCACGACAAGACGCCTTACGGCCAGGGTCTCGCTGACGAAACCAAGAAGGCTCTGAATGCCGCTGGCGTCACCGAAGCCATGTACGAAGGCGTCAACGTCGGCGACAAGGACTTCTCGGCTCTCATCGCAAAGATGAAGGAAGCCGGCGTTTCGATCATCTACTGGGGCGGTCTGCACACCGAAGCCGGTCTCATCATCCGTCAGTCGGCCGACCAGGGCCTGAAGGCAGCGCTCGTTTCGGGTGACGGTATCGTCTCGAACGAACTTGCTTCCATCGCTGGTGACGCCGTTGCCGGTACGCTGAACACCTTCGGCCCGGATCCGACTGTCAACCCGGCCAACAAGGACCTCGTCGCGAAGTTCAAGGCCGCCGGCTTCAACCCGGAAGCTTACACGCTCTATTCCTACGCTGCGCTGCAGACGATCGCTGCTGCTGCCAAGGCGGCCGGTTCTACCGACGCTGAAGCAGTTGCCGCGGCCATGAAGGAAAAGGGTCCGTTCCCGACCGTTCTCGGCGAGATCTCCTTCGACGAAAAGGGCGACCCGAAGCTTCCGGGCTACGTCATGTACGAATGGAAGAAGGGCGACGACGGCAAGTACAGCTACTTCCAGAAGGCCGACTAATTTCAGTCTCTGGCAGATATGCCTTTCATGGAAGCCCGGTCATCGACCGGGCTTCTTTCGTTTGGCCTGCGCAGTTCAAGATCGCAGTCTCTACGGGTTTGAAGGCCATTCCATTCCTGGCCTTCATGGCCTAAGCCAAGGTAAAGGATGGAGGACCCAGATTCATGCCAAAACCCCGCATTCTCGTCACCCGGCGCTGGCCCGCCTCGGTAGAGGCCGTGCTCTCAGAGCGTTTCGATGTCTCGCTCAACAGGGATGATGTGCCGCTCGGCGAAAGCGAGCTACGCCAGGCGCTGGCGGACCATGACGCGGTGCTGCCGACCGTTTCCGACAAGCTGCCGGAAGCGGTGTTTGCCGGCGATATCCGTACGAAGATCCTCGGTAATTTCGGGGTGGGTTTCAATCACATCGATATTGCCACCGCAAAGGCCAAAGGCATTGTGGTGACGAATACGCCTGGGGTACTGACCGATTGCACTGCCGATATCGCCATGCTGCTTCTGCTTTCCGTGGCCCGTCGCGGCGGCGAGGGCGAGCGGCAGGTGCGTGCCGGCGAATGGAAGGGCTGGTGCCCGACGCATATGATCGGCACGAAGGTGTCCGGCAAGACTGTGGGTATTATCGGCTTCGGGCGAATCGGCAAGGCTTTCGCGCAGCGCTGCCATTTTGGCTTCGGCATGGACATCGTGTTCTATAATCGTTCGCAGGTCGACCCGGGGGAGGCTGCACGTTACGGCGCGCGTCAGCTTGGTTCGGTGGAAGAGGTGCTCGCGGCTTCCGATTTCGTTTCGCTCCATTGCCCTGGAGGAGCGGAGAACCGGCATCTGATGAATGCAGAGCGGTTTGCAGCAATGAAGCGGGGCGCTTTCCTCATCAATACGGCGCGAGGCGATGTCGTCGATGAGGCGGCGCTGACAGCGGCGCTTGCGAACGGCACGATCCGCGGCGCCGGGCTCGATGTCTACGAGGCGGAGCCGCAAGTGCCGGAAGCGCTGCGACGGATGGAGAATGTCGTTCTGCTGCCGCATCTCGGCAGCGCGACGGAAGAGACGCGCACGGCGATGGGGATGAAGGTCGTGGAGAATGTGACGGCGTTTTTCGAAGGCCGCGAGGCGCCGGACCGCGTCATCTGAGGGCGCTGCTTGCTATCCCTCACATCTCATGCAGGGCATGCGCCGCCTTGACGGCGGCGGATGCCCTGTTTTCGACCCCGAGCTTCACATAGATCTGTTCGAGGTGCTTGTTCACCGTTCGCGCAGAAAGTCCGAGGATCTCGCCGATATCGCGGTTGGCCTTGCCCTTGGCGATCCACATCAGCACCTCGGATTCGCGCTGTGTCAGCGCAAAATGCTGGCGCAGTACTTCGTCGTCGTTGCGTTGACTGGCGGCGGTCAAGCGGAAGAGATATTCGTCCGGGCCGATGGCGCCGAGGAAGGCGAGCTGCAGGGCAGCCTGGCCGGCATGGGCGATGGAAATCAGGGCATCGCGCGCGGCCGCGGCGCGTTCCTTCATCCAGTTGCCGATCGTGCGGGAGACGACTTCCATGCCGTCGTCGCTCCCCATCGCGGCGTTGACGAGGCGGGTTGCCTGCGGCGTCGACCAATGGATCGCGCCGTTGCCTTTCACAGCCAGCAAATGGCGGCCAGCGGCATCGAGGGCGACACGGGCGCTTTGCGCCGAGCGGGCATTGCGCAGGTGAACGCGGATGCGGGCACGCAGCTCGTCGATATTGATGGGCTTCGACAGGTAATCGACGCCACCGGATTCCAGCGCATGGACTACATGCTCGGTTTCGGTGAGCCCGGTCATGAAGATGACGGGCACCTGGGCGACGGCGGCATTGGCCTTTAGCCTGCGGCAGGTCTCGAAACCATCCATCGCCGGCATGACAGCATCGAGCAGGATGAGATCGGGCGTGATGCGCTCGACGATACTGAGAGCCGCCGGGCCCGATGTGGCGATCAGGACGGAAAAGCCAGACTGTTCCAGCGCATCCGTCAGGAAACCAAGCGCTTCTGGCGAATCGTCGACCAGCAGAACGATATCGCGCGGAAGCTCAGCCAACGGGTTCACCCTTTTCTTCGAACTTGTGCAGGAAATCCAGGAAGCCGGCGAGATCGAAGGCGCCAACATAGGAACGGAGTTCCTCGGTGAATGGCTGATTTGCCTCTACCTTGGCAAGGTCTGCGAGCTTGGCTTCTATGCCCCTGATGTAGCCTATTTCGCCGAGGCGCAGCAGTTCCTGCACATGCGCAGCACCGGGGCTCCTGAGCGGCAAGCTGGCTGCTGCCGGCGCCGGTGTCTGGTCGTCGGCATAGAGCCATTTCAGGCCGAGATGCAGGGCAAGCTTGTCGCGCAGTTGTTTGAGGTCGACCGGCTTGCCGATCGAATCATTATGGCTGTCGTCGCTGTCGCTGTGAGCGGCGGCATCGCCGATATTGGCTGAGAGCATCACAATCGGTGCAGTGCGCCCCGTTTCTCGCAGCCGGGAAACGAGCTGCCAGCCGTTCATGCCGGGCATGGAAATGTCGACGAGGAAGAGATCCGGCTCGATACCCTCTACCAGCGTCAAGCAATCGGGGCCGCTTGCGGCCGTCAGCACGATGAAATCGAGCGGGACAAGAATTTCGCGCATCATCTCGCGATGGTCCTCGTTGTCATCGACGACGACGATAGTACGACGCGGGCCGTCATAACTGACGATCTTCTTCTCCTGCGGCGGGGCAGCGGGGCGCATGACCGCCGATAGCATGAGGCGGACACGGAAGGTCGACCCCTTGTCTTTTTCGCTCGCCACGGAGATTTCACCGCCGAGCGTGTTGGTCAGAAGTCTCGTGATGGTGAGGCCAAGTCCGAGGCCGGGCATCGGGCGCACGCTCTCCGCCTCGCCGCGCTGGAAGGGCTCGTAGATGCGCGTCAGATCCTTCTCGGCAATGCCGCGGCCTGTGTCGGAGACGGTGAATGTGGCGACCTGGCTGCGATAGCCGACATCGAAGGTGACGCTGCCTTCATCGGTGAATTTGATGGCGTTCGAAAGCAGGTTGACGAGGATCTGGCGAAGCCGCTTCTCGTCGGTACGCACGAATTGCGGCAGTGCCTGAGAGCGGTCGTGGATGAAGGTGAGGCCCTTTGCCTGCGCCTGCGGGCGGAACATATCAATGATCTGATCGAGGAAGTCCTGGATGTTGATCTCGTTCGAATAGACCTGCAGGCGGCCGGCCTCGATCTTCGAAATATCCAGAAGGCCATCGATCAGGCCGGAGAGATGTTCGGCGCTGCGGCGGATGACCTTGATAGAGGACTGGCGCGGCGGGGGGATCGTCTCGTCGCGTTCGAGGATCTGCGCGTAACCGAGAACGGCATTCAGCGGCGTGCGCAATTCGTGGCTGAGGCCCACTACGTAGCGGCTCTTTGCGCGGTTGGCAGCCTCGGCCGTTTCCTTGGCAGTCTGCAGTGCGGCGTCGGTCTTCTTGTGAGCGGCGATTTCCTTGAGGAGCAGCGTGTTCTGGCGGGAGGATTCCTCCTCGGCAACGACGCGGCTGTCATGGGCAAGCACATAGAACCAGCAGGCGATGCCGGCGATAACAGAGAAGACGAAGAAGACGATCAGGATCGTGCGGTTGACGACTTCGGCGGTCTCCGGCGAGGCGGAACTCACCTGATGGGCAATCATCGCAAGGATTGCCCCGACGGCCGTCAGCGCCAATGCGACAGCGATGCCGTAGCGGCCGAGCCGGGTCGTCAGTTTCTGGACAATGGTTTCCGGCAGCAGGGTCTTTGCGACGGCGCCGACCTGCGCGTTGAAGCGGGCGTTCGGCTTGCACATGTCGTGGCAACGGCTGTCGAGCGAGCAGCAGAGCGAGCAGATCGGTGCTGCATAGGCGGGGCACCAGGCCATGTCCTCGGGCTCGAACGGATGTTCGCAGACAGAGCAGGTGATGGTTGTCAGGTTCTTCCAGGCATGGCGCGGCTTGCGGGCGAGATAGAATTTGCCCTTCGTTATAAAGGCGATGGCAGGTGAGGTGACGAGCGCGATCACCAGCGTGATGTAGGGGGCAAGCGAGGCGGCGACCGACCCGAAAACACCGAAATGGGCAATCAGCGCGACGCCTGCCGACAGTGTCATTGCGCCGAGGCCGACCGGGTTGATGTCGTAGAGGTGGGCGCGCTTGAATTCGATGCCGGGAGGGGCGAGACCGAGCGGCTTGTTGATGAAGAGGTCGGCCGAGATCGTGCAAAGCCAGGCCATGGCGATGATCGAGAAGATGCCGAGTGTTTCTTCGAGCAGCCGGTAAATGCCGAGTTCCATCAGGAGCAGGGCGATCGCCACGTTGAAGACCAGCCAGATGACGCGGCCGGGATGGCTGTGGGTGAGGCGAGAGAAGAAGTTCGACCAGGCAAGCGACCCGGCATAGGCATTCATCACATTGATCTTCAGCTGCGAGACCACAACAAAGGCGGCCATCAGCAGCAGGGCGGCATTGTGCCAGGGGATCATGTAGCCGAAGGCCGTCAGATACATCTGAGCCGGGTCGGCGGCGCGGTCGACAGGCACGCCAGATGTGAAGGTCAGCACGACGAGGAAGGAACCGGCGAGCAGTTTCGGCGCGCCGATGATGACCCAGCCGGGTCCGGCGAGGAAGATGGCGAGGCGATGGCGCCATTTGCGTTGCGGATCAGGCGGCAGGAAGCGCAGGAAGTCCGCCTGTTCGCCGATCTGTGACATCAGCGCGAGGATGACGGCCGATGCCGCGCCGAATTCCACGAGGTTGAAATCCGCTGTTGTGCCGGGCGGGCCGGAGGCGTGGCGAATGCCGGCAAAGGCGCGCCAGACGTCGAATTGCTGCCAATCCATCAGGGCGATGAAGATGAAGGGCAGGATATTGAGGACGATCCAGAAGGGCTGGGTCATCAGTTGGAACTTGCTGATGAGCCGCACGCCATGAGTGACGAGCGGTATCACCATGACGGCGCTGATGATGTAGCCGATCCATAGGGGTATGCCGAGCGTCAGCTCCAGCGCGCCGGACATGATCGAGGCCTCTATGGCAAAGAGCATGAAGGTGAAGCTGGCATAGATCAGCGAGGTGATCGTCGAGCCGATATAGCCGAAGCCAGCGCCGCGGGTCAAAAGGTCGATGTCGACACCGTGGCGGATGGCATAGCGGCTGATCGGCAGGCCGATCGCCAGCATGGCGATGGAGGCGACGATAATGGCGAAGAAGGCATTGGTCGTGCCGTAGGAGAGCGTGATGGCGCCGCCGATCGCCTCCAGCGCCAGGAAGGAGATGGCGCCGATCGCCGTCTGCGAGATGCGCTGGGAGGAGAAGCGTCGGGCGCTCTTGGCGGTAAAACGCAGCGCGTAGTCTTCCAGCGTCTGGTTGGCGACCCAGCGATTATATTCGCGGCGCACAGGAATGATGCGTTGGCGCGCTGCCATACGGTTCCTTCAGGCTTTCGTTCCCCTTATGACGCTTTCGTAACACGGATCATCTCGGCGCTTAAGAGTGCGGTGCAGCGCAAAACTGCACATTTAGCCCCGTCGGCTACGTCAATCGACGTATACGGTTTTGCGATGCAGCACCCGATAGTTCTTTAAGCAACAGTTAATCTCCGTTTCCGGCCCTGTTGCGGAACAAGAAGAGGGGAGTTCAACCAGATGAATTTCAGATCCACACTTACGGGCGCAGCGCTCGGCGCGGTCATGGCCGCATCGGCCGCCTTCCACGGCGCGATTGCTGCCGACGACACGATCAAGGTCGGCGTTCTGCACTCGCTTTCGGGCACGATGGCGATTTCCGAAACCACGCTGAAAGACGCCATGCTGATGCTCATCGATGAGCAGAACAAGAAGGGCGGTCTCCTCGGCAAGAAGCTTGAAGCCGTCGTCGTCGACCCGGCTTCCGACTGGCCGCTCTTCGCAGAAAAGGCCCGCGAGCTGATCGAAAAGGACAAGGTTGCGGCCGTCTTCGGTTGCTGGACCTCCTCTTCGCGCAAGTCGGTCCTGCCGGTTTTCGAAGAACTGAACTCGCTGCTCTTCTACCCGGTTCAGTACGAGGGTGAAGAATCCTCGCGCAACATCTTCTACACGGGTGCCGCGCCGAACCAGCAGGCAATTCCGGCCGTCGACTACCTGATGAACACCGAAGGCGTGAAGCGCTTCGTGCTCGAAGGCACCGACTATGTCTATCCGCGCACGACCAACAAGATCCTGGAAGCCTATCTCGAATCCAAGGGTATTCCGAAGGAAGACATCCTGATCAACTACACGCCGTTCGGCTTCTCCGACTGGCAGACGGAAGTCTCCAAGATCAAGGAATTCGGTTCGGCCGGTAAGAAGACCGCCGTCGTCTCCACCATCAACGGTGACGCCAACGTTCCCTTCTACAAGGAACTCGGCAACCAGGGCGTCAAGGCAACCGACATCCCCGTCGTCGCCTTCTCGGTCGGCGAAGAAGAACTTGCCGGTCTCGACACCAAGCCGCTCGTAGGCCATCTCGCCGCCTGGAACTACTTCGAATCGGTCGATACGCCGATCAACAAGAAGTTCATCAAGGAGTGGCATGCCTATACCAAGAACGACAAGCGCGTGACCAACGACCCGATGGAAGCTGCCTATATCGGCTTCAATGCCTGGGTTAAGGCCGTTCAGGCTGCCGGAACGACCGATACGGATGCAGTTCTCGACCATATCATCGGTGTCTCCGTTCCGAACCTCTCCGGCGGTACCGCAACCGTCATGCCGAACCACCACATCACCAAGCCGGTGCTGATCGGTGAAATCCAGGCCAACGGCCAGTTCGAAATCGTCCAGCAGACCCCCGAGGTCGTCGGTGACGAATGGTCCGACTTCCTGCCGGACTCCAAGGACCTGATCTCCGATTGGCGCAAGCCGATGAACTGCGGCAACTTCAACGTTGCCACCGGCAAGTGCGGCGGCAAGGGTTCCTGAGTTAGCCCGTCCGACATGAGCCACAAGACTTCCGTCCGGACTTCAGATCCGGGCGGAAGCTTCGTCCCCAGCGGTCGCTGCTACGATAATTTAGGCGGGAAAGCCGATGTATCGCGCCATCAAGATCTTTCTTTTGACTGTTTGCCTGACACTGACAGGACTGACGGCTGGTCCGAAGGCCCAGGATGATGTCCACGCTCTTGTCGATGCGCTTGGCGTTGGCGGCTTTCCGGAGCGTGAAGCGGCCATCAAGGCGCTCGTCGCTTCCAAGGATGCGCATGTCAGCCAGATATTGCAGCAACTGAGCGACGGCCTGCTCTATGTGAATTCCGACGAGGGCGGTCCTGTGCTCGTTCAGGGCGGCACGGATGACGAGCCGACCTATTCCGATCCACTCACCGGCGAAGCCGTTGCCGACATCGATCCCGATACGATGTCGAAGGTGAAGATCAACAATTCGCTGCGCACGCTCATCGGCACGATGACGAGCCAGATGACGCTGCTGAGCCCCGATCGCGGCGCCCGCCTCGCGGCTGCCCAGGGGCTTTTGAAGGATGCCGATCCGGCCAATCTCGACCTCTTGAATTCCGCTTTGGCCGGTGAAAAGGACGCCGAGATCAAGAGCACGATGGAAGCTGCCCGCGCGGTCATGGTGCTGAAGAGCGATATGAGCGCCGACGAGAAGAGGGCTGCCATCGATACGGTTGCCGCTCGCGGCGGCCGTGATGCGCTGACTATCCTGACCACGGCGCTGGCGACGGCTCCCGATGATCTCAAGTCCGCCATCCAGGCGCATATCAGCACCATCAACCGTAGCCTGGCGCTGTGGAATATCGTTCAGAACGTCTGGTACGGGCTGTCGCTCGGCTCGGTGCTGCTGCTTGCGGCCATAGGCCTTGCCATCACCTTCGGCGTCATGGGCGTCATCAACATGGCGCATGGCGAGATGGTGATGATCGGCGCTTACACGACCTATGTCGTGCAGGAATATATCACTGCGAATTTTCCTGGCATGGCCGACTATTCGCTGGCCTTTGCCGTGCCTGCCGCCTTCGTGTTCACCGGTTTCGTCGGCCTTATCATCGAGCGCGTCGTCATCCGCTACCTCTATGGCCGGCCGCTGGAGACGCTCCTCGCCACCTGGGGCGTGTCTCTGATCCTGCAGCAGGCGGTGCGCACGGTCTTCGGCCCGACCAACCGCGAAGTACGCAATCCGAGCTGGATGTCGGGTGCTTTTGAATTCGGTGGCTTGTCGATCACCTGGAACCGTCTCTGGATCATCGTCTTTTCCATGGCTGTCTTCCTGGCGCTGTTGATGCTCCTGAAGCGCTCCGCCTTCGGCCTGCAGATGCGTGCCGTCACCCAGAACCGGCGCATGGCCTCATCCATGGGTATCCGCACCGGCTGGGTCGATGCCTTCACCTTCGCGCTCGGTTCCGGCATTGCCGGCATGGCGGGTGTGGCGCTCTCGCAGATCGACAACGTCTCGCCAAACCTCGGCCAGAGTTACATCATCGACAGTTTCATGGTCGTGGTCTTCGGTGGCGTCGGCAATCTCTGGGGCACGCTGGTCGGCGCACTGTCGCTCGGTGTCGTCAACAAATTCCTCGAGCCCTTTGCCGGCGCCGTGCTCGGCAAGATCCTGGTGCTCGTCCTCATCATCCTCTTCATCCAGAAGCGTCCGCGCGGGCTCTTCGCACTCAAAGGAAGGGCGGTGGAAGCATGATTACGGCCTTCCTTCTCCGGTCTCTCGATCGCCGGATTTCCATTGCCATCGCCATCCTGCTGGTGGTCGCAGTTCTCGTGCCGGTGCTCAACCTGGCGACGTCGGCGGACAATCCGCTGCATGTGCCGACCTATATCATGGCGCTATTCGGCAAGTACCTGACCTATGCGTTGCTGGCGCTGGCGCTCGATCTTGTCTGGGGCTTTTGCGGCATTCTCTCGCTCGGCCATGGCGCCTTCTTCGCGCTCGGCGGTTATGCGATGGGCATGTATCTGATGCGGCAGATCGGCCCGCGCGGCGTCTATGGCGATCCTGTCCTCCCCGACTTCATGGTGTTCCTGAATTGGAAGGAGCTGCCCTGGTTCTGGCACGGCTTCGACCAGTTCTGGTTTGCGGCGCTGATGGTGCTGCTCGTACCCGGCCTGCTTGCCTTCGTCTTCGGTTGGTTTGCCTTCCGCAGCAGGGTCAACGGCGTCTACCTCTCGATCATCACCCAGGCCATGACCTACGCGCTGCTGCTCGCCTTCTTCCGCAACGACATGGGCTTCGGCGGCAATAACGGCATGACCGATTTCAAGGAAATCCTCGGCTTCAATGTGCAGGCGGATAGCACGCGTGCTACGCTCTTTGCGGCGACCGCGATCTTCCTTGCGCTCTCGCTGATGATTGCCTCGGCGATCGTGCGCTCGAAATTCGGCAAGGTGCTGGTCGGCGTGCGTGATGCGGAAAGCCGCACCCGCTTCCTCGGGTATCGCGTCGAGCATTTCAAGCTCTTCACCTTCGTCGTCTCGGCGATGATGGCAGGCATTGCCGGCGCGCTCTATGTGCCGCAGGTCGGCATCATCAATCCCGGCGAATTCGCGCCAGCCAACTCCATCGAAGTCGTCATCTGGACGGCTGTCGGCGGGCGGGCGACGCTGATCGGGCCGATCATCGGCGCCATCCTCGTCAACGGCGGCAAGACGATCTTCACCGGCCTCTTCCCCGATTACTGGCTTTTTGCGCTCGGCGGCCTCTTCGTGCTTGTCACGCTGTTCCTGCCGAAGGGCATCGTCGGCACGATCGCCCAGTATCTCGGCAAGCGGAAGCCGGTCTCGAACGGCGTGACGCCTGTTGCCGCCGAAGAGGGCGTCGAAGTAAAAATCCAGGCTGCGGAGTAGACCCATGATCCCCGACGTCAAACCCAACAGCGTGCTCTATCTCAACGGCGTCTCGGTCTCCTTCGACGGCTTCAAGGCACTCAACTCGCTCTCCATCGTCATCGAACCCGGCGAACTCCGGGCGATCATCGGCCCGAACGGCGCCGGCAAGACGACGATGATGGACATCATCACGGGCAAGACCCGACCGGATGAGGGCGAGGTGTTCTTCAACGGCACGATCGATCTCACCAAGAAGGACGAGGCCGATATCGCCCAGCTCGGCATCGGTCGGAAATTCCAGAAGCCGACGGTCTTCGAAAGCCATACGGTCTGGGACAATCTGGAACTGGCGCTCAACCGCCGGCGCACGGTGTTTTCGACGCTCTTCTATCGCCTCTCCGGCGAGGACAAGGATCGTATCGATGAGATCCTGGAAACGGTGCGTCTGACGCATCGCCGAGATGAGCTTGCGGCCAACCTTTCGCATGGTCAGAAGCAGTGGCTCGAGATCGGCATGCTTCTCGCGCAGGAGCCGAAGCTGTTACTTGTCGATGAGCCCGTGGCAGGCATGACCGATGCCGAGACAGCGGAAACGGCAATCCTGCTCAAGGATATCGCCAAGACGCGGTCTGTCGTCGTCGTGGAGCACGATATGGGCTTCATCCGCGATCTCGGTGTGAAGGTGACCTGCCTTGCGGAAGGCTCGGTGCTGGCCGAGGGATCGATCGACTTCGTCAGCAACGATCCGAAGGTGATCGAGAACTATCTAGGTCGCTAAAAATGCAACTTCTAGGCTTGAACCTGACAGGAGAAGGCGCTCTAAAACGAGCGGTTTTTACGGTGGGGTTTTATAATGGCTTTTCTCGGAATTCTGGTCATGGCGATCGGCGGCGCGGCCGTCTGGTATTGGCGTTTTAAAATGATGCGTGAGGCAGGAAGCGAGATCATCGATTCCGTCGAGCGCATGCGGGGTGCCTATAAGCGCGGAAAGTTCCGCAAGCAGGCAGCGGTGGCACCGCTGGCTTCGATTGCCGATCCGGCGATTGCGGCAGTGGCCTTCTTCTTCTGCCTCGCCAAGGAAAAGCCGATGTATTTCGACGCGGCGAAGGATGTCGTGCGCGATCGAATGCGAGGCATCATCCGGCCGGGCGACATGGAAGAGGTGCTGGTTTTCGGCGAATGGGCGTCCAAGAACGCCATCAGCCCCGAAGACCCGATCCGCCGCTTCCGCGATCTGTGGCTGCGGGCGCTCGACATGCAGGAACGTCAGCAACTCATCGGCATTGCCGAGGACGTGGCCGCCGTCGGTGGCGAGAAAACGAAAGAACAGGAAAACGCCTTGCAGGTGCTGAGGCGTACGCTGATGAACTGATGGGGAATGGGTGAACGGATGCTGACAGTCGAAAACGCAAATCTTCATTATGGCGCAGCCCAGGCGTTGCGCGGTATCTCGGTCAAGGCCGAGATGGGTAAGATCACCTGCGTGCTCGGGCGTAACGGTGTCGGCAAGAGCTCGCTCTTGCGCGCCGTCACCGGCCAGCATCCGATATCGGCGGGAACCATCACCTTCAACGATGCGAAGCTGAACGGCCTGCCGCCCTTTGCCCGTGCCAAGCAGGGCATCGGCTATGTGCCGCAGGGGCGCGAAATCTTCCCGCTGCTGACGGTGAAGGAAAACCTCGAAACCGGCTTTGCTCCGCTTGGCCGCCGCGACCGCAACATCCCCGACGATATCTTCAGTCTCTTCCCGGTGCTGAAGTCGATGTTGTCGCGTCGCGGCGGCGATCTCTCGGGCGGGCAACAGCAGCAGCTGGCGATCGGACGTGCCATGGTCACGCGGCCGAAGATCCTGGTGCTCGACGAGCCGACCGAGGGCATCCAGCCATCGATCATCAAGGATATCGGCCGGGCGATCCGTTATCTCCGCGATTCCACCGGCATGGCGATCCTGCTCGTCGAGCAGTATCTCGACTTCTGCCGCGAGCTTGCCGACTACGTTTACATCATGGACCGCGGCGAGATCGTGCATGAGGGCCTTGCCGGAACGCTGGATACGCCGGAAGCGCGCCGCCATCTGACCGTATGACCTCTCTGGCGATCGCGCTGGCAGATGCCGCATTTTGCGGCAGATGCCTTGCGCGTCATCCTTATGGCCCGTGGGGGCATGGGCTTTCGGAAAGCGGCACGGGACTTGCTTTGTTGCAGTCAACAGAGACATTCAACGCAAGTTGCCAGACAGGATGGCTTCTGCACGGGGGTGGCATGACAGGTGCGGCGGCGGGCATCACGAGACCGCAGAGAGCGGAAGGACGCGGGCATCTCGCTGCCAAGGTGCAGGGCGGGCGTACGCGGATTCAGGAACTCTATCAGGAAGGTGCGGCAAAGATCCGCCTGCCGGATACGTTCGATGCCTCGATGGAGGCCGTCATCATCAATACGGCCGGCGGGCTGACCGGCGGCGACCGGATGAACTGGAGCATATCGGCTGGAGCGGGTACGCGCATCGATGTGACGACGCAAGCCTGCGAGAAGATCTACAAGGCATCGGCCGGAACGGCAGAGGTGACGACGCAGATCGCGGTCGGACCGGGCGCCCGCGTCGACTGGCTGCCGCAGGAGACCATTCTTTTCGATCGTGCATCGCTGTTTCGCCGGCTGGATGTCGATCTCGATGACAGCGCGGAGTTCCTTGCTGTCGAAGCCATCCTGCTTGGCCGCACCGCCATGGGCGAAACGATGGAGACGGGGCTGTTTCGCGACCGCTGGCGCATCCGCCGCTCGGGTCAGCTTGTTCACGCCGAGGAACTGCGCCTTTCCGATGCGGTGGCGCTGCTTGCTGCAGAGCAGGCGGTGCTCGGCGGGCAGGTGGCCTTTGCGACGGTGCTTTACGCAGGGCCGATGTCCGAACCCTATCTCGCCAAGGTGCGGTCGCTGCTGGACGGACATATGGGCGGAGCAAGTGCCTGGAGCGACAAGATCGTCGTGCGCCTTGCGGCAGCCGATGGTTTTGCGCTGAGAAAAGTCCTGATCCCGGTCATTTCCGCCTTGCGCAACGGAGCGCCTGTGCCGAAAGTCTGGAATCTGTAAGTTCAACAAGCGGGTAGACGATGAACCTCACTCCGAGAGAAAAAGACAAGCTGTTGATTTCCATGGCCGCCATGGTGGCGCGCAAGCGGCTGGAGCGCGGCGTCAAGCTGAACCATCCAGAAGCCATCGCCCTCATTAGCGACTTCGTCGTCGAAGGCGCACGTGATGGCCGCCCGGTCGCCGAACTGATGGAGGCCGGAGCCCATGTGATCAGCCGCGACCAGGTGATGGAAGGCATTGCCGAGATGATCCACGACGTGCAGGTCGAGGCGACTTTCCCCGACGGCACGAAGCTGGTGACCGTTCACGAGCCGATCCGCTGAGGAGTACGCCATGCTGGAGCTTCGACCCAATTGCGAATGCTGCGACAAGGATCTGCCGCCCGACAGTGCCGAAGCGATGATCTGCACGTTCGAATGCACGTTCTGTGCGGATTGCGTTGACAATGTCCTCAAGGGCGTATGCCCGAATTGCGGCGGCAATCTCGTAGCCAGACCGATCCGGCCTGCGGCGAAGCTCCTGAATAATCCGGCATCCACGAAGCGTGTTCTGAAGGCCGAGGGCTGCGCGCCCAAGGCGGCTTAAGGAGAAACAGATGATCCCTGGCGAAATCATTGCTGCAAGCGGCGAGATCGAGCTCAATGCCGGCGCACCGACCGTGACGCTTGAGGTCTCCAATACCGGCGATCGTCCCGTACAGGTCGGCAGCCACTATCATTTTGCCGAGACCAATGCCGGCCTGTCCTTCGATCGCGACAAGGCCCATGGCATGCGGCTCGACATTCCCGCCGGCACGGCCGTGCGCTTCGAGCCGGGCCAGACCCGTTCGGTGACGCTCATACCGGTCTCCGGCAAGCGTGAAGTCTATGGCTTCCGCCAGCTGGTCATGGGCCGACTCTGATCAAAAAGAAAATGACAGGAGGAAATACATGCGCTTGAAGATCGGGTTCATCGGTGCGGCGCTGATGTTGCTGGCCGCCGGTGGCGCCCATGCCGAGGACGTGGATTGCGACAATGCGCAGACACAGTCCGATATGACCAGTTGCGCGCAGGCGCGCTATGATGAGGCCGACAAGGGGCTCAACGCCCAGTACAAGCTGACGCGCGCCGCCATGGCGGCGATCGACAAGGATCTCGACGATGACATGAAGGGTGCCGAGCAGGCGCTGCTCAAGGCACAGCGCGCCTGGATCAACTATCGCGACGCGCAATGCGAGAATTACGGTTTCCAGGCCCGCGGCGGCACGATGGAGCCGATGCTGGTGGCGGGCTGCCTGGCCGACCTCACGGATGCCAGGACCAAGGAGCTCAAGGAGCTTGCCGAAGGGATGGGCCAGTAAGGTGGGCAGGGCAATCATGATCGTGGGCAATGGCGACGTGGGAGAAGGCGGGGCAGAGGTCATCGATGCCGCCGACTTCGTCATCCGCTTCAACGAGTGCCGTTCCTATGGCACCGGCGGCACGCGCACCGATGCGATTGCGGTGTGCAATACCGGTCGGCCCGCCAAGGCGATGCTCGCTTCGGAAAGCTGGCGCATCCATCCGGCCACACTCGAAGCCGCGGAAATCTGGAGCGTGCGCGATCCCGAAAAATTTGCAGCCATGCGCGCGCCGCTTGCCGTCTCTCATCCCGAGCTGGATGATTTCTGCGATGACTACACAAGCCAATTCAACGACTTCTGCGTGCAAGCTGGCAAGCTGCATCGGGTCGTTGATATCAAGATTCATGAAAGCATCGATCAGGCGCTTTCTGCCTTCTCGCCGGCACCTTATGTCGTGCCGAGCAGCGGCATGATCGTGATCGGCGACGTGCTCGACAGATTTCCCGACGATGATGTGACGCTTGCCGGCTTCGGCCATGTGGGCTGGGAGTGGCATCCCTTTGCCGCAGAAAAGCAGCTCGTCGATTCCTATGTTGCGGCCGGCCGCCTGACGCGGCTTTCCGGAAAGCCGCTCGCCTCTTCCTCCCAAGGAGCCTGATAGATGCCATACAAGATCTCCCGCGCGGCTTATGCCGGCATGTTCGGTCCGACCACCGGCGACAAGGTCCGCCTTGCCGATACGGAGCTATTCATCGAGATCGAAAACGACTTCACCACCTATGGTGAAGAGGTGAAGTTCGGCGGCGGGAAGGTTATCCGTGACGGCATGGGCCAGAGCCAGGTGACGCGGGCAGGCGGGGCTGTCGACACCGTCATCACCAACGCCGTCATTATCGACCATACCGGCATCTACAAGGCCGATATCGGCCTGAGGGATGGTCGCATTGCCGCGATCGGCAAGGCTGGCAATCCGGACATGCAGCCTGGTGTCAACATCATCGTCGGCCCGGGTACGGAAGCGATTGCCGGCGAGGGCAAGATCCTCACCGCTGGCGGCATGGACAGCCATATCCATTTCATTGCTCCGCAGCAGATCGAGGAAGCGCTGATGAGCGGGCTCACCTGTATGCTCGGCGGCGGCACCGGACCGGCGCACGGCACGCTTGCAACCACCTGCACGCCCGGCCCCTGGCATATCGCCCGCATGATCGAGGCGGCCGATGCTTTCCCGATGAACCTTGCCTTTGCAGGCAAGGGCAATGCCTCGTTGCCCGGCGCATTGCAGGAAATGGTGCTCGCCGGCGCGACCTCGCTGAAGCTGCATGAGGATTGGGGCACGACACCCGGCGCCATCGACTGCTGCCTTTCGGTTGCCGACGAATATGACGTGCAGGTGATGATCCATACGGATACGCTGAACGAAAGCGGCTTCGTCGAAGACACGATTGGCGCCATCAAGGGCCGTACCATCCATGCCTTCCATACGGAGGGCGCGGGCGGCGGTCATGCGCCCGACATCATCAAGATCTGCGGCCAGCCGAACGTCATTCCTTCGTCCACCAACCCGACGCGGCCCTATACGGTCAATACGATTGCCGAGCATCTGGACATGCTGATGGTCTGCCATCACCTGTCACCATCGATCCCGGAGGATATCGCCTTTGCCGAAAGCCGTATCCGCAAGGAGACGATCGCGGCGGAAGACATCCTGCACGATATCGGCGCCTTCTCGATCATTTCCTCCGACAGCCAGGCCATGGGCCGAGTTGGCGAAGTGCTGATCCGCACCTGGCAAACGGCAGACAAGATGAAGCGCCAGCGCGGCCGTCTGAAAGAAGAAAAGGGCGATAACGACAATTTCCGTGTCCGCCGTTACGTCGCCAAATACACGATCAACCCGGCGATTGCGCACGGCCTGTCGCATGAGATCGGCTCGATCGAAGTCGGCAAGCGCGCCGACCTCGTCCTCTGGAATCCGGCCTTCTTCGGCGTGAAGCCGGATATGGTGCTGCTTGGCGGCTCCATTGCGGCAGCCCCTATGGGCGATCCGAATGCCTCGATCCCAACGCCGCAGCCGGTGCATTACCGTCCGATGTTTGCCTCTTTCGGCAAGAGCCTGACGAATTCTTCCGTCACCTTCGTCTCCCAGGCTTCGCTCGATGCCGGGCTCAAGGGTCGCCTCGGCGTCGCCAAGAATCTGGTTGCCGTAAAGAACACACGCGGCGGCATCTCCAAGGCGTCGATGGTCCACAACGACCTCACCCCCGATATCGAGGTCGATCCGGAAACCTACGAAGTACGGGCGAACGGCGAGCTGCTGACCTGCGAACCGGCGACAGTGTTGCCGATGGCGCAGCGTTATTTCCTGTTCTGAGTTTCTTTCATGATCGGTGCGAAGCTGGCAGTGCGATGGCTGATACGGGCAGTCGCGCTGCTTTTGTTATTGATGGCCGGCGGCACCTTCATTCCAAGACCGCTGCTCGTGGCAGCCGAAGCATCTTCGGCGGCAGCGCCTTCAAAACGCATTCTGCTGCTTTCCGGGCCGATCCACACGGATATAGCGATCCCGCTCGATGATCGACTGCGGGCTTCCTTTCTATTCCTCGAAGATGCCGGCATTCCGGTGAGCGATCCTGCCGCACAATGGCTGGTCTTCGGGTGGGGCGGGCGCTCATTCTATCTGGAGACGCCGACCTGGGCCGATCTGAAGCCGATGCCGGTGTTTCGCGCCCTGACGATCGACAACTCGGTGATGCATGTCGATGTTGCCGGAGGTATTTCCGAAACCCATCCAGCCGTGACGGTTCTCGATGTCGATGGCGAACGGTTCGAGAAGCTGCTCGGCTTCATCAATGACAGTTTCATCCGGGAAAACGGGGCTGTTGTGCCGGTCGGCGGCCGCGGATATGGCGACTACGACAGGTTCTTCGAGGCGAGGGGCTATTTCAATGCGCTATTTGGTTGCAATACATGGACCGCCGCTGCGCTACGGACAGGCGGCTTGCGAACGGGTTTCTGGAACCCGTTGCCGCAGACGCTGGTGCTTTCGCTTAGCCTCTATAATTGAAGTATAGAGGATCTCCTGCAACCTGGCGCCGCTGACGGCGCGGCATTATTTTTCGTTTTAACCCTTGTGTTTTCGAGGCACTGTCCCCCGTTGTTACCCTTAAAGTGAAATCCGAGCATCATTCCCCGACTAGTTGTGTAAATCAGTGGATAGACTGTGGTTTTTAAGCCATAGGTCATTCTGAAACAGGCACCGATGGTGCTCCATAAAATCCCTTTGAAATCAAGTTTTTAGATGTATTTCCCATAGTGGTCAGGTCTGTGCCGAAAAGTTGCACTTCCTGCTAGAAAAAACAGAACGGTTGAATCCCCCGAAATCACTCGAATTTTAGCGATTGAATTAAGACCTCCGCAGCAACTGCGACCCTATCAATGGCCTGAAGACGCTGGGCAGGAAGGCCGATTCTCATGGAAAACTGGATATCGCTTCAGGCTGAGCTAGGCAGTTTCGAGCATCGCAAAACCGTTTATACTTTTGCGCTGAAGATGAGTTTTCTGGCAGTAATACTGTCCGGCTTCATCATCGTGATCACGCTGCCGCCGCTCAACTTCATGGGTGTGCTGCCGATTACCCTCGGGCATGCCATGATCTTTGCCATCATCCTCTCCTGGCTGATCGGCGGAATGGTGTCCGGCGTGCTGTCGCTCGTGGCAGGCTTTGCCATCCATGACCTGACTGTCTCCCGTGCCAAATTCGAAAAGCTCAGCCGCACCGACACGCTTTCCGGGCTCCTGAACCGGCGCGCTTTCACCGATGCCCTGGAGAGGGTGGAGGGAGACGCTTGCCTCGCCATTTTCGATGTCGACCGCTTCAAGGCGATCAACGACCGTTTCGGCCATGGCTGCGGTGATGCCGTCATTACGGCCGTCTCAGCCATGCTTTCTGCGGCTTTCGATGGCGCTTCGGTCGTGGCACGGCTCGGCGGGGAGGAATTCGGTGTCGTCGTTCAGGGCGGGACGCCGGAGGAGCGGGTAGCGCGCATCGAAGGGGTGAGGGCGCAGATTGCAGCGCAGCCCATTCCGGCGGATGGGCACGACGTCACCATCACGATATCAGGCGGCATCGCCGATCTTCATGAGGGGCGCGACAAAGAGGCGGTCTATGCCTCCGCCGACAAGGCGCTCTATCTCGCCAAGGCACTCGGCCGCAATCGTGTCGTCCATGAGAGGGAAGGGCTGAATCACGCCTGGCACGGGCTCGTCGAAAATGGCCTCGGCGTTCAGGGTATTGCGCCTGAGGGGGCAGGCCTGCTGCAGGCGTCGGGAATCTAGAGCTGCCAGTTACGAAACGTGCATTGGTGCTTGCATCGCGAAGGGCTATTTTGCATGGTCTAGGTCCCAGTTTAACGGATATCTCATGCAGCGCGTTACATCTTATCTGCTCGCCGGCACCCCTTCTTCCCACCCGACCGCACAGGTCAAGCTGCCGCACGATCTGCGGCACCTGCGTCGCAAGCTCCTGCATCTGGAGAACGGCGAGATGGTGATGCTCGATCTCAAGGAGCCGGTGCTTTTTGCCAATGGTGACATGCTGGTGCGCGAGGATGGTGAGCTGATCGAAATCCTTGCCGCAAACGAAAAGCTGTTCGAGGTGCGCGGCCGCGACCGCGCGCATCTGATCGAACTTGCCTGGCATCTCGGCAACCGTCATCTCTCTGCGCAGATCGAGGAGGATCGCATCGTGATCCTGCGCGATCATGTCATCCGCACCATGCTGCAGGGGTTGGGCGCTATAGTGCTCGACATCGAAGAGCCCTTCCAACCGGCCCGTGGCGCCTATCATTCCCATGGCGGACATTCGCATGGTCATGATCATCACGATCACGGCCATGACCATGGTCACGATCACCACGATCACGAGCACCACGGCCATGATCACCATGACCATCACGACCATGATCATCATGACCACGAGCATGGGCATGACCACGGCCACCACAATCATAAACACGATTGACGCTTGATGGCCGAGGATCGTGAGCTGCAGGCCTTATTGCGCCTGACGGCGTGGCTTTCGCCGGCTTTTCCCGTTGGTTCATTCGCCTATTCCGGCGGGCTGGAGCGGGCCGTGACGGATGGGCTGGTGCGCGATGCCGACATGTTGCGGCGCTGGCTGCAGACGCTGACCGGCAACGGCTCCGTCTGGAACGACGCCGTGCTTTTTGCCGGGAGCCATCGGGGTTACCGCGATGGCGATCGTCTTGCGGAGCTCGCCGGGCTTGCTGCAGCGCTTGCCGGTTCGCGCGAGCGGCATCAGGAGACGATGCTGCTTGGCGAAGCCTTTCTGACGGCTGCACATGCCTGGCCTGACGACGTGTTCAGCCGATTGCCGAAGAGGGTCGCCTATCCGGTGGCTGTCGGTGCGGTGACGGGCGCGCATGGGATAGCGCTCGAACAGGCGCTCGCAGCTTTTCTTCATGCCTATCTTTCCCAGGCGGTATCTGCCGGCATCCGGCTTGGTGTCGCGGGACAGAAGGATGGCGTTGCCATTCTCGCCGGGCTTGAAGCGCATGTGATGGATATTGCCGCGCGCGCTGCCCGCTCCAGCCTCGACGATCTGGGTTCGGCAACTGTCCAGGCCGACATTGCCGGGCTTCGCCACGAGACGCAGCAGACCCGGTTGTTCCGCTCCTGAGCAGGGGGATCATCCGTGCATCTGCGTCATTTGACGGTGGCGGGAAATTGGCGCTTCGCTATCATCCGACCTCGATTGGAGTAAGACACATGAAATCAAGAAACGGACCCCTGCGGGTCGGCATCGGCGGACCGGTGGGCTCGGGCAAGACGGCGCTGACGGAAAAGCTCTGCAAGGCTATGCGCGACGATTATTCGGTCGCCGTCGTGACGAACGACATCTACACGACCGAGGATGCCGAAGCACTGGTGCGCATGCAGGCGCTGCCATCAGACCGGATCGTCGGCGTTGAGACCGGCGGCTGCCCGCATACGGCCATCCGCGAGGATGCGACGATCAACCTGCAGGCCATTGCCAACCTCAACGAGCGCATTCCCGATCTCGACGTCGTCTTCATCGAATCCGGCGGCGACAATCTGGCGGCGACTTTCTCGCCTGATCTTGCCGACATCACCATCTATGTGATTTCCGTCTGCCAGGGTGAGGAAATTCCGCGCAAGGGCGGGCCGGGCATTACCCGATCGGATCTTCTCGTCATCAACAAGAAGGATCTGGCGCCTTATGTCGGGGCTGACCTCGAAGTGATGGACCGGGATGCAACGCGCATGCGCGCGACGCGTCCGTTCGTCTTTTCCGACATGAAGCGCGGTGATGGCATCAGTTCGATTGTCGACTTTCTGCGCGTGCAGGGCGGTCTTTAAGGGCTAGATACGCCTGAGCGTGTTGACGTCACTGATGGCGATGACGCGGCCGCGCACGGTCACGCCTGCGGATTTGAGCGTCGAAAAGGCGCGCGAGAGCGCCTCGGGGGCGAGCCCCAGCTTTCGGGCGAGCAGGTTCTTCGGGAATGGCAGCCGTAGCGAAGCCGCTACGGCGCTCTCCTCTACGCAATGAGAGAGAATGTAATGCGCGACGCGTTGGGGTGCAGTCTGCATGCGGTCGTTGGCCAGGCATTCCATCGTCGCCAGCAGATGCAGCGACAGGCTGTGCATGATCGCGGTGCCGATCTGCGGGTATTCCGCCAAAAGAGCGCGTACCTTGCCGATGTGGAAGCGGGCAAGCACCGTGTTGTCCATCGACTGGGCTCCGTAACGATAGGTGCCGCCGGCCTGGATCAGGCATTCGGCGAAGCTGTCGCCTGGCTCGCAGATACGGATATCTGCTTCCCTGCCTTCGCCGTTGAGGCGAAAGAGCCGGACGTAGCCCTCCAGCACGCTGTAGAAATAAACGCCGGGTTCGCCTTCCTGGAAGAGAATGTCGTGTGAAGCGGAAGAGATTACCGTGGAGCAGGCACGCAAGGCCTCGGCCTCAGCACCATTCAGCTCCGCAAAAATTCCAGCCCTTGAGAGCAGCGCCCGCTCGCGGCTGCCTGGCATCAGCATCCTGTTCATGTTCCGACCTCCGGCAGCGATCTACGCCACCAATTTTCCCCTGATGATGCCAGAATAGGGGAAGCAAGGCGCGAGGAAATTGATTTTGATCAAACACCGGCGTAGCGCACCTCTATCGAGGTCTGTGATCGGTTGGAATGGTGAAGGACCAGGCGTTTGGGTGTTTGCGGCCGCTCATCAACCGGCGCATGAACGGCAGGAAGACAAACAGGCGTTTACCGTGCTCGGTTTCTTCAGCGGGCTTGTTGTCGCGCGGGTTGCCCCAGCGATCCTCATAGAGATCCTTGAAAAGCGAACTGACCGGAATCATCGCTTCATTCTCCCAGTCGTTGAATCGATTCAAATGTCGGACGGAATTCTTGAACCGATTCAATCTTGTTCCTCGACCGCCGTCCTGTCAAGTTTATTTTGAACCGATACAATCTTTTGCTACAGTGGTTCGGATTATGGGTGCCAGCAAGGAGCAGCTTTGGGCAAAGGGCATGTGAGACTGGCTGATGTCGCCAAGGCAGCAGGCGTATCGCAGGGCACGGCATCGAATGTTTTCAGCCGTCCGGACGTGGTGCGGGAGGAAGTACGCGAGCGGGTGCTCAAGGTCGCCCGGGAGCTCGGTTACAGCGGGCCTGACGTCAAGGGCAGGCTGCTGAGGGCAGGGCGGGTGAACGCAATCGGTGTCGCCGCCGTTGAGCCGCTCACCTATTTTTTCGATGACCCCTGGGCGCGTTCACTGATGACCGCGATCGGGGAAGTTTGCGATGCCAGCGGCACAGGCATTGCCGTCGTCTCGGCGATGAACGAAGAGCGGCTTGCCTGGAACATCAACAGCGCGCTCGTCGACGGCTTCATTCTGCTTTGCGTGGAAGGCGGAGAGAGGCTTGTGGAACTCACCCGTCAGCGCCAGCTGCCGTTCATCGCGCTGGCGCTCGGCATCGAGGATGAGACGATCCCGGCAATCGGCATCGACAATGTGGCGGGTGGAGCGGCGGCTGCACGGCATCTGCTGGAGCTCGGGCACCGTGACATCGCGATCCTGTCGATCGGCGATGTCGATGGCCTTGTCGGCCCGGTGGCGCCTGAGCGTGTCGATCCCGAGATGGAGGCGACCCCGCGTGATCGCATGCATGGCTACTGGCAGGCGCTGGCCGAATACGGCATTCCTCGCGAAGCCGTTCCGATCCAGGGGACGTTGCATGACAGGCCAAGCACCATCATGGCCATGGAGACCCTGTTCTCTTCCGCCAGTCCGCCGACAGCCATTCTGGCAATGTCGGACAAGGTTGCGCTGTTTGCCATGCAGTGGCTCGCCGAGCGCGGGCTGAAAGTGCCGGAAGACGTATCCATCATCGGCTTCGACGGTGTGCCGGAAGCCGCAACCTCGCTTCCGCGCCTGACCACCGTCGCCCAGCCCTTTGCCGAAATCGCCCGCCGCTCGGTGACTGCGATCCTCGAAAATGCGTTGCCTGAGAACCACGAGGCGCTCGATCTCGAGCTTGTCGTAAGAGACAGCACGGCGCCGCCGCGAGCGCACTGATTCGGAAATAGAAAAGGCCGGGTCGATGCCCGGCCTTTCGCGTTATGATTTCTGTCCTATTCAGCCGCGAAGGGTGGCAGGCGCAGCACGTTGGTGTCGTTGCCCGTCTTGCGCTTGCTTTCCGGTCTTTCGATCGCGGTCAGGCGCTCCTCCAGCGAGTCGATGTCGCTGCGGCTCTCTCGCGCGGCGCGGGTGAGGTCTTCGCTCGACATCGGCAGGTCCTCCTTGTCTTTCTTGCCGACCAGGCGACCGAAGATCCAGCCGAGGAGGCGGGAAAGATCGTCCATGATCAGGAAGAAGGAGGGCACGACGACAAGCGAGAGCACCGTCGAAACGATGATGCCGCCGATCACCGCGATCGCCATCGGTGCGCGGAACGAGCCGCCTTCGCCAACGCCGAGCGCGGAAGGCAGCATGCCTGCCGACATGGCGATCGAGGTCATGATGATCGGGCGGGCACGCTTGCGGCCGGCTTCGACCATGGCCTCGACACGAGCCATGCCCTGGTGGCGCATCTCGATCGCGAAATCGACGAGCAGGATGGCGTTCTTGGTGACGATACCCATCAGCATCAGGATGCCGATCATGACCGGCATGGACAGCGGGTTGCTGGTGACGATCAGGCCTGCGGCCACGCCGCCGATTGCGAGTGGCAGCGAGAACAGGATGGTGAAGGGCTGGATGATATCCTTAAAGAGCAGGATCAGCACCGTCAGCACCAGGAGGAGGCCCATCAGCATGGCGTTGACGAAGCTCTGCTGCATCTCCGTCTGCACCTTGGTGTCTCCGCTTTCAGCAAGGTGCACGGTGGCGGGAAGCTTGGCGTCGTTGACGATCTGGCGGAAGCGGGCCGAAGCCGTGTCGAGCGCCACGCCTTGCGGCAGGTCAGAGCCGATCGAGACGACGCGGTAACGGTTGTTGCGCTTGATCGAGCTCACACCTTCCGAATAGTCGATATTGGCGACGGTCGCGAGCGGCACGGTGCCGCCACTGGCCGTCTGGATCTTCAATGCCCGGATGGCGGCGAGATCGCGGCGCATGTCGAGTGATGCCTGAACCCGGATCGGAATCTGGCGATCGTCGAGCGAGATCTTGGCAAGGGCCGCATCGACGTCGCCGATGGTGGCGACGCGGATCGTCTCGGAGATCTGCTGCGGTGTGATGCCGAGGCGGGCGGCCTCGTCCTTGCGCGGACGGACCTGCAGTTCCGGACGGGGAAGGGCGCCATCGGCGCTGACATTGGCCAGCAGCGGATCGGCGCGCAGCTTGGATTCCAGAATGCCGACCGCGTTATTCAGGTCCTCCTCGTTCTTGGAAAGGAAGTTGAACGAGAGGTCGCGTTCGCCGCGGTCGTTGAGCTTCAGAATATGGACGTCGGGAATGTCGCGCAGCTTGGCGAATACTTCCTTTTCGATATCCCATTGCGGACGCTCGCGGCCGTGGACCTCCACTTTCGGCAGCATCGGGCCGATAACGGGGAGATGGCCGAGCACGTCATTGACCACCTTCTTGACCAGCGACTGGTCGAGCTTGTCGAGTGCGAGCGTGATGGTCGCTCGGCGCAGTTCGAGTTCGCCCTTCGGAGAAGCGCCGCCGAGGACGAAGACGCTATCGACGCCGTTGATGTCCTTGACCCGGTCATAGATCGCATCCGTCGTCTTCTCCGTGTCGTCAAGCCGTGCGTTGGGCGGCAGTTCGACCGAGAGAACGATGCGCGAGGCATCTTCCGGCGGCAGGAAGCTGCCGGGCACCTGCATGAGCAACATGACAGAACCGATCAGAAAGCCGATCGCCACAAGCAACGTCGCATAACGCGTGTACCAGTGGCCGGTCGTGCCGCGTATGAGACGCGTGTATCCACGCATCAGCAGACCGTCATTGTCGTGATGGTCTTCCATGCCGTCTTCGGCACGCATCAGATAGGCGGCCATCATCGGAGTGATGAGGCGCGCGACCATCAGCGAGAAGAAGACGGAGAAAGCGACCGTCAGGCCGAACTGGATGAAATATTGACCCGGAATGCCCGGCATGAAGGAAACGGGCACGAAGACGGCAATGATCGTGAAGGTGGTGGCGATGACGGCAAGGCCGATTTCGTCCGCCGCTTCGATCGCTGCCCGATAAGGCGTCTTGCCCATCTTGATATGGCGGGCGATGTTTTCGATTTCCACGATCGCGTCGTCGACGAGAATACCTGTCGCGAGGGTCAAAGCCAGGAAGCTGACGAGGTTCAGCGAGAAGCCCATCATGTCCATGACCCAAAAGGTCGGGATCGCAGAGAGCGGCAACGCGATGGCTGAAATCAGGGTCGCGCGCCAGTTCCGGAGGAACAGAAGGACGACGATGACGGCGAGCAACGCGCCTTCGAGCAGCGTATGGATGGCGGCTTCATAGTTGCCGTACGTGAAATAGACCGAATCGTCGATCATCTCGATCTTCACATTCGGGTTTTCGCTCCTGACCTTGTCGAGGCTTTGCGCCACGGTTTCGGCGACGCTGACTTCGCTGGCGCCCTTCGAGCGGAAGACGCCGAAGGTGACGACTGGCGTATCGTTGAAGCGCGAGAAGGATTTCGGCTCCTCGTAGGTGTCCTTGATGACGCCGAGATCGGACAGCTTGACGAAACGACCGCTCGGCAGCGCTATCGTCGTGTCTGCAAGCTCGGCGACATTGCGGGCGTCGCCGAGAACGCGGATCGCCTGCTCGCTACCTGCCACCTGGCCGCGGCCTGAGCCGAGATCGACGTTGGTGCCGCGCAGTTGCTGGTTCACGCTTGCAGCGGTGATGCCATGGGCATCGAGCTTGCCGGGTGTGAGTTCGATGCGCACTTCGCGTTCGGCGCCGCCATAACGATCGACGCGGCCGATACCGGCCTGGCCCTGCAGCGCACGCTTGATCGTATCGTCGACGAACCAGGAGAGTTCTTCGAGCGACATATCCGGCGAGGAAACGGCGAAGGTCTGGATCGCCTGGCCCTCGACATCGACCTTGGTGACAATCGGCGTCTCGGCCGTTGCCGGCAGATCGCTGCGAATGCGGTCGATCGCGTCCTTGACGTCCTGTACAGCCTGTTCCGTCGGCACTTCCATCCGGAACATGACGTTGGTCTGCGAGCTGCCGTCGGTCACCGTCGACTGGATTTCGTCGATACCGGTGATCGAGGCGATCGCGTCTTCGATCTCCTTCGTCACCTGCATTTCGAGTTCCGCCGGCGAAGCACCGCTCTGCGTCACGCTGATCGAAACGAGCGGTACGTCGATGTTCGGAAAGCGCGTGATCGGCAGCTTGTTGAAGGACTGCATGCCGATGAATATCAACAGGCAGAAGGCCAGAAGCGGTGCGATCGGATTTCGAATGGACCAGGCTGAAAAATTCATCGGATGGTCTCTTTAGTTGGAAGCCGAAGGCTGTTCGCGCACCGGAGTGATGTGGTCGCCGTCGCGGACATAGGCGCCCGCCTTGGCCACGACCTCGTCGCCGGTCTTCAATCCACTTGTGATTTCGACATAGGCTCCATCCTGGATGCCGGTCTCGACCTTGGCGAATTTCACCACGCCATTCTCGACCCTGCGGGCGGAGGAGCCTTCGCTGCCGGTGAGCACCGCGGTCAGCGGAAGGGACACGCCCTCGGTCTCGCGGACGATGATCTCGGCGCTGCCATACATGCCGGAACGTGCCTTGCTGTCATCGTCGATGGAGATATGGACGAGGCCGAGGCGGGTGACCGGATCGACGGTCGGCGACACCAGGCGCACTGCGCCGGAAAGCTTCTCGCGGCTGCCGGAAAGCGAGATCGTCGCCTTCTGGCCGGCCATGATCCTGACGATGTCACTCTCGGCGACTTCGGCGACAAGCTCGATATCGCCGTCGCGGATAAGCGTGAATAGCGGATCGCCGTTGCCGGCGGCAATGGCGCCGACCTTGGCGTTCTTTGCCGAGACCGTGCCGGCGACCGGCGTCTTCACGTCGGTTCGGGCGAGCTTCAGATCCGCATCGGCAATCTGGCTGTCGAAGACCTTGAGGTCGGCTTCGGCGACTTCGATCGCCTGCTCGGCGGAAGCGACGCGTGCGTTAGCGGCGGCGGCGGTCGCATCGGCCTGTTCGACCTGGGCGGTCGAAACCGTGCCCTTCTTGCCCATTTCCTGGGCGCGAGCCTGCTGCTGCCTTGCCTGTTCGGCATTGGCCTGCGCCTCGATGAGCTGGGCGCGCAGCTGAGCGAGGCTTGCCTCGCCCTTGGCTTTCGTCGCCATCATCTGGCTCTTGGTCAGGACCAGAGCGTCATCGTTCAGCGTCGCCAGTGTGCTGTCGGCCTGAACCTTGTCGCCGACATCAGCCTTCAGACTGCGAATGGAGAGGCCTTCCACCTGCGGCTGGATATAGACTTCCTCGACGGGCTTGACCGTTCCGGTACCGATGACACGGTCGACGAGGGTGCGGTTCGCCGCTGTGGTGACGACGATTGCGGGCAGGTTCTGGGAGGCCTGGGCCTGCGTGGCCTGGGGTTCCTCGGCAAATACAGCCGGGGCCGCAAAAGTAGCGGCAAGAAGAGCCGAGGCCGCAAAAGCGGCGATGGGAAAAGTGGAGGCGCGTAGTAATGCGTGCGGCTTGAGTGCCATGCGTCGTCGTCCAATCTCTTGACGGGATCGGCCGAACTCGCGCGTTCTCAAACAGGCTCGCGGTCGGGCGAATGCCGTCTTCCAAATCTCAGAGGTATTTACCCGCATCCCGTTTGCCGGAACTTATGGTCCCAATCCGGCAAATCCGGCTAGTACGTGGTATTGATTTGCTCCACGTGCAAGCCCGGCAGAAAATAATTCCCCATGAGATACCATTAATTACCATTGCGATGCCCATCAATCACCTAAGGGTTATGTGAACATGACGATGATTGATCGGCCCGCACAAGGTTTGACGTTTGACGCCTGACAAATGCGACAGTTGCAAGGCGATTTTTTCCATCGAGTGCAAAAAACAGAAACGCGCGGGAGATTCTCCCGCGCGCGTTGCATTTCGGCATCGATATGCTGCTACTTGGCGGCAGCGTCCGTGATGTCGTGGGTCCAGGCGCCCGAGGGCTCCTTGTTGACGATTTTCTGGTCGAGCAGGGCCTTGGCCGTGCGGTCATAGAGCGTGGTGTCGAGCTTGCCGGTACCATCCCCGATCAGCTTGGCGACTTCGCCCATCATCCGCTTCTGGTGGTTTTCGTCCTGGCCACCGGCGTCGACGACGATCCCGGCTGCATCGTCAGGATTTTCCATCGCATATTTCCAGCCCTTCATGGAAGCGCGGACGAACTTGACCATCTTTTCCTTGAAGGCCGGATCCTTCAGCTTGTCTTCCATTGCATAGAGGCCGTCCTCAAGAAGGTCATTGCCCATGGCGGTATAATTGAAGACCACAAGGTCTTCCGGCTTCAGGCCGGCATCGATTGCCTGCCAGTATTCGTTATAGGTCATGACGGAGATACAATCGGCCTGCTTCTGCAGCAGCGGCTGCACGTCGAAGCTCTGCTTCAGCACGGTCACGCCGTCAGCACCGCCATCGGTCTTGAGGCCCAGCTTGTTCATCCAGGCGAAGAAGGGATATTCGTTGCCGAAGAACCAGACGCCGAGCGTGTGGCCCTTGAAGTCGGCTTCGGTCTTGATCGGACCATCCTTGCGGCAGATCATTTCCATGCCGGATTTCTGATAGGGCTGGGCGATATTGACGAGCGGAACGCCCTTTTCGCGGGCAACCAGCGCGCCGCCCATCCAGTCGACGATCACATCGGCGCCGCCGCCGGCAATCACCTGTTCCGGCGCGATGTCGGGGCCGCCCGGCTTGATATCGACGTCGAGGCCTTCTTCTTCGTAATAGCCCTTGTCCTTGGCGACGTAATAACCGGCGAACTGCGACTGGGTGACCCATTTCAGCTGCAGCGTCACCTTGTCGGCGGCCATCGCATGGGCCGCGGCAAGCGACATCGCGCTCGCCATCATTGCAACCATCAACTTTTTCATTTTCTTTTTTCCCTCTGAAGTTATGCCCAGGCCGCTATGTGAGGCCGGGGCGCGCCTAACCACCACGGATAGACGGATGCCAGAACGTCACCGCCCTCTCGGCAAGGGCGACGACACCATAGAAGATCGAGCCTGCAAGCGCCGCGACGGCGATCTCGGCCCAGACCATGTCGACATTCATGCGGCCCATCTCGGTGGAGATGCGAAAGCCCATGCCGACGATCGGCGTCCCGAAGAATTCCGCAACGATGGCACCAATCATCGCCAGCGTCGAGTTGATCTTCAGTGCGTTGAAAATGAAGGGCATTGCGGCGGGAAGCCGGAGCTTAAGCAGCGTCTGCCAATAGTTGGATGCGTAGGTGCGCATCAGGTCGCGCTCCATGTTGCCGGAGGCGGCAAGGCCGGCGACCGTGTTCACCAGCATGGGGAAGAAGGTCATGATGATGACGACGGCGGCCTTCGACTGCCAGTCGAAGCCGAACCACATGACCATGATGGGTGCGACGCCGATGATCGGCAGGGCGGAGACCATATTGCCGATCGGCAGGAGGCCGCGACGCAGGAAAGCGAAGCGGTCAGCGAGGATGGCAACCACGAAGCCGCTCGCGCAGCCGATGACGTATCCGATGAGGACCGCTTTGAAGATCGTCTGCCTGATATCTTCGCCAAGGGTTGGCAGGGAGCCTGATATGCGCGCCCAGATCGCGCCTGGCGGCGGCAGGATGACGAAGGGAATGCCGAGGCCGCGTGTGGCCGCTTCCCACATGATGAGGATCCAGGCGCCGAAAATGGCGGGAATCAGCAGACGCAACAACCATTTGCCGACAGGCGTTGGCGGCTGGAGTTCGGACAGTTCCGTGACGCAGCGCGAGGCAAGCAGCCAGCCCGCGGCAAGCAGCAGGAAGAAGGAGAGGGTGGCAAAGCGCTCGTTGCCCGAGAGCGTGTTGAGCAACAGCCAGGCTGCGCCATGGGCGCCGATGAAGAGGACCGTGGCGGTGAGCGCTCTGGATATGGGCGCGAAGGAAACCAGCGCCGCGGCGACGACGAACAGGGTGATCAGCGCGGTCGTCATGGATGATGGAGGCTCGGAGGCTCCGGCCGCATAGAGAGGCAGCGTGAACATGGCCGCTATGGCGCAGAGGAGGGCGACCAGGCCCTGCCAGGAAAGCGTCATCTGTTTCATGCCGGTCTCCCGCCCATGGCGCGATCGACGATCTTCGCAACGAGGCCGACGATCGTGACGAGGAGCGCCGCGAGGACCGAACCCGCGACCAGTGCCGCCCATATGTCGATGGTCTGGCTGTAATAGGAGCCGGCAAGCAGTTTCGAGCCGATGCCTGCAACAGCGCCGGTCGGTAGTTCGCCGACGATGGTACCGACCAGGCTTGCCGCGATCGCCACCTTCATCGACGTGAAGAGGAAGGGAATGGAGGCGGGCACGCGCAGCTTCCAGAAGGTTTGTGCGGCGGTGGCATTATACGTGCGCATCAAATCCAGATGCATGACCTCGGGTGACCGCAAGCCCTTCACCATGCCGACGGCGACCGGGAAGAAGGAGAGATAGGTCGATATCAGCGCCTTGGGGATCAGGCCGGTGATGTTGATCGAGCCGAGAACGACGATGATCATGGGCGCAACCGCCAGGATGGGCACGGTCTGCGAGGCAATGATCCAGGGCATCAGGCTGCGGTCCAGCGCCTTGATGTGGATGATGGCAACGGCAATGACGATACCGAGCAGCGTGCCGAAGGCAAAGCCGAGTGCAGTGGACGAGAGGGTGACGCCTGCGTGATAGACGAGGCTGCGATTGCTCGAGAGCTTTCTGAGGAAGGTGTTTTCGAACACATTCTGCGCCACCTGATGCGGCGCCGGCAGGACGGGTTTCGGCTGGGATAGCGTCTTGCCGACAAATTCCATCGTGGTCGAGGTGACGCTGTTGCGCGTATCCATGTCGCGCTGAAACGGCGTGTTCAGGATGACGGCTGCGACATACCAGATCGCGACCAGCACCAGCAGGATTGTGAGGACGGGGACGATCTTGTCCTTGAGGGTGTCGGGTTTCATGCGGCGTCCCTCCACTTGGGGAGGTTGAGGTTGCCCCACCCTGTTCCGCCGGCAACCGGATGCAAAGCCTTACTGCTCATAACTATGCCCCGCCCTCAGCCCTTCGCGCACACGATGGGCGATTTCCAGGAATTCCGGGGTTTCACGGATATCGAGCGGACGCTCGCGTGGCAGGGTCGAGTCGATCACGTCCGTCACGCGACCGGGGCGGGGCGACATGACCACGATCTTGGTGGAGAGATAGACCGCCTCCGGAATGGAATGGGTGACGAAGCAGATTGTCTTGTTGGTGCGCGCCCACAGTTTCAGAAGGGCTGCATTCAGGTGGTCGCGGACGATTTCATCCAGCGCCCCGAAGGGTTCGTCCATCAGCAACAGATCTGCATCGAAGGCAAGCGCGCGGGCGATCGAGGCGCGCTGCTGCATCCCGCCCGAGAGTTGCCAGGGGAATTTCTTGTTGAAGCCTGAGAGTTCGACGAGATCGAGCGCATCGGCAATGCGCTTCTTCCGGTCGGACCTCGAATAGCCCATGATCTCAAGAGGCAGGGCGATGTTCTTTTCGATCGTGCGCCAGGGATATAGCGCCGGCGCCTGGAAGACGTAGCCATAGGCGCGCGCCTTGCGCGCCTCTTCCGGCGTCATGCCGTTGATGGCGATCTCGCCCGATGTGGTTCGTTCGAGATCGGCGATGACGCGCAGGAAGGTCGTCTTGCCGCAGCCGGAGGGACCGATGAAGGAGACGAATTCGCCCTTGCGGATATCGAGATTGACATTGCTCAGCGCATGCACCGGCCCGTCATTCGTCTGGTAGGTGAGACAGAGATCCTTGGCGGATACGACGGAGGGTGCTTGCATCAATAAACCAGTCTTGTTTTCGCCGCGCCTGCGCGGTTTTCCATGATATCATCGCCGCCGGCCTTTCCGGCAGCACAGTCCTTGGAGGATGAGGATGGACGCAAAATCAAAGCCCACCTGCCATATTGTTCGCCCCAACCACACCTATGACGGCAAGCAGGGGCTCAGCTATTTCGAGGGTATTGCGGCCGAAACCGTGGGCGCGAAGGGCATCTGCATGCATCTTCTGACGATCCCGCCCGGCGTGCGCGCCAAGGCGCATCTGCATGAGGCGCATGAAACGGCGATCTACATGCTCTCCGGCGAGGCCCATACCTGGTACGGCGACAAGCTTGAAAACCATGTGATCGTGCGCGCCGGCGAGCTTTTCTATATTCCGGCCGGCGTGCCGCATCTTCCGGCAAACCTCAGCAGTACGCCGTGCACGGCGATCATTGCGCGCACTGATCCGAACGAGCAGGAGAGTGTCGTCCTGCTGCCCGAGCTCGATCAACTGGTGCCTGCGTGAGGCTATTTGCATAGCGGCAGCGGCCCCCACTTGATATTGGCATCCGAGGCAAGACCGATCGTATAGCCTTTCGGGCCAGACGTGATCCTGGCGGTATCGCCGGAGCTGCTTTCTTCGCCTTCTGCCTGGCAGGCAACGGTTGCGGAGAAGTTCTTGCCCTCGGTCTTCAAGATCTTCTTGACCTCGCAATAGGACGCAGCCGTGGTGATGGCCTCCGATGTCAGCAGGAAGAAGTTGTCGGAGCCGGTGCTTTCGCCGGTCTTGGCATAGGCGCAGCCATCCTTGTTGCCGTAGCTGCCCTTGATGGGCAGCTTATCGGCATTTGCCGCAGTGGAAAGAGCGGCCAGGCAGACGATTGTCAGAAGCAGATGGCCGCGCATCAATATCATACCCCGCTTGCCGGGATGCCCGTACGCTCGACCTTGCGCGGAGCCGTGATCTCCTTCCAGGTCGACAGCGCCTTGCTGACGGCGGTAACCGGCTCGCGCTTGACGAATTCACCGTGGCCCGAGCGCGTCTTGATGGTGTCTTCCTCGATCGCCACGACGCCGCGTGTCAGCGTGTAACGCGGCAGGCCGGTGACTTCCTTGCCCTCGAAGACGTTGTAATCGATCGCCGATTGCTGGCGCTTCGACGAAATGGTTTTGGAGCGCTTCGGATCCCAGACAACCAGATCGGCATCGGCGCCGACGAGGATGGCGCCCTTCTTCGGGTAAATGTTGAGGATCTTGGCGATGTTGGTCGAGGTGACGGCGACGAATTCATTCATCGTCAGGCGGCCGGTATTGACGCCATAGGTCCAGAGCATCGGCATGCGGTCTTCGAGGCCGCCGGTGCCGTTCGGGATCTTGGTGAAATCACCGACGCCGAAGCGCTTCTGCGCCGTGGTGAAGGCGCAGTGATCAGTCGCCACCACCTGCAGCGAGCCGGAGGCGAGGCCCGCCCAGAGGCTGTCCTGATGCTGCTTGTTGCGGAAGGGCGGGGACATGACGCGGCGGGCGGCATGATCCCAGTCCTTGTCGAAATATTCGGTCTCGTCGAGCGTCAGGTGCTGGATCAGCGGCTCGCCATAGGCGCGAATGCCCTTCTGGCGGGCACGGCGGATCGCTTCATGCGCCTGTTCGCAGGAGGTGTGGACGATATAGACGGGGCAGCCGGCCATGTCGGCGATCATGATGGCACGGTTGGTGGCCTCGCCCTCGACTTCGGCAGGGCGCGAATAGGCATGCGCCTCCGGGCCATTATTGCCTTCCGAGAGCAGCTTGGCCGACAGTGAGGCAACGACATCGCCGTTTTCGGCATGGACGAGCGGCAGGGCGCCAAGCTCGGCGCAGCGCTGGAAGGAGGCGAACATCTCGTCGTCGTTCACCATCAGCGCGCCCTTGTAGGCCATGAAGTGCTTGAAGGTGTTGATGCCCTTGTCCTCAACGATCGTCTTCATCTCGTTGAAGACCTGCTCGCCCCACCATGTGATCGCCATGTGGAAGGAAAAGTCGCAATTGGCGCGGGTGGACTTGTTGTCCCACATGGTCAGCGCTTCGAGCAGCGACTGGCCGGGCGAGGGAAGGGCGAAATCGACGACCATGGTCGTGCCGCCGGAAAGCGCCGCGCGCGTGCCGCTCTCGAAATCGTCGGAGGAATAGGTGCCCATGAAGGGCATTTCGAGATGAGTGTGCGGATCGATGCCGCCGGGCATGATGAAACAGCCTGTGGCATCAAGCACTTCGTTGCCGGAAAGGTTCGGTCCGATCTCGACGATCTTGCCGCCGTCGATCTTCACATCCGCCTTGTAGGTGAGGTCGGCCGTGACGATGGTGCCGTTCTTGATGACTGTAGTCATGATCGTTCCCTATTCATTATCGTTGTTCGGCTGGCGAATAAAAATCGGGCAGTTTAGCGCTGAATTCGAGACGGCCCTCTATTGCAGACAGGATCGTTTCGAGGACCGAGCGTCGCTCGCGCAAGATTTCCTGATTCCAGAAGCGCAGGACCGAATAGCCATTAGCGTTGAGCCATTCGGTCCTGCGTTTATCGGCAACACTTTCGGCATGCTGGAAGCCGTCGATCTCAACGATCAGCCGCTCTTCGCGACAGAGGAAATCGACGATGAAGGGGCCGAGCGGAACTTGCCGTACGAATTTGTAGCCGTTCAGGCGGCGGGCACGCAGGTCACTCCAGAGGCGATATTCTTCCTTGGTTTCGGTTTGTCGCAGGTTTCTTGCTTGCGCGGTCTTGGCGGGGCGGTGTTTGCGGACGTCTTGTTTGATAGTTTTTGTCGCGCTTGGAGCCCCCTCATCCGCCCTTCGGGCACCTTCTCCCCGAGGGGAGAAGGGGGAGGCGGCGACGTTCATCGTCCCCTTCTCCCCAGCGGGGAGAAGGTGGCCCGAAGGGTCGGATGAGGGGGCTCCAGGCGCAGTGCCATCCATCACACAACAATCTCCGCCGTCTCTACCACAGCATGGAACAGCACATCGGCGCCAGCCGTTGCCCATTCCTTGGAAATCTCCTCAGCCTCGTTATGCGAGAGACCACCCACACACGGGCACATGACCATCGTCGCAGGCGCCACCTTGGCGGCCCAGCAGGCGTCGTGGCCAGCGCCGGAGATGATGTTCATGTGGGAGTAGCCGAGGCGGTCCGCGGCGGAGCGGACCGAGGTGACGAGCTTTTCGTCGAAGGTGACCGGCTCAAAATGGCCGATCGCCTCGATGGAACAGCCGACACCCAGCGCATCGCAGATCTTGGGCGCTTCGGCCTCGATCTTTGCCCGCATGCGGTCGAGCTTGGCCTTGTCGGGCGAGCGGATATCGACGGTGAAGACCACCTTGCCCGGCAGCACATTGCGGGAGTTCGGCGAGAAGAAGACCTGGCCGACACCGCCGACGGCGCCAGGCTGTTCGCCCATTGCGACACCCTGCACCATTTCCAGGATGCGCGACATGGCAAGGCCGGCATTGACGCGCATGTTCATCGGGGTCGAGCCGGTATGGGCTTCCTTGCCAGTCAGCGTGAATTCCAGCCACCACAGGCCCTGACAGTGGGTGACGACGCCGATCTGCTTGTTTTCGGCTTCGAGGATCGGGCCCTGCTCGATGTGATATTCGAAATAGGCGTGCATCTTGCGGGCGCCGACTTCCTCGTCACCGACCCAGCCGATGCGTTTCAGTTCGTCGCCGAAGAGATTTCCTTCGGGATCCTTGCGGTTATAGGCGAAATCCAGGCTGTGCGCGCCGGCAAAGACGCCGGAGGCCAGCATGGCAGGCGCAAAGCGCGCACCTTCCTCATTGGTCCAGTTGGTAACGACGATTGGGTGCTTCGTCTTGATGCCGAGATCGTTCATTGTCCTGACGATTTCGAGCGCGCCGAGCACACCGAGGACACCGTCATATTTGCCGCCGGTCGGCTGCGTATCGAGATGCGAGCCGACATAAACGGGGAGAGCGTTCGGATCGGTGCCGGGGCGGGTCGCAAACATCGTGCCCATCTTGTCGACACCAAGCGTCATGCCAGCGTCTTCGCACCACTTGCGGAAGAGGCTACGGCCCTCCGCGTCCGAATCCGTCAGCGTCTGGCGGTTGTTGCCGCCGGCAATTCCCGGGCCAATTTTCGCCATGTCCATGAGACTGTCCCAGAGACGGTCCCCGTTGACGCGCATGTTTTCGCCTGGCGCTGCCACCATGATTGAAAGTCCTCACCTGTTTTGCGGCAGTCATGCAAAGTACATGCCCGCCATGTTCCCGTGGTCAAATCCAGCTGCTGCTTTTTGTTCTGTTCAGCGCCGGAAAATCGCCAGTTGCCTTTGTTTTTTATCTGGCAGATAATTTGACCGATTGGTAAACATTACAACTTCCATCGCCGCGCTCAAGACGAAAATCACGAAAAACAGCTAGAAAATACCGGCAAAAATACGGGCAGTTGCCTTTTAAAGCGGCAGGAGGGCCGTTCTTCGAATCTTGAGCGAAGAAGTTGAATTTCAAGGGGAAAAGAGCGGATGGCCATACCGAGAGCGGCGAAGACACTTCGGCGGACACGGATCCAGGAAGAAAAGGAAGAGCAAATCCTGGAAGCGGCGCTCGATGTGTTTTCGGTCAGCGGCTTTCGTGGCTCGACGATAGACCAGATCGCCGAGGTGGCCGGCATGTCGAAGCCGAACCTGCTCTACTATTTCCGCACCAAGGAAGCGATGCACCGGGCGCTGATCGACCGGGTGCTCTTCAACTGGCTGGAGCCGCTCAGGGCCTTCGATGCGGAAGGCAATCCGGAATCGGAGATCCGCAGCTATATCCGTCGCAAGCTTGAAATGGCGCGCGATTTCCCCAGGGAAAGCCGGCTCTTCGCCAACGAGATGCTGCAGGGTGCGCCGCATGTTCTCGATATGCTGAAAGGGCCGCTGAAAGAACTGGTCGACGAAAAGGCGGCGGTCATCCGCACCTGGATCAAAAGCGGCAAGATCGCCCGCTGCGACCCCTATCACCTCATCTTCTCGATCTGGTCGACGACGCAGCACTATGCTGATTTCGATGTGCAGGTTCGCGCCGTGCTCGGCGAAGCGCATTCCGGCGACGGGCGCTTCGAGGATGCAGCGCGTTTCCTGGAGCAGCTCTTCATAAGCGGGTTGCGGCCGGACTGAGCTGCCGATCGGCGGTCTAACGGTTACGCGTTTGTTCGAATTTCTTCAGAGCTTGGCCGGAAGCGAAATGCGGACAAGAATGTCCGTCACTCCCTCGATCGTGTAGGGCTTCTGCAGGATCGGCGCATCCGAATGGCTGTGGGCCTGCGCTATACCCTCGCCGTAACCTGTCGCGAAGACGAAGGGCACGTTGTTGGCGGCCAGCCGGTCGGCAATCGCGAAACTGGTTTCGTCACCGAGATTGACATCGAGAAGTGCCAGATCGAAGGACTGGCCGGCGAGGAATTCCATCGCATCGGCAACGCTTGGCGCTGTTGCGACTTCCGCGCCCAAGCGGCGCAGAATGTCTTCGCCATCCATGGCGATGATGAGGTTATTCTCGACCAGCAGCACATTGAGACCAGCGAGCGGTTCCTTGTCTGAAGCAACGACCTTGCCTGCCGCGGTTTCGACAGGCGCAGAAACGGGCTGTTCGTCTGCCGAGCTGACTGTTTCAACATACCTCGCCGGGATCGAGAAATCGGCTTCCAGCCCTTCCTTGATGTAGCGGATCTCAGCCTTGCCGCCGAGATCGTAGGGGATGGAGCGGCGAATGATCGTAGAGCCGAAGCCCTGACGCTTGGGCTCGGTGACCGGAGGGCCATTGCTTTCCCGCCAGCCTATATTGAGATTGCCTTCTTCATCCCTCAGCCAGCCGAGATCGACAAAGCCGGATCCCGACAGGCTTCCATATTTGGCGCTGTTGGTGACCAGCTCGTGGAAGACAAGCGCCGTCGTCGAAAAGGCCTGCGGCTCCAACAGCACGTCTTCGCCGGTCATCCTGATACGCTCGGCGTTCTTGCCGAGATAGGCGGCGGCTTCGGCCAGCAGCAGCTGCCGCAGCGAAGCCGGCGCCCAGTGGTCGCGGGTGATCTGGTCGTGGGCTCTGGAGAGCGACTGGACGCGGCCTTCAAGCTGGCGGACGTAATCCGGCAGGCTGATTGCCGATGATTGCGATTGTCGGATCAGACCGCCGATAAGGCCCAGAATATTGCGGACACGATGGTTCAGCTCGGCGATCAGCAGTTCCTGCCGCTCGTTGGCGAGCTGGCGCGCCATGCTCGCTTCGTCCGTCAGGCGCAGAACCACCTCGATCAGGGTCACGCGGATCGTTTCTGCCACGCGACGCTCGGCTTCGGTGAAGGGCAGGGAGCGGCCGCGTACCAGCTCGGACCAGGCTTCGAAACTCTTACGAGGGGTAAGCCGCGGACCGTTCGGGCCATATTCCACCGGCTTGTGCGGATCGCCGGCCCAGCGGACGGTGCGCACGATCTCCTGACGAAACAGCACGACATAGTCGCGCGGCGAGCGGGAGATCGGAATGGCGAGCATGCCTGCCACGGCATCATCGATTTCGATATCGGGATAGGTCTCCGCAAGCCGGTCCACCGCATAGACCCGGCCGGCAGCATTGCGATTGAGGTGGCGGATGAGAGCGGCAAAGCTCTTCTCGTCCGGGCCGAGGCCGGCAATCGCCAGCCGTCCATTGATCCAGACGCCGATACCATCAGCGGGAATGGCGTCCGCCAGGGCATCGATCAGCCAGGTCGGATCGTCGAGCAGGCTTGCATTGTCGGCAACGGATGTCAGGAGCCGGTCGGCGATGCGACGTGCCTTGGTCTCGTAGTCAAGTGCCAGGCGTCGCTCGCGGCTTTCGAGGCGGGATGCAAACATCTGGCCGAAGAGTTCGGCAGTGGAGCGGCTTTCGGCCGAAGGCAGGCGTTCGCTGTAATGGTGGCAGGCAAACAGGCCCCAGAGCTTGCCATCGACGACGATGGAGATCGAGAGTGAGGCGCCGACGCCCATATTGGCGAGATATTCGATATGGATGCGCGAAACCGAACGCAGCACGGACATGGAGAGATCGAGCGGCCGGCCATGTTCGTCGAGTTCGGGCAGGATCGGCACCGGTGTCGCGTTGATGTCGGCAATGATGCGGAACAGATTGCGGAGATAGAGCGCGCGCGCCTGCACAGGAATATCCGAGGCAGGATAGTGCAGGCCGAGGAACGAGCCGATGCCCGGCCGGGCAGCCTCCGCCACGACCTCACCGGAACCGCTGTCATCAAACCGGTAGACCATGACGCGGTCGAAACCGGTAAGGGCCCGGGCCTGCCGTGCGCCTTCGCGAAAAAAGGCTTCCAGCGTTTCCGTTTGATCAAGACGCGACATCATGCTGCGGATTGAGAGCGACGGGGCGCTGGATTGGCCTTCGTTGCAGCGTTCGCCTTCGATGATGACCTGGCCGTGACTCACATGCACTGCGACGTCGAAACGCTGAGGGTCTGACGTCAGGGCAATGCCGAAAATGCGTTCGACGGTGTCGGGGCCGCGCAGGGTTGCGAGCTTGTTGCGGAGGGCGTGGAGAGCTTCGGGCACAATGATCGACGACACGGGCCGGCCCGCGGCTTCGCTGTGAGTTATGCCCAGGAATTCGGCGAGATTTGCCGAGGCCCGAGTGACGATCCAGTCGGAGGATACCGCAAGCAGAAAACCGAAGGGCTGGACGGAACCGAGTTGATGGATCGGCTCGCGGTCGCAATTGGTCAGATCGACAGGTCCGGTCGCATTGCTCATCAAACAGCTTCCAGTTCGAGTTGCGCAGCCTTCAGAAAGAGATCGAAAACGCCGCGCGCAGCCGCTACGGCGGCTGCCATATCGTCAATGCCGCTGGTATCAAGACGTTCCATAAACGCGCGCATCGAACCCTTCGGACCGTGCGGGCTGAGGTAGCTGCTCGGCAGGTCATCAGGCACGGCCTTTGCCAGCATGGCGCCGCCAAGCTTCGATCCTTCCAGCACATAGACCGCGCCCCAGAGTGCAGCCTTGCCGCGTAGATCGGGCCTGGCAAGAAGCGGAGGCGGAGGCTCCTGGAGTTCGGCCATGTCGGCAAGAAGCAGATGCGCGCGCCGTCGCTCCGGCCAATCCGGCAGCAGTTGCTCGATACCGGCCTGCTCCAGGGCGGCTTCGACGGACGGAACCACGCGGGCATGGGCGCGCAAGAAGGTTTTATAGGTCCTGATATCGGAGAGGCTGAAATTGCCGAAAAGGGCGTCCACCCCGGCATGGCAATCTGCTGTTTGTGCACGAAGGGCACTGCGAAGTGACATGCTGACCGTGTTCCAAGTAATGTCGCATAGTATGCCGGCCGGATAGGGTCGGCGAAACTAGCGATATACGGCAGCCTCTGCTTATTTCCAGAGAAACCTATAGAAAAACATGGATTTCGGCGCGCTTGGCAATCCGATTTATCCGGATCTGTCTGCCATGACTGTTTGTCTATGGTGTCATCCGTCACCGGCACGAGAAGCATGTCCGGTGACGGATGAAATTATCCTTCGCCGCGGGGATCCCGGATCAGGCGGCGGCGCTTGCCTCGCCTTCAAAGGCGAGCCCTTCATCGGCCCAGCCGGTCAGCCCGCCGATCATCAGCTTGACGGAGAGGCCGAGACGGGAGAGGCGCAGGGCGGCCTTGTCGGCGCCGTTGCAATGCGGACCGGCGCAATAGACCACGAAGAGCGTATCGGAGGGCCATTCCGACATGCGGTGCGCGGTCATCTTGCCATGCGGCAGATTGAGGGCGCCCGGCACATGCGACTGCGCAAAGAGTGCGGGCGAGCGCACATCGAGCAGCACGAAATCGACCTTGCCCGAGGCGAAGGCGGCGTTCACGTCGGAGCAATCGGTCTCGAAGGCGAGCTTGCCGGCGAAATGATCGGCGGCGGCTTCGGGAGAAGCGGCAGGGATATCGGAGACGGGGCTTGGCATAGATCTTGTCCTTTCCTGGTTGCTGTTGCAGCCGATCATTGCCGATGCTACGGATTGGCGAAATTGGCCATCGTGACTGACAGCGTAAAGATCATGCCAAAATCGGATCTCCATCGAACGCAGGGACCACGTGTCGTGGCGCTCGCCTATGACGGGCTCTGCACCTTCGAATTCGGTATTGCCTACGAGGTTTTCGGCCTGTCGCGGCCGGAGATGGGGGAGGGCTGGTATCGCTTCTCCGTCGCCGGCATCGAGCCGGGTCCGCTGCGCGCTGCCGGCGGGCTGACGGTTGCTGTCGATCAAGGGCTAGAACTGCTCGAAGAGGCAGATCTCATCATCGCGCCGGGATGGCGGGCGATCGATGCGCCGGTGCCGGAGCCCCTGACATCAGCCTTGCGGGCAGCGCACGAGCGGGGCGCACGTGTCATGTCGCTCTGCTCGGGTGTCGCCGTGCTCGCGGCTTCCGGCCTGCTGGCCGGACGGCGCGCGACGACGCACTGGCGCTATGTCGCCTCGATTGCCGAGCGCTACCCCGACATCGCTCTCGATGCCGATGTGCTGTATATGGACGAGGGCAGCATCCTGACGGCGGCCGGCAGTGCGGCGGGCATCGATCTCTGCCTGCATGTGGTGCGCGGCGATTTCGGCCCCGATGCCGCCAATAGCGTGGCGCGACGGCTCGTCGTGCCGCCGCATCGCGAAGGGGGGCAGGCGCAGTTCATCGCCACTCCGGTGCCGGAAGAGCGTGAGGGCATTCGCCTCGGACCGCTGATCGAATGGATGCGCGAGCGGTTGTCCGAAGACCAGCCCATCAGCCTGCTTGCCGACAAGGCCGGGATGAGCATGCGCACCTTTCAGCGCCGCTTCGAGGCGGCGACGGGCGACAGCGTCGGCGAATGGCTGCTGAAGGAGCGGTTGCGGCATGCCCGCGATCTTCTCGAGAGAGAGCTTGCGGTGTCGCTCGACGATATCGCGCTTGCCAGCGGCTTCGGGACGCTTGCAACCATGCGCCACCATTTCCGCCGGCGGCTTGGCACCAGCCCGAGCACTTATCGGAAGTCGTTCGGCAATTAATACGTCCCAGGCTTGCATTTGTTTTTTGCTTCGCTTAAAGGGGCGGCATCATTTGTTTCTGGAAAGGGAGCGCACGATGACAAAAATCTCAGCACGCCCCGAGAGGGTTTCGGCGTAACTCAGCCTCTGGGCTGACGCATGCCGGTTGACCATCGCCGTCTGCGCGATGAAAGACCATTCATATCCAGAGTTCATTATCATGGGCAATTCCATCGGGGGCGGAAGCTCCCCGACGACGCAGGCCAATGCGCCTGCGCTCATCCATCATTTCTTTTCCGGCCGCACCTGGATCGAAGGCGCGGCGCTAGATCAACTTGCCGAAATGTCCCGTCTTCCGGGCGTTTCGCAGATCGCTGCCTTTCCGGATTTGCATCCCGGCAAATATGGCGCAACCGGTGTCGCATTGGCGTCCGACCGGCTGCTTCCGCTGCTTATCGGCAATGATATTGGCTGCGGCATGTCGCTTTTCCAGCTCGATCTGCCGCTGCGCAAACTGAAGATCGACAAGGCGGCGGAACGGCTTCGCCAGCTTGAGGCTGAGGAGATCGGCGATGCCGCGGTCTTGCTGGAGGAGGCGCGCCTGCCTGCCTCCCTGGCGCCGGATGCACTCGGTACGATTGGCGGCGGCAACCATTTTTGCGAGCTGCAGGCCATCGATACGCTTGGCGATGGCGGTGCTTCCGCTGCTCTGGATGGTCAGGCTCTCTACCTGCTTGTCCATTCCGGCTCGCGTTCCCTCGGTGCTGCAGTCTTTTCCGAGGCGGTCAGTGCTCATCCCGATCTTGCGGCCGGGCTCGTGCCGGGTTCACAAGATGCTGTCACGTGGCTTGCAAGTCATGACCAGTGCGTTGTCTGGGCATCGCTGAACCGTCGACTGATCGCAGCACGGGCAGCCGCCGCATTGCGTGCGGATCTGCGCCTCGTCGCCGATGTGCCGCACAATCTCGTCCGGTCTTCCGGACGTGATTTCGTGCACTACAAGGGGGCCGCGGCGGTCACGCCGGGGGAACTCGCGCCTATCGCCGGATCGCGTGCGAGCCTCAGCTATGTGGTTTGCCCGACAGCGGATGTATCCCGTTCGCTCGGCGGCATATCGCATGGGGCCGGTCGCAAATATGACCGGGCCAGCATGCATGGGCGGACAGGCCGTAACAGGTCCGAACGTGAGCAGCTGCTGCGCAATGTCTGGGGCGGCATCGCCATTTGCGACGACCGGGCTCTCGTCGTCGAAGAGGCGGCGTCCGCCTACAAGGATGCGGGGCAGGTGGTTGCCGATCTCGAAAACGAAAAGCTGGTGAGCGTCGCTGCCAGCTTCCGGCCGCTCGTCACCTTTAAAAAGGCGGTGGACGAAGCCGAGGTCGAGCAGCGTCGCCGCAAGCCGGAGTACCGTCGGGAAGGAGGGCGTAGCCGTGAGCGCTATTGATCTCCTGATCACGTCGGGCAACGGTCCGGTCGAGTGCCGGATCGCCGTCTCCGCGCTTCTGCGCATCCTTGAAGACGAGGCGAAACAGCAAGGGTGCGTCGTCCATGTCAACCTGGGGCCTATGCCGGATCATCATGGTGCGAAGTCGGCGATCGTCACTATCGAGGGCGAAGCGGCACAGCGGATTGCAACAGGCTATTGCGGTACGATCCGCTTCACCTTCAAGAGTGGGGTCCGCCCCGGCCACAAGCGGCAAAACTGGTATGTGGCCGTGCGGCGCATCGATCTTCCGGCTGAAGGTGTTGCGGTGACGATCGATCCTGCCGACCTGCAGTTCGAGACGTTGCGGGCAGGCGGGCCCGGCGGGCAGCACCAGAACACGACCGACAGCGCTGTTCGCGCCTTGCATCGCCCGAGCGGTCTCGTTGTGACGGCCCGGGACGAGCGCTCGCAGCATCGCAACAAGGCGCTGGCAATCCGGCGTCTGCAGGCAATGCTGCAGGATATCGAAGCGGAAAAGCAGGAGGCGGCGAAAGCCGGGCGCTTCATTGCCAACCGCACGATCGAGCGTGGCAATGAGGTCAAGGCCTTCAAGCTTTGACAGCAGGCAATATGCCTAGGTCTTAAAAGCAATCGACGCCCTCCAGGAGGGCGTCGATCTTATATACATTGAGCGAATGGTTATTCCGCGGCCTGGCGGGCCATCGGGTTGTTCGGGTGCGTCGTCCAGTTGGCGTAGTTCGGATCGACTGGCTTGCCGGTGCGCTTGTCGAGGGCGCCTGCCGGAAGCTCTTCCATGGTGATGCAGTTTTCGACCGGGCAGACGCTGACGCAGAGATTGCAGCCGACGCATTCCTCATCCATCACCTCGAAATGGCGAACGCCATCGACGAAGTTCGTAATCGCCTGGTGTGAGGTGTCCTCGCAGGCGATGTAGCAGCGGCCGCACTGGATGCAGGCGTCCTGGTCGATCTTCGCCTTGGCGATATAGTTGAGGTTCAAATACTGCCAGTCGGTGACGTTCTGGACGGCGCGGCCGGTAATGTCGTCGAGGGTCTTGTGGCCCTTTTCATCCATCCAGTCCGAGAGGCCCGTGATCATTTCCTGCACGATCTTGAAGCCGTAGGTCATGGCAGCCGTGCAGACCTGCACGTTGCCGGCGCCGAGCACCAGGAATTCGGCTGCGTCGCGCCAGGTGGTGATGCCGCCGATGCCTGAGATCGGAAGGCCGTAGGTTTCCGGATCGCGGGCGATCTCGGCGACCATGTTGAGCGCGATCGGCTTGACGGCCGGGCCGCAATAGCCGCCGTGGCTGCCCTTGCCACCGACGGTCGGGTTGGGGGCGAAGTTGTCGAGATCGACCGAGACGATCGAGTTGATCGTATTGATCAGCGAGACGGCATCCGTGCCGCCGGCCTTGGCGGCGCGGGCAGGGCGGCGGATATCGGTGATGTTGGGCGTCAGCTTGGTGATGACGGGCATGCGCGTGTATTGCTTGCACCAGCGCACGACCATTTCGATATATTCAGGCACCTGACCGACGGCCGAGCCCATGCCGCGCTCGGACATGCCGTGCGGACAGCCGAAGTTAAGCTCGATGCCGTCTGCACCGGTTTCTTCGACCAGCGGCAGGATCGCCTTCCAGGCCTGTTCCTCGCAGGGAACCATGATCGATGCGATCAAGGCGCGATCCGGCCAGTTCATCTTCACCTGCTTCATTTCGCGCAGGTTGGTCTGCAGGTCGCGGTCGGTGATGAGCTCGATATTGTTCAGGCCGAGCAGGCGGCGGTCGGCACCCCAGATCGCGCCGTAGCGCGGGCCGTTGACATTGACGACAGGCGGGCCTTCCTCGCCCAGCGTCTTCCAGACGACGCCGCCCCAGCCGGCCTTGAAGGCGCGCTCGACATTGTAGGCCTTGTCGGTCGGCGGTGCGGAGGCGAGCCAGAAGGGGTTCGGAGACTTGATGCCGACGAAATTATTGCGGAGATCAGCCATTGTTCATTCTCCCCTTCAGGCGACAGCGACAGCCGGAGCGGCTGCGGCAGTCAGGGTGCGGTGAATGGATTCGGCCGCGTCGCGGCCGTGGGCGACGGCAGATACGGTGAGGTCTTCGCCGCCGAACACGCAGTCGCCGCCGGCCCAGACACCTTCGAGCGATGTGCGGCCTTCTGGGTCAACGGCGATACGGCCGGATTCCATGCGCAGCGCGCCGAGGCTGGAGGCTTCGAAGGTCTGGCCGATGGCTTTCAGGATATGGTCTGCGGTGATGACGCCGGTCTCGCCGGTGCCGGTCAAGCGACCATCGACAAGGGCGGTATATTCGACCTCGATCGCGGCCACCTTTCCATCCTGCGACAGGATGGATTTCGGCGCCAGCCAATGGCGAATGATGACGCCCTTGGCAGTGGCGAGATCCTGCTCGAATTCCGAAGCGTTCATATGTTCCTTGCCGCGGCGGTAGCAGATCGTCACTTCTTCCGCGCCAAGCAGCTTTGCCTGCACGGCGGCATCGATTGCCGTCATACCGCCGCCGAGCACGACGACGCGGCGGCCGATGGCGATGTCGCCCTTGTTCCTGGCCTGACGAAGCTCAGCGATGAAATCGACTGCGTCATCGACGCCGGGCAGGGTTTCGTTATCGACGCGCAATGCGTTGACACCGGCAAGGCCGAGGCCGAGGAAGACGGCATCGTACTGGCTCTGCAGGTCGGCGAGCGAGACGTCGCGGCCGAGCTGCTGATCATGTTTCACCTCGATGCCGCCGATCGACAGGACGTAATCGACTTCCTTCTGGGCGAAGTCGTCGACTGTCTTGTAGGTGGCGATGCCATATTCGTTGAGGCCGCCGGATTTCGGCTTGGCGTCATAGATGACGACATCATTGCCCTTGACTGCAAGGCGATGGGCGGCGGCGAGACCGGCAGGGCCGGCGCCGACGACGGCGATCTTCTTGCCGGTCGGTTCCGCGCGCCGGTAGAACTGCTTGTCGGCCGTCATTGCCGCATCCGTTGCATAACGCTGCAGGCGACCGATCTCGACGGGACGCTCTTCGGCGGTGTTGCGCACGCAGGCCTGCTCGCAGAGCTCTTCGGTGGGACAGACTCGGGCGCACATGCCGCCAAGGATATTCTGGTCGAAGATGGTCTTTGCAGAGCCGATCGGATTGCCGGTCGAGATCTGGCGGATGAAGAGCGGAATGTCGATGGAGGTGGGACAGGCCGTCATGCACGGCGCGTCATAGCAGAAATAACAGCGGTCGGCGGCAACCAGCGCTTCGTGATTGTCGAGGCGCGGATGAAGATCGGAAAAATTAGCCTCGTACTCGGCGGACGAAAGCCGGCCGGCACGAATCCCAGTTTCCAGGCGTTCCATTGAAGTTCCCTCTTTATTGGTAACGACTAGTGAGGGAATCGTAACTCAGGTTCAAAAATTTATCAAACGGTAAAATTTTGGCAATTTTCTTTCGTCTGTTCAGTTTAAGTAATTGAATTTGTTTGACGTGCTATTTCTTTAGGCATGCTTTGAATTCCGATTGGATGGATATGAGCAGCAACCCAAATCGGCCATCCGAGAAAAAATTGACGAAAGTCCAATTTTTTTCCAATCGGAGGGAACCAAAGTTAACGAGCGTAGTTAATGCGATATCCGAATGATGACCGCATCGACCCAACATGCGCGCCCCCAACCCATCATTCGGACGAACTCACGGTCCCCTCCCGGTGAGTGGAGACAGCCGGTGCGCCGCCCTCGCACCGGCTGTTTCTCCGTTTGGCTCAGGCAATTCCAGCAGAAACGTGCGGTTCGAGTCCGGAACCGCGTAAAATCACGGAATCTCAGGTGCGCTTCAGGATTTCGAATTCCGTTTCCGGAACCGTCAGATGATATTCGATGCGGCCCGGTACAAGCGCCAATTCGGCCTTGCCATTGACGGAAGAGGGCACGACGCGCTCCAGCACTGTACGGCCGAAGCTGTTTTCGCTGAATTCATGGACGTCGCCACTGTTTGGAAGCACTTCCACCCAAGCGAGTTCGATTGCCTGGCGGCCGGCGATCTCAGCCTCCCGGCAGTTCAGGGTGATCGAGGTCGCCCCGCTCGCGATTGCGCCATAGGAGGCGGAATTGACGATCAATTCATGCAGGGCCAGTCCGAGATGGACCGCGGCATTCGGCGTCAGATGCGCGTTGATGCCGAATATCGGCAGGGAGCCTGATGTTTCCGGCCAATAGGGGGCGAACTGTTTTTCGGCAAGTTCGAACAGAAAGGCGCCGCGCCAACTGGAATCGGTAATCAGATCCTGAGAGTTCGAGAGCGATTGAAGACGCCCGCGGAATTTCATCAGGAAAGAATCGAGAGAAATGGTATTGCGGGCGGTCTGCGTGGCGATGCCCTGGATGATGGCAAGCAGGTTCTTGGAGCGGTGGGAAAGCTCGCGAAGCAGCGATTTCAGCACCTTTTCGCGATGCCGGCTTTCGGTAATCTCCGAGATGACGGAGAGCAGACCGTAATTGCCGCGCCCGCCGGTGCGCTGAACGTTGAGTTCGAACGTCCTGACTTCGCCGTCGATTGCAACATCGACCTCGGCATTGCTGGAGGCGCCGGTTTCAAGCACCGTCCGCTTTATCGCGGCAAGCGATTTTCCATGTGCTTCGCCAAACAGCGAGCCGTCATCGCCGCCGGCGACGAAACGGGTCTGGAAATAGGGGAGAAGATTTTCGGCGTATATGATGGCAAGGCTGGCATCCTGATAGAGAATCGAGATAGCCGCGCTGGCGAGCGCGCGCTCCATTATTGCCGCCTTGCCTTCAGTGGTGAAAGGCGTTCCGGACAATGGTCCAGTCGTATTCACTCGGCCGCCTCTCCTCGGTCCCTTCGAACAAACGGAGGGATGTTGCTCTCCCGACAAACCTGCCGGTCATTCTAAAAGCAAGCGCTGCAAAAACCGTTAAAGCCACCAATACGCTCCGGCAGAGCCGGAACGCATTGTTGCCGGAATAGTTCCGGTATGGCCAAGATTCATGTTTCAGGCCGCCACGCGGGTCGTTTCGTTGAAGAAAAGAGCCTGGCTGATCAGCGCTTTGACCATGTCGGGATTGAAGGGTTTGGTCACGAGGAAGGTGGGTTCCGGTCGCTCCCCGGTCAGCAATCTTTCGGGGAAGGCGGTAATGAAGATCACGGGCACGCTCGAGGTCTTCAGGATATCGTTGACGGCATCGATGCCGGAGCTGCCGTCGGCAAGCTGGATATCGGCGAGCACCATGCTCGGCTTGGTCCTGTTATAGAGTGCGACGGCCTCGGTATGGGTGCGGGCGATGCCGGTAACGCGGTGGCCGAGGCTTTCGACCATCTGCTCGATATCCATGGCGATGAGCGGTTCATCCTCGATGATCATGATATCGGTCGCGACCTGACGCGAGATTTCATGCGAGGCCTTGTCGAGCAGCTGCATCGTTTCCTCTTCGGTGATTTCGAGAATGTCTGCGATCTCGGAGACGCGGAAATTCTCGACAGAGGCGAGCAGGAAAGCCTGGCGGGCAAGCGGCGAAACCTTCGAGAGGTTCAGCGTCGCGCGCTGTTCCCAGGCATAGGGTGAGGAAGGCTCGGGAATCTCGACCGCAGTGGAACCAAACAATTGCGTGAAGAGTTTGTAGAGTGCGACGCGGTCATTCGCGGTATCCGGGAATATGGAGAGATCGGCGATGATCGCTTCCAGAACGGCGGCGACATAAGCATCGCCAGAAGTCTGAGTGCCGGTGAGAGCGCGGGAATAGCGACGCAGATAAGGAAGGTGCGGCGCAATTCGAGTGGATAGTGTCATTAAAAACTCCCGTCTACAGGCAGGTAAATGGCTGCAATGACCAGAAAACGCGGCCTCCATAAAAAAGTTCCTGAGGTGAGGAACTATTTTTGCGGCGTCGCATTATCCTAGCCGACAAATGAAGGGCGTCACGTTTTGACCCATGTGAACGGAATGGATCTACGACATCAAGGGTTTGAAATAACCTGCTTGATCGATCGCTTATCCGTTCCATTTACCTTTTACAGCGACTTTGCCTTTCAACCCAAGACAACAGGCAAGAAGTGATCAGTTGATGACGACACAAAAGACAGAAGCACCGGACGAGCGCCAGTTGGAGCTGCGGGCGAGCGACCTATTGGACCCGAACAACCAGATCGGCGTCAGGTTGCGGTCGCTTTATGCTGCCGCGCAGGAGGAGACCATTCCCGACCGTTTCCTCGACCTGCTGGAAAAGCTTGATCAGGCCGAAATGATGGCTTCCGCAAAGATGGCCGAATAGGAATACCCGCATGGAAAAAGCGCAACCGAGCTTCAAGCGCGAACTCCTGGCGGCCCTGCCAAGCCTTCGTGCGTTTGCCATATCACTGATCGGCCGGCATGACCGCGCCGACGACCTGGTTCAGGACACCATCATGAAAGCCTGGGCCAAGCAGGATCATTTCGAGATGGGCACCAACATGAAAGCCTGGCTCTTCACGATCCTGCGCAACGAGCTTTACAGCCAGATGCGCAAGAGCGGCCGCGAGGTGCAGGACAGCGATGGCCTGTTTACAGAATCCATGGCGACGCACCCTTCCCAATATGGCGCACTCGACCTGCAGGATTTCAAGAAGGCGCTGGACCAGCTGCCGCCGGACCAGCGCGAAGCGATCATCCTCGTCGGCGCATCGGGCTTCTCCTATGAGGAAGCGGCGGAAATCTGTGGCTGTGCCGTCGGCACCATCAAGAGCCGCGTGAACCGCGCGCGCCAGCGGTTGCAGGATCTCCTGCAGATATCAGGCGAGGCGGACTTCGGTCCCGACGCTACATCGGCGCCACTTACCTCGAAGGCTTTTGCCTTCTGATCGACGCCTTTCCTGGGAGGAAGGATGGCCGGCTGCCCTGCGGGGCGCCGGCTTTTTTATTGGACCGATAGCGCGATTGCCTCAATCGATGACAGAGAAAAAGCGCAGCGCACCATTGGGCGCGCTGCGCTTCTTGCGGCAATCGAAGAATGAGGAGGATGCGGATTAGTCGTCCCGCTTCGAACCCACCAGATTGGCAGCCACGAGAGCAGCCACGATGCCCGCGGTCAGGAGCGGTTGGGTGCGAACGAAGCCGAGGCCAACGGTTGCCAGAGATTCAAGTGCTGCGCGGCGTTCCCGGGCGCGGCGGGCTTCCTGATGGTTCATGATCGTCATGATCACGAAAACGATGATCGCGATCAGTAGAGCGCAGGCCGCCAGGAAGAGGGATGCGCCGATGGCGCCGTAGATGCCTGCCAGCCAGATGGCTCCGGCGGTGACGGCAAGCGCGTAGGCAGTCAGCAGAAAAAGCAACGCAACGGCGATGAAGATGCCGTTGCGCTTGGTGCGTTCCACCGTGCGGTGAACGCTGTTGCCGACGAGCAGGCTCAGGATCGGGAAGAGCATCGAGCCTCCTAGCGGCGCGCGAGCATGGCGACGAGCAGGCCAAAGGCGGCAGCGGCACCGACAGTTGCGAGCGGATGACGACGCACGGTGTTTCGCACTTCGCCGGCGCCGCGCAGGTAGCGCTGCTGCAATTCGTTCAGCAGATCCTCGCTGCGGCCGAGGATGTCTTCATAGCTTGCGGATGCCTGAGAACGCAGCTTCTCACCCTGATGGCGGGAGGTCTTGCCGAGAACATGGGTGAGCTCTGCGAGTTCTTCGCGCAGGGCTGCGATCTGGTCTTCGACGCTGGTTTCGAGATTGTGAAGAGCGCCGTTGCGGCGGCTGCGGCTGGACTGGAAGAAGGAGTAGGCCATGACTGTCTCCATTGCTGGGCGCGATCAGCGCCGCCCGGTTTCACGCGGGGTCAGCACCATCAATGGCACGGAAGAGAGCGCCCGGCTTTGACCCAAATCATTGCGGACAACGCATTCAGGCTGGAAAGGTTCCTGAGTTGGCCAGCGCGCTATGGGCCAGGACGAAAGGCGTGCCGTCGCCAGGCACCGTGTTAACGCGCAGCGGGCAGCCGAACACCGTCTCCAACATTTTGTCTGTCAGTACGTCGCGGACGCTGCCTTCAGCGGCCAGCCGGCCGGATTTCATCAGCACGATCCGGTCGGCGAAGAGAGCCGTCAGATTGAGATCATGCATGACCGCAATCACCCCGCCGCCGCGCTCACAGAAATCACGCGCGAGCGTCATGATGGTCAGCTGGTGGCTGATGTCGAGGCTGGAGACCGGCTCATCCAGCAGCAGCCAGCAGGGTCTGCCATCGACGGCCGGCTCGGAGATCTGGCAAAGCACGCGGGCGAGCTGCACACGCTGTTGCTCGCCGCCGGAGAGTTCCTGGTAGAAGCGGCCTTCGAAGCCGGTGAGATCGACGGCGGCCAGCGCCTTTGCGGCAGTCTCATCGGCCTGATCGGCATGGAGGTTGAGGCCGGAGGTCAAGCCCATGCGGACGATCTCGCGAACAGTGAAGGGAAAGGAGATGGCGTTCGCCTGCGGCAGGACCCCGCGGATGGAGGCAAGTTGCCACGGCCTCAATGTGCGCACCTCTTCGCCGTTCAGAGATACGGAGCCCTCATAGGCAAGCTCGCCGGAAACGGCCTTCATCGTGGTTGTCTTGCCGGAGCCGTTCGGTCCGGCAATGGCGGTCAGTTCGCCGGCCTTTGCGGTGAATGCGACATCGCGGACGATGGTCTTGCCGGAAAGGCGCACGCTGACGCCGGAAACTTCGATCATCGGTGCACACTCACAGGGCAAGGCGCGAGCGCTGCCGCAACAGGATCCAGAGGAAGAAGGGACCGCCAACGGCCGCCGTGATGATGCCGATCGGCATTTCGGCGGGTGCTACGATGGTGCGGGCGAGCACATCGGCGAAAATCAGCAGCGAACCGCCGAGCAGCGCAGAGGCCGGCAGCAGGAAGCGATGGTCCGGGCCGATTACCATGCGCAGGATATGCGGAACGACGATGCCGACGAAGCCGATGCCGCCGCTGACGGCAACGGAGGCGCCGGTTGCGGCGGCAACGGTGACGATGGCGATATTCTTCAGCCGCTGGACCGGCACGCCCATATGGAAGGCAGCCGCTTCGCCGAGCGTGATGGCGTTCAGGCCACGGGCCATGAAGGGTAGGGCGATGAAGGAGAGGAGGATGATCGGACCGGCCGCCGCGATCTTGATCCAGGTCGCACCGGCAAGCGAGCCCATGCCCCAGAAGGTCAAGTCGCGCAGCTGCTGGTCGTTGGCCATATAGATCAACACGCCCGTCAACGCGCCGGTCAGAGCGCCGAGCGCGATTCCGGCAAGCAGCATGGTGGCGACTGAGGTCTGGCCGTTGCTGGTGGCGACCCGGTAAAGCAGCAGCGTGGTGATCAGGCCGCCGCCGAAGGCTGCGAGCGGCAGGGCGTAGATGCCGAGTGCGAGGTAGAGGGGGGCGGCGACCGTACCGCCGAGAACGATCATCACGACCGCGCCGAAGCCAGCGCCCGAGGAGACGCCGACAAGGCCGGGATCGGCGAGCGGATTACGAAACAGGCCCTGCATGACCGCGCCCGAGACGGCGAGCGATCCGCCGATCAGGAAGCCGAGGATGGCGCGGGGCAGGCGAATGTCGAAGATGATGATCCGGTCACGGGCGCTGAGCGCCGTTTCGTTGCCTGCCATGTTTCTGACGACGTCGAGAATGGAGGCGTCGGACGCTCCCGTCGTGACAGAGAAGAGCAGGGCGAAAACGGAAGCCAGGACGAGGAAGGCGATCGCCAGCAGGGCAAGCTCGGTTCTGTCGCCCGCCTGCCGGTTTCTGCTGAAGACCGGCAAAGAGGATCGCCTGTTTTCCATCATGGCTTCCGGTACGGCCATCATCAGCCCCCGTAGATTGCCGCGTTGAGTTCGCGAACTGCACTTGCCGTGCGCGGACCGAAGCCGAGGAGATGCAGGCCATCCATGCGGATGATCGCCTTCTTCTCGCCGGCCGGTGTCAGCGCGATCGACGGCTGGGCAAGCAGGTCGTCGTTTTTCGTGCCAGCGCCATCACCGCGGTTCATCATCAGGATCACATCAGGCCTGGCGCTGATGATCGCCTCGTCGGTCAGCGGCTTGTAACCCGGGAATTCACTGATCGCATTGACGGCGCCGGCAAGCTTGATGACGCCATCGGCAGCCGTGCCTGTGCCTGACGCCATGATGCGGCCGTTCTGGGCGCTCAAGATGAAGAGCACGCGCTTGCGCTCGCCCTCGGGGCGCTTTTCGGCATCGGTGACGGCGGCATCGAGATCGGCGCCGACCTTTTCTTCCAGGGCTTTCGCCTTGTCCGGCACGTTTAGCAGCGTGCCGACACGATCGATCTTGGCAATGATGCCGTCGCGCGTATAGGCATTCGGAACGGTCTCGAAGGGCACGCTGGCATTCTTCAGAACGTTCAGCGCTTCCTGCGGGCCGGAGCCCTCGACGGCGATGATCGCCGTCGGGTTCATGGCAAGAATGCCTTCCGGCGAGAGCGCGCGCATGTAGCCGACATCGGGCAGCTTCAGCGCCGCTTCCGGATACAGGCTCGTCGTATCGCGGGCGATCAGCCTGTTCTCCTCGCCGAGCGCGTAGATTATCTCGGTGACGTCACCGCCGACCGAAACGAGCCGCGACGTATCGAGCTTCTTGTCCTCTGCATGGGCGGCGCGCACAAAGGCACCGCCGACCGGTGCCATCGGAACCAGCGGCAGGATCATGACAGCCGCAGTCAGAGCCAGCTCCCAAAGACGGAGCCGGCGCAGGTTGTTTCGGATTTTCATCGCTCTGATCCTTATGCGGCGACGCTTGCGGCTCGCGGCAGGTTTTCCATGATCTCGCGCCATTCGCTGCGCTCGTCGGAACCTTCCTTCCGCTTGCCGAAGAACTGGATGATCATGTTGCCGTCAGCATCATAGGCTTCGAGCGAGGTGACGTGGCCGTCCTTGGTCGGCTTGCGTACGGCCCAGGTCTCGGCAATGTGGTCCTGGCGCAAATGCAAATGGAAGGTTTCGTCGAGCACGTTGATCCACGGACCCATCGGCTGGACATTGAAGATCGGGCCGGAATGGATCTGCACGATGCCGTTATTGGCAACGAAGCACATGATCGGCAGGCCTGCCTTGACTGAGGCATGCATCATCTCTGCCGTCGCCGTATTGTCGAGCTTCCAGGCATAGTCGTCGCCGACGGAGCGCACCGCGGCCTGGCGGCCGATCTTCAGGCGTTTCAGCATGCCGAAGAATTCATGCGTATCGGTCATCTTGCTCCAGTTGTCGCGCAGTTCTTCCTGGGTGACATTGCCGTCTTCGTCGGAGGCGAAGGAGGTTTCAGCCTCGACAAATTCCTGGCTCTGGTCGTTGAGCTTCAGTTCGGCGACGATGCGATGATAGGCTTCGACATCGGATGCCGGGCGCAGGTGGATCTTGTGGACGGCGTTGCCTGTCTTATCGAAATACTGAAGGCTGAGGCGTGTTGTGTCGCCATCCTTCTTGGTGACGGCAAAGGCGTGGACCCAGCGGCTCGGGAAGACACGCAGATCGATGTTTTCGCCGAGCACGATGGCGTTGTGCTCGCCGATCTTGATGTTTTCGTAGACGCCGATTTTTTCGTGCACGGCGCTTTCGTTGCGCGACAGGGCCATGACCTCGCCGAGATCGGCAACGCGCTCCAGGAGTTTCGCGGCACTGGCATCGATGCGCACGGCACTGATGCCGACTTCGGCGGCGACGAGGGCGGCCTCGGAAATCTTGAGCTGCGCGGCAATGTCGCGCTCGCGCATCTTCGGATTTTCAGCGCGGAACGCGCGGATTTCTGATGGTGCCGGTCTGGTCTGCTCGGTCATGTTCTACCCTGCTATGAGCTTACTTGTTGAGAATGAGTTTGCCCTGACGGGTGATCTTCAGGCGATAGATCACGCCGTCGTGCCTGATCATGATCTCGTTGGTGCCGGCAAAAAGATCGCCGCTTTCGAGAACACGGATCTCGGCCACTGCTGGCTCGTTGCGCAGCTGTGCGAGCTTAAAATTATCTGGCTTTTCAACCATCATTTCGGTCGGCTTTTCCCGTGATTGCGGGGGTGAGGGCCCCGTTCCGGCTACATTTATCTTGACTCTCATACTCATAGTTTTTTAAAGACGCAATAATAGAAGACAAAAGCAGTCAAGTTTTTGGCCGCGCTGTTTTGAAGCCGCCTGATGGCGGTCAATTTGGTCTTTGGAGAGGCGATAATGACGGGTCGGTTTGCCGCCTTTGCGGCTGGTGTGCTGTTTTCGGTTTCGGGCGCGGCGCAGGCCTTTGCGCAGGATGCAGCGGCTTCCAAGCTCGATGTCGAGCTCAACGCGCTGACGCCCTCGCAGAAGGGCTGCATGATGACCTTCGTTGCCGAGAACAATCTGGCGACGCCGATCAACAAGGTCTCCTTCGAGCTTGCCTTCTTCAACGACAAGAATGCCGTCGACCGTATCACGGTGCTCGATTTCCGTGACTTGCCGCAGGGCAAGAAGCGCGTGCGCCAGTTCGATATGCCGAACGTAAAGTGCGAGACGGTCACGCGCGTGCTGATCAACGACACGCCCGTCTGTGACGGGCCGGCGACCGGTGAATGCATGAAGGGCCTCGTGACCCGCTCGCAGATTTCAGTTCCTTTCGAAGGCTAAGACCAGGTCGAAGGCCAAGACCGGGCCGGGAGGAAACCCGGCGCGCATGTTTCAGGTTGTCCGAGGCGTCAAATGGCAATTTCAGCGAAATCCAGATCGAGACACGTGCTCATCGAGGAGGAGGGCGCTGACGAGGGCCTGAACGACAACAATCCCGGCATGCATCCCGGCCACGAGCTGGCCGATCTGCGCAACGCGCAGCGCCAGCCGGCCGGAGAACAGGTCATCCACTATGCGCGGTTTGCGCAGATCTCCTCCTTCCCCGATCATCCGGAAGCCGCTCCCGCTGCTCCGGTGACACCATTGCCGATGGATGCGGCGGTGGAGAAGCAGGAGGACGAGAAGGCGCCGGTGCGGCGGCGGCTGACACTGACCTGCATCTGCTCGCTGATTTTTCACGCGGCATTGGCGACTGCGCTGATCGTTGCCTTTCCGAAAGCGCCTGAAGAGGCGATCGAAGAAGCCGGCCAGGCGATGAGCGTCGTCATGTACGGCGATTCCGATGTTGACCAGGCGGCAGCTGGCGAGACGGAAACGACCGTGCAGCAGGAAATTATTCCAGAGCCTGTCCAGCCCGACACGATCCAGCCGATGCAGACAGCGGAGGCGCAGCCGGAGACCGTGCAGCCGACCGAGGTCTCGCCTGTGACGACGAGCGAGGTTTCGCCCGTCGAGATGCAGGACGCCATCCAACAGGCCCCGGCGCCGGAAGTGACGCGGGTCTCGCCGGAAAATGCCGCGGCTGTCGAGCCGGAAATCCTGGTATCCGAAGTGCCGGCGGAGGAGTCCGTCGCGCAGCCGATGTCCACGATCGTTCCGGAACAGCAGCAGGTGCCGGTCGACGCTGTTTCGCCTGAGATACAGCCCTCCGAAGTACAGCCGACCGAGGTGCAGCCTGCCGAGACCCAGCCCGAGGTTGCGCAGACCCCGCAAGAGGTGAAACCTGTCGAAACGGCTGAAGTCCAGCCGGAGCCGGAACAGCCCGAGGAGGTTGTCACGCCGACCCCGAAGCCGAAGGTGACGGCAGAGGAAAAGCCGAAGCCGGTTGAGAAGAAGCGTCCGCCGCAGAAGGCTGCCGGCAGGAATGGCGAGCAGCAGCAGAATTCGCAGCGCGGCGTTGCCGACGGCGATCCGTCGGCCCAGTCGGACCGCAATTCGCAAGCCGCCAGCAACAATAACGGGATCGGCACCGCTGAGCGCGCCAATTACGGCGGCAAGGTTCGCGCCCGCATTCGCCGCGCGCTTCGCGAGCCTCGCGGCGTCTACGGGACGGCCGGCGTGACATTGACCATCGGCGGCGGCGGCAATCTTGTCTCTGCCGTCATCTACAGGAGTTCCGGCGTTCCTGAGATCGATCAGGCCGCTACCGATGCCGTGCGGCGCGCATCGCCGTTCAGCCCGCCGCCGGGTGGGCAATCCGTGAGTTTCAAGCAGGAAATTCAGGTTGGTAGGAATTAAATATGATAAAAATAATCAACTTTATACTTTACTCTAAAAATCAAGTTTAATAAGGTCCCGCTCGCACACGCAGGAATCGTGTGACGATCAACGAGCGAACGGGTGGTAAATGGCTCGAAAGGCGAAGAAGGGGGCGAACCGGGAGATCCGCGTTCAGGCCGATCAGGAGGCGCAACAGTCCTCCTCGGGGCGCTCCAAGCTGGATGGCCGCAGTTTCCTCTATGTCGGCGGCCGCGATTGCCAGGTGGCGCATCTTCGCCAGATCGCCAGCAGCTTCGGTGCAGAGCTGATCCACCACGACGGCGGCCTTCGCGAAGCCGTTTCGCGCATCGACACATTGCTTCCCTCCGTCGACTGCGTCTTCTGCCCCATCGACTGTATCAGCCATGATGCCTGCCTGCGCGTGAAGACCGGCTGCAAGAAATTCAGCAAGGCCTTCATTCCGCTGCGCAACGGCAGCAAGTCCAGCCTGGAACGTGCGCTGCAGACGATGAACGAACGAGACAATTCCCGATGAATGATGGGCACCCTGACGGGTTTACGATGATCGGCCTGCACAAGCTCGCCGCTCACGGTGGTGACGGCCTTGTGCCGGAGCTCTACGAAGTTTTCCTTGAGAATGCCGCCCGCCAGCGCAGCTATCCCAATGTCGTGCTGTTTCCCGCCTGGGAAGCACGCATGCCCGGCGAAGCGTCTGTAAAGCCCATTGGCGTGGATGCGGCCGACGGCAATAATATCGTCGCCTTTCCGTCCTATTCCGGACGTGCGACCCAGAAAAAGGCGTGAGGAGCTTTTGATGTATATCGCGATGAACCGTTTCAAGGTGGCTGCCGGCGCCGAGGGCGATTTCGAGAGTGTCTGGCGCAATCGCGATTCCAGCCTGTCGCAGGTTCCGGGTTTCGTCGAATTCCGCCTGCTGCGCGGCAAGGCCAATGCGGAGGAGGGCTATACGCTGTTTTCCTCGCACACGCTCTGGCGCAGCGAAGAGGATTTTCTGAACTGGACGAAGTCGGAGAATTTCCGCGCCGCCCACCGCAATGCCGGCGACAACAAGGGCCTGTACAAGGGCCCGCCGGTGTTCGAAGGCTTCAACGTTGTGGATGGCATATGAGCGGCGATCCCGATCGCATCGAGGTGATGCCGGTTCTGCCGTCGCTCGACATTGCCGAGACGCTTGCCTTTTATCGGGATCAACTCGGCTTCATCAAAATCGTCTACGAGGCGAGTGACTATCTGATCGTCAGACGCGGTGAGATGGAACTGCATTTCTGGCTGACCGACGATCGAAGCCTGCCGGAAAAGACATCCGTCTATCTACGTGGCGGCGGTATTGGCGCGCTTCATAGGGAATACAGTGCGAAGGGTATCGAGCGCCTGTCGGATATGGCGGTGCGGCCCTGGAACATGGAGGAATTCTATATCCATGATCCGCACGGCAATCTTTTGCGCTTCGGGCGAATACCGCAGGCGAGCAGCTAGCACCCCCTTCTTCCCACGGGGGAGAGGGGAGGCCCGCTCTGTGGCCTTCCGAAATTCTACGCCCGCACCCGCCAAAATGCGCTCGCTGAGACGGCCAGCCATCCCAGCATCATCGCCCAGCCACCTGTCGGGGCCGCATAGGGGAACATGCCGGAGCCGGTGAAACGCAGTGTCACGAGGTCACCCGCAAACAGCACTGTTCCCACAATCATCAGCAAACCGGCGAGCCAGGCGGTTCTAATCTTGGCGGCGCCAATTGCCAGCGCCAGCAGGGCGGGGGCGTGGGCGAGGCACATGGCGGAGGCCGAGGCGGCGAGATGTGCATCGCCGCCGCCATGGGCGGCAAGGGCGGCGAGCGCCACGCCCGCAAGGCCGAACAGGCCGGCAAAGAGATAGAGCACCGGCTCCAGGCGCGCGTTCAGGCTCATGGCTATTCCTTGTTCTGCATGTGATGGGCGAGGCGCTCGACCGGCGCCCAGATGAGGTCTCGCAATGCCTGGCTGGCGATCGTTTCATCCATGGCCTGGCGGAAGCAGAGAAGCCATTCGTCGCGTTCGACGGGTCCGATTTTGGCGACGAAATGGCGACTGCGCAGGCGGGGATGGCCGCGTTTGTCGGTATAGAGCGGCGGACCGCCGAGATAGCCGGTCATATATTCGTAGAATTTCTCTTCGCTGCCTTCAAGGCTTGGCGGATGCACGGCACGCACATGCCTAGCCTCCGGCAGCGTATCCATCAGCTCGTAGAAGCGATGCGTCAGCGCCCGGACGACAGGATCACCGCCGATCGCGTCGTATAGTGTGGTGACGTTCGTCGTGGTCTTCTCTTCCGGCACAAAACCATCCCTTAAATACCCGTCCCGGCGCGGCACGCCCCCTGCGCCGCTCCGGGCTTTATAGCATCCGAACGCCGTTTCCGGCTTATTGGCCACCGCTTAGATGCACCCGATCAAAAAGGATCGCAACTGTCATCAAAACGCCGCGTCATTTCGCGCATAATCCCTTGCAAGGCAGGAGCTTCAGCAGATTCCTCTTGACAAAACCGTCCGGACGGTATCTTTGTAAATCCATGTCAAACGCTCATCATCGCAAGAAACAACCCGTGCTCGTGCGCCAGCAGTTGCTGGAGGTCGCCGCACGTCTTGCCGGTGAGCAGGGCATGAGCGCTGTTACGCTCGATGCGGTCTCGGCTGCATCAGGCGTCAGCAAGGGCGGATTGCTGCATCACTTCCCGACGAAGAACGCGCTGCTGGACGCCCTGTTCGAAAGCCTGCTGGAGAGGTTCGACGCCGATATAGACGAGCTGATGCGCGCCGATCCGCTGCCGCAGGGACGTTTCTCGCGCGCCTATCTGCAGGCGGTATCCGGGTTGAAGGATCGTCCCGACGATTCCAGAAGCTGGACGCAGGTGACGATCGCGCTGCTTGCCGAGCCCCGGCTGCGCCTGCGATGGCGCCAGTGGGTGGCGGCGAGAGCCGAGGAATATATCGGTACCGACTCGGCGCTCGACACGCTGATCGTGCGTTTTGCCGCCGACGGTCTGTGGTTCGCAGATACGTTGGAAAGCCATGATATCACAGATGCTCTGAGGCGAGAGCTGATTGCCCGCCTCATCGAGCTGACTCACAAGTAGATCAAGAAGGAATACCGTCATGAACCCGGCTGCCGTCTATGGGCTGCTCGTTGCGGCCATCGTGCTTGAAGTTATCGGCACGACCGCCCTCCAGCTCTCACAGCAGTTCACCCGCCTCGGACCGACGGCGCTTGTCGTTGCCTGCTATGGAGCTGCCTTCTACTGCCTGTCGCTGACGCTGAAGCACATTCCCGTCGGGATCGCCTATGCGATCTGGAGCGCTTTGGGAATCGTCTTGATTTCCTCGGTCGGGTTCGTGTTTTTCAAACAGCGGCTCGATACGCCCGCCATTATCGGCCTCGGCCTGATCATAACAGGCGTGGTCGTCGTCAACCTGTTCTCCAAGACCGTTTCTCATTGATGTGAAAAGGTATTTTTCCCGGCCGCAGGGACGGGAAAAATCGTCTTTGTCAAAATACCGACAAAGGTCTATGTCTTCCTCCGACGCGGAGGAGGGACTGCTTTGGCTGGCCATCTTTCCAAAGCGCTTTGAATCCCGCCTTCCTGCTTGTCAAAAATCCAAAGGTTCTAGAGGAGCATAGTCATGGCCATTCGCACCGTCGTATGGGGAGAGAACATCCATGAGACAACCAATGAGATCGTCCGGGGCATCTACCCGGAAGGCATGCACACGACCATCGCCAAGGCTCTGAACACGGATCCGGCGATTTCGGCGACGACTGCAACGCTGCAGGAGCCCGAGCATGGCCTCACCGAAGCCCGGCTTGCCGAGACCGATGTCCTGACCTGGTGGGGTCACAAGGACCATGGCGCTGTCTCCGACGTCGTCGTCGAGCGCGTCGCCAAGCGGGTCTGGGAAGGCATGGGCCTCTTGGTGCTGCATTCCGGCCATTTCTCGAAGATCTTCAAGCGGCTGATGGGCACTCCCTGCGCACTCAAATGGCGCGAGGCCGGTGAACGTGAGCGGCTGTGGACGATCAACCAGCGCCATCCGATCGCAGCCGGTATCGGCGAGCATTTCGAGCTGGAAAACGAGGAAATGTATGGCGAGCAGTTTTCCGTGCCGGAGCCGCTGGAGACGGTGTTCATCTCCTGGTTCCAGGGCGGCGAAGTCTTCCGCTCGGGCCTGACGTGGCGGCGTGGCGCCGGCAACATTTTCTATTTCCGTCCCGGTCACGAGACCTACCCGACCTATCACGATGCAAACGTGCAGAAGGTGCTGATCAACGGCGTGAAGTGGGCCTATAACTCCGAGGGTGCATTGAAGAGCATCACCGATGCTCCAAATGTGCCGGTAGAAAAAGCACTGGAGCCGATCGTCGAACGCGGCCCGAGACTGCATCAGGCCGGCGAAGCCGGTTACCGCTGAGGAGCATCCATGCGACTACTCGTTCTTGGTACGGGCGTGATGGCGAAGAACCAGCTCGCCCACTTCATGAATATCGACGGCGTGACCGTAGTCGGTGCCGTCGATACGGATTCAGACCGTCTGGCCGCCTTTGCCGACAAGTTCAACATCGAGAAGCGGTTTCTGACGCTCGACGAGGCGATCGCCTGGGGCGAGTTCGATGCGGCGACCAACATCACGCCTGACCGGATCCACCATCCGACCACCATGGCGCTGATTGCTGCCGGCAAGCATGTGCTGTGCGAGAAGCCGCTGGCGGAGAACTATCCGAAGGCGCTGGAGATGACGGAAGCGGCCGAGACCGCCGGGGTCATCAACATGGTCAATCTCACCTATCGCAACGTTGCTCCGCTGCAGCGTGCCCGCGAGATGGTGCTATCGGGCGAGCTCGGCACGATCAAGCATGTGGAGGCGTCCTACCTGCAAAGCTGGCTGGTATCACGCGCCTGGGGCGACTGGCGCACGGAATCGACCTGGCTCTGGCGTTTGTCGACGGGTCACGGTTCGAACGGCGTGCTCGGGGATGTCGGCATCCATATCCTGGATTTTGCCGCCTATGGTGCGGCGACCGACATCGATCACGTCTTTGCGCGGTTGAAGACCTTCAACAAGGCGCCGGGCGGGCAGATCGGCGAATATATGCTCGATGCCAATGACAGCTTCACCATGTCGGTCGATTTCGCCAATGGCGCTCTCGGCGTCATCCATGCCAGCCGCTGGGCGACCGGTCATCTGAATGAGCTGAAGCTGCGCATCTATGGCGAGAAAGGCAGCTTGGAAGTCATCCACCGCCCAAGCGGTTCCGAGCTGCATGGCTGCCTCGGCGACGATGTCGAAACGGCGACCTGGAAGCCGGTCGACGTGCCGCCGGTTCCAACCAATTACCAGCGCTTTGCCGAGGCTGTGGCAACAGGCGTGCAGCTCGATCCGAACTTCCGTCATGCGGCGAACCTGCAGAAGGTGCTCGACCTTGCCATGGTAACCGAGCGCGAACGCCGCGAGCTTAAAGTCTGATATTTTCCCTTGCAGATTGAACACCGACGCGCTCGCAGCGCGGCGGTGTCATGCGGCAATTGATCGCTAAAACCTGTACTTAAGTGTACTTGAGCGACGCCCAGCACTAGCCATATTTACTCGATGGCCAACGCGGAAACCGTCCTAACGGCTCCTGCGGAAGGCCATGTCATACCCCAAGCATTTCCGTTTTTCTTCAAAAATACGGAAGCGCGCTTTTCTTCGTTATGACGCAATTCCGGATGCAAAGCCGCTGTGCATTTTTGCTGGAATTGCTCTAGTCGGCAACGGAAAACACATGACTGACATTATCGCCAATACATCCCTTCCCGCAAAAACCGCCCCCGAGACACAAGACTTTGCCACTGCCGGGATCTCTCCCATGGACCGGCCGAGCGCTATCACGCGCTTCTTCATGGGCATCGTCGCATGGGCCGAGGGCCTGAATTTCAAATATGCCAAACTCGGCAATCCGCCGGTTTACGACAATGCCGCCTTTCCCTGGGCGAAGGAGGTCGAGAAGGCCTGGCCGCAGATCCGCGCCGAACTCGACCGCGTGCTGGTGCGCCAGAGCGAGCTGCCGAGCTTCCAGGATATCTCCACCGACGTGCAGACCATCTCCAAGGACAATCGCTGGAAAACCTTCTTTCTCGTCGGTTTCGGGGTGAAGTCCGAACAGAACATCCAGGCCTGCCCGGAAACCTGGAAGGCGGTGCAGAAGATCCCCGGCCTGAAGACTGCGATGTTTTCGATCTTCGAACCCGGCAAACACCTGCCGGCGCATCGCGGCCCCTATAATGGCGTGCTGCGCCTGCATCTAGGCATGATCGTGCCAGAGCCGGCCGACAAGCTTGCCATTCGCGTCAAGGACCAGATCTGCCACTGGCAGGAAGGCAAGGCGCTGATCTTCGATGATGCCTATGAGCATGAAGCGTGGAACCACACGGACAAGACGCGCGTCGTTCTCTTCATCGATTTCGTCAAGCCGCTGAAATTCCCGGCCCGGCTGATCAACTGGACCCTGCTCAATCTTGCGATTTTCACGCCGTTCATCCGCGAAGGGCTCGATAATCACAAGGAGTGGGAAAAGAAGTTCTACGCGCAGGCGGAAGCGCTGCGCAATCGCGGTTAGGACAAGACCTCCCGCCTTTTCGATGTCGTACACCTGCTTAAGGCCCTGCAAATGCGGGGCCTTTTTCTTTTGTTCGCTGACCGGAATTGCGCGGGCGTTGCGCGTGGAAACTTCGGTGAACGCATCGTTCACGTCGGGGATATTGACGACGCTTCAAATCGCGGATAAAGTTTATCCATGATTGGAGACGGCATATGAAACTCAGCGACGGCGTAGAGCAGGCAATTCATTGCGTGACTTTCCTCTCCGGATTGTCGGAGGAGGGGGTGCTGTCGGCGGCGGCACTTGCGGAGCTTCACGGGGTTTCCCCAAGCTATCTGCTGAAGCATCTGCAGGCATTGTCGGGCGCCGGGCTGCTCGTGACGACGCCGGGGCCGAAGGGCGGATACAGGCTGGCGAGGGCGAAAGAGGAGATCACTCTCCTTGACGTCGTGCTGGCGGTGGAAGGTCCCGCACCGGCCTTCCGTTGTGCCGAGATCCGCCAGCGCGGACCCAATCCTCTGCCGGGGCGGTACTTCACCAAGCCCTGCCAGATCAATGCTGCGATGCTGAAGGCGGAGAAGGCGTATCGCGCCGAGCTCGCCAAAGTGACCATCGCAGACATCGCGGCTGATGTCATGGCAGACGACGACGGCGGCATCGCCGCCCGCGGCTGCGCTTTCCTTGAACTCAACGAAAGAAAGACGGGCAATCGGGCCTCGTCACAGGAGAAGCTACAATGAGCACGTCCAAGAAGGTCGTCGTTATCGGCGGCACGGGCCTCGTCGGCTCCAGGGCAGTCACCATTCTTCGCAATGCCGGGCACGACGTCGTCGTCGCCAGCTCCAGAAACGGGATCAATGCCTTTACCGGCGAGGGGCTCGAAGCCGCTCTTTCAGGGGCGGATGCCGTTATCGACGTCTCCAACATCGTTTCCTATGACGAGCCGGTCATTCGCAATTTCTTTGCGACCTCCACCCGCAACCTGACCGCAGCCGAGAAATCGGCCAGCGTTCGCCACCATGTCGTCCTGTCCATCGTGGGCACCAGCGACCTCTCAGGCAATCCCTATGTGAGCGGCAAGCAGGCGCAGGAAGATGCGGTGCAGGCCTCCGGCCAGGACTATACGATCGTTCGCGCCACCCAATTCCACGAGTTCATGGAGACGCTGGCCGAGGCGTATTCCGCTGACGGCGCGGTAAATGTCCCCGATATCCAGTTCCAGCCGATCGCGGCCGATGATGTCGCGGCGGCATTGGTGAGCGTTGCGCTTGGCAAGCCGCGCAATGGCATCGTCGACCTTGCCGGCCCCGACCGCGCCGGCTTTGGCGAATTCATGCGGACATACCTGGCCGCAAAGGGCGACAGGCGCAGCGTCGGCATCGATGCATCCCTTGGCTATTTCGGGGCGCCGGTCACGGCCACCTCGCTCGTTCCGACGGGCGTCTTCATGCAGGGGCAGACCGCGCTTGCGGATTGGCTCCGCCAACAGAATCATGCATCGCAAGTGGAGAAAGTATAATGAAACCGATCCTTTATGCCATGATGGCACTCGTTCTGCCGGTCACCGTCGCCTCGGCGCACGACCTCACCAAGGGTGAACTCGTCTACGAGTCGAAGGGCGCGAAAGTGACGGAGGTTTACGCGCACGCGCTTCCGGATGTTCCGGGCAAGAGCGTGAAAGGTGTCCTGGTCGAATACGAGCCCGGCGGCTACAGCTCGGCGCATACCCATGCCAAATCGGCGCTGATCTATGCGACCGTTCTCGAAGGCGCCATTTTGAGCGGGGTGAATGGTGGCGAAGTGAAGACCTTCACCAAGGGAATGAACTTCACGGAACTTCCCGGCGACCGGCACGATGTCAGCGCCAATGCCAGCAAGACGAAACCGGCAAAGCTGCTCGCCGTGTTTGTGGTCGATACCGCTGATGCGGCTCTGACGACGCCGCGCAAGCCCTGACATTTCTGAAAGCCGCACATGAAAGAGGCCCCGCCGAAAAGCGGGGCCTTTTGCGTTTATTCGATCACCTGAACCACGCGGTGGGTCTGCGGCTCGACGATCACATGGCGATCGTTGATGACGGTATAGGCATAGCGCGGATTATCCGGCACCGGGATCACCTGGACATCTGATGGCAGCGGCTTGCCGACGACGATCGGCTGCTGCACCACCACTGCCGACGGCGGGGCCGGCTGCTGCTGGACGTAGGTTACGACCTCGCGCGGCGGCGGATCGACGACGGCACCGGCTACACCACCTGCCACGCCGCCAATTGCAGCGCCCACGGGGCCGCCGACAATGGCGCCGGTAATTGCGCCGCCGGCTGCACCCGTCACGGCTCCGTCGGCCATCGCATTGGTGGCGAGCGACGAAAGCGCCAGCGCGCCGGAAACGAGAATGATCTTATACATTTTGATACTCCTTCGATCGAGAGCATTTGCGTTTTTCAGGGAAAGGCGGAAATGCTCTATCTCATTGATTCTTCAGCGATTCCCGGCAGGTGAGCGCCGTGGAAATTGCCTTGCTTTGCGTTGAGGAAACGAGCCGGATCAGTCGTTGTTCCTGATCGGAGGAGTCACGGATTGGCCGTGTGGGTTATAGTGCGTGAGATGGCTATTCCAGCCTGCGGCGGAACAGCCAGGCGGCGGCGCCGAGGGTTGCGGTCGCGATCAGGGCCAGCGGAATCGTCTGGTTCAGCACTTCCTCCGCGGGGAGATCCTTGAGGAAGACACCTTTGACGATGATGAGGAAATAACGCAGCGGATTGATTGTCGTCACCGGCTGCAGCCATGCCGGCATGTTCTCGATCGGCGTTGCAAAACCCGACAGCAGCATGGCGGGCACCATGAACAGGAAGGCACCGAGGATTGCCTGCTGCTGCGTCATCGAGAGCGCCGAGATGAAGAGGCCGAGGCCGGCGACCGAACCCAGATAGAAGATCGAGCTGCCATAGAGCAGCAACAGCGATCCCCTGAGCGGCACGCCGAAGATGAAGAGCGCCGCCAGGATATAGAGCGTCATGTGGAAGAGGCCGATCATCATTGGCGGAATGAGCTTGCCGACCAGGATTTCATGGACGCGCAGCGGCGAGACCATCAGCTGATCGAAGGTGCCGAGTTCCCTCTCGCGGGCAATCGACAGCGCGGTGACGATGAGCCCGATGAGGAGCGCGATGCTGGCGATCAGGTTCGGCACCATGAACCATTGATAGGTGAGGTTGGCATTGAACCAGTTGCGCGGCACGGTCGCCACTGTTTTGGCCATGGCGCGCTGGCCTGCCGGCGTCTCGGCCGAGAGTGTCATGCCGATCTGGGTGAGATAGCCGGAGACGATCTGCGAGGCGTTGGAGCGGCGGCCGTCGAGGATGATCTGAAGATCGGCCGGAATGCCCGCCTCGATATTACGGGAGAAGTCGGGGCCGATCTCGATTGCGGCAATGACCGACTGACCATCGATGGCTTCGCGGATATCGGTCTGATTGTCTGCTGTGTCGATGCGGCGGAAGGTCGGCGATCCGTGGATGCGCTCTATCAGTTCCTGCCCCCAATGGCCGCTGTCGCGGTTCAGCACCATGACATCGACATTGCGCACCTCGAGCGTCGCCGCATAGGAAAAGACGAGAAGCTGCATGACGGGCGGCACGATGAGCACGAAGCGACCCTTGGGATCACGCAGTACGGCCAGCAGTTCCTTGATGATGAGGGCTTTCAGCCGGGTCCACCACATCTCAGCCGATCCTCTTTCTGGTGCTGCGGGCGGCCAGCAGGAACATGATGCCGCCGATCGTGAGCATCACGGTGATCGCGCGGGCAAACATCGGCCAGATATCGCCGGCCAGAAAGACTGTCTGCAGGCTGGGGATGAGATAACGCGCCGGCACGATGATGGTGATCCACTGGATGATTTCAGGCATGGAATTGATCTCGAAGAGAAAGCCCGAGAGCAGGAAGGCCGGCAGGAAGGCGGAGATCAGCGCAAGCTGCGACGCGAGGAACTGGTTCTTGGTCGCCGTCGAAATCAACAGGCCCTGGCCGAGCGCCGGGATGAGAAAGGCGGCAGAGAGCGCATAGAGCGCGATGACGGAACCGCGAAACGGCACGCCGAACAGGAAGACGGCGAGCAGCACGCAGAGCGTCATGGAGGCAAGGCCGAGCAGGAAATAGGGGAGGATCTTGCCGGCGAGCAGTTCGGCCGATGTCACCGGCGTCGCCATCATCGCTTCCATCGTGCCGCGCTCCCATTCGCGGGCGACGACCAGCGAGGTCAAGAGCGTGCCGACAAGCGTCATGACGATCGCGATCGAGCCGGGGACGAGGAAGTTGCGGCTGGTCAGCTCGGGATTGAACCAGAAGCGCTGCTCGATGGAGATGGGCGGACCGGCGGCGACCGTTTCGGACTGGCGCTGGCGCTCCCAGTTGGCGACCGCGCCTTGCACATAGTTCTGGACGAAATTGGCGGTGTTGGGGTCGGAGCCGTCGACGAGGACCTGGATCTGCGGGTGATTGCCGGCGGCGTAGTCCGTGGCGAAATCGGCGGGAATGACGACGATGCCGCGCACATTGCCGAGCACGAGATCGTCTTCGAACATGCGCCGGTCGCGGCCAACGGTGACGGAGAAGTAGCGCGAGGCCTGGAAGCTTGCCGCGAGATCCTGCGTCAGCGGCGTCGCCTGCTCCAGGACGAGGCCGATGCGGGTGCGGGTCGTATCGAGCGACACGCCGTAGCCGAAGAGGAAGAGCAGGATCAGCGGCAGTACGAAGGCGATGAGAATGGTGCTGGGGTCGCGGATCGCCTGATAGCTCTCCTTGCGGACGAGGGCGATGAAGCGGCGGCTGCGGGAGGAAGCGCTCATGCGGCTTTCTCCTTTTCCTGCCCCTTTTCGGAGTCCTGAACGAGGGCGATAAAGGCATCCTCCATCGTCGGGTCCGGCTGTTCCTCGGTGGCGACCCGCGCTTTCAACTCGTCGGGCGAGCCGAGTGCGATCGAGCGGCCGCGATAGATCAGCGAGATGCGGTCGCAATATTCGGCCTCGTCCATGAAATGCGTCGTCACCAGCACGGTGACGCCCTTTTCGACGAGGGCGTTGATATGGGTCCAGAATTCGCGCCGGGTGATCGGATCGACGCCGGAGGTCGGTTCGTCCAGGAACAGGGCGCGCGGCTCGTGCATGACGGCGCAGGCAAGCGCCAGGCGCTGTTTCAGGCCGAGCGGAAGGTCCTTGGCCGAATAGCGCCCGTGGCGGCCGAAGTCGAAGATCTCGGTCATCAGCTCTATTCGCTCGCGGCGGCGGCTGCCGGAGAGGCCGTACACGCCGGCGAAGAATTCGAGGTTCTGCATGACGGTGAGATCGCCGTAGAGCGAGAATTTCTGCGCCATGTAGCCAAGCTGGTTGCGCGCCTCGGCGGCATCCTTGCGCAGGTCGAAACCGGCGACCCGGCCTTCGCCTCCGGATGGTTTCAGCAGGCCGCAGAGCATCTTGAAGGTGGTGGATTTGCCGGCACCGTTCGGCCCGAGCAGGCCGAAGATCTCGCCGCGGCCGATATCGAAGGTGATATTGTCGGCGGCGGTGAAATCGCCGAAACGCTTGGTCAGGCCATGGGCTTCGATGACGGGGCGGTCGCCGGTCTCGCTCGGCGAGCCCTGAGCCTCCGCAAGCTTGGAGCGCCCGCCGGGGCCGCCGCCAAGCATATCGATGAAGGCATCCTCGAAGCGGGGAGGGGTGGGTATCAGCTTTGCCCCGCCGGTTTTGCCGATATCAGGCGTCTCACCCTTTGATGTCACGAGGCGGATGGCATCGCCCTGGATGACGCCGTCGATCACGCCTTTCGTCTGCAGCAGTTCGGCGAGGACCTGGCGCCTGCGGCGGCTGACGCCGGAGACCTTGAAGACACGGTCTTCCACGCGGCCGGTCAGATCGTGCGGCTTGCCGGAAAAGAGCAGCCTTCCCTGGTTGAGCAGCAGGACATGATCGCAGGCTTCGGCCTCATCCAGATAGGCCGTGGACCAGAGCACGCCAATGCCTTCCTGCGTCAGGTTCTCGACCATCTTCCAGAGGTCGCGGCGCGAGATCGGGTCGACGCCGACGCCCGGCTCATCGAGCAGCAGCAGGCGCGGCTTTTTCAGGAGCGCGCAGGCAAGGCCGAGCTTCTGCTTCATGCCGCCCGAGAGCTTGCCGGCGAGCCGGGTCGTGAAGCGCTTCAGGTCGGTGAATGTCAGAAGCTCGTCGAAGGCGGCGGCGCGCTCGGCCTTCGGCAGGCCGCGCAGATCCGCATAGAGATCGAGGTTCTCCTGGACCGAGAGATCCTCATAGAGGCCGAAGCGCTGCGGCATGTAGCCGATCGAGGCCTGGATGGCGGCCGGGTTCCGGGCTGTGTCGAAGCCCAGCACCTCGACAGTGCCGCTGTCGGGCAGCATGAGGCCGGTCATCAGCCGGATCAGCGTCGTCTTGCCGGCGCCGTCGGGGCCGACGAGGCCGGTGATGGCGCCGCCCCTGACCTCGCCGGAGACGGCATCGAGAGCCGGCGGGGCATCGCCGAAGCGCCTGGTGACATCGGCAAGCCGGACCAGCGCTTCATCTGCCTTGGAGGGAACCGGGCTCATCGCGCTGCCAGCGAGGGAAAGTGCACGGTGACCGGCATGCCCTGGCGCAGATCCGGGCCGGGCTTGTCGATGACGATGCGCAGGCGATAGACGAGATCGGTGCGTAGTTCCGGCGTTTCGACCGATTTCGGCGTGAACTCGGCGACCGGCGAAATGAAGCCGATCGTGCCGTCATAGGGCTTGTCGGCTTGCGTATCCGAGGTCACCTGGACCTTCATGCCGGGATGCAGGCGGCCGAGATCGCCTTCCGCCACATAGCTGCGCACCCAGACCGGTTGCGTCAGCGACAGGACATAGACGCTGTCGGAGGGCGCGACGATGGCGCCGGGTTCGCGTACGCGGGACAGAATGACGCCGTCATTCGGCGCGCGCAGTTCCGTATCGGCAAGCGAGATGCGGGCGGAGACCAGAGCGGATTGCGCTGCCTTCAACTGGGCGTCGGCTGCATCGATGTCTTCCACGCGACTGCCTTCCTGCAGCAGCTTCAGCGCTTCGTTGGCGGAATCGGCGCGGGCCGCGGCCATTGCCCGATTGGCGGTTGCCAGATCGAGGTTCGCTTCCGAGATATTGCCCTGCGGGCGAAGCTGCCGGGCGCGCTCATAGGTGAGATTGGCATTGTGCAGCGCCGCGACGCTTTCGTCATAGGCAGCGCGGGCCTGGGCGATTTCCGTCTGGCGCGGGCCGGCCTTCAGCTTGTCGAGCGTGGCCTGCAGGGCGGCGACATTGGCTTCTGCGGACGTAACGGCAGCCTCGTAAGGTGTCGCGTCGAGCTTGCTGAGCACCTGGCCGCTGCTGATCGTATCGCCTTCATCGACGGCGAGCGAGGCCAGCCGTCCATTGACGCGGAAGCCGAGGGAGACCTGGCGGATATCGACATTGCCGTAGAGCGCGAATTCCTTTGATCGTTCCGGCAGCCAGCCGAACTTCTGCGGCAGGCCGTACCACCAGGCGGCACCGCCGGCGGCTACGAGAATAACGATGGCAAGGGGGACGATCCGTTTCATGGGGTATTTCCTTTCGCCGGCTCCAAAAGGCCGACAAGTTCTGCGGCAAGTTTGCGCAGGCTCTGGAGTTGTTCTGATCCGACCGACTGCCATTCCATCTGGGCGAGGACGGCGGCGTGGGCGAGGCGGAAGATCATGATGTTGCCGACAAAGGCCAGCGTGCGCAGGCGCACATGCTCGGAAGCCGGATCCTCGCGCAGGATGGTGCCGATCAGCCGTCGCGCCATCTCGATCATCGGACCCATCAGGCCCTTGTAGATGCGGGTGAAGGCCTCCGTCGGCTCCATCTGTTCGCGTGTGATGAAGCGCGCCCAGGGCTCCGATTCCTTGCTGACGAAGATGCCGATCATGGTCTCGGTGAGCTGTGTCAGGAAATGGCGGGCATCGTCTGCCGTCAGCGTCTGCCCGGCGGCATCGAGCGCCATGATATGCGCGACGATCTGCTGGCGCAGGGCGCCGACATGACGCTCGATGCGCGACACCAGATATTCCGCCGTCGCGATATAGAGCCCTTCCTTGCCGCCGAAATAATAGGGAATGGCCTGCAGGTTCACACCCGCCGCCTCGCTCAGCTGCCGTGTCGAGGTGCCGTCGAAGCCATGGCGGCCGAAGACATCGAGTGCTGCGGCAAGCAGCTTTTCCCGGGTGATTTCGGCGCGGTTCGGTTGGTTTTGTTCATCGCTCATGACTGACGTATAACCCCAATGGAGGTTTCAGTCAATCGAATGAATGTTTATCTTGCCGCGTTCGCGCTCCCTATGAATGAGCGTTGCGGGGGCCAACCGTCAGTATATTTACGTCTACTGCCGGCGCATTTACCGTTTCGTACTTCCGTAAAGGCTAATATTCTGGCTGAATGGGAGGATGAGAAACCTGCCCGTCATGCCGAGCACTGCGAGACATGCCTGGAGAGCGCTCCTTGCGAGCGCGGCTCTTGCTCTTCCCGTGACCATGGCTTGCGCTGACGACATTGCGCCGGGAAAAGGCAATCGCATTCAGAACGAGGTGGTCAAACCATCTCCTCATGATGGACAGCTGACGGCCCCGCGGCTAAGCGCGAACTGGTGGCTGCGGATCAGGCGCGAGGCACCGCAGGCCGATCAGTCTGAGGGTTCGAAGCAGGTTTTTGCGCGCAGCACCGACCAGCGATGATCCCGGGCATTGCAGCCTTAGCTGAAGCGCTGCATGTCCGGCCGCAGGCACGAAGGATGCCCTAACTCCCCAAGCCTAGGCGTCGGGCTTTCCGAAAGCCGATTCCGGTTTACGAGCCGGTGCCGCAATGCTGGTTTCCGGCCGATGGGGGTTCGGATCCCTCTTGCGGCGCTGAGCCCGACCGATCAGGCGCAGGGCCATCGCCGAGGGCAAGATTCTCGCAATGAAGGCGGCGAGCTTCGAGGAGATGCCGGGAACGACGAGGCGGCGGCCGGACTTGAAACCCTGCCATGCCTCATGGGCCACATAGTCGGCATCGAGCTTGGGCAGCACCTTGAAGAGGGCAGCCCGGTCGGCCCCGGATTTTTCCAGAAAGTCGGTCGAGACAGGGCCGGGGGCGACGCAGGTGACCGTCACACCGAAGCGGCGGACCTCCTCATGAAGGGCGGTCGAGAAGGCGCGCACGAAATTCTTGCTGGCGTAGTAGAAGGCCATGTAAGGGCCCGGCGCGAAACCGGCGACGGAGCCGAGATTGATGACGCCGCCGCTGCGCCGCGCCACCATGCCCGGCAGGAAGCGCAGGGTCATGTCGGCGAGCGCGCGGATGTTGACGTCGATGATGCCCAGCTGCTCATCGGCGGGCAGGGAGGTTGCCGCGCCGCGCAGGCCATAGCCGGCGCTATTGACCAGGACGCCACAGGCCAGCCCTTTTGCGTCAAGAAAAGCCTCCAGGCGCGACGATGCATCCTGAGAGGCGAGGTCGAGTTCGATCGTGAAGGCTTCTCCGCCGGCCCCGACGATTTCGGCCGCCGCCGCCGCAAGGTCCTCGGGTGAGCGCGCCACCAGAACCACGATATTGCCATCGCGCGCGGCAACCCGGGCAATGGCCCGCCCGATGCCCCGGGATGCGCCGAGGACCACGACAGCCAGGCGGAGTTCGGCGCTGACGCTCATGGTGCCCTTCCCGCAATCGATATGCCGGCAGGCTTTCCCGCCTGCTTGAGCCCCCTGACCTCGTCGACGACGTCGCCGTTCAGGATCCTTTCGAACCGTTCCAGCGCGCGGGCAATGCTGGCGCCGTCCATGACCCGGTGGTCGTAGTGGATGCGCACCGTCACCGTTCCCTCCGCATCGATCGGCCCGTAGTTCAGGAGCGTGGTGAGCGGCGTCAGGGGATTGAGGGATTCGGCGCCGAGGCCGGAATAGACCGACAGTTGGAAGGTGCCGAAATAGCGCGCCCGCTTTCGCCCCAGGTTGAGCCCGAGCCACATCAGCGACCAGCGGAGAAAGGCCGGCGCGCGGGCAAGCTTGAGCGAGCGGCGGAATTCCTTGATCTCGGCAATGGGGCGCGAGCGCGCTTCCTGGATCAGTTTTTCCAGCTCCGGGATGGGGCGCTGTTCGGGACCCTTGATCGTGCTCAGGAGAACGATCCGCTCGCCCTCGTGCTCGCGCTCATGGGCGATCGAGGCCACGCTTTCGGGATATTCATAGAGCTGGTGCTTCGGGAATTTGATATAGGCGCGCCGCAGGTCCGGGGTCTCCTTCGACAGGAGCGCATATCCCTTCAGAAACAGCACGGTCCATGACGGGCGCGGGTCGCAGGCACTCCTGGCGTCGACCAGCGCGCGCAAATTCATCTGCCGCTGCACGGTGACGCGCGGTATGCCGATCGAAAACCGCATGAGATCTCCGACAAGCCGCCTCGCAGCCGAAAGCCTGACTGTCCGTCCCCTCATCCTTGTCCTCCCCCTAGATCACTTCCGTTTTCCCTCGAAACACGCAAATGATCCATCTCTTTGTTTTCATGCAATTCCGGACGCAAGCCGCTGCACAGTTTTGCTGGAATTGCCCTAGTAGAGATAAGGAATGATCCGTTTCGTCCTGTCCATATAGGCGCGGTATTCAGGACCAAAAACGTCGAGCATCATACGCTCTTCCTTGTCCACGCGCAGGAAGAAAAGCACGGCAAAGCCGACGAGGCCGGCAAGGCCCGCCACCCAGTTCGATAGCAGGAAGGCCTGCGCCAGCCCCATTAGCATGAAGGATGTGTACATGGGGTGGCGCACCAGTGCGTAGGGCCCTGACGATATCAGTTCGTGCTTCTGGCGGATTTCCAGCGTTATGGACCAGTTTCGGCCGAGCTGCTTGTGCGTTCGCCGAAAGACCCACATGGCGAGCGCGAATGTGATTGCCCCGACTACGACCGCCCAGATATGGGCAGGATAGTCGGCAGCTCTCGGGATGCCTGTCGCGACGTAGAAGGCCGGCACGATCGCAAGCCCGGCAAGGGCCGTCGCGAGCGCGATCTTCTCTGCCGCGCTCCGCTGGCTGCTCACGATGGGCACGCGCTTGCCGCGGCGCTCAAATGGGTAGCGGATGACGTACCATGCGATTATTCCGAGGACCCAGACGATCTCGCCAATGGTGTGAACTGACAAGCTCAAATCGGCACCAGAACCTTTCCACGATCCGCTTCTTTCCGGGATCGCCCTGCTTTTCTATCAACCTGTATTCATCTCCCGCAGATTTGTAATGAATTGCTGCGGGCGAAGCCAGATGCCTGGCGTCTTATAGCCCATATGTTTGGCGATATCGGCCACGAAAGCGTTGCAATTGTAGACGGTCGCCTCCCAGAGACGGCTACGCGCCTGGAGTTTGCGAATATAGGCGACCGTGTCGTTATATTCGGCGTCCGTCAACATCACGCGCCAGCTCGCCGAGCGGTATTGCTCTTCGAGATCGCCGTCCGTTTCGCCTGTTGTTGCGGGGACGGGGATGAAGTGGCCCAACACATAGGGCGCGGCATCTGGCGAAGCCGGGGCAAGTCCCGCAACCTCGGGACTGATCATTCTTCCGTTCCTGTCGGCACTGCCGAAGACGACATAAGTGTGACCGTAGGTCAGCGCGTAACGCGAGCGGAATTCGATGAAGCGCCGCCCCGCCTGGGCTTGAGCCGCGGCCGGTTTCCCAAGGTCACGGGCATCGGATGTATAATGTGGCTGGGGGGCTTTGTCTTCTGACTGACACGATGATACCACAACCGCCAAAATGGCGACCACGCACAAGCGGCTTCTTTCAAGCGCCATCAACACGCTCCATGTGCAGGCTCCTGCGAATGCGGGCCTGATGCCGGCTGATGCGCCGTTCCTGCGTCCTGAATGGCAGGCGGGATCAATCCTGGCCGTTTTGGGATGTTAGAGAGAGAGGAAGGGCCTACCGAGCCCTTCCCAAGCGTTCTGCGAATTTTACTTGTAGACGGCTGTTGCTGGCGGTGGAGCTTTCCCCTTGCCTTTACCAATCGACCCGCAGGCACTCAGATTGGCCACCGCAAGCGTTGCGAGGATCAAGAATAAAATTCTGCTCATTAAGTCCTCTCCTCATCCTGGTGCAGGCTTGAAAGTCTGCACCTCATAGTTTGACGATAATCGGCACCTTGGACAGTGCGGCAGTGATGCAATGTGCAACGAATCTACATTAGCAGATACTTACCGGTGTGGCCAACCCTGCAATTTCACATGGTAAACGCCATTGAAGCATGCCGTGATCGTTGTGGCTTGCCTGCCACACTTCCGGCTGTCGATTTCGCGATCTCGGTATCGCGAAACCGTGGCCCGGTCTTGCGCGACATGGTTCAAATGACGAGTACGCGCGTACCGATGCGGGTGCGGGAGTAGAGGTCGACGATATTGGCATTGGTCAGGCGGATGCAGCCGTTGGATACCGCCTGGCCGATCGACCAGGGAGCATTGGTTCCGTGCAATCGGAAGAGCGTGTCCTCGCCGCCCTGGTAGAGGTAAAGCGCGGCAGCCCCCAGCGGGTTGTCCGGACCACCCGGCACGCCCTCGGCATATTGGGCAAGCCGCGGCTTGCGGGCGATCATGTCGTCGGTCGGCTTCCAGGAGGGCCATTCCGCCTTGCGGCCGATCGTGGCTTCGCCCTTGAAGCTCAAGCCTTCCTCGCCGACGGCAACGCCGTAGCGCGTGGCAAAGCCGCCGTTCTCGACGAAGTAGAGATAGCGTGCACGCGTATCGACGACGATGGTGCCGGGCGGCTCGCCTCCGTCATAAGCCACTTCCTGCCGCCGATAGCGTGGATCGGCATCCGGATCCCTTCCTAAAACCCGATAGCCCAGCGGCGGGCCATCCGATGTCGTACTGCATCCATGAAGCATCAGAGCCAGGCTACCCAAGACCAGACCCCGGCGTGTCACAACTGCCCTTTCGTTCATTTCCACTTACCCTCAGTCAGCTTCGATGTTTTCCGTTCAGTGGCGGGCTCGTTTCCGGCCCATTCGCTTCTGTGGAATTGCTTATCTGGCAGGCGGACAAGCTGCGCAACTTGCAATAGTATGCATTTCGACCATGCACGAATCTCCTTGCTTCGGCCACTCGTTTTGCAAGAATATTAGAATACCTAGATGGAAGGAAGCGATGAAACTTTGCTTGGAAGGAAAAGTCGCAGTTGTGACAGGGGCGGGCTCCGGTATCGGGGCGGCCGTTTCCCGGCAGCTCGCACTTGAGGGGGCCGAGGTCGTCATTGCCGATATCAATGAGGAGGCTGCGCACCGGACCGTGGCGGCAATCTGCGCTGATGGCGGCCGGGCGCGGGCATTCGTTGTGGATGTGGCCGATTTCGAGGGCGTGCAGCGCCTTGTCGATTTTGCCGTCGAGACATGCGGCGGCCTTCATCTCGCGGTCAACAATGCCGGGATTGATGGTGTCAGGGCGGCAGTTGGGAACTATCCGCTCGATGACTGGCACAAGCTGATGAACGTCAATCTGAACAGCGTTTTCTACTGCATGAAATGCCAGATCGGCGTGATGCTGAGATCGGGCGGGGGCGCAATCGTCAACATGTCCTCGGCGCTCGGCGCTGTCGGCTTGCCGACCGCAGCGGCCTATACGGCGGCCAAGCACGGGGTTGTCGGTCTGACGAAGGCTGCCGCGATAGAATATGCGAGGTTCGGCATCCGGATAAACGCTGTCGGCCCCGGCTGGATCGATACGCCGCTGCTGTCAGAGCATCTGGACATAGCGAGCACGCGCCGGATGGCATCCCTTCAGCCCATGGGCCGGCGCGGGACGCCTGACGAGATCGCCAACCTCGTCTGCTTCCTGCTTTCCGAACAGGCGAGCTTCATCACCGGCGCGCACTACCTGGCGGACGGCGCCTATACTGCGCATTAGGCGCAGCGGCGCCAGCGCCTGCCCGGCCTATGCCACGGCCATGATGACATGCGCCTGGATCCTGGCGGCCACCGCGCCGCTGCCGTGCCTGCCGGCAATTGCGGAGGCGGCGTGATCGGTCGCAGCCTGTAGCTTTCCGGGTTCTCTCGCCTCGATTTCGTTGCGAAGAACGGTCCCCTGGCAATAGGCAACGGCAGGAAGACGCGGGGAGGGCGCCCGGCTCTGCTCGGTCGTCGTCTCGATCGCCACGCTTTGAAAACCCGCTGCCTCGAGATCGCGCCGGATCACGGCCTTGTCGTGATAGCCGTGCGGCGTGCGCGCGAGAAAACGCGGCGGATCGTCCGGAAACATCTCCGCCAAAGCATTGGTGACATCATTCGCAAAGTCGTTTTCCTCGATGCGGTCCCAGACATTGAAGAGGAAATAGCCTCCGGGCTTCAGAACCCGTCTTGCCTCGCGATAGGCGATTACACGGTCGGGAAAGAACATCGCCCCGAACTGACAGCAGACGAGATCGAAGGCTGCGTTTTCAAATGGCAGCGCCAGAGCATCCGCCTGGCGCCATTCGATACGGCGGCCGGAAGCCTGCTGCGAAGCGGCATAGTCGAGCATCGGCTGGCTGAGGTCGGTTGCGATATAGCCTGCGCCAGGGGACAGTTTTGCGGCGAGGACGCGGGTGAGAGCACCGGTGCCCGCGGCGATTTCCAGGACGGCATTCGGCGACAGGGCCGCTGCTCTTCGGGCAAGGTCTGATGCGAAGGGCTCGAAAATCAGCGGCACCATATAGCGGTCGTAGTTTTCCGGGATCGAGCCGGCGAAGATCTTGTCCGTTTCCAGCATCGCTGCATCCACCATCGGTCTGATGGCCTGTGAGACTAGCATGGATTTGCTTGTTTCGGGCGGTTTTCTAGAGAGCAGCGAGCCCGGCTTCAGCCGGCCCCCCGGCATTTCGACAGGATATCGTCGACGACTGCGGCGAGCGGCCGAGTGGCTTCGATGGTGGTCGCGTTCGCCGGAATGTCTTCCCTCGTTGCATGCAGGTGCAGCACAAGGTCCCGCTCGGCCGGCCTTCCGCCAAACTCGTCTTCGGGCCTGCCTGCAAGCCGGTTCTCCAACGTCTCTTGGTCGATCTCGAGAACGAAGACGGCGTCGAACAGATCGATGAAGTAATGGGAATTTCTCGAGCCGCCGCAGAAGAAGGAGACCGGGTGGCTTTTATCGGCCGCGAGCGATCGGACCTTGCCGACATGCCATAGGTGCTGCCTGTGCACGAAGGCGACATCCTCCTGCTCGTGCCGGGGCCTGTCCAGCGGCTCGCCCGTGCGGGGATCGCCGCGATAGGCCAGTTCACGGTCGCCATGAATGACGTGGTAGCCGCGCTGCTGGAGTTCGGTCGCGACCGTGGTCTTGCCGGTGCCGGACACGCCTTCGATGAGATAGTTCCTGACGCCCATTTCGCTCCCGTTCGGCGAGCCCCGCGCCTTGGCGCGCTGCTGGCTCATGGCGCAGAATTATAGTGGATTCCCGACGCTTCAATGCCGCCGCTGCTCAAAGGCGGTCAGTGCAGGACGGCGATCGCGGTAACGCCAGCCTCTTCTGCAGCGCGAATGATCGCGGCTCTGAGCTGCTCGGGATCAGCGATGCCCTTGACGACATCGAGGCAGAGCTTGATGGCCAGAAGAAACTCCTCTCCGTCATCGCAGGGGAATTCCCTTATGAGCGCATTGGCGGCCCCCATTGCCGTCCTGATGGAAAACACCCTTTCCGGATCCTTGAACATCAGGATCACAGGCGCGAATTCGATCGGGGTGTCCCATTCCATTACACAATACTCCAGATGGGATAGTGTAATTTTAACGGAGCAAGAGGCGTGCCAATGCGCGCGACGGTTTATGGGCGGGCATTTATCCAGAGGGATGCCGGTTCCGGTCCGTTGCTCAGCGACCGTCGTCACCCAGCATGTAATCCGCCAGCCTGTAGCAGTGGCTCGCCTGATAGGCGTTCCGGCCGCGGTTCATGTGCGTCAGGTTGAACGCCCGGATCGCCTGCAGCGAACGGGGCGTGGCGAGAAATTTGCCGATCGAGGAGATGCCGCGGACCTTGACGCCGAAAATGTCCTGGCCTCTGGGAAAGAAATAGCTGACGTCTTCAGGCATCACGACACAGGACCCGAGGAAATCCTCGTCCACCTGGCCGTGATCGAGTGAGTGGTCGGTGGTCAAATCGGAAAGATGCACCAGGAAGAGCGCGCGGATGTCCTCACCATCGGCATAGAGCGAGAAGAGCTCCATCCAGCTCGCATTGACACGAATGAGGGCCTTACCTGGTGTCGACGGCAGACAGGAAACAGACCAATAGTGCCGCTCCGTCCGGCGCGGGATCGGGATGCAGTCGCTCCCGTAGCGCCTGAGAATGTCGAGAACCGCCTGTGCCTGCGGCCGGCGCAGCAGCTTCTCGAACTTCGCGACGTATTTGAGACGCAATTCCAGGGATTCCGGGCGCTCGTCGGCGTCGGCCGGGAACGTCTCGCCCCGCATCCAATCGCGCTGCTGATCGAGATCGAGGAACCCGCGCAGACCGGCGGCGTCTTGGCGGCGCACCGCGCTCACGTCATCTACCATGAAAGCAATCCCAGGCTCCGCTTTTGAACGGCTCCTCGCCTTGGCGCGGCGACAGAGCTTTACGAATGTTTCCCGTTCACCGCATATATCCACCATTTCCTGCGGGATAACTACGGCCCCGATGCCGAGACACTTGTCGGGCCTGCCGCTCAAGCAAAGCCTCAGGCAGCCGGGCGTGGGTATGGAGCCACTCTATCTCTTTGTTTTTACCTAATTCCGGACGCAAAACCGCTATGCACTTTTGCTGGAATTGCTCTGACCAGACAGGGTTCGAAAACCGTGATCGACAGGCCGGTTTCCCGAGCCCAGCGGTGGATCGGCTCTCAATGGTATTCAGCAGCGACTAATAGCCACCGTAATTGCCGCGAACGGGACCAATACCCAGTGGCGTTGCGTAGGTCGTGTTGTCGCCGCCGGTGCCGGTGGTCGCGCACCCTGAAAGGGTCAGAAGCGCGATCGCTACCGCGGCTAAAAGGTATCTTGCAGACATGACATTGTCCCCCTTATCAGTCACCGCGCAGGCCTTCAGGGCCAGAGCACGAATATTCCCCAAACCACCGCCACAAGCAACTGTGGCGAGTACCTATTCGACGCAATTGCCTCAACGATATCGGAGGCTTGCAATAAGCCGGTTCACTCTCGGCCCGATGGGCCTCTGCGGAAGGCGCGGAACGAATTCATTTCCAAGCCGAGGCCCGCCCTTGGCGGGCGGACCGCTTTCCCTGTCGCGGCCCGGGCTGCGTCGATGCGGTTGAGGATGGATGGGCGCAAGCACAACTGGACACCTTCCGGCCGGGTCGCCCGCAGGAGGGTATAATACAGTAATATACCTCCAGTATCCCGTCGCCTGATGCATAATTCTTCGTCCCGATCTTCGTGGATCGGGAATGGGAGGCGATTTGTTCAATCAAGATCTTCTACGGGAGTCCGCACAGCAAGGATGCTCGCGTCTATGATCATGTCTTGCTTGCGCCCCATCTGAAACCGAAGCCTTCCGAAGGGATTCGGAGGCTGCTCAGAGGAGTCAGGCAATGGTCAGATTGAAACTTTTGTTTACCGCTCTGTTGGCCACGATGTTTCTTGCAACTCTGCCGGATTTGTCGTGGGGCACAGAACAGGCCCAGCAACGGCGCGCCGGGCGTGACGTCAGACAGGATACGCGGCAAGGCGCACGTGACACGAAACAGGCGTGTCGCGCGTCGAACGAAAAGAGCAATGCCGGGTGCCGACAGGACAAGCGACAGACCAAGCAAGGCGGCCGCCAGACAGCTCGTGATCTCAAATACTGATTATAGCCGCTTCTGGTTCGAAGGTGTGAACGCTCGCGCTTGAGGGGCAGCCGTGCCGCGTTGCGACCGTGTGCCCCACTTTCCCGACCGCCGATCGCCTTCGGCCCGGAGCGACCCTCGACCAGGCCGCGACATTCGCCATTCGGAAGATCTGGGATTCGTCCAGATGGCGGATAGCCGAGGTTTGGGCGGTTCGACGTCACGATGCTTAATCCGGAGTGGCGACAGACAGAGATGAATGGGGAGTCGCCGCGGCCTGGCTGGGTAAGCAGGCCGGCAACGGCGCCTATAGATTTGCAAACATTGCACGCCTTGATTCGATGCTATCAGCGTATCATCGAAATCGAGCGGTGTATAGCTGTGTATAAATTTATGTATTGCTGCTGATTCGCAATCTAATTCGGAAAATAATGCACTGCTTTGATGAATATATAAGCATTAGCTCAAATAATATGTTATGGTTTGCTGCCGTAAAACTCATCGTGCTCTGGTGTCGTCTATCTTGATTGGTTGGCATCGATGGTTTTTCGGAAAATACTTAGCAAAGCGCAACCAGTTGCTCCGATTCAGGAGCGCTTTTTTGGGAGAGGACGATGAAACACCATCTTTCAATTGCAATCGCATTTGCAGGTATCGGCTTGGCTTGCCAAGCACTGGCCGCCGAAGCGGATGCGTCGAAGCTCACCTGTAAAGAGGTCGGCGCAATGGCGCCTGCAAAATCGATTGCCGTTGCCATGTGGGTGAACGGCTACGTTCACGGCAAGGCGGGCAATCCGACAGTCGACAGTGACAAGGCGCACGCGAACGCGGAAAAGGTCGCCGCCTATTGCAAGAGCAATCCGGCCAGCACCGTGGCGGATGCGCTGGAGGCCCTGGCAAAGACGTAACTTCGGCAATGAACCCCAATTTGAGTGGTCAATAAGCCAAGACGGCGACACCCCGCGCCGAAAGCACCTGATGCCCGCGGAAACGGCACAGGCGAAAAACAGATGGCGACCACTTGAGGTCAGACCGCCGGCTTGTCCCGTAGCCGGCGATCTGATTTCCGGGTGTCAGACGGTGTTGAAGCTCCACTCCTGCGTAGTGGGCAAAGGACAATGGGGCCGAAATGTCGGTGGACGAGCGGCCTGATATCGATCATTGCGCGCCACCGCGATCCCTTCTTTCACGGTCTCATTTCTATTTCCCGAGTGTTTCCAAATAGGTCTGGCGAGGTCGGAAAGACTCCAGACAGGGAAACGGTCAATGGCAAGGAGGATCATCCGCCGTCCGAGAGTTCAGAGCAGGACGGGCTTGCGGCGGATGCGGCTTCGCCTTCTCCCCGCCGGGGAGACGAGGACGCCCACATTCCCCACGGAAACCTCATGCCACATATGACTGCATACGCGCCGCCGCGTGACTGGCTCGCCATGCTCAAGACGAATGACAGGGCAATCCCCTTCCTGGCTTCACGCTCGATTGGACCGCGATGCTGGAGCACCACCCCGACGCGCGAGGAATGCTCGCGCTGGATGAATTCAGCGACTGGACGATGCTGCCTGCCCGCCCGCCATCCGATCCGCTTGGACTTGTGAACTCGGCAGCGTGCCCTAATTTTCAGCAGCATACCCTGAGTTGAAGACGTACGGAACTTTTCGGCCGATGCACATGCCATTGTTCTAACTGAATTTTTCAAATCACAGAGGGGCTTCCATCATGTCGGACAAATCGAAGAACGGCTTCGATCGCCGTGATTTCATGATTGCATCACTGGCAACGGTCGGCGCGTCGGCTGCTCTTGCCGTTAGCGCGAATGCCGTTGACGCAGAGGAGGCAGCGAAACCCGCTGCCAATCCGGCCTCCGGAACGGTCTATACCGGCGATGTCATCCAGGGGAAAAAGGTCGTCAGCGCGCTCGACGTCGACGATCTGGAGCCGGGGCAGAAGCATTTCCTGTATTTTCAGGGTGCGCAGATGCCCACGGGGCAGTACTGGTATGTGTCCGTGACCGTCGCCAAGGGGACAAGGCCGGGCAAGCGCGGCATCCTGACCAGTGGTGTGCACGGCGACGAAATGAGCAACATTCACACGGTCCAAACCGTGATGAACCAGCTCGATCCGACACAGATGTCGGGCACGGTCATGGCGGTCACCGATGTGGCGCGCCCGGCCCTTGAAAGCATGCAGCGCAGGTGGCCCAATCAGGGCAGGGGCGTCGATCTGGTCGACATGAACCGGGAATGGCCGGGGAACGAGAACGGTCTCACCGCGCCCAGCCGGCATGCCGGGCTGCTGTTCAACCGGCTGCTGCGGCCGAACGCCGACTTCGCGATCGACTTTCACACCGGAACGACCGGGTTCGAAGTCACCGCATTCAATATCGGCGGCATGGATGTGCCCGAGGTCAAGGCCATGTTGGAGCTCTATCCCGTCGGCCAGATCTTCGACAACCATGTCTATCCCGGTGTCCTGCACAACGCCTTCATGGAGGTGGGTATCCCCTCGTTTACGCCGGAGATCGGTGCTGCCCGCGTTCTGGACCTCGAGATGATCGCGCTCTTCGTGGAAGGCACGATGAACGTCCTCAAGCATTACGGCATTGTTGCCGGGCCGATGGGCCGGACAGGCAAGGACGTGACTGTCTTCGTCGGCAACAGCGCTTTCCCGATCCTGGCAACCGAGGGCGGGATCGTCGAGCATCTGGTCAAGCTCAATGACAAGGTCGAACCCGGACAGAAGGTGGCCATCCAGCGCAACAGCTTCGGCGAGGTGGTCGCGGAATATACAAGCGGCGTGGCCGGGGAGATAACGGGCCAGCGCAGCGACGCAATGTCCGAGCCCGGCAACCCCCTGGTCTTCATCCTCTTCCACAAGGCGGCGCTGGAGGGCGCTGAGGCCTATCCCGAGTAATCTGCCGTTTCCGCCTTTCGTTTAGAATCGGCGCGTAGGAGACCGATTTCCTAGGCGAGACCGCGGAACTGCGCCGGCGCATTGCATCGGCGATGCGCATGTCAAATGTCGTCAAGACCTGATGAACGAGAGCAGGTCGGGGTTGAGGACATCCGCATGTGTGGTCAGCATGCCATGGGGGTAGCCCGGATAGGTCTTCAGCGACCCGTTCTTGAGCAGGTTGACCGCACGCGGCACGGAGCTTGCGAAGGGGACGACCTGATCGGCCTCGCCATGCATCACCAGCACCGGCACGGTGATCTTCTTGAGGTCTTCGGTATAATCTTCCAGCCAGGAGGCGACAGTCGCGTGGTGAGCGAGAGCACCACCGCCCATGCCCTGGCGCCACCAGTTCGCAATGATCGCCTCCGAAGGCTTGGCCCCGTCGAGGTTGTACCCGTAGAACGGGTTCTCAGGGACGAAACGGTAGAATTCCGACCGGTTGCCCAGCACGCCCGCACGGATCGCTTCGAACCACTCCATTGGCTGACCGGACGGGTTTTCCTCGCTGCGGTACATGTTCGGCGTCAGGGAAGCGACCAGTACTGCCTTCGCGACGCGCTCCTGGTGGCGGGCGACATAGCGAGCAACCTCACCGCCGCCTGTGGAGTGGCCGATATGGATCGCGTCGCGCAGGTTGAGGTGCTCGGTCAGGGCCGCGAGGTCGGCAACCCAGTGGTCCATGTCGTTGCCGGTGCCAGGCTGGTCGGACCGGCCGTGACCGCGCCGGTCGTGGGCGATCACCCGGTAGCCGTGGCCAAGAAAGAAGGTCATCTGGGCGTCCCAGTCGTCCGCCGACAGCGGCCAGCCGTGGCTGAAAACGATCGGCTGGCCCGAGCCCCAGTCCTTGTAGAAGATGTTTACGCCGTCCGTGGTCGTGATTGTAGGCATCGTGTCGCTCCATCTGCCCTGTTGAACATTCGTTTTGGGATACAGTTGATTGCGAAATACCTCCGGTGAGGCGTGTTCGATCATATCCGAAAATTGCGACGTTAGTTAAATTCCCTCTTTATCGAAGACAAATACCTTGTACGTTCGAGCTATGCCTCAAAGGTATAGCGAGGACCCGATGGAACTCAGGCATTTGCGCTATTTTGTTGCCGTTGCTGAGGAGGGAAGCCTACTGACCGCAGCAGAGCGGCGGCTTCACACGTCCCAGCCCTCGCTCAGCAGGCAAATTCGCGATCTGGAAACCGAAGTCGGTGTCAAACTGTTGGAACGGCAGTCGCGCGGCGTGACGCTCACCGCCGCCGGTAAAGTGTTTCTTGATCACGCGCGGCTGGCGTTATTGCAAGTCGAGGCGGCTGCGGAAGGGGCCCGGCGGGCAGAGCGGCCGGAAAAGCAGTCGTTCACTATCGGTTTTCTCGCAGGGCAAGAGGTCGTGTGGCTACCCCATGCATTGCGCATTATTCGCGAGGAAGCGCCGGAGGTTGAAATCATATTGTCCAGCCAGTCTTCCCCGGACCTGGCTCTGGCACTGATGCGAGGCAAGCTGGACGTCGCTTTCCTTCGCCCCGAGACGCAGAGTGTTGGTGTGTCCTTCAAGTTTCTAGCTAAGGAGCCACTGATCGCCGTGCTGCCGGCGGACCATCGCTTGACGTCGCGCAAAAAGATCCTGCCGCAGGACCTTGCCCGCGAAACTTACGTCAGTTCGGCTAGAATTTCTCCCGTACTGCAATCCGTGATCCAGGATTACGCGTCGAACGTCGGGATCAACCTCAAGGCAGAGTACGAAGGCGAAGGCCTGCCATCAGCAATGTCGCTCGTCGTGTCGACGGGTGGAATAACGCTTATTCCGCTTTATGCGCAAAATATGCTTACACCGAATGTCGTTGCCAGAGCACTTGAGGGTGTGCCTCCGACAATTGATCTCACCTTAGGATACAACGATTCAAATTCCTCACCTTTGCTCCGCCGATTTTTGTCTCGCTCTGATGAATTGGTCGCCAACGTCCAAAATCAGAGCATCATCCGCTATGCCGAAGTTCCATAGCAGGGAGCGCCTTTACAAGGAAAAGCAGGCCTCCCTTGCGAAGGCTCTTGCTACCCGATTTGCTGTAGTGCTTGGCATCAGCGTGCACCAGCTTGGCAACAACGTGCACTCCGCTTGCCAACAGCGTGCACCGCATCCCGAATAGCGTAGCTGAATCAACGAACGCATGGCGAATGCGCGTTTCTGTGCTCTCGCTTGCGCGGCGACTCCGATTCCTTCCACAATCACGGGGAATCGTTTGAATCGGGAAGTGGAACAGTGCCTTTCGGGACGCGGTGCACGCTGTTGGCAAGCGGAGTGCACGTTGTTGCCAAGCTGGTGCACGCTGATGCCAAGCACTACAGACAATGGCGCACCCGACAGGATTCGAACCTGTGACCTTTGGAATCGGAATCCAACACTCTATCCAGCTGAGCTACGGGTGCATGCCTGACGATGTGACTCGTCGTCCGATGTCGTGGTTCTTAGCCTAGCTTTGGCTCTGCTTCAATCGCGAAGTTCGCGGAATTTCGGCTCGTTGCTGTTATCCGGGATTTTCAAGGCGATGGGGCGTCGCTAAAAGCTTCCTCTGATGGTTAGGTTTTCATCGGGAGATGGCGTGGGCGAGGCTGTTTTCGATCTGGCGCGGCGGGCGCGGTTTGCGGGGCTTTCAGGGAATTTTTCGCTGGGGCATGAGATCCTGGATGGAGCCGTGGCGCAGGCTGGCGAGGATGCTGGGGCGCGGGCGTGGATTGCGATCGAGCGGGGGCGGCTTTTCAACAGTGCGGGGGAGCCGGCGCGGGCGTTGCCGTTCTTTAGCGAGGCATGGGAACTAGCGCAGCGGGCAGGGGACCATGATCTGGCTGTCGATGCGGCGCATATGCTGGCGATCGCGTCCGATGTCGAGGCGGCAGAACGGTGGGTAGCGGTGGCGCTCGATTATATCGAGGCGCAACGCGCAAGCCCGCATTGGCGCGGCATGCTGCATCACAATCTCGGCTGGACCTATTTCGAGGCGGGGCGCTTCGAGGATGCGCTTGGCGCCTTCCGGCGGGATGAGGCGATCCGGGAGACCTCCGGCAACGCACAGACGCTGAAGGTGGCGCGGTATGCGGTCGTGCGTACGCTCCGGGCATTGTCGCGGGTGGATGAGGCGATTGCGCTTGGGGAGAGGGTCGTGGCGATTGCGGATGCGGCCAATGATGCGGCGCCTTATGTCTATGAAGAGTTGGCCGAGTGTTATGCGGTGAAGGACGAGATGGCGGAAGCGCAGCGCTTTGCGGCGCGGGCGCAAGCGATCCTCTCGGAGAATGCGTCCTTCGTGCGGGATGAGCCTGTCAGGCTGGCGCGGCTTGCGACCCTTGCTGCGGGTGCTGCGGCTGCGGGCTGATGCCACAAATGCAAACTCCGCCGGTCCTTTCGGGCGGCGGAGTTTGCTTGCTGGATGCTGCTTATGTCAGACCTGCATGGCGCCGGGGCCGGGGATGGCCTTCGGGGGCACCTTGCCGAGGATGATCATGCCGAGCACCTCGTCCTTGGTGACATCCTCGGTGCGGGCGTGGCCGACGACCTGGCCGTTTTTCATCACCGAGACACGGTCGGCGAGGTCGAAGACGTCGTGGATGTCGTGGCTGATAAGGAATATGCCGATGCCTTCCTTTTTCAGCTGTTTGATGAGCTCGCCGACCTGCGCCGTTTCCTGGGGGCCAAGGGCTGCCGTCGGCTCGTCCATGATCAGGATGCGGGCGTTGAACAGGATGGCGCGGGCAATGGCGACGGATTGGCGCTGGCCGCCGGAGAGTGCCTTGACCGGCTCCTTGAAGCGCTTGAAGTTGGGGTTCAGGCGGCCCATCACCTCGCGGGCGGAATGTTCCATCGCGACATCGTCGAGCGTGCCCCAGCGGGTCTTCAGCTCGCGGCCGAGATAGAGGTTGGCGGCGGCGTCGACATTATCGGCGACGGCGAGCGTCTGGTAGATCGTCTCGATGCCGAACTTCTTGGCATCGCGCGGATTGCGGATGTCGGCCGGTTCGCCATTGATCAGGATCTCGCCGCTATCACGCTTGTAGGCGCCGGAGAGGATCTTGATCAGGGTCGACTTGCCGGCGCCGTTATGGCCGAGAAGGGCCACGACTTCACCGGGGTAAAGATCGACGGAGGCATTGTCGACGGCGTGGATACCGCCGAAGGAGATCGAGATGTTCCTCAGTTCGACAAGGGGAGTGCGTTGTTCAGCCATGGTTCGTACTCCTCTTACTTCGCACGGGAGCGATAGACAGTGTCGAGCCAGACGGCAATGACGAGCACCGCGCCGACGACGACGTTCTGGATGGGCGTGTCGACATTGGCGAGACCCATGCCCGACTGCAGAGACTGCATGACGAGCGCGCCGAGCATGGCGCCGGCGATCGTGCCGGTGCCGCCTGCCAGAGACGTGCCGCCGATAACGGCTGCCGCGATCGTATAGAGTTCGTAGGTCGTGCCCTGCGAGTTGGCGGCGGCGTTGAGGCGTGCCGTGGAGATCGCGGCGGCGACGGCTGCGAGGAAGCCCATCAGCGCGAAGATGCGCACGGTGACCCAGCGGGTCTTGATACCGGCGAGCTCGGCTGCTTCCGGGTTGCCGCCGATCGCGAAGACATAGCGGCCGAAGCGGAGACGCGTGGCGATGAAGGTCATGACGATGCCGACGAGGATGGCGATCAGGACCGGCACGGCAATGCCGTAGGGGATCATCAGCCCGCCTTCCGGCATGGTGATGTTATTGGCCTCGGCATAGCGCTTGGCGATCGCCGGCGGCCAGTAATAGATCGTGGATACCCAGATCGCTCCGAGCACCATGGCACAGCCGAGGATGCCGAGGACATATTCTGCCCAGAGCGGACGGCGCGGGAAGTTGAAGCGCCGGCGCTGGTGGCGCGAGCCGATGATCGAGACGACGATCAGCACGCAGGCAGCCGCACCGATGATCCAGCTCCAGGTGGCGCCGATCGCGCCTTCGGCACCGCCGCCCATGATGCGGAAGGTGGTGTCGAGGGGGGCGACCGTCTGGCCGCTCGTGACATACCAGGCAAGGCCGCGCCAGGCGAGGAAGCCGCCGAGCGTGACGATGAAGGACGGCACGCCGAGGAAGGCGATGATGACGCCCTGGAGCAGGCCGATGGCCGAGCCGACGAGGAGGCCGGCAATCAGCGTGATCACCCAGGTGAAGGAATTGTCGAAGCCGAGATATTGCGGCAGGAACTTCGCCTGGACCACGCCCATGATCATGGCGACGAAGCCAAGGATCGAGCCGATCGACAGGTCGATGTTTCTGGTGACGATGACCAGCACCATGCCGGTCGCGAGAACCGCGATTTCGGTCGTCTGGACAGAGAGGTTCCAGAGGTTTCGGGGCGTGAGGAACAGGCCGCCGGTATAGAAGTGGAAGCCGACCCAGATGACCAGCAATGCGCCGATCATGCCGAGAAGGCGGGTGTCTATTTCCGTTGCCCGCAGGAAGCGCGTGAAGGGGCCTTCAACTGCCGTGCGCGGGCCGGACGAGGTCGATTGGGTGATGTCTGCCATGGGTTTGCCGTTTCCCCCATTTGTTTGGGCGCAGGCCTGCTCCTGATGGGAATAGCTGGCCGATGACCGCCCTGTTCTTGTTGTGACCACCGGGACGCTTCCGAAAATAGCCGATCACAACGGCACTATTCTGGCAGGGAATCAAAGCATCCGCGATGTGCGCGAGAACGGAGAAGCGCCATCCGACGGCTTCATCCGGCATCCGGCGCCGCAGCGGAGGCCGCTGCGGCGCCGATAGTTCAGATGGTCAGGCGAGGATTAGTCGCAAGCCTTGACGGAACCGGCCTTGACGCCCTGGCAGGCTTCAGCCTTGGAGATCCAGCCGGCGTCGATGACGACGTTCAGGTTGTCCTTGGTGATGGCAAGCGGGGTCAGGAAGATCGACTGCATCTTCACCTTCTTCGGGCCGCCTTCGAAGGTCTGCACGCCTGCAACCTTGTCGAGGGCAGTGCCGCCGGCGAGATCGAGAGCGATTTCAGCAGCGCGCTTTCCGAGTTCACGGCTGTCCTTCCAGACCGAAACCGTCTGCGTGCCGAGAGCGATGCGGTTCAGAGCAGCCTTGTCGGCGTCCTGGCCGGAAACCGGAACGGAGCCGGCGAGGCCCTGTGCGTCGAGAGCGGCGACGGCGCCACCGGCCGTACCGTCGTTGGAAGCAACAACCGCGTCAACCTTGTTGTTGTTGGCGGTCAGGAACTGCTCCATGTTGCGCTGGGCGTTCTGCGGCAGCCAGCCGTCGGTATAGGCTTCGCCGACATTCTTGATCTTGCCGGCGTCGATCGCAGCCTTCAGGACTTCCTGCTGACCTGCGAAGAGGAAGTCAGCGTTCGGGTCGGAGGACGAGCCCTTGATGAAGACGTAGTTACCTTCCGGCTTGACCTTGAAGACTTCCTGAGCCTGCAGGCGGCCGACTTCCTTGTTGTCGAAGGTGATGTAGAAGGCAGACGGGTTTTCGATCAGGCGGTCGTAACCGACGACCGGGATACCTTCGCTGGCGGCCTTTTCAACAGCCGGGCCGATTGCGTCGGAGTCCTGAGCGAGAATGATGAGGGCGTTTGCGCCCTGGGAGATCAGCGACTCGACGTCGGTGAGCTGCTTTGCAGCCGAAGACTGTGCGTCAGCGGAAATGTACTTTGCGCCCTTGGCTTCCAGAGCCTTCTTGATTGCTGCTTCGTCCGTCTTCCAACGCTCTTCCTGGAAGTTCGACCAGGAAACGCCAACGACGAGGTCGGCAGCCATGGCAGCCGACTGCAGCGAAACGAGGATGGCAGCGCCTGCCATCAGCTTATAAATAGACTTCATAATGTCCTCCCGAGTGAATTGCAGCCGGCCCAGCCATTGCTCCTCCGGCCACCGCGAAAGCCTGTCCAGAAAGGTTCGGATTTTTTTCTCGACAGTCGAGAAATTTAGTGTCAGAGATTTTTTCAACTGTCAACACCGCACTACCGGCTTAATTTCCTTTGACGAAAGCGGCCGGAGATGCTGTGGCAATGAGGGGCGGAACGAACGGGGAAGAGGGCGGCGATAGATGCTGACCAAGTCGAGCACGGAGCTCGTACGGCAGAGAAACAGCGTGCTCGTGCTCGCCACTCTCCGCCGCCACGGGGCGCTTGCTCATACTGAAATATCCGATTTCACGCGGCTGTCGTCCGCGACCGTTTCTGCGATCACGGCCGATCTCGAAAAGGCGCAGGTGATCGAAAAATCCGAGCAGCAGGCGGCCAGCGGGCGAGGGCGCCCGCGCGTGCTTTTGCGCCAGCGGCGCGACTGCGGCTATCTCATCGTCGTCATCATCTCCTCGGATGCCGTGCAATATTCGCTGGTCGATTATTCGGGCAAGCTGATCGATCGTTTCAGCGAGGACAGGTCGCATGATCCCGCGGGCGCAGGCCGATTCGTGAACGGGGTGCGGCAGGGGCTCGAGCGCATCCTGTCACGCTCGCACATCGAGCGGGACAAGGTGCTGCTCATCTCGATCAGCAGCAAGGGCTTGGTCAATTCCTCCGAGCCGGTTCTCGTCTGGTCGCCGATCTTCGGCAGCGACCAGATCGATTTCGAACTGGCGCTCAAACCGGAGTGGAAGGCGAAGGTCATTCTCGACAACGAGACGCTGCTGGTCGCTGCGGCGCTGGGCGCGCATGAGGAGAATGTGAAGGGCGGCGATTTCCGCTCGCTGGCGGCCCTTTCGCTCGGCCACAGCATCGGGCTCGGCATTATCAGGCGGACCAGCCATGGCGGGCATGACGTCTCGGCGCCCAATTTCGGGCACATGCTGCATATGGCCAATGGCGGGCTTTGCCGCTGCGGCACGCGCGGCTGCATCGAGGCCTATGCCGGTTTCTACGCCATCCTGCGTACTGCCTTCGAAGTGCCGCTGGATACGATCCCGGCAAAGTTCGTGCCGCTTGCCGAACTCGACAAGATCGCAGCGAGGGCGCGGCAGGGGCACCGTATTTCGGGCTTTGCCTTCCGACAGGCGGGGCTTGCGCTCGGCAACGGGCTGTCGCGCATGCTGAGCCTGACGGAGCGCATGCCGATCGCGATCACCGGGCCGGGCACGCGCTATTACGATCTGCTGCGGCAGGGGATCGAGGAGGGGCTCGGCCAATCCCATGTGGTGCGCATGGAGGGCATGCCGGACCTCAGGGTCGTCGCCGACGAACAGATTCTCGTCTTCGAAGGACATTTGAATCGCGCGCTGGCCGTCATCGATGAGGATATCGTCGTGGCGGGTGTGCAGGGCGGAGATTAGTGGCTCCCCCCTTCTACCCAGCGGGGAGAAGGTGCCCGAAGGGCGGATGAGGGGGCCCAACCGCCGACAGGTATTTCTTTAAGCATCCGTTATAATACCGTTTAGGCCTTAGAGCACGCCGCTAGGTTGGACCAGCCCGCCTTTATGCTCGCGGCCCCCTCATCCGACCCTTCGGGCCACCTTCTCCCCGATGGGGCGAAGGGGACAGGCACCGTGGCAATCCCCCTTTGCCTTGTTGGGAGGGGTCTTCGGATCATCATACAGTTACCCATGTCATCAAACGAGAAATGGCCGGGCGGGTGCCCGGCCATTTCTCATGATGGCGACCGTCGGGAGAGGGCGGTCAGCCGATCTTTACGAGCTTGCCTTCCTTGACGGACTGGACGGCGGCATCCGCGAGCGCGAGAGCGGCCAGGCCGTCGGCGCCCGACGGAGAGATCTTCGAGCCCTTTTCGATCGCGGAGATGAAGCTTGCGATCTCGTTGGCATAGGCTTCAGTGTAGCGGGTCATGAAGAAATCGTGCAGCGGCGGGCGGGTATAGCCTTCGCCATTTGCGACTTCGATCGAGACCGGGCGCTGGTTCTCGGCCGAGACGACGCCCTTGGAACCGTGCGCCTCGATGCGCTGGTCATAGCCATAGGTGGCGCGGCGCGAGTTGGAGATGATGGCCTGCTTGCCCGAGGCGGTCTGGAGGATGACGGAGACGCTGTCATAGTCGCCGGCTTCGCCGATCGCCTTGTCGACGAGGACTGCGGCGGTTGCGACGACCGAGACCGGCTCTTCGCCGAGCAGGAAGCGGGCCATGTCGAAATCGTGGATCGTCATGTCGCGGAAGATGCCGCCCGAACGCTTGATGTAATCGACCGGCGGGGCACCCGGATCGCGCGACGTGATCGTCACCATCTCGACATCGCCGATCTTGCCGTCGTCGATGACCTTGCGCACGGCCATGAAATGCGGGTCGAAGCGGCGGTTGAAGCCGACCATCAGCTTGGCGCCGGTCTCTTCCACGACCTTGATGCAGGCCTTCACGCGGGCAACATCGAGATCGATGGGCTTTTCGCAGAAGATCGCCTTGCCGGCGCGGGCGAAGCGCTCGATCAGGTCGGCATGGGTATCGGTCGGCGTGCAGATGACGACGGCGTCGATATCCTTGGCGGCTTCGATCGCTTCGATCGTGCGCACTTCGCAGCCATAGGCGGAAGCGATTGCTTCGGCGGCCTGCGGGAAGGCGTCGGCGACGGCTACGAGCTTTGCATTGGCATCGCCGCTGACGGCCTTTGCATGGACCTTGCCGATGCGGCCGGCGCCGAGAAGACCAAATCTCACTGTCATTTACTGCCTCCCTATATTCGGAACAAATAAACCGAATTGATATAAGTTTGGAATTTTCATTCCATTTTCCATTCGCCGCGTCAAGCCCGCGGCTCTTTCACATTTGTGAATTCCATCCTAAAGACAAGTGATGTCATCGTAACAGCGAGACGGGTGTCATCACAGCAGTGAGGCGCGTTATCACAACAATGAGACAAAGATGCAGCTGATCGACCCTAACCACCCGACCTATCGACACCTTTGGGTTCGTATCCTTATCGTGGTGGTCTGCTTCGGATGGGCGATCTTCGAATTCATCGGCGGCGACCCCTTCTGGGGCGTGCTTGCGGGCGGCGCCGGCGCCTATTCCTTCTATATGCTGATCTGGACCTTCGATCCGAAACCGCCGGAGACGGCGGCGGTGGTCACTTCCGACGATGAGGAAGAGGCAGACAAGCCGGCAACGGACGAAGAGAAGAAGAGCGAATAAAAAAAGCGCGGCGCGATCTTTCCGATGCGCGCCACGCTTTTCTTTCTTCTATGCATGTCGTCTGGCAAGACCGCTGCGCGGTCTGCGCGACTGAGCTCTCCGGTTTCGAGATGCGCCCCGGCGAGCAAACGGGCTGCAGATCAGAGCGACAGTTCCCTGGCCTGCGCGTCGATCTTCCTGCAGGCATCCCCGAACGGGTCGCGCGCCGGCACCAGGGGCGAAACGCCAAGGAGGAGGAGCGCTTTCAGGTGCTTCCAGCCACCTTCCTCGCCCAGCACCGGGGCATAGGATGTCATCACGCCGGGCCTTTCGCCATAGAGGCGCTTGAACTCGGCGAAATTGGAGAAGGCCTCGTGGTTGTTGTCCACGAGATGGAAGCTCTCGGCCGCCGCACCTTCGGCCAGGATGGCCTCATGCGTATCGAGCAGAACGGCATAATATTCGAGCGGCATGTCGTCGGCCGGAGTGACCGGTGTAATGGTCGTGCCGTTGACCAGATCCTTCACGCGGATCAGAACGCCGTTCAGAAACAGCGCATGGCTGGACGACAGGTAGAGATCGGAATGCGGGGTGCGGCCGTCCAGCGCATGGCGGCGAATGCGGACCGGCACGACGGTTTCATGCCAGCGTGCGCCGTTCTTCCTGAAGGCCTGGCGGCCGACCCACCTGATCGGACGAGTGCTTCCATCCGGAAGGGCAACGCGGTCGCCGACACGCAGATCCTCGACAGGCCTTTCACCGCAATCCGTGAGGATCCCCGTTCCCCGCAGGAAGCACTGCGGACCGCCGCCACCACCGCCTCCGCCGGAACCACCGCTCCCCCCGGAGCCTCCGTGCCCACCGGAACCGCCGTGTCCACCCGAGCCACCGTGGCCCCAACGGCGTCCCAATGCACTCGCAGGAGATGTGGAAATTGCCGTGGCCAATGCCGCCACGCCCGCGAGCCGAACACCGGCGGCAGCAGCGACACCTAGAAAATGTCTGCGCGCAGTATTGTGCGGCAGAAGTTTCGGATCTTCCGTGGATGACATGGCGATCTCCTTTGAAAACAATCACATCGAACCATGTTACAATAGGTTGCATTGCATACAACTTCGCCTAATAGCGCGAGGGTTAATGAAAAAGGAGTAGGGCGTAGTATGGCGGACCTGTAGAAGTTATGCCGTCACACGCACCAAAAGCTGATGAGGTATATGCAATCGTCGCGCGAAAAAATGACGACACAGCACACCACCTAGATGCGCCGCCCGGGCCGTCGGGCGAAGCAGCTTGAAGACCCATCGAAAACGCGTCGAAAGCTCCAGTCTTTCAAACGCTGGAATCTATCATATCCTCCGGTCGGAGGGGGAAGTTTCAGCTGCGCGGCAGACGGCGCGTCGCCTCGTCGATCAGCAGGTTGGCGATCATCATGCGTCTGTTGGCATTGTCGCGGAACGACTGGGCTACGCTGTCGGGATGATTGGCCTTGGCGAAGGTGCGTCGCTTCTCATTGAGTATCTGCAGTGTGTCGGCGGCGGAAATCGCAAGTTCGGCGGCGATCTGTTCCGGGGCAATGCGGCCCAGATGCGCAGGCATGACCGGTTCGGGTTCGGGCGCCGGCGGCTCTGCGATCGCGGGTTCGGCGCCGAGATTGTCGAAATAGGCCTCGCCGACCCTTTGCGAAGCGGCCGACACACCTTCCATTACATCGAAGGCGAGGCCAGTCGAGAAGCCGGAGACGCGATGGGCGGTCGGTTCCTGCGCATCGTCGGAGGCTTCGTCTTCCGCCTTCAGCCGTTCGAGAACGGATTGGAATATCGATTGTCCGAACAGCATGCGCCTTCCTTTTCGAGCGGCGCATTAGACGGCGCCAAGTTGGCGCAGGGCTGGATTCGAGGCAGGATCACGGGATCTCTCCGGAGCCGGAGCCGGAGCCGGCGGCGGCAGGAGACAGATGCGGATGAGAAAACGGGGGCGTGGATAGCAGGTTGGAAGCGGACAGTGCAATGGACCGACTGGAACGGAGACGGACTTGAGACCCTTTCCATCGCCCACAATGACGAGGACGTGCTTGCGGAAGGTATCGTGAGCGGGCATATCGAAGCCGGCAAATACGATCTGAACTACCGGCTGACGATAGATCCGCAGTGCCGGGTACGCGACGTCAGGGTTCAGATCGTCAACGGTCCGCGACTGCATATTCTGTCCGACGGCCGCGGTCGCTGGGTCAGCGAGGATGGCGCGGAGCTTTCCGATCTGGCCGGATGCCTGGATGTCGATATTGCGGCGACACCATTCACCAATACCCTGCCAATTCGACGGCTAGGGCAAAAAACCGGTGTCGCCGAGAAGATCAGCGTTGCCTATGTTTCCCTGCCGAACCTGATCGTCGAACCTGTCCAGCAGCGATATACCAAACTTGCCGGGAACCGCTTTCTCTATGAAGGCCTGTCAACCGGCTTTGCCGCCGAGCTTGAGGTCGATGGCGACGGCATCGTGCTGGACTATCCTGGCGTCTATAGAAGGTTGTCGTAACGATCGCAGTCTGGGGCTCGGCGCTAGCCCTCTGCCTGCCGGATGCTTTCTTCCAGGATGAGATCGTAGAGGAGCCGGGCACTCGGGGGCAGGGCGCGTTCGCGGACGGTGATCAGGCTGTAGGGCTTGACGTTGATCTCGAAATCGATCGGCAGGATGCGCACGTCCGAGGCGTTCGAACTCTGCGAGGCGAGAAACTGTGCGACATCGACGGCGACGGGGGCAATTGCATCCGTCTCGCAGATGATCGCGCAGGTCAGCAGCAGCGAAGAGGTGTTGACGATGTTTTCCGGAAGCCGAACGGCGCGCGAGAGGAAGATATCCTCTATCGTGCGGCGCAGCAGCGTGCCCGGCGGCTGGAACACCCAGTCGTAATCCTTGATTTCGGCCAGGCTGCTTGGGCCCTTCTTCTTCTTCAATAGGGGATGGCGGCTGCGGACGATGAGGCAGGCTTTCTCGACGCCGATCTCGCGGACTTCGAAAAGGCGCGGGTTCAGATCGTCGGGGATGCGGCTGATGATGAAGTCGTGGCGGGCGGCGAGAAGTTCGCGCGCCAGGACATTGCTGGTTTCGACCTGGATGTTGACCTCGATGCCGGGAAAGGTTTTGCGCACCGTGTTGATGGCGGGAACGACGAGGCTCATGGCGGGTGCGGTGACCGCACCGATGAAGACCGATCCGCCCTTGCCGCTCTTCAATTCGCCGATCTCGCGGCTTGCCTCACGAAGCTCCAGAAGGATCTTGCGCGCGCGTCTCGCGAGCGCTTCCCCGAAGGTCGTCAGCACCACGCCACGGGCAACCCGTTCATAGAGTGGAGTCTTCACGATCGACTCCATATCGGACAGCATTCGGGAGGCTGCCGGCTGCGAGATGTTGAGTACTTCCGCGGCAGCCGAAATCTGCCCGCTATCTTCGATTGCGACAATCATACGCAGGTGATTCAGCTTAAGTCCCGCTCGTAGAAAGCTGTCATCGCCAAAATTGTCGCTATGAATGTCGACATGTTCCAATGAAAAGAGCTCGGAGATAATCGTCATGGTTGCAGCCTCCCCACTGCGTTCCATCAAAAGTAATACTTTTTAACGATATACCAAAATTGTTATGCACATTACCAGTTATTCTATTTGACAGTTATAGGAATCCATACCAGTTTGCCGCCGTGTGCTGGTTGGCACTCAACACGTGTGAGATCGTGGAGGAGACCTACTTCGTTTCTCACCATCTGAAGTAACTATCCAATACGGAACCTGCCACAGTTTCGGGGCGGGCGATTTTTCGTCCGTGAATCTTTAACAAGGGAGAGAGAAATGAAATCCATTATCTCATTGATGGCTGCGGCCGCCTTCGGCGTCGCATCGTTCGTTATGCCTGCTCTGGCGGCAGACAAGGGCCTGGTTGGCATCGCAATGCCGACGAAGTCCTCCGCTCGCTGGATCGATGACGGCAACAACATCGTCAAGCAGCTCCAGGAAGCCGGCTACCAGACCGACCTGCAGTATGCTGACGACGATATTCCGAACCAGCTTTCGCAGATCGAAAACATGGTCACGAAGGGCGCCAAGGTTCTCGTCATCGCTTCGATCGACGGCACGACCCTTTCGGACGTTCTCCAGAAGGCCCATGACGCCGGCATCAAGGTCATCGCTTATGACCGCCTGATCCGCGACTCTGCCAACGTTGACTACTACGCCACGTTCGACAACTTCCAGGTTGGCGTTCTCCAGGCTGGTACGATCGTCGACAAGCTCGGCCTCAAGGACGGCAAGGGCCCGTTCAACATCGAACTCTTCGGCGGTTCGCCGGACGACAACAACGCCTTCTTCTTCTATGACGGCGCAATGTCTGTCCTGCAGCCCTACATCGACTCCGGCAAGCTCGTCGTGAAGTCCGGCCAGACCGGCATGGACAAGGTCGGCACGCTGCGTTGGGATCCGGCAACGGCCCAGGCCCGCATGGACAACCTGCTCTCGGCTAACTACACCGACGCCAAGGTTGACGCTGTCCTGTCTCCGTACGACGGTCTGTCGATCGGCATCATCTCGTCGCTGAAGGGCGTCGGCTACGGTTCGGCTGACCAGCCGTTGCCGGTCGTCTCCGGCCAGGACTCGGAAATCCCGTCGATCAAGTCGATCATCGCTGGCGAACAGTATTCGTCGATCTTCAAGGACACCCGCGACCTCGCAAAGGTCACCGTTCAGATGGTTGACGCCGTCATGTCCGGCAAGGAGCCTGAAGTCAACGACACGAAGACCTACGACAACGGCGTCAAGGTCGTTCCGTCCTACCTGCTGAAGCCGGTTACCGTGACCAAGGAGAACTACAAGACGGTTCTCGTTGACAGCGGTTACTACAAGGAAGATCAGCTGAAGTAATTATGAATGGCCGGAACCCGCGTGATTGCGGGTTCCGGTCTTCGATTCTATGATCGCCGGGCCAGTTTCGGTCGCGGCGTTGGGTTTTTAGTCATGGACAATACAATCCTCGAAATGCGGAACATCACCAAGACGTTCCCGGGCGTGAAGGCGCTCGAGAATGTGAACCTCAGGGTTCGCCAGGGTGAGATCCACGCATTGGTGGGCGAAAACGGGGCCGGCAAGTCGACCCTGATGAAAGTGCTCTCCGGCGTCTATCCGGCAGGAAGCTATGAAGGCGAGATCGTCTATGAGGGCGATGTTCGCAATTTCAAAGTCCTGAAGGATTCGGAAGAAATCGGCATCGTCATCATCCATCAGGAACTGGCGCTCGTGCCGCTCCTGTCGATCGGCGAAAACATCTTCCTCGGCAATGAAAACGCCAAGAAGGGCGTCATCAGCTGGGAAGACACATTCAATCGCACCAAGCAGCTTCTGGCGAAGGTAGGCCTTCGCGAATCTCCGAATACGCTCGTGACCGACATCGGCGTCGGCAAGCAGCAGCTCGTCGAGATCGCCAAGGCGCTGTCGAAGAGCGTCAAGCTGCTCATCCTCGACGAGCCGACGGCATCGCTGAACGAAAGCGATTCAGACGCGCTCCTCAACCTGCTGATGGAATTCCGCAGGCAGGGCATCACCTCGATCATCATTTCCCACAAGCTGAACGAGATCCGCAAGGTCGCCGACCAGATCACGGTCCTGCGCGACGGTATGACCGTCAAGACGCTCGACTGTCACAAGGACGAGATCAGCGAAGACATCATCATCAAGAATATGGTGGGCCGCGACCTCGCCGACCGTTATCCGCCGCGCTCCGTGCCGGTGGGCGAGACCATCTTCGAGGTCAAGAACTGGAACGCCTTCCACCAGCAGCATCGCGACCGCCAGGTCCTTCACGACATCAACGTCAATGTCCGCAAGGGCGAGGTCGTTGGCATCGCCGGCCTCATGGGTGCTGGCCGCACCGAATTCGCCATGAGCGTGTTCGGCAAGTCCTATGGCCACAAGATCACCGGCGACGTCTTCGTTGAGGGCAAGAAGGTCGATACGTCGACGGTGCGCAAGGCGATCGACGCCGGTCTCGCCTATGTGACGGAAGACCGCAAACATCTCGGCCTCGTGCTGAACGACAACATCCTGCACAACACCACGCTCGCCAATCTGCTCGGCATTTCGAAGAACACCGTCATCGACGACATCAAGGAGATGAAAGTCGCGACGGACTATCGCTCGAAGCTGCGCATACGGTCATCGGGCATCTTCCAGGAAACGGTCAACCTGTCGGGCGGCAACCAGCAAAAGGTCGTGCTGTCGAAGTGGCTGTTCTCCGATCCCGATGTTTTGATCCTGGACGAGCCCACACGTGGTATCGACGTTGGCGCAAAATACGAAATCTATACTATCATCAACCAGCTTGCCGCCGATGGAAAGGGCGTTCTGATGATCTCGTCAGAAATGCCTGAACTGCTTGGCACATGTGACCGCATCTACGTGATGAACGAAGGACGCATCGTCGCCGAACTGCCGAAAGGAGAAGCAAGCCAGGAAACCATCATGCGCGCTATCATGCGCTCAGGGGAGAAGAAACAATGACTCCTGTCAACCCGACATCCACAGAGGAAAGCAACGTCGTTTCGATTGCCGACTATATCCGCGGCAACATCCGCGAATATGGCATGCTGATCGCACTCGTCGCGATCATGATATTCTTCCAGTTCTACACTGGCGGTATCCTGTTCAAGCCGGTCAATCTGACGAACCTCGTGCTGCAGAACTCCTTCATCATCATCATGGCCCTCGGCATGCTGCTGGTGATCGTTGCTGGGCATATCGACCTGTCGGTCGGCTCCATCGTTGCCTTCGTCGGCGCGCTGGCGGCCATCTTCACCGTTTCCTGGGGCATGAATTTCTGGCTGGCGGGTCTGCTCTGCCTGATCATCGGCGGCTTCATCGGCGCGGCACAGGGCTATTTCATCGCCTATCACCGCATCCCGTCCTTCATCGTGACGCTTGCCGGCATGCTGGTTTTCCGCGGCCTGACGCTCACCGTTCTCGGTGGCAAGAACATCGGCCCGTTCCCGAAGGAATTCCAGGTCATCAGCACCGGCTTCCTGCCGGGCGACATGATCGACATCTTCGGTATTCCGACCCAACTCACCTCGCTGATCCTGACCGTCATCATGCCGGTCATCCTCTTCTACCTCGCCTGGCGCCGCCGCAAGGTCAATGAGAGCCACGGCATCGACGTCGAGCCGATGGGCTTCTTCATCGGCCAGAATGTCCTCATTTCGCTCGCCATCGTCTGGCTCGGTTGGCTGCTGTCGACCTACAAGGGTCTGCCGAACGTTCTGATCGTCATGCTGGTCCTGATCGCGGCGTACAGCTTCGTCACCCGCCGCACGACGATTGGTCGCCGCATCTACGCCATGGGTGGCAATGAAAAGGCGACCAAGCTTTCCGGTATCAACACCGAGCGCCTGAGCTTCTTCACCTTCGTCAACATGGGTGTGCTTGCGGGTCTCGCCGGCATGATCGTTGCGCTGCGCCTGAACTCGGCAACGCCGAAGGCCGGTGTCGGTTTCGAACTTGACGTCATTGCGGCCTGCTTCATCGGCGGCGCGTCGGCTTCGGGCGGCGTCGGCAAGATCACCGGTGCGGTTATCGGCGCATTCATCATGGGCGTCATGAACAACGGCATGTCGATCGTCGGTCTCGGCATCGACTTCCAGCAGATGGTCAAGGGCGCCGTGCTTCTCGCTGCCGTCTTCTTCGACGTCTACAACAAGAACAAGGGCTGAGGCCTAACTCGGCCTGCGCATTCGCAGTCGTATGAAAACGAATTCCGGCTCCTCGGGGAGCCGGAGCGGCGTAGCTTTGCCGTCGCCGAACGAAAGGATCAGGACCGTGCTTATTTCGCAGATCAAAGGCTCCAACGGAGAGATCATCGTCGCCGCGCGCGAACCGGGTGCCGCCGCCAAGGCCGTCAAGGGTGCTACGAGCGTCTACGCTCTGGCGATGGAAGCCGCAGATGGCGGCAAGTCACTCGTCTCCGTTATCGAGGCGCATGGATATGGCGACGCCGTCGATCTTGAAAAGGCCTATGCCGAAGGTCGCTTCCTGCCGCCGATCACGCATCCGGATGCAGCGCACCTGCATTTGACCGGCACGGGCCTGACGCATCTGGGTTCGGCCGCAACGCGCGATTCCATGCACAAGAAGACCACGGAAGCGGCAGAGGAAACGCTGACCGACTCCATGAAGATGTTCAGGATGGGTCTCGAAGGCGGAAAGCCGGCGGCTGGCCAGAAGGGCGTGCAGCCCGAATGGTTCTACAAGGGCAACGGCTACGGCGCTGCAGCTCCGGGCGCTCCGCTCGTCTCGCCGTCCTTCGCGCTCGACGGCGGCGAAGAGCCTGAAATGGCCGGCATCTACGTGATCGCCAAGGATGGCACGCCGTTCCGTATCGGCTTTGCGCTGTCGAACGAGTTTTCCGATCACGTCACCGAGCGGATCAACTATCTCTTTCTCGCCCATTCCAAGCTGCGCCCGGCAAGCTTCGGTCCGGAAATCCGTATCGGCGTAGCCCCCGAGGATATCCGCGGGACGTCGCGCATCAAGCGCGGCGACAAGGTCATCTTCGAAAAGCCGTTCTTGTCGGGCGAAGCGAACATGTCGCACACTTTCGCCAATCTGGAATATCACCATTTCAAATATGGCCTCTTCCGCGTGCCGGGTGATGTGCATGTACATATGTTCGGTACGGCAACGCTTTCCTTTGCCGATGGCATCAAGGCGGAAGAGGGCGATGTCTTTGAAATCGAGGTGGCCGAATTCGGCCTGCCGCTGCGCAATCCGCTGAAGGTTGCCGCCGAAGAAGAGATCGCCGTCAAGCAGCTCTGATTTCAACTGTGATCTCAAGGGGCCGGCCGCCACGAAAGCCGCCGGTCATTTGACATAGAGGAGGCTCCAAGGCCATGACCGTCCATCAGAATCTCATTGCCGGCGAATGGACCGGCACGAATGCCGCCGAGAATATCAACCCGTCCGACACGAACGAAGTCGTCGGTCTCTACGCTCAGGCGAGCGCCGAGGATGCGAAGGCAGCCATCGCTGCCGCGAAGGCTGCCTTTCCGGCCTGGTCGCGTTCCGGCATCTGGGAGCGCCACGTCATCCTGAAGAAGGCCGGCGACGAGATCATGGCGCGCAAGGACGAGCTTGGCGCTCTTCTCGCCCGCGAGGAAGGCAAGACGCTTCCCGAAGCGATCGGCGAAACGATCCGCGCGTCGCAGATCTTCGAATTCTTCGCAGGCGAAGCGCTGCGCCTTGCCGGCGAAGTCATTCCTTCCGTGCGTCCCAATATCGGCGTCGAGATCACCCGCGAGCCGCTCGGCGTCATCGGCATCATTACGCCCTGGAACTTCCCGATCGCCATTCCGGCCTGGAAGATCGCGCCGGCGCTCTGCTACGGCAACACCGTCGTCTTCAAGCCGGCCGATCTGGTTCCCGGCTGTTCGTGGGCGATTGCCGATATCCTGCATCGTGCAGGCCTCCCGAAGGGCGTTCTGAACCTCGTCATGGGTAAGGGCTCGGTCGTCGGCCAGGCCATGCTCGACAGCCCTGACATTGCCGGCATCACTTTTACCGGTTCGACCGGCACGGGCAAGCGCGTCGCCACTGCTTCCATCGAGCATAACCGCAAGTTCCAGCTGGAAATGGGCGGCAAGAACCCGATGGTCGTGCTCGACGATGCGGATCTCACCGTTGCCGTCGAGGCAGCCGCCAATTCCGGCTTCTTCTCCACGGGCCAGCGCTGCACCGCTTCGTCGCGCCTGATCGTCACCGAAGGCATTCACGACAAGTTCGTTGCGGCACTCACCGAAAAGCTGAAGACCGTCGTCGTCGACAATGCCATGAAGCCCGGCACCCACATCGGCCCCGTCGTCGATGCCCGCCAGCTTCAGACCGACACCGACTACATCAAGATCGGCAAGGAAGAGGGCGCGAAGCTCGCCTTCGGCGGCGAACTCATCTCGCGCGACACGCCCGGCTTCTACCTGCAGCCGACGCTCTTTACCGAAGCGACGAACCAGATGCGCATCTCGCGCGAAGAGATCTTCGGGCCTGTCGTTTCCGTCATTCGCGTGAAGGATTACGAAGAGGCACTCGCGACCGCCAACGACACGCCGTTCGGCCTGTCGGCGGGCATTGCCACGACGAGCCTCAAGCACGCGACGCATTTCAAGCGCAACTCCGAGGCCGGCATGGTGATGGTGAACCTGCCGACCGCCGGCGTCGACTTCCACGTTCCCTTCGGCGGCCGCAAGGGCTCGTCCTACGGCCCGCGCGAGCAGGGCAAGTACGCCGCCGAATTCTACACAACCGTCAAAACCGCCTATACGCTGGCCTAAGACAAAGCGCGATAACCCTGATCGTACGAGGCGGTCAGGGGATATCCTGAGGGACAGAAATTATGAAGAAGAAAGCAGAATGGCCGCGCAAGTTGCGCTCGCAGGAATGGTATGGCGGCACGAGCCGCGACGTGATCTACCACCGCGGCTGGCTGAAAAACCAGGGTTACCCGCACGACCTGTTCGACGGCCGCCCGGTCATCGGCATCCTCAATACCTGGTCGGACATGACGCCGTGCAACGGTCACCTGCGCGAGCTCGCCGAAAAGGTGAAGGCCGGTGTCTGGGAAGCCGGTGGTTTCCCGCTTGAAGTGCCCGTTTTCTCGGCCTCTGAAAACACCTTCCGTCCGACCGCAATGATGTATCGCAACCTCGCGGCGCTCGCCGTCGAAGAAGCGATCCGTGGCCAGCCGATGGATGGCTGCGTGCTGCTCGTCGGCTGCGACAAGACCACGCCGTCGCTCCTGATGGGGGCTGCCTCCGTCGACCTGCCGTCGATCGTCGTTACCGGCGGTCCGATGCTGAACGGCTATTTCCGCGGCGAGCGCGTCGGTTCGGGCACGCATCTGTGGAAGTTCTCCGAAATGGTAAAGGCCGGCGAGATGACGCAGGCCGAATTCCTCGAGGCTGAAGCTTCGATGAGCCGTTCGTCGGGCACGTGCAACACGATGGGTACCGCTTCCACGATGGCATCCATGGCCGAAGCGCTCGGCATGGCACTCTCGGGCAATGCCGCAATCCCGGGCGTCGATTCCCGCCGCAAGGTGATGGCGCAGCTGACCGGCCGCCGTATCGTGCAGATGGTCAAGGACGACCTGAAGCCTTCCGACATCATGACGAAGCAGGCCTTCGAAAACGCCATCCGCACCAATGCGGCGATCGGCGGATCGACCAATGCCGTCATCCACCTGCTCGCCATGGCCGGCCGTGTCGGCGTCGATCTGACGCTCGACGACTGGGACCGCTGTGGTCGCGACGTGCCGACGATCGTCAACCTGATGCCGTCGGGCAAGTACCTGATGGAAGAGTTCTTCTATGCCGGCGGCCTGCCCGTCGTGCTGAAGCGCCTCGGCGAAGCCGGCCTCCTGCACAAGGATGCAGTGACGGTTTCGGGCGAGACCGTCTGGGACGAAGTCAAGGATGTCGTCAACTGGAACGAAGACGTCATCCTGCCGGCTGAAAAGGCATTGACGCAATCCGGCGGCATCGTCGTGGTGCGCGGCAATCTGGCGCCGAAGGGCGCTGTTCTGAAGCCGTCCGCCGCTTCGCCGCATCTGATGGTGCACAAGGGCCGTGCGGTCGTCTTCGAAGACATCGACGACTACAAGGCCAAGATCAACGATGACAATCTCGATATCGACGAGAACTGCGTCATGGTCATGAAGAACTGTGGTCCGAAGGGCTATCCGGGCATGGCCGAAGTCGGCAACATGGGTCTGCCGCCGAAGGTGCTCAAGAAGGGCATCACCGACATGGTGCGCATCTCCGATGCCCGCATGTCCGGTACGGCCTACGGCACCGTCGTTCTGCATACTTCGCCGGAAGCTGCCGTCGGCGGCCCGCTCGCCGTCGTCCGCAACGGCGACATGATCGAGCTCGACGTGCCGAACCGCCGCCTGCATCTCGACATTTCCGAAGAGGAACTGGCGAAGCGTCTGGCCGAATGGCAGCCGAACCATGACCTGCCGACCTCGGGTTACGCCTTCCTGCATCAGCAGCATGTCGAAGGTGCCGATACCGGCGCCGACCTCGACTTCCTGAAGGGATGTCGCGGAAGTGCAGTCGGCAAGGATAGCCACTAACCGGCCCGTCCTCCAGACATAGGCCGATGGAAAGGCGGGGTGAGAACCCCGCCATCGTGAATACTTCTGTCGCGAAATTCCGCCTCTCGTGGTGGTTCGCGACAGAGATTTGCGGGAAGGTCAGGGCCGACGGTTTCGTCTTGAAGGTTCCGAGCTCCGCAACGAAGACGGAACGCGGAAAATGCGAACCGTCATTGTGGCTGCGGATCGCACCCCCCGATCTGATCATCGATAATCGTCAGCCACGGCCATCGCTGCACGTACTGTGCGCATTTATCCAGAAACAGGCCACGCTGAGGATTGGCAGGGTTCAGGCGCAGGATGCCGTTCCACATGTCATCCAGGCCGTCAGGCGCATAGAGGCTGCCGTCGTGAAGGCGGATGCCGACTCTTGTGCAAAGGGTAAGATAACGGTCGATGCCATCCTCGGCCTTTTGTAGCTTTGGGTATTCGGCTCCAAACTTGTCCTTGTACCAGAGATGGACCCGAGCCTGGTTCCTGACCTCCACCTTGACGGGCAGATCGTCGACCGCCTTCTGTACGTTGCGAATAACGAGGTCTTCGGCCTCCCATGACAGGTCGGCGTCATCGAAGTAGAAGACGTTGTAGTCCTTTATCCCGTACTGCGGATCATAACCCGATTTCAGGTTCCAGACCGTCTGCACGAGGCAGCCGGCAGTCAGAATGGCCTCGGGAACCCCCAGGGTACGCAACCGGCTCAACAATTCGGCGTTTATCGGGTTGCGGCGGACAGACTCCATGAATTGCTGCTCGCTAAGCGACATAGCCTCTCCCTCGTCCATAGTTTCGCCAAACCAACTATCCCGAAAATGCCACCTGTGTTGGCTGAACGCCGGGCGGGGCGAATTCTAGATTTGATCCAGAGAAGGTCTGAATGCCGATGCTGCCTCGTGAACCAGAGCAGATGATCTTTGGCCCGTTCGCATCAGGTGATCAGCGACGAGCTGGAAACCCATCGAATATCCGAGCTGCCCCGGGAAATCGGCCGTGCCGAAGAACCAGGCCTCATGGTCATAGCTGCGGCTGTCCCACTCCCCAGCCGCCTCCGTCACATATCTGCGGATTTCATCCCTCGGCAGTCTTTCCCAGGGCTCAAGCGGGCCGCCATAGATTTCCTGCGCAAAATGCCCCGCCAGGCCTTCAGAGACCAATGCTTCTCCCAGTGAATTTCCGTATCCGGGTCCATCCCATCGGGCGGCGTGATGCAGCTCATGCACAAACATCCGCTCCAGGGATGCGTCAGCGTTTGCAGCAAGAACCGGGTTGGCGGGGTCGACCGTGACATAGATCAAGCCGGGCTCCGGCGCATATCCAACATGACCCTTTTCAGGAAGTACGCGGGCTCCGGCCTTCACCACGACATCGACGGGCTCTATGCGCAGTAAAGCGCTGCCCTTATCGAATGCGTCGGACAGCCGGTCGTCCAGCCAATCACGAAGGTCCGAGAGCGCGCCGCGTGCATCAAGAAAATGAAGGTTCATGCGAGACATGACTGCACCATAGGCTCATACGGAGGATTTCGGCAATTGGCGGGGAATGCGTCGCGGAACCCGATCGGATGTCAACCGCTGGAGCGCAGGCGGTCTTCTTCCATCTCAACCTGATCGAAGAGCAGACGGATTTCCGGCCATTTGCGGCGGAAAGCCGCCACGCAAGCCGGATCGAAATGCGTGCCGCTGCAGGCGATGATTTCCCGGAAGGCTTCGTCGATTGGCCATGCCCGCTTGTAGGGGCGCTCGGAGCAAAGTGCATCGAAGACGTCGGCAACGGCGACGATACGGGCCTCGATCGGTATCTGTTCGCCCGCAAGGCCCTGCGGGTAGCCGGTGCCGTCCCATTTTTCGTGATGCCCGCCGATGATGGCGGTAGCAACGCGCGAAAGCTCTGCGGAACTGTTGCGCAGGATCGAAACGCCGATCGGTACATGCTCGCGCATCTTCTCGATCTCATCCGGCTCCAGCTTGCCTGGCTTCTGCAGGATGGCGTCGGGAATGCCGATCTTGCCGATATCGTGCAGGGGGGCGGCGAGATAGATATTGCGGCGCTGGATGCGGTCCATGCCGAGGCCTTCGGCAATCAGTTCGGCAATGTTGGCGACACGCTCGATGTGATCGCCGGTATTGCCGTCACGCGAGGCCATGGCCTGCGCCAGGCACCAGACGATCTCCTGCTCGCGGATATCGGCCCGTTCGTTGGCGCGGCGGAAGGCCTGATCAAGCGAGCGGGCACGATCGACGAGGGCAAGCTGGGCGCTGCGCAGGGCGAGAAGGTTCAGGATGCGGGCCTCGAGCTCCAGCGGATCGAAGGGTTTTGCGAGGAAGTCCGTGGCGCCGGCCTCCAGCGCTTCCAGCCGCACGGCGCGTTCCGTCTGCGAGGTGATCATCACGATGGGCACGGTCTCATAGCCGCGCTGGCTGCGCAGGCGGCGGATTACGGCGACGCCGTTGAGTTCGGGCATCATATAGTCGACCAGGACAAGATCGAATTCGACGTGCGTCGTGCGCTCGAGTGCTTCCAGCGGATTGGTGAAGCTTTCGATCGCGCAGCCGGCAAAGCGGCGGACGGCGGTTTCAAGGGCAAGCAGGCTGGATTTGCTGTCGTCGATAAGAAGAAGAGACATAAAACGACCTACTGAAATCTCAAAACTGGCCGGCGCGCTTTGCGCCGGTGCCCACAAATGCGAGCTCATAGCGCACAGCTTCTGCCTGCGGTTTTAACATCGGGTTAGTTTGAAGTGGAGAATTGGTTGCAACAGCAATTATTGCGTGTTTGAACGCGCATAATCGCCATGGCAACTTCGCCTGCTTTTGTCAGCTCTGGCTTTGGCTCTGCATCTGGTCGCCGTTTTCGACCTTTACCGTGACCGAGAGCTTCTCGCCCGGGGTGCCGATGCGCATACCCGATACGGGCGCGGCATCGCGGTAGCAGAGGCCGGAGGCTATGCGGACATAGCGGTCATCCGGGCAGATCTTGTTGGCAGGGTCGAAGCCGACCCAACCGAGGCCGGGAATATGCGCCTCGCCCCAGGCATGAGTGGCGGCCTGATCGACCTTCTCTTCCATCATCAGATAGCCGGAGACATAACGCGCCGGGATCTCCAGTGCGCGGGCGGAGGCAACGAAAATATGGGCATGGTCCTGGCAGACGCCGCTCTTCTTCTCCAGTGCCTGTTCGGCCGTGGTCTCCGTACCGCTGGTGCCGGGCTTGTATTCCACCGCCTCGTGGATTGCCGCCATCAGCGCATGCATGCGGGCAAGATCGTTCTCACCTGTCACGCCCTTGATCAATTCCTTCACCAGCTTGCCGCTCTTCGTCAGCGGCGTTTCGCGCAGGAAGAGCCAGAGCGGGCAGAAGCCGGTATGGGGACCGGTGACGCCGTTGCGGTCTTCGGTCTCGATCTCGCCTTCGGCGACGATGCGCGTGACCTGCTGTTCGCCTTCCAGCGAGACGAGGTTCACGTGATTGCCGAACTGGTCGTCATACTCGACTTCCGGCTTGGCGCCCTCGACATGCAGCGACCAGTTGAGCACGGTCTGACCGACGGCATTCGGCGGCGTCAGGCGCAGCCGCTGCAGCGAAAACTGCGCCGGTTCGTCGTAGCGGTATTCGGTGAGGTGGCTGATCTTCAGTCTCATGATCTGACCCGCTTAAACATAGAACCGGTAGCCATCGGAGATTTCGTTGCCGAGCTTGTTGTTGCGCGAGACGAAATCTTCGAGGAACTCGTGCAGGCCCTGATCCATGACATCCTTGATCTTCAGGGTCTGCAGCGTGGCGCGAATGGCATCCGCCGTATCGTGCGCTGCAAGCCGCTCGCCGTAGTCCTTGGCGATATAGCCGAGGTTGCTGACGATCTTCTCGTAACAATAGGCAAGCGAACGCGGCATCTGACCGTTCAGGATCAGGAAGTCGGCGATGTTCATGGCCCGGTATTCGCCGTCATAAGCCCAGCTGTAGGAGCGGTGGGCAGAGACCGAACGCAGGATCGACTCCCACTGAACGTTGTCGACCGAAGAACCGACCTGCGAGATCGACGGCAGCAGGACGTAATATTTCACGTCGAGGATGCGGCTCGTATTGTCTGCGCGCTCGATGAAGGTGCCGATGCGGGCGAAATTATAGAGTTCGTTGCGCAGCATCGAACCATGGAAGGCGCCGCGGATGAGGCCGGCGCGATGCTTGATGACATCGATGACCTCGGGCAGTTCCGCCGGCTTCAGCTTTTTCGACAGAAGCTCCTTGAGATCGATCCAGCATTCGTTGGTTGCTTCCCAGGTCTCACGCGTCAGCGCGGTGCGCACCATGCGGGCGTTGTTGCGGCCGAAATCGATGCAGGACATGACGCTCGACGCGTTCTGACGGTCGCGCAACATGTAGTCGATGACATCAGGACCGGTCAGCTTCGAATGGCTCTCGTCATAGAGTTCGCGCACGCCGGCGCTTTGCAGCACGCCGTCCCAATTGTCATCACCGGCGTCGCTGCGCGTCAGTGACATGCGCAGGCCGGCATCGACAAGACGTGCGATATTTTCGGCGCGCTCGATATACCGGAACATCCAGTAGAGCCCGTTTGCAGTTCTTCCGAGCATCAGTCCTCCAATACCCAGGTGTCTTTGGTGCCGCCGCCCTGGCTGGAATTGACCACCAGCGAGCCCTGCTTCAGCGCCACGCGGGTAAGCCCGCCCGGAATGATCTGCACCTTGTCGGAGACCAGCACATAGGGGCGCAGGTCGACATGGCGGGGTGCGATGCCCTTGTTGACGAGGATCGGAACGGTGGACAGAGAAAGCGTGGGCTGGGCGATGTAATTGCTGGGCTTGGCTTTCAGTTTCTCGGCGAAATCGGCGCGTTCCTTCTTGGAAGCGGTCGGGCCGACGAGCATGCCGTAGCCGCCGGAGCCATGCACTTCCTTGACCACCAGTTCCTCCAGATGCTCCAGCACATATTTCAGGCTGCCGGCTTCCGAACAGCGCCAGGTCGGGACGTTCTCGAGGATCGGCTTGCGGCCGGTATAGAACTCGACGATCTCCGGCATGTAGGAATAGATCGCCTTGTCATCTGAAATGCCGGTGCCGGGCGCATTGGCGATGGTGATATTGCCGGAGCGGTAGACATCCATGATGCCGGGAATGCCGAGGGCCGATTCCGGGCGGAAGGTGAGGGGATCGAGGAAGTCGTCGTCGACCCGGCGATAGAGCACGTCGATCGCCTCGTAACCGCGCGTCGTGCGCATCTTCACCTTGCCGTCGATGACACGCAGATCAGAGCCTTCGACCAGCTCGACGCCCATCGTGTCGGCAAGGAAGGAATGTTCGTAGTAAGCGGAGTTGTAGATGCCGGGGGTCAAGACGGCGACACGCGGCTTGCCCTTGCAGCCGGGAGGGGCGAGCGAGGCGAGGCTCTGGCGCAGGAGATAGGGGTAGTCCTCGACGCGCTGCACCTTGTTCTCATGGAAGAGTTCCGGGAACATCTGCATCATGGTTTCCCGGTTTTCCAGCATGTAGCTGACGCCGGAGGGTGTGCGGGCATTATCCTCCAGCACATAGAACTGGTCTTCGCCGGTTCGTACGATATCGGTGCCGACGATATGGGTGTAGACGCCGCCCGGCGGCCGGAAGCCGATCATCTCGGGCAGGAAGGCAACGTTCTTCTCGATCAGTTCGCGCGGAATGCGGCCGGCGCGGATGATTTCCTGCTTGTGGTAGATATCGTCGAGGAAGGCGTTCAGCGCGATCACCCGCTGCTCGATGCCCTGGGCGAGTTTGCGCCATTCGCGGGCCGAGATGATGCGCGGGATGATATCGAAGGGGATGAGTTTTTCGGAACTGTCGGCGTGGCCGTAAACCGCGAAGGTGATGCCGGTTTTGCGGAAGATGTTTTCAGCGTCGCGGGACTTTGAAATCAGGTGTGCCCGGTCTTGGCTGTTGTACCACTCAAAGTATTTGTCATATGGCGCTCGGGGACTTTCGTCTCCGGTGATCATTTCATCAAATGCCAAAGGTGTGGCTCCCCTTTTTTGTTCATTTGAATACAACGCAATAGGCAATGCAAGAACCATGCACAGTTCGCATGGAAGATTCATAAAATCTTCTGCAATGCAAAAACGGGTCAAAAACTGGGCATTTATCGGCAGTTGGTGCGAGGTGTGCTTTTGGCAATCCTGACTTGGCGCACAAAAGATGGGCAGGTGATCATTTCATGCCCGGGCGACGGACCAAACTCTGCCCGCGCCTGTGACCGAGGCGGTCAAAAGAAAAGGGCCGGATCACTCCGGCCCTTCCTGATATCATTGGCTTAAGCGCGTTCGCGGCGCGGGCCACCACCATTGCGGCCCTTGCGGCGGAGACCGCCATTGCCGTCACGGCGCTGTTCGCCCTGCGGCTGCTGGTCGCCGTGGTTGCGCGGCGGGCGGCCATGGACGTGCTGCTTGTTGCCCCGGTGATGGCCGGTCGCTTCCGTCTGGGCCGGACGCTGCTGCTGATTGCGGGCCGGGCGGAAATCCGAGGTCGAGGCCAGATCGTTGTCCGGGCCGAGATCCGGTGCCTGCTCATTGCGGCGCTGGCCGCGGAAGTCCTGGTTGCGATTGTTGCGCTGGGGGCGAGCGCGACGTTCTTCACCGCCACGCGCTTCCGAGACATCGCCTTCGTGGCGCGGACGGCGGTCGCCATGGCCGGCGGGACGGCCGCTGCCATTGCGGGTTTCGCTGCGGCCGCCTTCACGGCGTTCGCCACGCTGTCCACCTTCACCACGGCCTTCACCGCGACCGCCCTGGCCACGCTGCTGGCCTTGGCCGCCACGACCGCGATTGTTGCTGCGGGGTGCAGCACGCAGGTCAGCCGGCGGTTCGCCGCTGGCAACGGTGATGTCGATGCCCATCAGCTTTTCGATGTCGCGCAGCAGGCGAGCCTCATCGGGGGCGCAGAAGGCAATGGCAATGCCGTCGCGGCCGGCGCGGGCCGTGCGGCCGATGCGATGCACGTAGGCGTCAGGCACTTCCGGCAGGTCGTAGTTGAAGACGTGGCTGACCGCCGGGATATCGATGCCGCGGGCAGCGACGTCGGTGGCGATCAGTGTCTTGATGGCGCCGTCGCGGAAGCCTTTGAGCGCGCGCTCGCGCTGGCCCTGGCTCTTGTTGCCGTGAATGGAGGCAACGGAATAGCCGACCTGCTCCAGATGCTTGGCGAGCTTTTCGGCGCCATGCTTGGTGCGCAGGAAGACGATGGAGCGGCCATCGGGGTTTTCGGTCAGCGTCTTCTTGAGCAGGACGGTCTTGTCGTTCTTGCCGGGGACGAAGTGCACATACTGCTCGACCTTGTCGGCAGCCTTGCCAGGAGGCGTCACTTCGACCTTGACGGGATCGGTCAGGTAATCGCCGGCGAGATCGGCAATCGCCTTCGGCATGGTGGCCGAGAAGAGCATGGTCTGGCGGCGCTTCGGCACCATCTTGGCGATCTTGCGCAGGTCATGCACGAAGCCGAGGTCGAGCATCTGGTCGGCTTCATCGAGCACGAGGTAGCGCACGGCCGTCAGCGTGATGGCGTTGCGGTTGCAGAGGTCGAGCAGGCGGCCGGGCGTGGCGACGAGGATGTCGGTGCCCTTCTCGAGCTGCAGCTGCTGCTTGTTGATGGAGACGCCGCCGACGACGACATTGATGCGCAGCGGCGACTTGCGGATGAATTTCCGGAGGTTGTCGGCGATCTGGTTAACCAGTTCGCGGGTCGGGGCCAGGATGAGCGTGCGGACGGAGCGGTTGTCGGGACGCTTTTCTTCCTTGAGCAGGCGCTCGATGAGCGGCAGGCCGAAGGCAGCGGTCTTGCCGGTGCCGGTCTGGGCAAGGCCGATCAGGTCGCGGCCCTGGATGAGAAGGGGGATAGCCTGTTCCTGAATAGGCGTCGGCGTTTCGATGCCGAGCTGAAACAGGGTGGCGACGACCGGCTTGGAGACACCGAGCGATTCAAAATTGGTCAAGTCATAACCTTTTAGGGCGCGCCAAACATAAACGCCGGATCGCGACATTGCGGTCCGGTGTCAATCTGGCGTCAAGAACCCCGCGTGAAATGGGAACTTGTAAGTTGGAAAAAGCTTCCTGCGCGTCTTGCCGCTCTTGGGTCGCGGCATTGTCGAATGCGCTCTATCCTTCTTCAGCATCTGTTGCAGTGGCACGCTCACGCGGCGGCCGGAAGGTGAAAGCTGCGGTGCATGTGGTCTATTTCCCGCCGGAAGTCAAGAGCATGCGCCGCCATTCGGTGCCTCAGGGCATGGAGAGGACGAAATGACCCGAGGCCGTTTCGGCACCATTGATGAGAATGACGATGCGATGTTGGCCGGGATAATAGCGCCGCGTGGTGATCGGCCGCATGGCGTGTCGGCGCTGCAGGGCATGGTCTTGGCCTGCGGCCAGCGTGACCGTTTTCCATTTGAAGACCTTCGGCGAGAGCGAGCCGTCCGCCTTCACGTGATGGATGGCATAGTCGATCATCAGCGATTGCGCGATATCGCCGGCATTGCGCAGGCGGATTTCGAAATCCACGCCTTCTCCGAAAAGCACCGATGGATTTGGCAGCCGCAGTTCGCATTCCAGAGCGGCTGCCGCGCCGAAGCCGAAATTGGCAAGCGCCTGGGCATGGCCCTTCTTCAGCAGCGTGCGTGAGGCGTGTTTCAGTAGCCAGCGGCGCTCGGCCGAGGCGCCCTCGATATGCTCGGCGATAAAAGCCGCGACGAGATCGGGATGATCCTTGGCGATGTCGTTCAGGCTGTTTGCGACGGAGCGGCGGACATAATCTTCGGGATCGTCCATCAGCGCGGAAAGGATCGGGATTATCGGCGAGGGGTCCTTGATCAATTGCGGCAGGCGCATCGCCCAGGGCAGGCGCGGGCGGGTACCCTCGCTCGCGAGCCTGCGGACATGGTGGTTGGCGTCGTCGACCCAGCGGATGATCGTCGCCAGCGCGCGATCCTGGTCCCGATGGATGAACGGACGGATGCCGAACTCCGCCGTGAAATGCGGCGTCAGCGCTTTGAGGAGATCGAGCGCGATATCGAAATGCCCAAGGCCGCGCGCGGCGATGAACTGGTTGACGGGCAGGAGCATCCAGCCTGTCAGCCCGGCCTTGCCGGCGGCCGGCAGGCTTGCGCCGAGAATGGCTGCCGCCTCGGGGAAGCTTTCGGGCAGGGTCGCAAACAGCGCGTCGCGGATCAGTGTTGCGCGCTCCATGAGCTCCAGCGATTCGATGCCATCCGTTGCGAGTGCGGTGAAGCGGTCGCGGTCGAAGGAGGGCGCATTGGCCGAGATAATGTCCGCCATCGCGCGTACGAGTGCTGGATGCAGAAGGTTCTTCAGTGGTTCGGGCATCGGCGCAATCTCCCCTCGGGTCATGCGATGCATGGCCCGATGAAGGCGAGAGGTCAAGCGATGCCTGGAACGCCCTCAGCGCCTGCAGATTTCGATGCGATAGGGCTGGCCCCAGCGATTATGGCGCCATTCCGGATGGCAGTAGCGCGGGCCGTAATAGGCGGGGTAGGCAGGATAATAAGCATAGGGGCGGGGATAGTAGGCGTAAGGTGCCGGATAGGCCGGACCGGAGGCGATTGCTCCACCCACGAGACCGCCGACGACACCGCCGGCAACACCGCCCCAGAAGGCATCGCCGGAGTGAGCGCTTGCGGTATCGGCCGTTGCCAGCGAGGCGCCTGCAAATGTCAGTGCAACCAGGCCCGCCGCCATTGTCTTATGAAGAACGGACATGTCGAATCCCTTTCGTGGTAGGCTCGTCATTGAAGCCATTGCCAGAATCTGCTGCGATCGCGGCGCGCTGATGGTTGCGCAAGCCGTGCCGGGATTAAATTTTCTCCATGCTCGGCCGTCGTCGGATCGCGCGTTCGCCATGTCCGGCCGGGTTTCCCCGTGAATCTTCAAGCCATTTCAGTTTCGTGCAAGCCTTTGTTGTCAGTCTGATTCATCAACTTCATGAGCCGGCTTGGAATTTTTGTCAGTGGAATTTTATGGTTAACAGCTTGTTAAAAGCCTTGGCGTTATAGTTGTTGTGGGGGATATTTCGTTCATTGCGGGAGTGAAGATTTTTTGAACTTTACCGGGGAACTCTTGGAACTGGCCTGCCGCCGGATCGCTGATCTGGATACCCCGGCCTATGTCAAAAACAGCGAACTCCGCTATGTCGCCGTCAACGAGGCCTATGCCCGCTTCTTCGGCCGCGAGATTTCCGATTTCATCGGGCGGCGCAGCCGCGAATTGTTCGATCGACCGGAAGAAGAGGAGCGCGAAGATCGCGAACGTCGTGCGCTTGTGTTCGGTACGGAAGAGAGCGCCATCTCCTTCGATGCCGCCGGCCTCAGCCATGAGCGCGTTCTGATCGAGAGCTTTTCGCCTTCCCAAGACCGGGCTTACGTGCTCGGCATCTTCGATATACGCGAACCGCGACGCGCCATTCCCGAGGTCGCCGATACGATGGCGACCGATCTTGGCCATATCCGCGAGGCGCTTGAAAATCTCGATCACCCGATCGGCATCTTTGCCAAGGACGGCCGTCCGCTGGTCGTCAATGCCGCCTACCGCGGCGGCAGCAGGTATGCGCCTGAGGGCAGCAGGTATGCGCCTGAGGGCAGTCAGTTTGCGCCCGAGGGCGCCACTACCGTGCCGGCAGGTGAAGCCTCCTGGCACGAAAGCGTGCGTGAGCGCGACCTCTTGCGCACCATCATGGAGGATCTTCCGGTCGCGGCTTTCGTGCGCGACGAAGACCATCGGCTGGTCTATGCCAACCAGTATTACGAGACCTTCACCGGTCATGCCCGTTCCAGGGCACTGGGCCTGACCGAGCACGACATGTTCGGACCGGCGGCGGGTGAGGCGATCTATCGGGAAAACCTCCTCGCGCTCGAAAACGGCGTGCTGATCGAGGTCGAGAGCTATCTGCCGAATACGGACGGCGAAGTCTTCCAGGTGATCTCCCGCGTCAACCGGGTCGTCACGCCTGACGGCAAGCGTTATGTCGTCGGCTCCTTCTCCGACATCACGCCGCTGAAAGCGCGCGAGAAGGAACTGATAGACGCGCGCCAGCAAGAGGAAATCCTGCATCAGGAAATCGAGAGCATCCTGCGCTCGCTTCCGGTCGGCGTGCTGATCCTCGACAATGATCACACCATTCTCTACGTCAATGACGAGTTCTACAGCATCTGGGAACTGCCGCTCGACGACCGTTTCGACGGGCGGCCGTTCATCGATGTCGTCAAGCGCAATTACGAGCTCGGCCGCTACGGCGATACGCAGACGCCGGACGAAATCTATTCGTTCCGCAAGGGGCTTTTCGAAGATGAAAACCCCGAGCCGATCCAGCTCGATTGGGCTGCCGGCAAGTCCGTCATCTTCGACTCCAGGCGCATTTCCTCAAACCGCATCCTGCTGACCTATTCCGATATTTCCGCCGTGCGCGAGCGCGAGCAGGAAATCCACGAGGCGCGCGCCGCACTGGAAAGCCTCGGCGAGATGATGCGTGACGCGACGCATGCCATGTCGCAGGGGCTCGCGATCGTTCGGGACGGCGTGATCAAGCTTTCCAATGACGGGCTTGCCGAAGTACTGCGCATCCCGGCCGAGCTGACCGAGGCGGGAAGGGAATGGATCGACCTTTTCCAGTTCTGTGCCAATCGTGGCGATTTCCACGACAATGCGGTCGAAACGCTCGAGGAGTGGCGCGCCAACATTGCCGCGCGCCAACCGATCTCGACCGTCTTCCATGTCGGCGGCGAGCGTTGGGTGAATATGGAAGCCACCATCAGCGAACGGCAGCATTGGGTGGCGCTGTTTACCGACGTGACCGAACTCAAGCAGCGCGAAGAGGATCTGACTGAGCTTCTGTCGCGCGCCGAGGCTGCCGACCGCGCCAAGTCCGAATTCCTCGCCAACATGAGCCATGAGATCCGCACGCCGATGAACGGTGTGCTCGGCATGGCGGAACTGCTCGCCAAGACCAATCTTGATACCCGCCAGAAAACCTTTGTCGATATCATCGTCAAATCGGGCAATGCGCTCTTGACGATCATCAACGACATCCTCGATTTCTCGAAGATCGATGCCGGCCAGATGAAGCTGCGCAAGGCGGCCTTCGATCTCGTCGAGGCCGTCGAGGACGTGGCGACGCTGCTCTCTTCGCCTGCGGCGGAAAAGGATATCGAGCTTCTGGTGCGGGCAGCACCGGATCTGCCGGCCGCCGTCATCGGCGACGCCGGGCGCTTCCGCCAGATCGTCACCAATCTCGTCGGCAATGCCGTGAAATTCACCGAGCGCGGCCATGTCTTCGTCGATATCGGTTTCGAGGCTTCCGGCGGCGACGAGATCATGACCAGCATCCGCATCGAGGATACCGGCATCGGCATTCCGCCCGAGAAGGTGGAGTCGGTCTTCGACAAGTTCTCTCAGGTCGATTCCTCATCGACCCGGCGGCATGAAGGCACTGGCCTCGGTCTTGCGATCACGGCGGGTCTCGTCGACCTCTTCGGCGGCTATATCAATGTCGAAAGCGAATGGGGCAGGGGTTCGGTCTTCACCGTCAGGCTGCCCTTTGCGGTCGCTGCCGCCCGGATCGACCCGAAGCCGCTGCCGATCAATGTGCAGGGTGCGCGTATCCTCGTCATCGATGACAACGAGGTCAATCGCCGTATCCTGACCGAACAGCTGGGCCTCTGGGGCTTCGACGGCGTTGCCGCGGAAGGCGGCGCCACCGGCTTTGCCATTCTGGAGGCTGCCGCTGATCTCGGCATCAAGGTCGATGCCGTCGTGCTCGACTATCATATGCCCGACATGAACGGCGCCGAGGTCGCCCGCCGTCTTCGCGCTGACAGCCGTTTCGTGGAGCTGCCGATCATCTTCCTGACCTCGATGGATATTTCGGGCACCGAGAAGGAGTTTGCGGCGCTGAACGGCCATGCGCATCTGATGAAGCCGGCGCGCGCCAACTTGCTGCGCAATACGGTCGTCGAGGTGGTGCGGGCAAGCCGTGTCAAACAGGCTTCCGAGGCCGAGATCACGCGGCTGCAGAAAGAGGCGGAGGCACCGCCGCCGGCACCTGCGCCTGTTCCGCAAAAACGGGCTGCCGAATTCGTCGACGTGCTCGTGGCCGAAGACAACGAGGTCAACCAGATCGTCTTCACGCAGATCCTGCAGGGTACCGGGCTTTCCTTCCTCGTCGTCAATAATGGCGAAGAGGCTGTGGAGGCATGGGAGCGGCATACGCCACGCCTGATCATGATGGATGTCTCAATGCCTGTCATGAACGGCCATCAGGCAACCATGCTGATCCGCGAGAAGGAGCAGGGGCAGGGCCATCGTGTACCTGTTATCGGTGTCACGGCGCATGCGCTGGAAAGCGACAGGGAACTCTGCCTCGATGCCGGCATGGATGACTACATGTCGAAGCCGATCAGCCCGGAACTCCTGGAAGACAAGATCCGCCAATGGCTTGGCGGCGAGTTGAAACCCGGCCGTTCCGGTTATTGAGGCTTTGTGCCGCAGAGCATTTCCCGCTTTCCGGCGAAACCTTGGCGCCGCTCGACAGTGAACCCGGCCGCCGCGAGATTGCGGCGCACGAAGCCTGCTGCGGCATAAGTCGCAAAGCTTCCGCCCGGAACGGTCTTTTCGCAGACGAGGCGCATCAACTCTGCCGACCACATGTCGCCGTTGCGCGACGGAGCGAAGCCATCGAGATACCAGGCGTCGAATTCGGCGGCAGACCGAGAAACGCCGTCGAAGGCCTGGCCGCAGACGACGCTGAGCTTCGTCTGCTCGTCCAGCGCGAGTGAGACAATGCCTTCGGGACTGACCGGCCAGAGGGCGGCCAGCGCCTGGCGCTCGGCATCGATCTCGGGCCAGTGGGCAAGCGCTCGGTCTATTTCCTCGCGGCGCATCGGATAGAGCTCGAAGGACATGAAATGCAGATGCTGTCCGGGCTGGCGGTGAAGTTTCCATTGCCGCCAGGTTTCCGAGACATTCAGCCCCGTGCCGAAGCCGAGTTCGCCGATGAGAAAGGCCGAGCGGCCGCTCCACCGTTCAGGCAGGCCGTTTCCCGAGAGGAAGACGTGGCCGCACTCCAGTCGTCCGTCCGTCTGGCAATAAAAATGGTCGCCAAAGGCGGTCGAATAGGGCATATCGCCGTCGCGCCATTCGAGAGGCTGCGGCTTGCCCGCGCCGATCTGATCCGGATTAATGTCTGTCATGGAAAAAGCCGATAGTCCTGCCCCGGCCTCGGGTCAATCATCGATCGATGTCATCATCATCGGTGGGGGCATCATGGGCCTGTGGGCGGCCGTGCATGCCGAGCGCCGCGGCATGAAAACGCTGCTTGTCGATTCCGGGCGTCTCGGCGGCGGGGCAAGCGGCGGGCTGCTCGGCGCGCTGATGCCGCACATGCCGGACCGCTGGTCGGAAAAGAAGCAGTTCCAGTTCGATGCGCTGGTGTCGTTGGAGGCCGACATTGGCGATATCGAAGCGGCGACCGGGCTTTCGGCCGGATACCGGCGCTCTGGCCGGTTGATCCCGCTGCCGAAGGCGCATTTGCGCAAGATCGCGCTCGGCCATTCCGAAGATGCAAAGGCACATTGGAGAGCGGGAGAGCGGTGCTTTCACTGGCATGTGCTCGATCGGCCACCGGGTGACGGCTGGATCGATCCGGCTGCAGGCGAAAGCGGTTTCGTGCATGACACGCTCGCAGCCCGCGTCGCGCCGCGCTCGCTGGTCGCGGCACTGGCGGCGTTTCTGCGCACGGCACGGCATGTTCGCATACTCGAAAATACCGAGATAACGTCACTTGACCCGGCGCGGGGAACGGTATCCATAGGCGGCAAAAGTCTCGCCTTCGGCCGCGCCATCCTTGCTGCCGGATATCGGTCCTTTCCGTTACTCGAGTCGCTAACATCGGGGTTGCAGAAACCTCTCGGGCAGGCCGTCAAGGGACAGGCGGCACTGCTTGCCGCTGATGTCGACCCCGGCTTGCCCACGATCTTTCGCGACGGGCTCTATGTCGTTGCCCATGAGGGTGGGCATGTGGCCATCGGCAGCACCAGCGAGAACAGCTTTGCCGATCCCTTTTCCACGGACGAGCAGCTCGATGCGCTGATCGAAGCCGCCCGCGATATGGTCCCCGGCTTGCGCAATGCGCCCGTTATCGAGCGCTGGGCCGGATTGCGCCCCAAGGCTATCGACCGCGATCCTATGGTCGGCGCGCATCCGGAGACTCATAATCTCATCGCCCTGACCGGCGGTTTCAAGGTCAGTTTCGGGCTCGCACATCGGCTGGCGGAAGCGGCGATATGCATTGCAAGCGATGTAAATACAGAATTTTTATTGCCGGAAAGCTTTGCAATTTCAAACCACATTGCAGTCTCTTCACGTTAAACGTGAATTAGAAGGCGCTCCGCTTCGTTATTCTGTCATGCAAATCACCTATCTGCTTGCGCATCGATGGCGCGGGAATTGGTCCGCGCCTACCTCAGTCAGATGGAGGAAATCGCATGCGCTATGCCATTTGCTTCACGCCATCAGCGAGCGATCCGCTCTCGCATGTGGCGGCCAGTTGGCTTGGCCGCAACGTATTTTCAGGCGAGATGGTCGAACCGCCGGCAATCCGCGGGCTTGGCATCCACGAGATCGCCTTTCATACGGCGGTGCCGCGTCGCTATGGATTCCACGGCGTGCTGAAAGCCCCTTTCCACCTTTCGTCCGAGGTCTCCGAACCGCAACTCCTGCGCGACCTCATGCGCTTTTGCGGGACGTTGTCACCCTTCCAGATTCCGCGTCTGGAAGTAGCGCGCCTCGGCACTTTCTACAGCCTGTCACCGATCCGCCCCTGCGATCAGGTTCACTTTCTTTCCTCGGCGATCGTTCAGGAGTTCGACCGTTTTCGTGCGCCGCTCTCCGAGGCGGATATCGAGCGGAGCGATCCTGACGGACTTTCGGCGGCGCAATTTGCCAACCTGCATCGCTGGGGCAACCCCTATGTGATGGACGAGTTCCGTTTCCATATGCCGGTTACCGGCCCGGTGAACGCGGTCGATATGCCGCGCATCGAGCAGGCGCTACGGGCGATGTTCGATCCGGTTCTTGCCGAGCCGGTAACGGTCTCGAATGTCGCGCTGATGATCGAGGAAGGGGCCGGCGGCCCGTTCCGGGTGCACTCGCTGCATCCGATGGGCAAGGTGAGCGCGCGCAAGATCGCCTGAGTTACACGCGACAAGTCGAAGGCCAAATACGCACTTTTACGCCTCGACATTCCGGTCACGGATGCTACCGTTTCACCTGTCTTTTCAAAAGGTGATTTGATGGTATCCGAGACCTATCCGCGCAATCTCGTCGGTTACGGGCGCGACACGCCCGACCCGAAATGGCCGGGCGAGGCACGCGTCGCAGTACAGTTCGTCATCAATTACGAAGAGGGTGGCGAGAGCTCCATCCTCGACGGCGATCCGGCTTCGGAGAACCTGCTGTCGGAAATCGTCGGCGCGCAGCCCTGGCCGAACCAGCGCAATCTCAACATGGAATCGATCTATGAATACGGCTCACGCGCCGGCTTCTGGCGGCTCTGGCGTCTTTTCACCGATCTCAAGATGCAGGCGACCGTCTATGGCGTCACGCTCGCCATGGCCCGCAATCCGGAAGCGGTCGCCGCGATGAAGGAAGCGGGCTGGGAGATTGCCAGCCACGGCTATCGCTGGCTGGAATACAAGGATTTCCCGGAGGATCTGGAGCGCAAGCACATCCTCGAAGCCGTGCGCCTGCATACGGAACTGACGGGTGAGCGGCCCTACGGCATGTACCAGGGCAAGCCTTCGGACAATACACTGCGGCTGGTGCAGGAGGAGGGCGGCTTCCTTTATTCGTCGGATTCTTACGCCGATGATCTGCCCTATTGGGTGAAGAGTGCCGATGAAAATCCGTTCCTCATCATTCCCTATACGCTCGAGACCAACGACATGCGGTTTGCCACGCCGCAGGGCTTCAATTCCGGTGACCAGTTCTTCACCTACCTCAAGGACGCCTTCGATACGCTCTACGAGGAAGGCAAGGAGGGAAGCCCGAAGATGATGTCGGTCGGACTGCATTGCCGCCTCGTCGGCCGGCCGGGACGCGTGGCGTCGCTCAAGCGGTTCATGGAATATGTGCTGAAGCACGACAAGGTGTGGATCCCGCGCCGGATCGAGATTGCGCAGCACTGGCATGCGAACCACAAGCCGGAAACGATCTGATGATTTCGCGCAACGAATTTGTGTCTCGCTTCGGTGGCGTCTTCGAGCATTCGCCCTTCATCGCCGAGCGGGCCTATGACGATGGCTTTGTCGGGGAGAAGCTGACGGTAGACCGTGTGCATACGGAGCTCGTCGCCATTTTCCGCGCGGCGAGCAGGGAAGAGCGCCTCGGTGTGTTGCGCGCTCATCCCGATCTTGCCGGACGGCTGGCGGTCGCGGGCGAGCTGACGGAAGACAGCAAGAAGGAACAGGCCGGTGCCGGGCTCGACCGGTTGAGCCCGGAAGAGCATGCGCGTTTTACCGACCTTAATTCCTCCTACACGCAGAAGTTCGGTTTTCCCTTCATCATCGCGGTGAAGGGGCTGAACAAGGACGATATCCTTGCCGCTTTCGAAAAACGGATCGACAATACCAGCGACGAAGAATTCGTGACTGCGGCAGCCGAGGTCGAAAAGATCGCGCTGCTGCGCCTGACATCCATGCTTCCGGAGACCTGAATGACCGATACGACCGATACCAGCCTGCCAGCTTTCGCCACGGGCGCCATCAATCTTGCCTCGGCCCGTCTCGGCGCCAAGGGTCTCTACGCCACGGACGAATTCTTCGCGCCGCTGGAGCGCATGCTGCAGGACGTGCCGGCAAGCTTCGATCCGGATCTCTATGACGATAACGGCAAGTACATGGACGGCTGGGAAAGCCGCCGCAAGCGTGTTCCCGGCCACGACTGGGCGGTCGTGAAGCTCGCGATGCCGGGCCGCATCTTCGGCTTCGATGTCGATACCAGCTATTTCACCGGCAATTATCCGCCGCATTGCTCGATCGAGGCTGCCTTTCTCGAAAGCGGCGATCCTGATGATGCGACGCAGTGGACCGAAATCCTGGCCAAGTCGCCGCTCGGCTCCAGCGCCCATCATTTCTTCGAAAATGCCGACAAGCAGAAGATCTGGACGCATCTTCGCCTGCATATCTATCCGGATGGTGGTGTGGCGCGTCTTCGCGTCTATGGCTCGGCCTATTTCGACTGGTCGAAAGTCGGCGCCGGCGAGGAAGTCGATCTCGCCTATATTTTCAACGGTGCAAAAGCGCTTGCCTGGTCGGATGCGCATTATGGCCATCCGGACAAGCTGCTCGGTCCTGGACGCGGCCTCAACATGGGCGACGGCTGGGAAACCAAGCGCCGCCGTGGTCCCGGTCACGACTGGGCGATCATTCGGCTTGGCCATGCCGGCACGATCAAGCGCGTGATCGTCGATACTGCCTTTTTCAAGGGCAATTTCCCCGATACGTGCGAACTCTTCGGCGCCTATCTGCCCGATCTTGGCGATACGCTGTCTGAGGCTGATATTGCGGCTTCGGAAAACTGGAAGCCGATCCTGCCGCGCAGCAAGCTGCAGATGGACCATATCCATGAATATGGCAGCGACGCGATTGCCGATATCGGCCCGATCACGCATGTGCGTTATGCCATGCATCCGGATGGCGGTACGATGCGCCTCAGGCTCTTCGGGGTGAAGGCTTGAGTTCTTTCCTCTTTCAGTCCCGTCCCTTATATTCGCGGCATCAGGAGTGATGCCGCGATGAGGCCGTCGGAAGTGCTGGAGAAGAACAGGCAGGCGATCCGCGAAGCGACCAAGCGCTTCAACGCGGCAAACCCGCGCGTGTTCGGCTCGGTTGCCCGCGGCGAGGATCGGCCGGACAGCGATCTGGATATTCTGGTGGATGCGCTGCCAGGGACAACGCTGTTCGATCTTGGCGGGCTGCTGGAAGAATTGCAGGATATTCTGGGGGTTAAGGTGGATCTGGTTACTGCGGGTGGATTGCCGGAGCGCATTAAACACCGTGTTCTGTCGGAAGCCTCCGCCATATGAGCCGCGAGCGCCTTCTTGAACATGTGGATCGCATGCAGGAGGCCGCGCAGCAGGCCTTCGACCTGACAGAGGGCATGAGCCAGGAGCAGTTTCTCCATGATATTCGTACCCAGTTGGCAGTGACGATGTCGCTGGTCCTCGTCGGCGAAGCAGCGGCGCGAATTGCGGCTGGCGACCCCGGCTTTATTCAGGATCATCAGGATATTCCGTGGACCCGGATAAAGGGCATGCGAGACCTGATCGTTCACGATTATTATCGGGCAGAATTGCCCGTCATCTGGCAGACGGCGAGGACCGAACTTCCGGCTCTGGTTTCCCAACTTGAAAATGTTCGCCACTGGCGCGTTCAGGGCGAGTAACTCCGTGTCCAAATATCTCGAAATACAGTCTCTCACAAAATCCGCCTTCGCGCCTTTCGGCGACGTGATCGAAGCCGATCCTGCGAGCATGCGCTATATCAACGGCGGCAATACCGAGCGTTTCCATGCGCTTGCAGCGCCCGAGGCTGCGGGCGAGGGCGCGCGCGTCATCATCAATCTCTTCCGCGGCCAGCCGCGCAGCTTTCCTTACGAGGTCGGCATGATGGAGCGGCACCCGTTCGGTAGCCAGAGCTTCTCGCCGATATCAGGCCGACCCTTCCTCGTCGTCGTTTCCGAAGATGAAGGCGGCCGTCCGGGGCGTCCGCAGGTCTTTCTCGCGGGCGGCGACCAGGGCGTGAATTATCGGCGCAATGTCTGGCATCATCCGCTGATGGCGCTGGGCGAGCCGAGCGACTTTCTCGTTGTCGACCGTGACGGTCCGGGCAACAATCTGGAAGAATTCTTCTTCGACAGCCCCTTCATCATCAGAGAGCCCGCGCCATGACCGGACTGACCACCCATGTTCTCGACACGGCTCTCGGCAAACCGGCCCAAGGGCTGCGAATCGATCTCTTTCACATCGAGGGGGAGCTTCGCCACCTTATCAAGACGGTGGAGACCAATGCCGATGGCCGCGTCGATGGCGGGCCGATCCTGACCGGCGAGAGCTTTCGTGCCGGCACCTACGAACTGCTTTTTCATGCCGGCGATTATCTGAGGGCAAGCGGGACGCCTCTGCCGCATCCGGCCTTCCTCGATCTCGTGCCGATCCGTTTCGGCATTGCCGACATTGCGGCGCATTATCATGTGCCGCTGCTGATCTCGCCCTACGGTTATTCCACCTATCGCGGGAGCTGACATGCGCTTTGCCGCGATCGCCGATATCCATGGAAACTACCTTGCGCTTGAAGCCGTGCTGGCTGACATCGCTGCCCAGGGGATTACTGGCATCGTCAATCTCGGCGATTGTTTCAGCGGTCCGCTGGAGGCAGGCAGGGTGGCTGAGCGGTTGTTGTCGCTCTCCATCCCGACCGTGCGCGGCAACCACGACCGCTATCTGATCGAGCAGCAGCCGGAAGAAATGCATATTTCGGATGCCGCCGCCTATGCGCAGCTTGGCGCGGCGCATCTCGACTGGCTGCGATCGCTGCCGGTCGACCTGATCTACAGGGACGAGGTCTATCTCTGCCACGCGACCCCTGAGGACGACAATCTCTACTGGCTGGATACGGCCGTTGCCGATGGCAGCGTGGCGCTGCGGCCGCAGGCGGAGATCGAGGCGCTGGCAGAAGGCATCAAAAGCCCGTTGATCCTCTGTGGCCACACGCATATTCCGCGCATGGCAGCACTTTCCGGCGGTCGTCTTGTGGTCAATCCCGGCAGTGTCGGCGCCCCGGCCTATGACGATGAAAAGCCTTATCCGCACAAGGTCGAGATCGGCCACGCGATGGCGAGTTACGCTGTGCTGGAAAAATTAGCCAGTGGATGGACGGCGCATTTCCGCAATATCCGCTATGACAACATGGCCATGTCGGCGCTGGCAAAGGCCAATGGTCGCCCGGAATGGGCCGTGGCACTCGCGACGGGTCGGATGCCGTAACTTACTGCCGGCCGGCAATGATCGAGGAATCGATATCCTTGATGTCGCGTTTGCCGCAGAGCGCCATGGTGATATCCATCTCCTTGCGGATGATCTCGAGTGCCCGCGTAACGCCGTCCTTGCCCATGGCGCCGAGGCCATAGAGGAAAGGGCGGCCGATATAGGTGCCACGCGCGCCGAGCGCCACGGCCTTCAGCACATCCTGACCGGAGCGGATACCACCATCGATATGCACTTCGACACGATCGGCGACGGCATCGACGATCTTCGGCAGCATGCTGATCGAAGAGGGGGCGCCATCGAGCTGACGGCCGCCGTGATTGGAAACGATGATGGCATCGGCGCCGGTTTCGGCGGCGTGCCTGGCATCCTCGACATCGAGGATACCCTTGATGATCAGCGGGCCGCCCCACTGTTCCTTGATCCAGGCAACATCTCTCCACGACAGCTGCGGGTCGAATTGTTCATTCGCGAAAGTCGTGATCGAGGGAAGATCGGCGAGGCCTTTGGCGTGGCCGACGATGTTGCCGAAGCTGCGGCGCTTCGTCTTCATCATCTCCATGCACCAGAAGGGGCGCGTCGCTATCTGCCAGATATGTTTCGGCGTGAGTTTCGGCGGTGCCGAGAGGCCGTTGCGCAGGTCCTTGTGGCGCTGGCCGATAATCTGCAGGTCGGCGGTCAGCACCAACGTAGAGCATTTTGCGGCCTTGGCGCGGTTGATGAGATCGAGCACGAAGCCTCTGTCGCGCATGACATAAAGCTGAAACCAGAAAGGCTTCGTCGTGACGGAGGCGACATCCTCGATGGAGCAGATGCTCATGGTCGAGAGCGTGAAGGGCACGCCGAATTCTTCCGCGGCGCGCGCCGCCAGCATCTCGCCATCGGCATGCTGCATGCCGGTCATGCCCGTCGGGGCAAGGGCCACCGGCATCGACACTTTCTGGCCGATCATCGTGGTTTCAAGCGTGCGGTTGGTGATGTCGACCAGCACGCGCTGGCGCAGTTTGATGTCGCGAAAATCGGCTTCGTTGGCGGCGTAGGTCGATTCCGTCCAGGCGCCGGAATCCGCGTAGTCGAAGAACATCTTCGGAACGCGGCGCTGAGCCATTTTCTTGAGATCGGCGATGGTCAGCGGCTTGGTCATGAGCGAACTTTCACATCTGATGACGTGGTCGAATACCACGCTTCTTCAGCCTTTGGTATTTGATTTCAGAGGGTTTTGCCGTCAGGCCACCGCCCTGCTAGAGCCCGCTTTTCATCGCCGCGCCCGCGACATAAGTTTCCGCAACGGCGCGGTCGTCACCCATGGTCTGCAGCAGGAACAGTTCCTCCGAAAGCGTCTTTACGACATCCATTTTCAGGGCCATGGCCGGTGTTGCGGCCGCGTTGAGAACGACCAGGTCGGCGTCCGTTCCCGGCTCCAGCGTGCCGATCCTGTCCGCCAGAGATAGCGCCTCGGCATTGCCGAGGGTCATGTAATAGTAGCTGTCGAGCGGGTTCAGCCGTTCGCCGAGAAGCTGCTGGATCTTGTAGGCTTCGTCCATGGTTCGGAGCATGGAATAGCTGGAACCACCGCCGATATCGGTGGCAACGCCGATGCGAACGGGCTTCTCGCGACGGGCGAGCGCCTTCAGCGGGAAGAGGCCGGAGCCGAGGAAAAGGTTGGAGGTCGGGCAATGGACGGCGACCGCACCGGCCTCGCTCATGGCATCGGCCTCACGATCCGAAAGATGGATGGCATGGCCGAAGAGGCTCTTCGGTCCGAGCAGGCCATAACGGGCGTAGATATCGGTGTAGTCGGTCGCATCGGGATAGAGCTCGCATGTGAACTTGATCTCGTCGTGGTTTTCCGACAGATGCGTCTGGATGTGCAGATCGGGGAACTCGCGGGCAAGCGCTGCCGTCGCCTCCATCTGCTCCGGCGTCGAGGTGATTGCGAAGCGCGGCGTGATGGCGACGTGGTTGCGGCCCCTGCCGTGCCAGTCGGCGATCACCTGCCGGGTCTCGTCGTAGCCCATCTCGGGCGTATCGAGCAGGCCTTGCGGCGCATTGCGGTCCATCATCACCTTGCCGCCGACCATGCGCATGTTTCGGCGCATGGCTTCCGCAAAAAAGGCATCCGCCGAAGTCTTGTGGACAGAGCAATAGGCAACGGCCGTCGTCGTGCCGTGACGGATCAGTTCGTCGTAGAAATGCGTGGCAATCTTCTCGGCATGGGTGCTTTCGACGAAGCGGCATTCCTCGGGGAATGTGTAGGTATTCAGCCATTCCAGAAGGTTTGCGGCATAGGAAGCGATCACCTGCATCTGCGGGAAATGCAGGTGCATGTCGATGAGGCCGGGCATGATCAGATGCGGACGGTGATCGATTTCGGCGACCTCGGCAGGCGCCTTGGCCTTGACGTCAGCATAGGCGCCGATAGCAGCGATGATGCCATTCTCGATCAACAGACCACCGTCTGTCTCGTAGAAATAGCTCTCGCTATCGGCGAGGCTGAGCGGAGCGCGGTGGAAGGAGAGCAGGCGCCCGCGCAGGAGTGTCATGGTCATTCTTGTTTGCCTTCGACTGCGCTTTCGAACCAGGCGACGAGCAGCTTGCGCTCATCCGGTGTAATGTCGGTCACGTTCCCCGGCGGCATGGCATGGCTGCGGCCCGCCTGTATATAGATTTCGCGGGCGTGCGCAGCGATTTCTGCGTCATTTTCCAAGATTACGCCCTTCGGAGGCCGGGCGATACCTTCATAGACCGGCTCTGCCGCATGACACATGGAACAGCGCGTGCCGATCAGCTGTTTGATGGCTGGAAAATGTGGATCGCCGGCAAATTGCTGGAAGGCGGGTGCCACGGATGCGCTCTGATCCTCGCCGGTCAGGATCTTCGGTGCAGTCGACAACCACATGATGAGGATGAAGAGCACGACGGTGACGATCCAGGTCCAGGTCGGTCGTCCCTTGCGGGCATGGGTGGTGTTGAACCAGTGGCGTATCGTGACCCCCATCAGGAAGACCAGTGCGGCGATCACCCAGTTGAAGGCGGTGCCGAAGGCCAGCGGATAGTGGTTCGACAGCATGAAGAAGATGACAGGCAGCGTCAGGTAGTTGTTATGCAGCGAGCGCTGCTTGGCCATATAGCCATATTTGGCATCCGGCTTGCGGCCCGCGATCAGGTCGGCGACGACGATCTTCTGGTTGGGAATGATGATCATGAAGACGTTGGCCGACATGATCGTGGCCGTGAAGGCGCCGAGATGCAGGAAGGCGGCACGGCCGGTGAAGACCTGCGTATAGCCCCAGCCCATGAAGACCAGCACGACATAGAGCACCGCCATCAGGCCCCAGGTGTTCTTTCCGAGCGGCGACTTGCAGAGCACGTCGTAGACGATCCAGCCGAAGCCGAGCGATGCGAGCGAGATCAGGATGGCGACCGGCTTGGAAATATCCAGGACGTGGCGATCGATCAGGAAGAGGTCGGCGCCGCCGTAATAGACGATGCAGAGCATCAGGAAACCGGAGAGCCAGGTGAAATAGCTCTCATATTTGAACCAGGTCAGGTGTTCCGGCATCTCGGCCGGCGCCACCAGATATTTCTGGATGTGATAGAAGCCGCCGCCATGGACCTGCCATTCCTCGCCGTGAACTCCGGCGGGCAGATGCGGGCGTTTCACCAGGCCGAGATCGAGCGCGATGAAATAGAAGGACGATCCGATCCAGGCGATCGCGGTAACGACGTGGAACCAGCGCGCCGCAAAGGCCAGCCACTCCCAGGCTATTGCATATTCATACATTCAGTTCCCCTGTTCTTCTTCCCGACTCGTGAGATTGCGAGAAATTCAAGCGGGAGGAAAGGGGGAACTTGGGGTTTCTTGCCGCAGTGGACGTTGCAGTAAGAGCTTGCCGGGTGCGGCATATGTGCTAAGGCATCGCAACGACGCTAATAAGGAGCCGCTGAAACATGCAGATCGAAGTCCCTTGCCCGAAGTGCCGCAACACGCGCATGAAATTTCCGCGCCCGCAGCCGATCGACAGCGACATCATCACTTGCTTCAGCTGCAATTTCGAACTCGGCACCTACGGATCGATCAAGACCAAGATGGTGGCGATGCTGAACCGGGTTGCCGCTGCCGAACAGCAGCAGAAGAAACACTGATCTACGGTTTCGGCCGGTGCGGCTGAGCCGGACGAAGCAAAATCCCATACCCAGGGATCGCTGGCCAATTTCGCAAGCTTTTGCGGATGAAGGCAATCATTGCTGCGTTCTTCGGATCGGCTGAGGCTCGAACCTCTGGCTCGGCGATGCAGTCGGCAATGTCCTCCAGCAGGCGGGCATCGAATTGGCCGACAGATCGTGGTGCAGGGGCGAGCCTGCCCTGATCGAGTGACAGTATCATCAAGGGCGATAACATCGAAACCTCCTAAAGTGCCGCGCTCCCTGCGCGGTAAAGAGGAGATTGCTTCGCGGGCGTGCGCAGGGTCCTTTAGCGACCCCCTAAAAGATCCAAAAAATTCCGAAGCGTCCCTAAGCCTCCGGCAGGCCGGCGCTGCGTAGTCCCTCCAGGACAAGGGCCCGGCGTTCGGGAATTTTGGTCGCCTGCCCGGCCGCGATGCTTGCCAGCGTGCTGTCAGGCGCGATGCGCAACAGATGTTGCAGGAAGCGTTTGGCCTCTTCGACACGACCGAGGTTCATATTGTCGGTGATCAGGATCCAGACCGTCGGATCGAAATTCGGGTTCAACGCCAGTGAACGCGATGCCCACAGAAGCGATTGCTCATAATTGCCGCGGATCATCTCGATGTCGGCGAGGCCGCAGAAGGTGATGTGGGCGTAGGGATCAAGCGGGCTCAGGCGGTGGGCACGCGTGAGATATTGCTGCCCCCGATCAAGATTGCCGCAATGAACGTGGGCAATTCCGGCTCTTACGACAACGCTCAGGCTGTTGGGATTGAGATCGACGGCGGCCTGCATGATAGCCAGACCCCAATCATATTCACGCCCGACCTGAATGAGCGACATGCCGCAGGTGGCCATGATCGTGGCGTCGCCTCTGGCCAGTTCGATGCCCCGGCGCGCGAGCGCGACACATTTTTCTGCATCATCCGGCCCAAAGGGCGGCCAGCCCATCGTTCTGCGATGTTCGAGAGTATAGGAGGCTAGCGCCAGAATGCGGGCATTATCCGGCTCGCGTTCGAGCGCCTCGGTCAACAGAGCATGGGCTTCTGCATTCTGCCTGGAGGTTTCGGCAAGAATTTTCGGCAGGACCTGCAGGCAGATATCATAGACGGAGATGCTGCCGGGCCGTTCCCGGCGTGCGTGTTCCAGTTCGGCGCGCTGGACATGGGGCTCGATCCCTATGGCGACGGATTCGGTAATGCGGTCCTGAAACTCGAAGACATCTTCGAGATCGCCGTCAAAGCTTTGCGCCCAGAGCTGCATATTGGCGGCTGCATCCACCAGCCGGGCATAGATGCGTAATCTGTTGCCGGATTTGCGCAGGCTTCCTTCCAGCACATATTTGACGCCGAGTTCTCCGGCGATCTTCCTGACGTCACCCCTGCCGCGATAGACGAAGCTGGTATTGCGGGCAATGACCGCAAAGGACCTGAAGCGGCTGAGCGCGGTGATGACATCGTCAACAACCCCATCGGCAAAATATTGCTGCTCAGGATCGCCGCTGAGATTTTCGAAAGGCAGTATCGCGAGAGACGGGAATAACTCGTCGCCGATATCAAAGGTCGGCGTCTGGCTCCTGAAGAGGCGATAGCCGAGGCGTGGCAGCGTGACGATCCATTCCTGCCCGTCGGGTCGCTGCCCGAGCGCCTTGCGCAGATGTGCGATCTGTACGGAAAGATTGCCTTCCTCGACCATCAGTCCCGGCCAGCCCGCTTCGATCAAGGCATCCTTTCCGACCGGTCTGCCGTCCGCATCCAGCAGTGCCGTGAGCAGAGCAATTGCGCGCTGGCCAAGCGGGACTGGCTGGCCGTCCCGCCGCAGAATGCCGCTGGCGGGGTCGAGCATGAAACGGCCAAAAGCATATCGCTGGTCTTCCATCAGAATATTTATATCCGCGCAATTTGAGGTGGCAATCTGGTTGTGCGGCGTGCTGCCAAGCAGACGTGTGTTTCGCGTGCCTTAAAAAACGGCCGATTTCTGCGACATTTTATCCGCCGTGAATGCGTCAATGTGGAACAGAAGGTTCCTTGAAATGTGCAGATCGAATTACAGTTGTTAAATATTGGGCCGCCGGAACGAGGTGGAAACCGCACGACACTGGCGGCGCATTCATCGACGGAGAAGATGCCCATGCGCAGCATTCTGACATGCGTGATGATTGCATATGCGTCGTTTGCGACGGCCCACGACGCCGCTACGGGTTGGAGTTACGACCCTTACTGTTGCAATGGAGATGCTCATAACGGCGATTGCCAGATGATCCCGTCCAAAACCGTGGCCATTACTCCCAATGGCTATCTTCTGACGTTAAGGCCCGGCGATCACCGGCTTGTGACGCGCGACCATGTTTTTCTGCTGCCGATGACCAAGGCGATGCATTCGGGTGACAGCGACTACCATCTCTGCCTGTTTCCGAACGAGGATACGCCGCGATGTTTCTATGCGCCCGACATGGGATACTGAGCGACGCGCATTTCTTAACGCGCTGTATAGTCAGGCTTGCTCGACGTTGAATTTCTCGAGCAGCCATTTCCGGAAATTCCTGATTTTCGGAACGTTTCGCCTGTTTTCGGGATAGGCGAGCCAATAGTCGCGTCCGTCATTGCCGGTCAGTTCGAAGGGCTGGTAAAGCCTGCCGGCCGCGACATCGTCCTGGAAATGGCCGGGATTGAGCATGGCGACACCGCCGCCGGCGATCGCGATGCTGGCATCGAGGATCTGGGTGCCGAATTCGCTTTTCGGATAGCGGGAGAGATCGGCATCCTTCACGCCGGCGGCCGCGAACCATTCCGCCCACCAGGAATCGCCGGCGCTGATCAGGAACAGCTTCAGGAGATCTGCGGGTTCGTGAATGCCGCCCATTTCGGCAGCGAGCTTGGGGCTCAGCATGGGGGAATAGTCGAGTTTCATCAGCCGGTGGCTGATGAGCCCCGGCCAGTCGCCGCGCCCCCAGCGGATCGCCACATCGGCGGCTTCTTTCTGGAAATCGACGATGTTGCCCGAGGTGACCAGCCTGACGGCAATATTGGGGTATTGAAGCTGGAAGGAACCGATATAGCGCGACAGCCATTGCTGGGCGAAAGTCGCCGTCGAATGGATCGTCAGCGTTTCCTCCGTCGTCTTGCGCATCGAGGCCATGGCTTCGATCAGGATGTTGAATGCATCCGAGACCCTTGGCGCCAGGTGTTCGCCTGCTTCGGTCAGTTCGATCTGACGCGGGCGGCGCAGGAAAAGGGGCTCACCGATATTCTCTTCCAGAAGCTTGATCTGGTAGCTGACGGCCGTCTGCGTCATGCCGAGTTCATCCCCGGCTCTGGTGAAGCTGCCCAGACGGGCCACGGCTTCGAAGACGCGCAGCGCATTCAGCGGGAACTGCTTCGACAGTTTCATGAATAAGTTCTCTTTATGGATGCAGACGTTTGTTCGATTGGAATTGCAGCATTTTTCCCGGCAAACTGCAATCATCTCATCAAGCCATCGAGGTGATGTCATGGATTGCCAAGCTATCGACGACAGCCGTTCTCCAGCAAGAGAGGCGCTAATCACCACCGTCATTCGCAGGCTGGCCGGCGGAATCGGCAGCCGGATACCGCGGCTGGATATGGATGCCATGCCCGATCGCATCAAGCGCGATCTCGGTTTCCTGGACGGACGCGATCCGCACTACGAGGACGATCGGTCGCGGTAGGAGGCCAGTGCGGTCAGGATCTCGGCGGCCGTCATGGCGGCGATGACGTTAGGGCGCTTATCCTTCACTGCCGATCCGCCGATCGGCAGTGTAAGGCGATCGAGCCAGGAGCGTTCGCCGCCTGCCTCGCGGGAAAGCCAGTTCGCGAAGGTCGCCCGTTTGGTGGCTGAGCCGATCATGCCACTATAGGCAAGGTCTGCGCGGGCGAGTGCTTCCCGCGCGATCAGAAAATCCAGCGCATGGTCATGGGTGAGGATGACGAGTGCCGCACCTGCAGGCATGTCCTTCACCAATGCCTCGGGCATCGGCACCAACAGGCTCTTCGTCGAGACCGGAAGATTGGCGAGTTCGTCTTTCCGGGTCTCGATGACGGTGACCGAAAGCGGCAGCGGCGCGAGTGCCGCGGCAAGCGCACGGCCGACATGGCCGGCACCGAAGACATAGACTTCCGGCAGCTGTTCGGCTTCGCTTTCCCGCTTTTTCTCCAGCTCGTTCCTGACTGCATCCGTTACAGGCCGGAAGCGCAGTTGCGTGCGGCCGCCGCAGCACTGGCCGATTTCGGGGCCGAGCGGAATATCCATGGTTTCAGTACCGCCAGTGCCGGCGAGCAGGTCGCGGGCATTGCCGATCGCCATGAATTCGAACTGGCCGCCTCCGATCGTGCCCCAGAGGCTGCTGCCCGAAACCAGCATGAAGGTGCCGGCCTCGCGCGGTGTCGAGCCCTGCGTGCCAGTTATTTCGACAAGGATCACATCGGGCTGGAGGGCCAGAAAGGCGCGGAAGTCGCTGCCGGGCACAAAACCGGAAAGGATTTCGCGCCGGGTCATGGCTACACCCTCTTCATCCTCTCGACCGCCATCAGCACGCGTTCGGGCGTTGCGGGGGCATCGAGATGGGGGCAGACGCGGTAATTCGCGACGCTGGCGACGGCCATGGAGAGCGCTTCCAGCACGGAGATCGCCAGCATGAAGGGCGGTTCGCCGACGGCCTTGGAACGGCCGATCGTGGCTTCCGCATTCTCGGACCATTCGGCGAGGCGGACGTTGAAGATCTTCGGCCGGTCGGAGGCGAGGGGGATCTTGTAGGTGGAGGGCGCGTGCGTGCGCAGGCGGCCCTTGTCGTCCCACCAGAGTTCCTCGGTCGTCAGCCAGCCCATGCCCTGGACGAAGGCGCCCTCGACCTGGCCGATATCGATTGCCGGGTTCAGGGAACGGCCGACATCGTGGAGGATATCGGTGCGGTCGATCAGATATTCGCCGGTCAGCGTGTCGATCGTGACCTCGGTGCAGGCGGCGCCATAGGCGAAATAATAGAACGGCGTGCCGCGGCCGGCCTTGCGGTCCCAATGGATCTTCGGCGTCTTGTAGAAACCGGCGGCCGACAGCTGAACGCGGGCGAAATAGGCCTGCTTGATGAAATCAGGGAAGGGGATTTCGATCTCGCCGACCCGCACGCGGTTCGGCAGGAAAATGACCTCCGAAACCGGTACTTCCCATTTCTCCGCTGCGAATGCGACCAGCCGTTCCCTAAGCTGGCGGGCCGCATCATAGGCTGCCATGCCGTTGAGGTCCGAACCGGAGGAGGCGGCGGTCGCCGATGTGTTCGGCACCTTGCCCGTCGTGGTCGCCGTGATTTTCACGCGGTCTATATCGACCTGGAAGCTGTCGGCGAGAACCTGCGCCACCTTGGTGTAGAGGCCCTGACCCATTTCCGTGCCGCCATGGTTCAGATGGATCGAGCCATCCTGATAGATATGGACGAGGGCGCCTGCCTGGTTGAAGGCGGTCATGGTGAAGGAGATGCCGAATTTCACTGGCGTCAGCGCAATGCCCTTGCGGATATAGCGGTTGTCGCGATTGAAGGCGACGATGGCGTTGCGCCGGGCACGGTAGTCGGCGCTGTCTTCGAGTTCGTCGACGACGCGGGCGATGATGTTGTCCTCGACCTCCTGATGATAGGGCGTGGTCGTGCGCCCCGAGCCCGGCTGGCCGTAGAAATTCAGCTTGCGGATATCGAGCGGGTCCTTGCCGACGGCATAGGCGATCTCTTCGATGAAGCGCTCGGCGCCGAGCATGCCCTGCGGGCCGCCGAAACCGCGAAAGGCGGTGTTGGAGACGGTGTGGGTCTTCAGCGGCTGCGAGATCAGATGCACATGCGGATAGAAATAGCTGGAATCGGCATGGAACAGCGCGCGGTCGGTGACCGGGCCGGACAGGTCCGAGGAAAAGCCGCAGCGGGCCGAATAGGTGGCGTCGACCGCGTGGATCCGGCCTTCTTCATCGAAACCAAGTTCATAGTCGACACGAAAGTCGTGCCGCTTGCCGGTGGCGCTCATGTCTTCGTCACGGTCCGGGCGAAACTTGATGGCGCGCTTCAGCTTCTTGGCTGCCACTGCGGCCAACGCTGCGAATTGATTGCCCTGCGTTTCCTTGCCGCCGAAGCCACCGCCCATGCGGCGCACGTTGACGGTGACGGCGTTCGAGGGAATGTTCAGCACATGCCCGACGATATGCTGGATTTCGCTCGGATGCTGGGTCGAGGACCAGACGGCGACCTCATCGTCCTCACCGGGGATCGCCATGGCAATATGGCTCTCAAGGTAGAAATGCTCCTGGCCGCCGATGCGCATCTGGCCCTTCAGCCGGCGTGGAGCATTTTCCATTTCCGCTTTCGCTTCGCCACGCTGCAGCGTCATCGGGGTTATGACGAGCGGGCTGCCATTTTCAATGGCGCCGTCGATGTCGCTCCAATGGGGGAGATCGCGATATTCGATCTTTGCCTTGCGCGCGGCGCGGCGCGCGATCTCGCGGGTTTGCGCGATCACCGCAAAGATCGGCTGGCCGTGGAATTCGACCTTGGTTTCGGCAAGCAGCGGCTCATCGTGGCTGCCGTTCGAGCTGACGTCGTTGACGCCGGGAATGTCCTTGCCGGTGAAGACCCAGACGACGCCGGGGCAGGCCGCGACCTCGGAGAGATCTATCGAGAGGATCTCGGCATGGGCGCGGTCAGACATTCCGAGCGCGCCATGCAGGAGATCTGCGGGTTCTGGAATATCGTCGATATAATCGGCACTTCCGGTGACATGCTTATGCGCTGAATCATGGCGTAGCGAGACATGCATCTGGCCGTTGATGAGCTTGCGATCCTCGAAGGTGGACTTGTCCATCACGCCACCTCCTCGAACCGCTTCAGCTCGGCGGGCGCACCGACCGTTTCGAGGTAAAACCGCGTCAGCAGGTTCTTGGCTGTCAGTTGGCGATATTCCGCTGTGGCGCGCCAGTCCGTCAGCGGCTGGAAGTCGGCGTCAAAGGCAGGGCGTGCAGCCTCGATGGTCGCTTCGCTCCAGGGCTTGCCGATCAGCTCGGCCTCGACGCTGCGGGCGCGCTTGGGTATTGCCGCCATGCCGCCAAAGGCAATGTGGATCTCGGTGACGCGCTCGGCTTCGTCCAGCACCAGATAGAAGGCACCGAGCACGGCGGTAATATCCTCGTCTCTGCGTTTGCTGATCTTGTAGGCGGCGAATTTAGCATCTGCGACCGGGTAGGGCACGAAGACGCTCTCGACGAATTCGCCCGGTTTCCGATCCTGTTTGCCATAGGCGATGAAGTAATCCTCGAGTGGCAGCCTGCGCACACCTTCGATCGAACGCAGCGTCAGTTGTGCGCCGAGCGCGATGAGGGGCGGCGGGCTGTCGCCGATCGGCGAGCCGTTGGCGATGTTGCCGCCGATGGTGCCCATGTTGCGCACCTGATCGCCGCCGATGCGCGTTATGAGGCGGGCAAAGGCGGGTATCTTACGGGCGATGGTCTCAAGCGCACGGGTATAGGTGACGCCGGCGCCGATGGTAATGCCGTATTCGCCTGCAATGATCGACTGAAGCTCCGTCAGATGATTGATGAAGATGACGGGATCTAGCTGACGCATCTGCTTCGTCACCCAGAGGCCGACATCGGTGGAACCGGCAACGATGGTCGCCGTCGGCTCGGCGGCCAGCACCCGCGCAAGCGCGTCGGCGGAGCGGGGCACAATGAGGCGGCCCTCTTCTGACGCAATCGAGATCGTCTCGGATGCCTGCATGGCCCAGAGACGGGCAATGATTTCGGCGCGGGTCTTTTCAAGCGGATCGAAAAGCGTGCTTGGGCGCTGCAGGCTCACCTGCTCGGCGGCCTTGACGATGGGCTCGTAGCCGGTGCAGCGACAGAGATTGCCTTGCAGCGCCTTTTCGATCTCGGCACGATCCGGCTTATCGTTGGAGAGCCAGAGCCCGTACAGGGACATGACGAAGCCAGGCGTGCAGAAGCCGCATTGGGAGCCGTGGCAATCGACCATGGCCTGCTGCACCGGATGCAGCGTGCCATCCTTTGCAGCCAGGTGCTCGATCGTCACGACGTGGGTCGCGTGCAGCGAGCCGATGAAGCGGATGCAGGCATTGACGGATTCATAGAAGAGCTTGCCATCAATGAGCCGGCCGATCAGCACGGTGCAGGCTCCGCAATCGCCTTCGGCGCAGCCTTCCTTGGTGCCTGTCAGCCGTCGCTTCAGCCGGAGAAAATCGAGAAGAGTCTCCGTCGGCCGGACGTTGCCCAAAGTAACGTCCTCGCCATTGAGGATGAAACGGATGCTGTCGTTCATGATATTCCCGGATGTTTTCTAAAATGGTTATGCCGCTGTCCAGCCCCCGTCAATCGAGATATGCGTGCCGGTCACCTGCCGGGCTTCCTCGCTTGCGAGGTAGAGTGCCAGCGCGCCGATTTCCTCGGCCTTGACAAATTCGTGCGTCGGTTGCGCCTTGAGGATGACCTCGGTCTTGACCTGCTCCTCCGTCATGCCGCGCGCCTTTGCTGTATCCGGGATCTGTTTTTCGACCAGCGGGGTCAGCACGTAACCGGGGCAGATCGCGTTTACCGTCACGCCGAATTCGGCGAGTTCAAGAGCGGCCGTCTTTGTCAGGCCCAATATACCATGTTTTGCCGCTACATAGGCAGATTTGAAGGGCGAGGCGACCAGGCCATGCGCCGAAGCGATGTTGATGATGCGGCCGTGTTTTTTTGCCTTCATCAGCGGGATCGCAGCACGCATCGTATGGAAAGAGCTGGACAGATTGATGGCGATGATCTGGTCCCACTTTTCGATCGGGAAATCCTCGATCTTTTCGACATGCTGGATGCCGGCATTGTTGACGAGCACATCGACCGTCCCGAAGGTCTTGGCCGCAGTTTCGATCAGATCGGCAATCTCTGATGGCTTCGTCATATCGGCTGGGTGATAGAGGGCCTTGGCTTTCGACGATGATTCAAGGCGCTCGACTATCGCTTTGATTTCATCTTCTTTTCCGAAGCCGTTGATGACGACGTTGTCGCCCCTGGCGGCAAAGGCAGTGGCAATCGCAAGGCCGATGCCGCTGGTGGAGCCGGTGACGACGACTGATCTGCTCATGCTTCTTCCTCCCTGATGATGAGATGCTGCATTGCAGCGTTAGAGCGAGGTTATGCTCAAAGGCGTCGGGCTGGCAATCGGGAAGTGGCTGCTGGGCGCCGCTGCCACTTACGCCCTTCCAAGCCGGGCGGACCTGCCCTATTGATTTGCCACGACAACGGGATAGCGCGGGAGGAATCGCATGGGTGGATATGTTCTGGCGGTCGATCAGGGAACGACCTCGACGCGGGCGATCGTCTTCGACGGCGACATGAAGATCGCCGGCATGGGCCAGAAGGAATTCACGCAGTTCTATCCGCGCTCCGGCTGGGTGGAGCACGATCCTGAGGAAATCTGGGATTCGGTCGTTTCCACCGTCCATATGGCGCTGCGCGAAGCCAAGGTCACGGCAAAGGATATTGCCGCACTCGGCATCACCAACCAGCGCGAGACCGTCGTTGTCTGGGAGCGCGAGAGCGGCAAGCCGATCCAGAATGCCATCGTCTGGCAGGACCGGCGCACGGCAAGCTATTGCGACAATCTGAAGCGGCAGGATCTGGAGCGCACCTTCACGAAGAAGACCGGGCTCATTCTCGATCCCTATTTCTCGGGCACCAAGCTTTCCTGGATGCTTGCAAACGTGAAGGGCGCGCGGGCGAGAGCAGCGCGCGGCGACCTCTGCTTCGGCACGATCGACACGTTCCTCATCTGGCGGCTGACGGGCGGCAAGAGCTTCGTGACCGACGCGACCAATGCCTCGCGCACGCTGATGTTCAATATCGCCACCAACGAATGGGACGAGGATCTGCTCGACATCCTGCGCGTACCGGCCGCCATGCTACCGGAAGTGAAGGATTGCGCCGATGATTTCGGCATCGTCGATCCCGAGCTGTTTGGTGCCGCGATCCCGATCCTCGGCGTTGCCGGCGATCAGCAGGCGGCGACCATTGGTCAGGCCTGCTTCGAGCCGGGCATGCTGAAATCGACTTATGGCACCGGCTGCTTCGCGCTTCTGAATACCGGCAGCGATATGGTGCGATCGAAGAACCGGTTGCTGACGACCATCGCCTATCGCCTTGATGGCGAGACGACCTATGCACTGGAGGGCTCGATCTTCATTGCCGGCGCGGCGGTCCAATGGCTGCGCGATGGTCTCGGGATCATCGACAGGGCATCCGATACCAACGATCTGGCGGAGAAGGCCGATCCGACGCAGGAGGTTTATCTCGTGCCCGCCTTTACCGGGCTCGGCGCACCGCATTGGGATGCCAAGGCACGCGGCGCGATCTATGGCCTGACGCGCAATAGCGGCCCGGCCGAGCTTTCGAGGGCGGCGCTGGAGGCTGTCTGTTACCAGACGCGCGATCTCCTGGAGGCGATGCAAAAGGACTGGAAGAACGGCACAGACGACACGGTGCTGCGTGTCGATGGCGGCATGGTGGCTTCCGACTGGACGATGCAGCGTCTCTCCGACCTGCTGGAAGCGCCGGTCGACCGCCCAGTCATTCTGGAGACGACGGCGCTGGGCGCTGCCTGGCTGGCCGGCAGCAGAGCCGGGGTGTGGCCGGATCGCGAGAAGTTTTCCGCGACCTGGAAGCGTGACCGGCGCTTCGAACCCTCGATGGACGAGAAGACCCGTGCCGTAAAGCTCAGGGGCTGGAAGAATGCGGTGAAGCGGACGTTGAGCGAGCTCTGATCGCTCAACTCACCGGGCTCATGTGTGCATATTGCTTGCGGTATTCCGCAGGCGTGACGCCGAGATGGCGCGTGAAGGCGCGGCGCAAGGTGTCGTCATCGGCAAAGCCGCATTCGCTGGCTACCTGTTTCGGCACATGGCCGCTTTCGAGCAGCCGGCGGGCGGCGGCGATGCGTGTGGATTCGACCCAGGCTGCCGGCGTCATGCCAACCTCGTCGCGGAAGAGCCGGGCGAAATGCCGCGGGCTGAGTTCCATCCGGCGGGCGAGTTCGGCGACGCTATGGTCGGCAGCGGGATTGGCTGCGATCCAGCGCTGTACTTCCTGAAGGGCCGAGCGTCCGGCAGGAGCAGCTTCGCCCTTTCGGCTGAACTGCATCTGGCCACCGGAGCGCTTGAAGAACATGACGAGCTGGGCTGCGATACGCATCGCCACGTCACGGCCGAGGTCCTCTTCGACAAGGGAGAGGGCAAGATCCAGTCCCGCTGTGACGCCGGCAGCGGTTCTCAACTCTCCGTCGGCCACATGGATCGCGTCCTCCTCCACCGTCACGCCGGGATAGGCCTGTCTCAACCTCTCTGCGACGGCCCAGTGCGTGGTTACCCGGCGGCCCTCTAGTAGGCCGGCGGCTGCGAGCAGGAATGCGCCGCTGCAGACCGAGCCGTAACGGCGGGCGCCGGGTCCGGCCTTGCCGAGCCATGCCAACAGCTTTGCATCATGTTCGATCTCCGCTGCATTGGGACAGCCGGCGACAAGCAGCGTATCGAGCGGGCCGGTCCCGTCCTCGATCGTATAGTCGGCGATCAGGCGGATGCCGGAGGAACTGCGGATATGCCCGTGCGTGGTGGCGATGACGACGGGGCGATAGACTTGCCTGCCACTCTGCAGATTGGCTTCGGCGAAAACATCGAGCGGACCGGAAACGTCCAGAAGCTGAACGCCGGGAACGGCAAGGATGGCGATGGTCCTGGGCTTCATCTGACGGCCTCATGTCCGCAGCGGAATGGTTTTGGCAGAAAATGACGGATAGCGTCGATTGCTGACGTATCCAGCCGCTTTTACGCTCCTTGGCATCCACCATCAAGGAGAAAGACGATGACATTGACGATCGGCGGCATCAGCATTCCCGACAGCAAGCTGGCACGCGACATTACCGAACTTGTCAGGGACACGGAATCGCCACTGCTCTTTCATCATTCCAGCCGGGTCTATTATTTCGGTGCGCTCTCGGGCCAACGCCGCGGCCTGAACTTTGACCCGGAACTGCTTTATGCCGGCGCCATGTTCCATGACATGGGGCTGATGCACCAGCATAGTTCGGAGCACGAGCGCTTCGAGGTCGACGGCGCCAATGCCGCTCGTGATTTCCTGAAAAGCTACGGTATCTCGCAAGCCGATATCGACACCGTCTGGACGGCAATCGCGCTGCATACGACACCCGGTATTCCGCAGCATATGCATCCGGTCGTGGCCCTGGTGACGGCAGGTGTGGAGATGGATGTGCTCGGCATCGACTATCACGGCTTCGGCGATGCTGACCGTGAGGCGGTGGTGCACGCCCATCCGCGCACGCCGCATTTCAAGGAGGATATCATCCAGAGCTTCTATGACGGCATCAAGCACAAGCCGGAAACGACCTTCGGCAATGTGAAGGCGGATGTGATCGCCGACAAGGAACCGCATTTCCACAGGGGTAATTTCTGCAGCGTGATCCGCAATTCGGCGTGGGGCGGCTGAGCCCTAGGGGGCGGTGGCAGGCGACTTGGTAACCGCCTGCCTGTTATCGTCATTTCTTCAGCCAGGGCGTTGCCGTGCTCCAGAAGATCACGTCGGCGCCGAGATAGTCCTGTGCGAAGGCAGTGAACTCTTCCTTGGTGAAGGGCTTCTTGGTCGCGGGGTTTCTATAGGTGAGCGTCGGCTCCTGCACGGCGAGGCCGACATGGGAGAGCTTGCCCTTGTATTTATTGAAGAAGGGGTAGGAGTTCTTCATCTGCGCCTTGCGGTTCGGTACGATGTCAGGGCCGCCGAGGCCGACATTGTTCTTCGCCGCAAAATCGAAGAGGCGGCCCATGTAATTATGGTCGTTCTCCCATTCGCAGGGCCAGAAGTTCACATATTGCACGACCAGCGACTTTTCGAAGGCCTTGCGGGCGAAGGCGAGGTTTTCCATCTCGGCCGAGAAATAGGCATCGCAGGAAAAGCCCTTCGGCTCATGCTTCGGGTCGAGATCGATTGAGGTTTCCGGCAGGTTGATGCCATAGACCTGGCCGTCGAACTTTTCGGCAAGTGCCTGCAACAGAGCCTGATAACGAGCTCGAACGGCCGGGTTCCATTGCTGGGCGACCCAGCCGGAACCGACCGGCTTGTTTTCGCCGGGATTGTCGAATTGCGGGGTCAGGCCGCCATCATATTCCGGTTCGGTCAGCATATAGTCAGGGATGTTGCGCGCCTTTGGACTGAAGAAGCGATCCTGCACCTGGATGAACATCTTCTTGTTCAGGCTTTTGGCGATGGCCAGGTCCTGCTCGATCGCCGAAAAATCATACTGACCTTTTGCCGTTTCCAGGTTCTTCCAGGCATAGACGACCTGTACGCCGCCCATATCGGGCCGGGCGAGTCTCGCCTTTGCAGCTGCGAGGTCGCCGGCGCCCATATAGAGAAAATTTTCCGGAGCGGAGGCGGCATGGGCAGCCTGCGTCGACAATATGAGGGTGGCAAGTGCTGCGAGAAGTTTCTGAGATTTGTTCACGGCGTTCTCGAATGGAAAGGTGATGGAAAGCGCCGACAGCTCTCAGGGCCAAATCAGGCAACTCAATGGCGTGGATTTCGAAGCCCTGTCATAGGCTAACTGCAGCGCTTCGATCAGATTTACTGATTTTCCTATTCGTAATTTTTTGATGCGGCCTGTCGGCCAAACGGTTACTCCTTCGTCATTCGGAAAGAGGAGTTACCGATGCTTTACGCAATCCTTTGCTACGCCAATGAGGAAACCGTTTTTGCCTGGACCGAGGAGGAAGAGGCTGCCGTCATGGGAAATCTGCATGCCGTGATCGAGCCGCTCGCCGCTGCCGGCAAGCTTGGCCCGACCGGCCGGCTGATGCCGACGACGGCCGCAGCGACCGTGCGCAAGGGCAGGGACGAGGCCTTCGTTGTCGATGGTCCGTTTGCGGAAACGAAAGAGGCGCTTCTCGGCTTCTATACGGTTGATTTCGAAACGCTGGATGAGGCGATCGCCTTCTCCAAACAGCTTTCGGCGGTCAATCCGGGTTCCACCTCTTACGAAATTCGGCCGTTCTACACCTTCAGGCCGGGAGAGATCGCATCATGACAGACATTGCCTGGATCGACCTCGCGCTTGCCTCGGCCCGGCCGAAGGCTCTTGGCGCTCTGCTGCGCTATTTCCGCAATCTCGATACTGCGGAAGAGGCGTTTCAGGAGGCGTGCCTGAGGGCGATCCGGACCTGGCCGGAAAAAGGGCCGCCGCGCGACCCGACGGCCTGGCTGATCTTCGTTGGTCGCAACAGCGGCATCGATGCGGTGCGCAAGCGGGCGAAAATCCAGGCGTTGCCGGATGAGGATCAGATTTCAGACAAGGAGGACGCCGAAAGCGATATTGCCGATCGGCTGGACGATTCCCATTATCGCGACGATATCCTGCGGCTGCTCTTCATCTGCTGCCATCCGGACCTGCCGGCCACCCAGCAGATTGCACTGGCGCTGCGCATCGTTTCCGGCCTGTCGGTGACACAGATCGCGCGTGCGTTCCTCGTCTCCGAAAGCGCCATGGAGCAGCGCATCACGCGGGCCAAGGCGCGTGTGGCGAAAGCCGGTGTGCCCTTCGAAACGCCGAGCCCGCAGGAGAGGGCCGAGCGGCTGGTGATCGTCAGTACGATGATCTATCTGATCTTCAACGAGGGCTACAGCCAAGCTGACCCGGAACAGGAGGCGGCTGCCTTCAGCGACGAGGCGATCCGGCTTGCGCGGCTGATGCTGCATATATTCCCCGCCGAACCTGAACTCATGGGGCTGCTTTCCCTCATGCTCTTGCAGATTTCCCGCCGGCAGGCACGCTTCAGCGCCGAAGATGAGATCGTGCTGCTCGAGGATCAGGACCGTTCGCTCTGGAACCAGCCCTTGATCAACGAAGCGCTGGCTCTGCTCGACAAGGCGCTGCGTCACCGCAAGCCCGGCCCCTATCAGCTCCAGGCAGCAATTGCCGCCGTCCATTCCCGTGCAAAACGCGCCGCGGATACCGACTGGGTGGAAATCGACCTGCTCTACCGCGCGCTGGAGCGCGTCCAGCCTTCACCGGTGGTGACGCTCAACCGGGCGGTCGTGGTCTCAAAGCTGAATGGACCGCAGGAGGCGCTCGATCTCATCGAACCGCTGGGCGAGAAGCTCGACGGCTACTTCTATTATCACGGGCTGCGCGGCAACCTGCTGAAGCAGCTTGGCCGTATCGCGCCGGCCCGCATTGCCTTCGACCGCGCCATTGCGCTTGCGCACTCGGCGGCGGAAGCTGCCCATATCCGCCGGCAGATCGACAAGATGCAGGAAGAAGCGGCGCAGCCGGCGGCGAAATAAGCTGTACCTTCATGCGATGCCGCCCGCGACTTTCGGGGAACGGGCGTGGAAATCTTCGATCCGTGGTGGGTATCGGTCCGACGCGGCCATCAACTTTATCGAACAATCCGTTCCAGAATTTCCGTTTGCTCCGAGCCCTGCCGGACCTTATCTCAGGCGCAAGTTAAACAGGATACCGACCATGGAACTGGGCCTTTATACATTCGCGGACGTCAACCCCAATCCGTCCCGCAGCAAGGGCGTGGAAGCGGCCGAGCGGATCAAGCATCTGATCGAGGAGATCGAGCTTGCCGATCAGGTCGGGCTCGATGTCTTCGGGCTCGGCGAACATCATCGGCCTGACTATGTGGCATCGGCGCCGGTGGTGGCGCTTGCGGCGGCTGCGGCGAAGACGAAGAACATCCGTCTCAGCAGCGCCGTCACAGTTCTTTCCTCCGACGATCCGGTGCGGGTGTTCCAGCAGTTTGCGACGCTGGACATGATTTCCAACGGGCGCGCCGAGATCATGGCGGGGCGGGGTTCCTTCATCGAATCCTTCCCGCTCTTCGGCTACAATCTCGAAGATTATGACCAGCTCTTCGAAGAGAAGCTCGATCTTCTTCTGGCTCTGCGCGACAGCGAGATCATCAACTGGCAGGGCGAACTGCGCGCGCCGATCAATGGGCGCGGCGTCTATCCGCGGCCGCTGCAGGATCCGCTGCCTTTGTGGATCGCCGTCGGCGGCACGCCGCAGTCCGTGGCGCGCGCCGGCGCGCTTGGTCTGCCGGTCGCGCTTGCCATCATCGGCGGCGAATATCCGCGCTTTGCGCCGCTCTTCGACCTCTATCGGGAAGCCGCCCGCCGGGCAGGGCAGGATGCGGCGAAGCTGAAGACCAGCATCAATGTGCATGGTTTCATCGCCGATACGACCGAGGCGGCGGCAGACCAGTTTTACGGCCCGCAGGCCGAAGTGATGAACCGCATCGGCCGCGAGCGCGGCTGGGGTCCGACGAGCCGGGCGCATTTCGACATGTCGCGCGGCCCGACCGGCAATCTCTTCCTCGGCGATCCGGAACTCGTGGCCGAGAAGATCGTTGCTGCACACAAGGTTTTCCGCAACGATCGCTTCCTGCTGCAGATGGCGATCGGCCTGATGCCGCATGATCAGGTCATGCGCGGTATCGAGCTCTACGGGACAAAAGTGGCGCCGATCGTCAGAAAGGCATTGACTGAAACTTCCGAAGGCGCGAAAGCCACCGCCTGACGAAGAGCCTGTCGCTCTCGGCAAAGCCGGAACGTGTCTATGGTTATCGAGAACGACGAAGAACTTTCCAAGCTCAAAGAGATCGGCCGTATCTGCGCGAATGCCATCCAGGTCATGGCGGCAGCGATGGAGCCGGGCATGACGACGCTGGAGCTCGACCAGATCGGCCGCAAAGTTCTGGAAGACGCCGGTGCGCGCTCGGCACCCGAATTCTGTTACCAGTTTCCGGGTGCGACCTGCATCAGCGTCAACGAGGAAATCGCCCACGGCATTCCCGGCCCGCGCGTCATTCGTCCAGGTGATCTCGTCAATATCGACGTTTCGGCGGAAAAGGACGGTTTCTTTGCGGATACCGGCGCCTCCTTCGCCGTGCCGCCGGTCGCATCCCGCATCGAGAGGCTCTGCCGGGACGGCAGACGGGCGCTCTGGGTGGGTCTGAACCAGATCAAGGCGGGCGAGCCGCTGGCGAAGATCGGCAATGCCGTCGGCGCCTTCGCACAGAAGAACCGCTATACGCTCGTTGCCAATCTCGCGAGCCACGGCGTCGGCCGCTCGCTGCACGAGGAGCCGGCCGAACTTTCCACCTGGCCTGATCCTTCAGAACGGCGCATGATGACGGAAGGCCTCGTCTTTACCGTCGAGCCTTTTCTTTCGCTTGGCGCCACGTGGGCTGAAGGCGGCGATGATGCCTGGACGCTTTATGCCGATCCCAAGGCCCCGACAGTGCAATACGAACATACGGTCGTTGCGACCCGCAACGGACCGATCATTCTGACATTGGCGGCTTGAGGGGGATTTCCCCTCGCTGTTGGAGGTCGAGATGGCAGTTGCCTTCACCAAGGAAGAGAGTGCCGAAACCGCAGCGGAAACGCTGCTACCCGACCGCGCGATTTCGCCTCATCCAAATCTCGTGACGGAGGCCGGGCTGAAAGCTCTCGAACTGCAAATGCAGGAAGCGCGCCAGGCCTATGAGGCGGCAAGTACGATCGAGGACGTCAACGAACGGCGGCGGCAGCAAGCAAATCCTCTGCGTGACCTGCGTTATTTCGTCGAGCGCCTTCGCACGGCCCAGCCTGTTCCGGCCCCGACATCGACGGAGACGGTCGCCTTCGGAAGCACCGTCACCTTCAGCCGTGACGATGGGCGCGTCCAGACATATCGTATCGTGGGAGAGGATGAAGCCGATCCGAAAGCCGGGTCGATCTCCCATGTCGCGCCGGTCGCCCGGGTTCTCACGGGCAAGGCCGTCGGTGATATCGTTGTCGTCGGCGACCAGGAACTCGAAATCATCAAGATTTCCTGATCGCCCCACGCGTTTCAGGCGCCGCGATCAATTCACTGCTTTTGAGAGGGCCGGTCAGGCAGCCTGAGGAAGGCGAGCAATGACCTTGATTTCGAAATCAAAGCCCGCCAGCCAGTTCACGCCGACGGCCGTCCAGTTCGGATAGGGCGCTTCGCCGATCTCCTTGAAGCGAATATCGGAGATCACGGGCCATTGCGCGGCAGGATCGGTGTGGAAGGACGTGACGTCGACAACGTCGTCGAAGCTGCAGCCGGCGGCCTTCAGCACGGCTTTCAGATTGTCGAAGGCAAGTTGCACCTGCTTTGCGAAATCGGGCTCGGGCGAGCCGTCTTCGCGGCTGCCGACCTGGCCGGAGACGAAGAGAAGGTCACCGGAGCGGATCGCCGCTGAATAGCGGTTGATCTCATAGAGAGCCTGCCGGCCGGCGGGAAAGATTGCTTCGCGTTTGGTCATTGCTTTTCTCCTGTTCAGGCAAAAGGGTGCCTTTCGCCGGGCATTTGCTCGTCGATGGCGACGAGGATTTGTGGGTATGGTCAGCCCATTCCGGAGCAATTGATATACGCTCCGTATGTGGATATAATCAGAGATACGACGCGTATGTCAATACACATACGGTCCGTATGTGTATTTTGGGAGATAGTGATGGTCGCAAAGACCCGGGCGCAGATGATGGAGGAGACGCGGGCGAAGCTCATCCAGGCGGGCCGAAAAGCCTTTGCAGTCAAGGGCTACGCGGCTGCTTCCATGGACGATCTGACCGCCGATGTGGGGCTGACACGCGGGGCGCTCTACCACAATTTTGGTGACAAGAAGGGCTTGCTGCAGGCCGTGATCGACCAGATCGACGGCGAGATGGGGGAGCGGTTGCGTATCGAGCGGGATCGCGCCGAGACGACCTGGCTCGGGTTGCTGGCGGAATATACCGCCTATATCGAAATGGCTCTGGAGCCGGAAATCCAGCGCATCATGCTGCTCGATGGGCCGGCGGTGCTCGGCGATCCCTCGCAGTGGCCCAGTCAGAATGCGTGCCTTCGAACGACAACCCAGACAATTCAGGCGCTGATCGATGAGGGCGCCGTCAAGCCCGTCGACGCGGAGGCTGCCGCGCGCTTGCTCAACGGCGCGTCGCTTAGCGCTGCTCTCTGGATCGCCGCCGTGGAAGACCCGCACAGCCTTCTCGCCAAGGTCGTCGAGGCCTTTCGCGATCTTGCGAGTGGCCTGCTGAAGACCTGACACCGACGAGGCGGCGGTTTACGCCGCCAATCGTCGATATGGCCTCAATCCCGTTGCGGCTCGGTCTTGCCGCCCTGCAGGATTTCCATGGCAGCGCGCTGCAAAATTCCGGAAATCCTGGCTGCTTCGCTTGCCGACCAGGGATGGCGCATGCGCAGTGCCGAACGCAGCAATTGACGGGCGGCGCGGACGCTGCCGTCGTCGCGGCCGAAGTCGTCGTCCTCCTCGTCGCGCCGGCGCCGTCCACCGCCGCCTCCCTGCTGCTGCTCCGGGTCAAACATGCGGTTGACGAACGCCATGCCCTCGGCAATGCGCTCCAGCTTGGCAAGTGCCTGGTCGATCATGGCACGGTTTTCTTCCACCTTCTGGCGGCCGGCATCGGTGATCTTGTAGAGCTTCTTTGTCCCGTCGTTTTCCACTTCCGCCAGTCCTGTTTCCTCCAGGTAGGTCAGCGCCGGATAGATGACGCCCGGGCTCGGGACGTAAAAGCCGCCGGAGCGCTCCTCCAGCGTCTTGATCAGTTCATAACCGTGGCTGGGACGCTCTTCCAGCAGCGCCAGCAGGATCGTCTGCAATTCGCCCGCGGAAAACCTGCGGCCCATTCCCATGCGCATGGCCTCGCCGACGAAGCCGCCTCGAAAACCTCTCATAACGAACTCCTTTGTATCAGATGTATCGCTCACTATGTCGTAAAACATATATCGTAAGATATGTCGTTCAAGGGGCGGTGCGAAAAATCTGTTCGTGAAATTGAAGAAGCCATCAGAATTACTCACTTGAGACGACCATGTTGCGGCGCGATAAAAGTGGCATGTTGGCTCCCAATAATGACCGTCCGGTCAATCTCTTCACCACAGCGCTGGCAGGCGCCGTCGCCATGGCGGCGGCCATGGGTTTCGGGCGCTTTTCCTTCACGCCGATCTTGCCGGGCATGATGGCCGGCGTGCCGCTATCGGCGGCCGATGCCGGTTTCATCGCCTCCGCGAATTTCGTTGGTTATCTCGTCGGTGCGGTTCTCGGCGCCTATGGCTGGGCGGCAGGGCGCGAGCGGCTGGTGGCGCTTCTTTCCCTCCTTGCGACTGCGATCCTGCTGGCTGCCATGGCGGCAACGGACTCTGTCCTGGTCTTTGCGGCCATCCGGTTCCTTGCAGGCGTGGCGAGCGCCTTCACCCTGGTCTTCACGTCTGCAATCGTGCTGAGCCACGGGGCTGTCGCAGGCAACGATCATGTCCAGGCCGCGCATTTCGGCGGGCCGGGGGCGGGGATTGCGATTTCTTCCGTTATGGTGCTTGCGCTCGGCTATGTCTTTGACGACGCGGCCGGCGGCTGGCGCGCGGACTGGATCGGTGGCGCGCTCTTTTGCCTCGTCAGCTTAGGTGTGGCCTGGGCCTTGCTGCCGAAGGCGCCGGTGCATACGGGCCAGGCGAAGGAACCAGCGCTTGTCTGGAACCGGCCGATGGTGGTGCTGACGCTCTCTTACGGCTCCTTCGGCTTCGGCTATGTCATCACCGCGACCTTCCTCGTCGCCATCGCCCGCATGAGCGCCTCAGGGCCGATCGTCGAATTTCTCTGCTGGTTCATTGCCGGGGTGACAGCAACGGTCGCGCTGTTCATCTGGAAGCCTTTCGTGCGGCTGCTCGGACTTGGCGGCGTCTATGTCGCGGCTCTCATCATCGAAGCGATCGGCGTGCTTGCGACAGTAGCGCTGCCGCATTCGGTGGCGCCGCTCATCGGTGGCGCACTGTTCGGGGCGACCTTCCTTGCCATCACTGCCTATGGTTTGCAGATCGGCCGCAGGCTCTCACCCGATAGCCCGCGCCGCATTCTCGCGCTGATGACAGCCGCCTTCGGTGTTGGCCAGATCATCGGGCCTGTCGTCGCCGGCTGGATCGCGCAGGTAACGGGAAATTTCGTGCTGCCGACCATTATTGCCGCGGTTGTGCTGGTTTTCTGCGCGGCTCTCGTCATGCCTGTGATGAAGAAAATCCCTTAAGTGGTTACAAGTGCGTAACAATGGCTTGGGCCCATTGCTGCTTTCTTCGAACTGCCTTAATTTCCGGGCAATCAGTGGTTCGCCACTCTTCCGTGACTCCAGTTCAGGAAAGCAAAACCTCCCGTGTTTCATTCCTTCTTTCCCCAGCCAAAGGCGTTCTTTACTTCGCTCGTAGTCTGGACGCTGGCCGCAATTTTCGGCTGGTATTTCTTCGCCGCCGGTCTCGGTGCTTCACTTGGCTTTACGCCGGTTCCCGAAGAGCAGCAGCCGATCGATCTCTCGTTCTTTCTGCTGCCGGAAAATCTCTGGTTTTACGGATACTTCCTTTTAGCGGCGCTGATCTTTTGCGGTTTCTGGCATCTGAAGGCACTCAGCCATCCGTGGAAGATGTGGTCCATCTGGGGCTCGGCGCTGATTATCTTCGTGACCTATTTTGGCGTGCAGATCACTGTCGTCATCAACAACTGGCGCCGGCCGTTCGGCGATCTGCTGCAAAATGCGCTGACGAAAAAGCCGGGTATCACCGTCGAGAATTTCTACGACCTATTTCTGATCTTCGCGCAAATCGCCTTCCTCAGCATGCTCGTGTCGATCCTGACTGACTTTTTCACCAGCCACTACATCTTCCGCTGGCGAACGGCGATGAACAATTTCTACATGGCCAATTGGGAAAAGCTTCGTCATATCGAAGGCGCATCTCAGCGCGTACAGGAAGATACGATGCGCTTTTCCCAGACATTAGAAGGGCTCGGCATCAACCTGATCAATTCAGTGATGACGCTGGTCGTCTTCTTGCCGATCATGCTGGCGCTGTCACATTACGTGACGAGCCTGCCGTTTCTCGGTGAAGTGCCGAACTCTCTCTTCTGGTTAGCCATCTTCTGGTCGGCTTTCGGTACCGTTCTGCTGGCTTTCGCGGGTATCAAGCTGCCTGGCTTGAACTTCAAGAACCAGCGCGTAGAGGCGGCCTATCGCAAAGAGTTGGTCTATGGCGAGGATCATGCCGACCGAGCACAGCCGCCGACGATGCAGGAGTTGTTCTCAAGAGTGCGAAGAAATTATTTCACGCTCTATTTTCACTATCTGTATTTCAATGTTGCCCGCTCGTTCTATCTGCAGGCCGACAATCTTTTCGTCTATTTCTTTATGGCACCGACCATCGTTGCCGGCGCCATCACCTACGGTATCTTCCAGCAGATCGCGACGGCTTTTGGACAGGTCAGCAATTCCTTCCAGTATCTCGTCAACTCCTGGACGACGATCATCGAACTGCTGTCCATCCACAAGCGTCTCAAGGCCTTTGAGGCGGCGATCGACGACGAGCCGTTGCCGGATATCGACCAGCGCTATCTGGAGCGCGAGGCCGGTGTCGTACATGTCGACGGCTGATACGAAATGAAAAAGGGCCACCGCTGCGGTGGCCCTTCTTTTTTATCATCCCTTGAAGATCTGTCAGTTCGGGCGCGTGCAGCCCGTATTTTTCCACTCCATAGCCATCAGGGCTTCCACGATATGGTCGGCAACGGCCATGTTGCCCTCCTTGATGGCGATGTCGTAGGCGGCCAGGCAATGATCGAGCAGCGGTGTCGCCGCCGCAGGGGCTTCCTCGGGGAGGGGAAAGATGATTCCGCCGTACAGAGACGGGACGCCGTTCTTGTCGCGGAAGCACCGGCCGAATGCCATGACCTGGTGGAAGACGCCGTTGGCGCGACGGACCCGGTAGCGCTGTTGCTCCGGCTCCTGTGTGAGGATCGTATCACGGATGACTTTGGCGGCGGCGGGTTGATCGTCCGGATGGATGCGGGCGACATAGGCTTCGAGCGGCAGGCCGCTTGCCGTTTCCGCGGCGTCGAGTCCGAAGATTTCGGCGACTGCTCCGTCGCCATAGAGCAGGTTGGCAACGATATCCCAGGTGAAAAAGCCGGTTTCGCAGACCGGAAATTCGTCTTTGTCGGCCAGGCACTCCAGGTTTTCTATAAAGGTCATGACGTCACCTCCCCATGCTTGCAGCACGTTTGAGGCAATGTTTATCGAAGTGTAGCCGCGATGCAATCAATACGTGCGGTTGTTTTTGATATCCAGAGGTTTTAAGCGCAGAAGCTTACAACCCGGATGTCTCCTGCAGCTTGCCGCGGGCCTTGATCATCGGAATTGCGTCGGAATAGCTGACACAGGCAACATCTGATCTGTGGCAAACGTCGCCGACCAGCCTGTCGAGCGCGCGCCAGTAGGCGCCACCGTTCATTTCCACAAAGTGGAAGCCGAGCTGCAGGGGGATGCGGCTGCCTGCATATTGCTTGTCGAAGGCTTCCTTGAACGCCGCATAGGCGCGCTCTTCGAAAGCGGCGCTGTCGGCTGCATCCTCCTCGCCCTTGGAGTGACGCACGAAGAGATTGTAGTCCATTCCGATGATCGGCTTCTCGCCCGGCCCCTCCGGAATGAGCGGCAAGCCGAAGCGTATGATGCCGTCTTCATCAACCGGCAGGGCCGGGCCTTTGGTGACGAGGCTTGCGTCATAGGTAAAGCCGGCCTTCTTCTCGGCTGCGATCATGTCGGCGCCGCCGCCTGTCGAAAGGTAGGGGGCGCGAAAGCCGCTAATGCCGCGATCGACGAGATCCTGCCAGCCGGCCGGCTCTTGTAGGCCGACGCTTTTCCAGGCGTTCTTCAGTGTGGTCTTGAAAGTCGCATATTCGGCTGACCAGTCCGCTTCACTCCATTGGCGGCCGTCGAAATGGCCGCAGGCATGACTGGAAATATCATGGCCCTCGAGGTGGGCGTGCCAGATATTGCCGAGCCGCTCGCGGATTTCGTCGTCGCTCTGTGCGAAGCCGACATTGGATCTTCCGCGTTTCTGATGAGGCGCCTGGTAGGCCTGCTTCGCTTCCTGATTCATCAAAAAGGTACAGGAGAGGAAATAGGTGAAATGGGCGCCGTTCTTTGCCGCCATCTCGCGGCTCTTTTGCCAGAGCGCGTTGTCGTGGGCGCCGTCAAAGGAAATGATGACAAGCTGCTTCGGCTTGTCGGCGGCGCCGGCGACAGCAGGAAAAAACAGGGAGAGGGCGAGGGACGCAGAAAAAATGGAACGAAACATGGGCACCGCGACAATTTGCATTGCGGTTTTCCTGTTACAGAAATGCGGCGAAGCTGCGGTCTCGCTGGCATTTTTAATCTTGTGCCGGTAATTCATGGCTGACCAAGAAACGGGAAAACAAGATCACCATGGCTCTGCTCGTCCTCAGTCTTATTCTCTTCCTCGGCCTGCACCTGATCCGCGTCGTCGTGCCGGGCTTCCGGCAGGCGATGATCGACAAGGTCGGCAAGCCGGCCTGGATCGCTTTTCATGCGATCGCGAGCATCCTGACGCTGATCTTCGTGATCTATGCCTTCGGGGCGGCACGCAGAGAGCCGATCGGCATGCTCTACAATCCGCCCATGGGTATGGCGCATCTCACAGTCACCCTGATGTTGATTGCGGTAATCTGTCTCGTCGCTGGTTTCCTGCCGGCCGGTTACATCAAGACGAAGACGAAACATCCGATCGTATTGTCGGTGAAAATCTGGGCGCTGGCCCATCTCCTGTCGAATGGCGAGGCCTATTCGGTGCTGCTCTTTGCGGCATTCCTTGCCTGGGGTGTGGTGCTGCGCATTTCGCTGAAGCGGCGCCAGCGCCGCGGCGAGATAACGCTGCCGGCTTTCGTTTCGGCCAAATATGACGTCTATGCCGTCATCATCGGCGTGGTGGTCTGGGCGCTGATGATCTGGCGCGTTCACGAATGGCTGATCGGCGTTGCACCACTACCGATGCTTGCTTCGTGACGATTCTGCGATATCCCCCTTACAACGGCCGCAAAATGGAGTAGAAGGCCCGACAATGTGCGTTTTGCACTGTGTATGGGTATCCGCGGCCGGAGACGAGAATGGCATTCAACGACGACAGCTTCATTCGTGAAGTCAACGAGGAACTGCGTTCCGACCAGATGAAGGGCGCAGTGCGCCGGTTTGGCCGCTATATCATTGCCATCGCCGTTCTTATCGTGCTCGGAACCATCGGCAAGGTCGCCTATGAATATTGGGACAATAACGCGTCCTCCGGCGCCGGCGACCAGTTCCTGGCGGCCATGAAGCTTGCCGACGAGAACAAGACCGATGAGGCGCTCGCCGCACTCGATAAACTGGAGAAGGAAGGCCATGGCGCCTATCCGGTTCTGGCGCGTATGCGTGCCGCGACCGTCCAGGCCCAGAAGGGCGACAATGCCGGTGCCATCGCCTCTTTCCAGGAGATTGCCAAGGACAAGTCCGTTCCGGCTGCCGTGCAGGATGCCGCCAAGATGCGCGCCGGCTGGCTGCTGATCGAGAACGGTACCTACGACCAGGTTTCTGCTGCTGTCGAGGAAATGGCCGTCCCGGGCAACGCTTTCCGCCACTCGGCGCGCGAGGCGCTTGGTCTTGCCGCTTACAAGGCCGGCAACATGGCGCAGGCGCGCCAGTGGTTCCAGGCTATCGTTGACGATCCGGACAGCCCGCGCGCTGTTGGCAATCGTGCTCATATGATGCTTGATCTCATCACCGCATCCGGCAAGGCGCCCGCCGCGCAGGGTTAAGGCTTAAGGGAAAAGAATGAGTTTTACGGTCGCCATCGTCGGACGCCCGAATGTCGGCAAGTCGACGCTTTTCAACCGTCTGGTTGGGAAGAAGCTAGCGCTTGTCGATGACACGCCGGGTGTGACGCGTGACCGCCGGCCGGGTGAAGCGCGTCTTGTCGATCTGCGCTTCACGATCATCGATACAGCGGGTCTGGAAGAGGCGACAGACGAGAGCCTGCAGGGCCGCATGCGCCAGCAGACCGAAGCGGCGATCGACGAAGCCGACCTTTCGCTCTTCATCGTCGATGCAAAGACGGGACTGACGCCTGTTGATACGGCTCTCGGCGAGATGCTGCGCCGACGCGGAAGGCCCGTCGTGCTCGTTGCCAACAAATCCGAAGCGCGCGGGTCCGATAGCGGTTTCTACGACGCCTTTTCGCTCGGGCTTGGCGAACCGGTGGCGATCTCAGCCGAACACGGGCAGGGCATGCTCGATCTGCGCGATGCGATCGTCGCGGCAGTCGGCGAGGATATTGCCTTTCCGCCGAAGGATGATGTCGCGGTCACCGATGTCGATCTGCCGCAGTCATCAGGCGAGGAGGACGAGGAAGACGAAGAACCCGTCTACGATGACAGCAAGCCGCTGCGTGTCGCGATCGTCGGTCGCCCCAATGCCGGCAAGTCGACACTCATCAATCGTTTCCTCGGCGAGGACCGGCTGCTGACCGGCCCGGAGGCCGGCATCACGCGTGATTCCATCTCCGTGGAGTGGGAATGGCGCGGCCGCACGATCAAGATGTTCGATACGGCAGGCATGCGCCGCAAGGCCAAGGTGATTGAAAAGCTCGAAAAGCTTTCGGTCGCCGATGCGCTGCGCGCCATTCGTTTTGCCGAGACCGTGGTTATCGTCTTCGACGCGACGATCCCGTTCGAGAAGCAGGATCTCCATATTGTCGATCTCGTCCTGCGCGAAGGACGCGCGGCCGTGCTCGCCTTCAACAAGTGGGACATGATCGAGGACCGTCAGGCGGTGCTGGCGGACCTGCGCGAAAAGACCGACCGGCTCTTGCCGCAGGCACGCGGCATCCGCGCCGTTCCGATCTCCGGCCAGACAGGCTGGGGGCTCGACAAGCTCATGCAGTCGATCATCGATACGGATCGTGTCTGGAACAAGCGCATTTCCACCGCCAAGCTCAATCGCTGGCTGGAGCAGCAGCAGGTGCAGCACCCGCCACCGGCCGTTTCCGGTCGCCGTATCAAGCTTAAATATATGACGCAGGTAAAGGCCCGTCCGCCGGCCTTCATGGTGTCCTGCACCCGCTCGGATGCGCTGCCGGAATCCTATACGCGCTACCTGATCAACGGGCTGCGTGCGGATTTCGATATGCCGAGCGTACCGATCCGGATCCATTACCGCTCGCCGGACAATCCCTTTGAGGGGAAGAAGAAGCGGACTTAGCGCGTTTTCCAGCTTTGCCGCGCAAGCCGGGATGAGCTTGGCCGAGCAGGCGTGGCGTCAGGATGCGCTCTTGTTCAGTGCTTCCCGCAGCGCGACGATCTCTGCCTGCAGTCGCGCGAGCTGGTCGGCGTTGCGGCCGCTTGCGTCGATGATGCAGCCCGGCACGGTCTCCGCCCTTTCCTTCAGCCGCTTGCCTTCCTCCGTCAGTCGCAGCACGACGACGCGCTCGTCCTGCTTGCTGCGTTCGCGGTGGATGTAGCCGGCCATTTCCAGGCGCTTCAGAAGAGGAGTCAGCGTGCTTGATTCCAGGAAGAGCTTTTCGCCAAGGCCGCCGACGGTCTGGCCGTCTTCTTCCCACAGGCAGACCATCGCCAGATATTGCGGGTAGGTGAGGCCGAGCTCGTCGAGCAGAGGCTTGTAGACACGATTGAAGGCGTGGCTGGCCGTATAGACGGCAAAGCAGATGAAAGTGTCGAGTTTCAGCTGGTCTGACATGGCTCAATCTCCGAACCCGCCCATATTATATCGTGCGATAAATAATCGTATCCGCTTTTAGTGCATGGCAGTTATGCGATAATTTATATCGTACGATAAATAATCGTGTGCGATATTAAAAGCGTGTTCAGGACGAACGCAACGAACCAAGAGGATACGACAATGTCTGGCATCAAGACCGCAGTTTCCGCAGCAGCAATCCTGGCAGCTTCCGCAGCCGGAGCGTTTGCCGATCCGGTGCTCGAACCGACAACGCAGAAATTCATCGATAGCCTGGCCGGCTCCAAGCCGATCTACACCTTCTCGCCTGCCGATGCCCGCAACATTCTGGCCGGTGCCCAGAAGGGTAGCGTGAAGAAGCTCGCGGCCCAGGAAGAAGACAAGGTTATCAAGGTTGGCCCGACCGGCAGCGTCAAGCTGCGCATTGTTCGCCCGGAGGGCGCCAAGGGCACGCTGCCTGTCGTCATGTATTTCCACGGCGGCGGCTGGGTGCTGGGTGATGCCGATACGCATGACCGGCTGGTGCGCGAGATCGCCAATGGCGCACAGGCTGCCGTTGTCTTCGTCGATTATGACCGTTCGCCGGAAGCCCGCTATCCTATTGCCATCGAACAGGCTTACGCCGCGACCAAATATGTCGCCGAGCACGCGAAGGAATTCCGCGTCGATGCCAGCCGCTTCGCCGTCGCCGGCGATAGCGTCGGCGGCAATATGACGGCTGCGGTGACGTTGCTCGCCAAGGAGCGCGGCGGTCCCGCCATCGACCAGCAGGTGCTGTTCTACCCCGTCACCGACGCCAATTTCGATACCGGTTCCTACAACCAGTTCGCCAACGGCCCGTGGCTGACCAAGGAAGCGATGAAGTGGTTCTGGAATGCTTATTTGCCTGACGAGGCCAAGCGCAAGGAGCCGACCGCTTCACCGCTTCAGGCCTCACTCGAGCAGCTGAACGGCTTGCCGCCGGCGCTTGTCATCGTCGATGAAAATGACGTGCTTCGTGACGAAGGCGAGGCCTATGCCCGCAAGCTGTCCCAGGCAGGCGTAAAGGTCACGTCGATCCGCTTTAATGGCACGATCCACGACTTCGTGCTCTTGAATGCAATTGCCGAAACGCCTGCTGTCCGAAGCGCAATTTCAGTGGCCAACGACACGCTGCGGGCCGCCCTTCACAAGTAAGGCTCAATCAGATGATGGAAGAGGCCCGGCGCTATCGCCGGGCTTTCTGCTTCTTGGAAGGGACTTGGTGGCATATTGCCACGCTTTCTTCCACTTTGGCGTGATGACGCCATTGGCGGCGCGGATATTGTTGATGAACTGCAGTGTGGCTGCTTCCCAGGAATATTGCATGGCAAGCTCGCGCGCTTTCTCCCGCGAGCCCGACAGAGCGGCCAGGCAGGCAGTCTGCAGGTTCTCGTTGAGCGCGCCGACAAGGCTTTCTTCGCCGATGATGTCCAGCGGGCCAGTGACGGGATAGGCCGCGACGGGGACGCCTGAGGCCAGCGCTTCCAGAATGGTATTGCCGAACGTATCCGTCAGCGACGGGAAGACGAAGACATCGGCCTGGGCATAGGCTTTTGCCAGTTCCTCACCGAATTTCACGCCGGTAAAATGCACATTCGGATAGCGCTCTGCCAGCTCGGCGCGCGCTGGGCCGTCACCGACCACCACCTTCGAACCGGGCAGGTCGAGATCGAGGAAAGCCGGCAGGTTCTTTTCCAGCGCCACGCGGCCGACTGTCATGAAGATCGGGCGGGCAAGGCCGAACGGTTTTTCTTCCAGCGGCATCGGATGGAACTGCGTGGCATCGATGCCACGGCTCCACGGCATGAGGTTCTTGATACCCTTTGCGGAGAGCTCGCGGGCGAGGCTCGGGGTCGCGACCATGCAGCCGGCGCCACCATTGTGAAACCAGCGTACGAAGGCGTAGAGCCAGCTTGAGGGGATGGGCAGCCGGGCCGAGACATATTCGGGAAAACGGGTGTGATAGCTGGTGGAGAAAGGCATGCGCTTGCGAAGGCACCAGCGGCGCGCCGTCAGTCCCAGCGGGCCTTCCGTCGCGATGTGAACATAGGAAGGCTTGTGCTTTTCGATCTCGCGGGCAACGCGGCTGTACCAGGCGATCGACAGGCGGATTTCGGGATAGGTGGGGCAGGGGATGCTGGCGAAACGCTCCGGCGTCACCATCGAGACTTCAACGCCCATCCTGGCGAGTTCCCGATTCGTATTCTCAATCGAGCGGACGACCCCGTTGACCTGCGGGTGCCAGGCGTCGGTCACGATCACCAGCCGCTCCGGCACGGCTCCAGCGGCTGCGGCACTAGCCCAGCTTTCGCCGCTATATGAATTTGACGGACGTTGCAGCATGCTTTCATTTCCATCAGCGTCGCTTGGTTCTGGCAACGCACCACCCCTGGCGGGGTTCCGGAATGGCGATTCCCGCTTATCTATTTTGGCGGAAGTGCATGATGGAAATATTACAGCCCTCTGCGAGTATTTACAGGGCTTTATGGCAGGAGAAACCGGCCAATTATGTCAGCGATGGATCGCCTTTGGGCGCTGTGCCTTGAAAAAGGAACGGCGCCGACGGGGAGGTCGGCGCCGCAGTAAAACTCAGGCTGCAGCCGAAGCGAAGCCGGAGGTCGGAACTTCCGAGATCGTCTTCAGAACCTGCGAGGCGATCTGATAGGGGCAGCCCTGGGAGTTCGGGCGGCGATCTTCGAGATAGCCCTTGTAGTCGTTCTTGACGAACGAGTGCGGAACGCGGATCGAGGCACCACGGTCGGCAACGCCGTAGGAGAACTTGTTCCACGGAGCCGTCTCGTGCTTGCCGGTCAGGCGCTTGTCGTTGTCAGGGCCGTAAACGTTGATGTGGTCCATCAGGTTCTTGTCGAACTGGGCCATCAGCGCTTCGAAATAGGCCTTGCCGCCAACTTCGCGCATGAACTTTGTCGAGAAGTTGCAATGCATGCCCGAACCGTTCCAGTCGGTGTCGCCGAGCGGCTTGCAGTGATACTCGATGTCGATGCCGTACTTTTCCGTCAGGCGCTGCAGGAGGTAGCGCGCCATCCAGATCTGGTCGGCGGCCTTCTTGGAGCCCTTGCCGAAAATCTGGAATTCCCACTGGCCCTTTGCCACTTCGGCATTGATGCCTTCGTGGTTGATGCCGGCAGCGAGGCAGAGATCGAGGTGCTCTTCAACGATTTCGCGGGCAACCGAACCAACGTTCGAATAGCCGACGCCAGTGTAGTAGGGGCCCTGCGGAGCCGGGTAGCCGGACTCGGGGAAGCCGAGCGGGCGCCCGTTTTCGTAGAAGAAATATTCCTGTTCGAAGCCGAACCAGGCATCTTCGTCGTCGAGGATGGTGGCGCGAGCGTTGGACGCATGCGGCGTGACGCCGTCCGGCATCATGACTTCGCACATGACGAGCACGCCGTTGGTGCGGGCCGGATCCGGATAGATGGCAACCGGCTTCAGCACGCAATCAGAACTGCGGCCTTCGGCCTGCATCGTCGACGAACCGTCGAAGCCCCAGAGCGGGAGCTGTTCGAGTGTCGGGAAATTGTCGAATTCCTTGACCTGAGTCTTGCCACGCAGGTTCGGTACCGGAGTGTACCCATCGAGCCAAATGTACTCGAGCTTATACTTTGTCATCGCGTCTCTCTCTGCTGCGAACTTGAGCAATCCTGAGGCAAGGGCGCAAGCGCGCGCCCTCTCGCCAGGGGATGCCTATTCTAAAGCACGTAGCGTGCCAGTTCGGACGGCTGACATAAAAAATTTACGAATCACCGTGTTGCAGTCGTTTGCGAGAGAGGTTTCCGGCCCGCGAGGCGATGATGGTTCGCGGCTATCGTCCTTGGCAGAGGCCATTTAAGAGGCAGGAACCAGATCAAAATTCCGGCGTTGTCAGCAATGGATGAAGTTTTGACCAAATCAGCAGGGCCTTAATCAGCAAATGCCGCATCGAGCGTTTATAATTGCGACATTGCATCTATTTTGTGCAATTTGCATAAACTATGTGCATTGTGCTATTGTAGCGACCGTGAATGTTGATAGGCCGAGCTGAAGAAAGGCTATCTCATGGCAATCGATTTCCATCGCGAATCCGCGACGATCTACCAGTTTCCGATCAAGGCCGTTCAGGCCTCGAACCGCTTCGAGCGCTTTCGGATGATGGAGCGTGAGGCTGCCGGAGTGTGCGATGCGCTCGACAGCTGCTGGTATCACGATGAGGCCGTCCGCACCGACGACAAGAAGCCCAATTCCTGATCTGACGATCGATATGATTGACCGCTAAGGCGGGGGCGAGCCTGCGCGGGCCGCTTGATAAAGCGACATGCGCAGGCTTCAACCTGATGTCAAAGGCCGAGCTTTTCCTTCGGCACCAGCGCGCCGTGTTCGCTGACCACACGAGCCGCGACTTTCGCAGCGAAGCCGGCGGCTGTCGGTGCATCGCGATGTTCCAGATAATGAGCCAGGAAAGCGCCGTTGAAGCTGTCGCCGGCGCTTGTCGTGTCGACGACCTTTTCGACCTTTTCTGCCGGCACATGGGTTTTGTCGTTGGCGAAGCTCAGCGTTGCACCTTCCGCACCGTTCTTGACGACGACGTGCGAGGCGCCGAGTGCAAGATAGCGTTCAATGGTGGCGTCGATGGAGGCGTCGCCGAAATGGGCAACCTCGTCGTCGAAGCTCGGCATGACCAGCGAGGAAGCGCGGCCGCCTTCGCTGATCGTCGTGTGCATCACATCGTAGCTCGACCAGAGGCGGGGACGGATGTTCGGATCGAAGACGACAAATTTGCCGACTGCCTTGGCGCGACGGATTTCGGCAAGCAGCGTGTCGGCGTCGTCATGGGAGAGGATGGCGAGCGTAATGCCGGAGAAATAGACGACGTCAGCACTTTCCACTGCCTCACGCAGGCGATCAGGATCGGTGGCAAGGCTGCGGGCGGCGGAACTGTCGCGCCAGTAGCTGAAAGAGCGTTCGCCGTTCCTGAGATTGATCATGTAGAGGCCGGGCGTCTTGCCCTTGATGCGGCGGATGAGACCGGTGCCGACGCCGGCCTTGTCCATGAAGGCTGCCATTTCGTCGGACATCGGATCATCGCCGAGCGCGGTGAAATAGTCGACCGACCAGGCGGGCGGCAGGCAGGCGCGAGCATACCATGCGGTGTTGAAAGTATCGCCGGCAAAGCCCTTGCGCAGCAGGCCTTCACCGGCCTGCGAGAGCTCCACCATGCATTCGCCGATCGATAGAAACCGTCCGCTCAAGCTTTCCTCCCGGATTTTTTCTACTCTTGCGGATACGCGAAGAGGCGGGAGGAGACAAGTCAAGGAGAGTTGAAAGTCCATCGCCCCGAGGGCGGGGCGATGGAGAATATCATGTCAGGGCCGGTCCATATGATAGCAAGCGGCCGTCTGGCCGGGACGGACCAGTTCCGTCGGCGGCATTTCGGTGCGACAGACGTCGGTCGCCTTCCAGCAGCGCGGCGAGAAGACACAGCCCTTCGGCGGGTTGAGCGGCGAGGGCGGGTCTCCCTGCAAGCGGATGCGGCTGCGCAGGCGCGCGAGCTTCGGATCCGGGATCGGGGCCGCGGAGAACAGCGCCTGCGTATAGGGGTGGGCCGGATGTTCGAAGACGGTGGCGCAATCGCCGGCTTCGACCACCTTGCCCAGATAGAGAACCAGCACGTCATCGGAGATCAGGCGCACGACCGAGAGGTCGTGGCTGATGAAGATCAGCGTGAGGCCAAACTCCTTGCGCAGCTTGCGAAGCAGCGTGATGACCTGACCCTGGATCGACACGTCGAGAGCCGAAACCGGCTCGTCGCAGATGATGAGCTTCGGCTTGGTGACGACGGCGCGGGCAATGCCGATACGTTGCGCCTGACCGCCCGAAAATTCGTGCGGATAGCGGTTGATCATTTCGGGCACCAGTCCGACGGCGGTCATGATCTCGCGCACGCGGTCGAGACGCTGGGCCTTCGAAAGCTTCGGTTCGAAGACGGTGAGCGGCTCGGCGATGATGTCGCCGACCGTCATGCGCGGGTCGAGCGAGGCAATCGGATCCTGGAAGATGATCTGCATGTCGCGGCGTGCGGCACGCATTTCCTCATCCGACAGGTCGAGCAGGTTGCGGCCCTGCCAGAGAATACGGCCCTTCTGCGACTTCAGGAGACGCAGGATCGAGCGGCCGAGCGTCGACTTGCCGCACCCGGATTCGCCGACGATGCCAAGCGTGCGGCCTTCGGCGAGATCGAAGCTGACATTGTTGACGGCCGTCAGCATCAGCGGCGGCTTGAAGAAGGATTTCGAGGGAATCTCGAACTGGGTCGTCAGGTTCTCGACCCTCAGAAGCGAGCGTTCAGCCATGGACCAGCAACTCCTCGCGGCGGGGGAAGGGGTGGAAGCAGGCGGCACAGTGGTTTGCCCCCTGCTGTTGAAGCTGCGGCGGGCGGTCGATGCAATCGTCCTGAACCTGCGAGCAGCGCGGCGAGAAATTGCAGCCCTTCGGCAGGTGCTGCAGGTTCGGCGGGCGGCCGGGGATGACGACGAGGTCGTCGACATCCTGATCCGGGCGCGGAATGGAAGCGTGCAGGGCTGCGGTATAGGGGTGCGCCGGGTTCTCGAAGAGTTCGTCGACCGGGGCCTCCTCGACGATACGGCCGGCATACATGACGGCCACCTTGTCGGCGAGACCGGCCACGACGCCGAGGTCGTGGGTGATCATGATCAGCGCCGTGTTCATCTCTGCCGTCAGATCATTGAAGAGATCGAGGATCTGCGCCTGGATGGTCACGTCGAGCGCTGTCGTCGGCTCGTCGGCGATCAGGAGCTTCGGCTTCGTGAGCAGCGCCATGGCAATGACGATACGCTGGCGCATGCCGCCCGAAAGCTCATGCGGATAAAGGCCGAAACGGCGCGTCGGGTCAGGAATGCCGACACGCTTCAGCATGTCGAGAGCCGCGGCCGATGCCGCCTTGGCCGTAAAGCCACGGTGGATTTCGAGCTGTTCCGTCAGCTGTCGGGAAATCCGCAGCGACGGGTTGAGTGCCGTCATCGGATCCTGGAAGACCATGGCCATGTCCTTGCCGCGGACATGGTCGAGCTCGCGCGGTTTCAGCGCCAGCACGTCCTTGCCTTCGAGCAGGGCCTGGCCGGTGGTCCTGCCGTTCTTGGCAAGCAGGCCCATGACGCCGAGAAAGGTCTGGCTCTTGCCCGAACCGGATTCGCCGACGATGGCGATGCGCTCGCCGCGACGGACCGTCAGGTTCATGTTGGAGACCGCCTTGACCTGGCCCTCCGGCGTCTCGAAGGTGATCGAATAGTCCTTCAGTTCGAGAAGGGTATCCTGCTGTTTTTCTTTTTTGTTTTCCTGGGTCATCCTATCGATCCTTCGGGTCGAATGCGTCACGCAGCCCGTCGCCGATGAACAGCAGGCTGAGGAGCAGGGCCACAAGGAAGCTTGCCGGAAAGACCAGCAGCCAGGGCATGCTTTCCATGGCGTCGGTGCCTTCGGCAATCAGGGTGCCGAGCGAGGTCAGCGGTTCCTGCACGCCGAAGCCGAGATAGGAGAGGAAGCTCTCGGTCGCGATGATCTCAGGTACGGTCAGCGCCGCGAAGATGACGACGGGGCCGACGAGATTCGGGATGATGTGCTTGGTGATGATCTTGAAGGGTTTCTGACCGGAGGCGCGCGCGGCTTCCACGAATTCGCGGTGTTTGAGCGACAGGGTCTGGCCGCGCACGATGCGGGCCATGGTCAGCCATTCGAGCGCACCGATCGCCGCAAAGAGCAGGTAAACGTTGCGACCGAAGATCACCATCAGCAGGATGACGAAGAGGATGTAGGGAAGCGCGTACATGATGTCGACGAAGCGCATCATGATCGAGTCCAGCCTGCCGCCGATATAGCCGGAAACGGCGCCATAGAGCACGCCGATGACGACGGAGACGAGCGTGGCCGTCAGCGCGACGGCAAGCGAAACGCGCGTGCCGTAGAGCACACGGGCGAGCAGGTCGCGACCGTTCGGGTCAGTGCCGAAATAATGGCCGCTTTCTAAGGACGGAGGCGCGCGGAAGGCGGCCCAATCCGGGTCTTCATAATTGAAGGGGATGAAGTTCGGGCCGAGGAAGGCTACGATGATAAGCAGAACCAGCACGCCGATGGAGATGACGGCCGCCTTGTTGCGCGAGAGGCGGCGCAGTGCATCCTTGGTCAGCGAGCGGCCTTCTGGAGACAGGCCTTCCGCTTCCAGCAGTTCGGCTGCGAGCAGCTCCCTTTTTGCGGGATTGAGGATCATCTGTTTCTCACTTTCGGGTCCAGCCAGGCATAGGCGATGTCGACCAGAAGGTTCAGGAACACGATCAGCACCATGTAGAAGATGACCGTACCGAGAACCATGCCGTAATCGCGGTTCAGCGCTGCGTTGACGAAATAGCGGCCGATGCCGGGCAATCCGAAGATGCTTTCGACAACCAGCGAGCCGGTGAGAAGGTAGCTTGCCGCCGGACCGAGATAGGAAACGACGGGCATCATGGCGGGTTTCAGCGCGTGGCGCATGACCGTCAGGCGCGGGCCGATGCCCTTGGCCTTGGCAGTGCGGATGAAGTTCTGGTTCATCACCTCGATCATCGAGCCACGGGTGATGCGCGAGATGCGGCCCGCATGCGGCAACGCCAGAACGAAGATCGGCAGAACGAGATATTTGATCGATCCGTCACCCCAGCCGCCGACCGGGAACCACGCAAGGTGGATGCCGAAGACGAGCTGCATGATGGGCGCGATCAGGAAGTTCGGCAGCACGACGCCCACCAGAATGAGGGCACTCAGGATATAATCCGGTGCCTTGTTCTGATAGAGCGCCCCAAGACAGCCCACCGCGACGCCGACGATGATGGCGATCAGGAAGGCAGCCGTGCCGATGGTGAAGGTGTAGGGCAGGCCGATCCCGATCTGCTGGGCGACGGTGAAATCCTCGCTCGCGAAGGAGGGGCCGAGGTCGCCGTGCAGGAGATCACCAACGTAGATCAGGTACTGCTGAATGAGCGGTTTATCCAGGTTGTAATGAACCGCGAGGTTTTTCAGGATCACCGGCGGCAATGGCCTTTCGCCATCGAAGGGGCCGCCGGGGGCGAGGCGCAAAACGAAAAAGCAAGCTGTGACGGCGATCCACAGGACGGGGATCGTCGACA